>ENA-ORUB01002735-ORUB01002735.1-human-gut-metagenome-genome-assembly--contig:-NODE-2735-length-16052-cov-2.438082_pt1 | contig 16052 bp, 10 predicted proteins | sample MGYA00241918_ERZ509200 | MGnify/ENA primary metagenome ERZ509200 (study PRJEB26280, sample SAMEA2338853) | human gut metagenome | biome: human gut; feature: human-associated habitat; material: faeces... | reverse complement strand
CTGGCGGCGCATTTTCACGATATGGATGCCCTGGCGGCCGCCGATACCCAGCGCCTGCTGGAGCTGCCGGATGTGGGGCCCGAAGTGGCCAGCTCCATCCGCAGCTTTTTCGAAAGCCCGGCCAACCAGCATATGCTGGCCGGATTACGCAAGGCAGGCCTGTGGCCCGTGGCTGCGCCAGAACCTGCCGCGGTCGGTGGGGAGGGCCCCCTGCAGGGGAAGAAAATCCTCTTCACCGGTACGCTTTCCATGCCCCGGGGCAAGGCCAAACAGCTGGCCGAAGCGGCCGGTGCCGTGGTGCTGGGCAGCGTGAGCAAAAAACTGGATATCCTTGTGGTGGGCGAAGATCCGGGCAGCAAACTGGAAAAAGCCCAAAGCCTGGGGATCGCCGTCCTGGACGAAGCGGCCTTTCTGGGCCTGCTCGCTGACAGGACGGACGCATAACTTTCAACAGAACAGGATGGAGAAGCAATGAGCACGCCGATCATCGTCATGGGTGCCAATGGCCGCATGGGCCGGACCATCTGCACGCTGGTGCAGGAAGACCCCGCCTTCACGCTTGCGGGCGTGGTGGAACGCAGCGAGTTCGCCGCCGGTCTGGACGCGCTGCCGTGCCCGGTGAGCCAGAATGTGGAAGAACTGCTGCAAGGCCTGGACGGCAAAGCTGTCGTCGTGGATTTCACCGCTCCCGAGGTCAGCCTGGCCACGGCCCGCAGTGTGGCCAGGTTCGGTGCGGCCCATGTGATCGGCACCACCGGCTTCACCAATGAGCAAAAGCAGGAGCTGGCCAGGCTGGCCGAAAGCTGCCGCATGTTCTGGGCGCCCAATATGAGCATCGGCGTCAACGTGCTGCTCAAGGTCCTGCCCGAACTGACCCGAGCCCTTGGCGACAAGTACGATATCGAGATGGTTGAGCTGCACCATAACCGCAAAAAGGACTCCCCCAGTGGGACTGCCCTGCGCCTGGGCGAATGCCTGGCCGAAGCCCGCGGCTGGGATCTGGACGACGTCCGCTGTTCCGCCCGAGACGGCATCATCGGCGAGCGTCCCAAGGCACAGATCGGCATCCAGGCCATTCGCGGCGGAGATGTGGTCGGTGTGCACACGATCTATTTCATGGGCCCCGGCGAGCGCATCGAAGTGACCCATCAGGCCCACTCGCGCGAGACCTTTGCCCAGGGGGCCCTGCGGGCCGCTGCCTGGCTGTGCGGGCAGCAGCCGGGACGCCTGTACGGAATGCAAGACATTTTCTAGAAAATATCTTGAATTTTGACGGGCCCTGCGGTAGGCTTCTGAAAAATCTCGCAGGAACAGGGCGTCGCAGACGCTTACGGGGGCCCTATGCCACAGGTAGCAGCACGCATCAATGACGAACAGGAACGCTGGCTCAAGGATTATTTTCGCACCAAGAGCGCCGGCGCGGAATTCATCCTGCCCTGGGCTGTGGATACCTTTTTCCGTGCCATGGCCAACATCAAACAGATGTTCACCCCTGCCGAGCTGAAGACCATCGTGGAAGCGCACAAGGATACGCGCCTGTTGCCTGACCACACGCGCCTGTCCTACCTTCTGCTGCGGGTCAGCGATGCGTGCGAGCTCAACAATCTGCATGCCCGGCATGGCGCCAGCCGCTCCAGCCTGGAAAGCAAGCTCAAAAGTCTGGACGATACCCAGGCAACGGCCCTGATGGTCTGGGCATCGGCTTTCTGGGTGAGCCGGAACTGCTCTGCCGGCAGTCTGGATGAATACATCAACGCCTATTAAAGAAGGACGCCCTGCGCAAGCAGGGCGTTTCTGCATGTTTTTTTCTGCACTTTCCGGCCTTCACAGGCCTTTTTTTCGGCCTTATAACTGGGAAAGTCAGGCCGCACATGGCGGCCATTCTTTTCTGCACTGCCGTACCCGGCATCAAACCGGCCTTTTATTATGCGCGTACTTCATACATCGGACTGGCATCTGGGCCGCCCGCTTTTCGGCCAGAAACGCTACGAGGAATTTTCGGCTTTCCTGGACTGGCTTGCCCGCACATTGCAGGAAAAAGAGGTGGATGTCCTGGTCGTCCCGGGGGATATCTTCGATAGCGGCACGCCCAGCAACAGGGCCCAGCGCCTGTACTATGACTTTTTGCGGCAGGTCTATCTCTCACCCTGCCGTCATGTGGTCATTACTGCCGGCAATCACGATTCGCCGTCCATGCTGGGGGCTTCACGCGAGATATTGCAGGTCCTGGATATCCATGTGGTGGGCAACCTGCCCGAAGATCCCGCGGATGAGGTCAAGGTCCTGCGGGATGCCCAGGGCAAGGTCGCGCTCATCGTCTGTGCCGTTCCCTTCCTGCGTGATGCCGACATGCGCCTGGTGGAGGAAGGGGAGAGCAGCGGCGACAAGGAAAGCAAGATGCAGGAAGCCATCCGCCGGCATTACGCGCAGGTCCTGGAAGAGGCGGCGGCGTTGCGGGACCGTCTGGCGCCTGATGTCCCCCTGCTTTGTATGGGGCATCTGTTCACTGCCGGCGGGCAGACCGTTGACGGCGATGGCGTGCGTGATCTTTATGTGGGCTCGCTGGCGCATGTCCCGGCGTCCATCTTCCCGCCGTGCATCGATTATCTGGCCCTGGGGCACCTGCATGTGCCCCAGCGGGTGGGAGGCATGGAGCATATGCGCTACAGCGGCTCGCCCCTGCCTATGGGCTTTGGCGAAGCCTCGCAGCCCAAAAGCGTCTGCCTGGTCGATTTCAGCGGGCGCTCGGCCCGTGTGGAACTGCTGCCTGTGCCGGAATTCCAGAAGCTGGAGCGGGTGAGCGGTTCCATGAGTGAGATACTCAGCCGTCTGGCAGCGCTGCGGGACAGCGACAGTTCCGCCTGGCTGGAAGTGGTCTATACCGGTGATGACCTTGAGGGCAGCCTGCGCCGGCAGGTGGAGACGGCTGTGGCCGGGAGCGGGCTGCGCGTCCTGAAGATCCGTAATGCGCGCCTGCCGGACAGCCAGCCGAGTCTGGACGATACGGGCAGGAACCTTGAAGAGCTGGGCGAGACAGAAGTTTTTTCGCGCTGCCTTGCAGCCCGGAAGATCGAAGGGGCCCAGGCCGACCTGCTCATGCGCCTATACGGAGAGATCCTCACCGCCATGCACGAAACAGACAGCAATGCCGAATAGGGGCCGCCATGCGCATCCAGAACATACGTTTCCAGAATCTCAATTCCCTGACCGGCATCTGGGAGATCGACCTGACCCGGCCAGACTTCGTCTCCGCCGGGATCTTTGCCATCACAGGCCCCACGGGGGCCGGCAAGACGACCATCCTGGACGCCATCTGCCTGGGCCTGTACGGCCGGACGCCGCGGCTCAAGACCCTGAGCGACAGCGAGAACGAGATCATGTCCCGTCAGACTGGCGAGTGTATGGCGGAGGTGGTCTTCCAGATCGCCTCCGGGCGCCGTTACCGCTGCCACTGGAGCCAGCGCCGGGCCCGGAAATCCCCGGAAGGCAGGCTCCAGGCGGCCCGGCACGAGATAGCGGACGCGGACAGCGGCCAGATCATCTGTGCCCAGAAAAGGGATATGGCCAGGGTGGTCACCGAGATAACCGGGCTGGATTTTGACCGCTTCACCCGCTCCATGATGCTGGCCCAGGGAGGTTTCTCGGCCTTTCTGGATGCTTCGGCCGACAGCCGGGCCCCCATACTTGAGAGCATCACCGGCACGGAGAAGTACAGCCGCATCTCCATGCTGGTACATGAACGGCACCGGCAGGAAAAACTCCTGCTGGAGGACATGCGCAAGGAGCTGGCCGGCAAGCCCCTGCTGGCCGCGGACGAGGAGCAGGCCTTGCGGCAGCAGCTGTCCCGGCTGGAAGAGCAGGGCCGGCTGCTCAAGACACAGGCGCAGCAGATGCAGCAGGCCGTGCAGTGGCTGCGGGGGCTTGATACGGCCCGGAGCCAGCTGGCCCGGATAGAAGCGGAGGAGGAAAAACTTTCCCTCAGGGAGCAGGCGTTCCGCCCGCAGGCTCTGCGGCTGGAACAGGCACAGCGGGCTGCCCGCCTGGAAGGCAGTTATGCTGCTTTGCTGCAATTGCGTCATCAGCAAAGCCTGCTGACGGAACAGCGGCAGAACCATGCCACGGAGCTGCCCCGCTTGCAGGAAAAATTGCAGGAAGCCCGGCATAAACAGGAAGCGTGTGCCCGTCAGCTCGAAGAGGCCAAAGCGGAGCAGGCACGCCAGACGCCGTTGCTGCATCAGGTACGGGCCCTCGACATCCAGCTGGAAAGCTCGGAAAAGGAGGTGCGTCGTGTCCTGCTGGATGTTCGCCAGCAGGAACAGGCCCTTGCCTCGTTACAGGCCCGCCGCGACAGTCGGCGGCAGGCGCTCGATGATATCCTCCGGCAGCAGGCCGCCGTGAAAAGCTGGCTGGACAGCCATGCGGCAGACGCCGGGCTGATGGAGCAGCTGAGCGGCATCGAGGCCGGTATCCAGCGGGTGCACGATCTGGAGCAGAGGCAGCGGCAACGGGACATGGCCCTGCGACAGGCCAGCCAGCAGCTGGAGAAGGACAACGCACGGCTGGCTGAACGTCTCCGGCGTCAGGAAGTCGCCGCCACCGAACTCTCTCAGCTGGAAAGCAGACGCCGGAACTTGCTGGCGGAAAAAGAAAAACTTCTGGAGGGACGTTCCCTGCTCCAGTGGCAGGAAGAATATAGCGGCATCCAGAAAAAGATCCTGCTGTTACAGGCCATTGAAAAATCTCTGAATGATGTTTTTCTTTACCATACCGAGTTACAGCGCTGGCGGCAGCAGTTGCAGCAGTGGCAGGAACAGCATCAGCAAAATAAAACACTTCTGGAACAGCAGCAGGCTTTGCGGGATGCGCTGGAAGTCTCGCTGGCAAGTCTGGAGCGGGAACGCATGCTGGCCCTGCGCATCGCCAGCCTGGAGCAGCATCGGGCTGCGCTCGAGGAAGGACATGCCTGTCCCCTGTGCGGCTCACTGGAGCATCCTTACCTGCTGCAGGGGCTGCCGACTTCCGACAGCTGGCAGCAGATAGAAGATGTCCGTCAGCGCTTCACGGTGACGGATCAGCAGTGTGCCGCCTTGAGGGAGCGATTGACAGGTCTGGAACAAAGCCTGCTCGTCGGCATGGAGAATGCCCGGTCGCTCCAAGACAAGCTGCAGAAATCCCAGGAATATCTGGCACAACTGGCAGAGAAGGCCGGGCTGCCTTCCCTGCTGCGGGAATCCCTGGAAAGTGCCACGAACTTCGTGCGGGAACAGCAGGAAAGGTTGGCCGAACTTCTGCGGGAGCTCTATCAGCGGATATCCACGGCAGACAAGCTTGAAAAGACCTGCCAGATGCTGGATGACAATCTCCCCCGCCTGCAGGAACAAAAGGCGATGCTGGATCAGGCCGTCGAGCAGCTCAGGCATGAGCTGGACATGGCCACTGCCGAGCAGCAGCGGGTACGTCAGGAAGTGGAGCAACTGCGACAGGAAGGACAGCAGGGGAGACAGGCCCTCGACACGATGCTGGCTGCCTATGATCTCGGCACCGCCGATGCTGAACTTTTGTCCATAGTGTCTGCCTTGAAGACCCGCCGTGCGGAATGGGAACGTCAGACGGCGGCCCTTTCACACCTGGCCGCTTCCCGGCAGGAACTTGAGCTGGCGGCAGGGCAGCATGATCAGGAAGTGAGATCGCAGCAGGCACACCTGGAGGCGCAGCAGCGGGAAGCCCGGGAACGGGAAGAGCAATGGAAAAAGCTGCACGAACAGCGTCTGGCCCTGTTTGCCGAAAAAGATGTCCAGGAAGTCGAGGCCGGGCTGGCCCGGGCAGTGACACAAGGTGAGCAGCGACTTGCCGACCAGACCGCCGTGGCCGGCAGGATGTCGGATGTGGTCACCATGACAGAATCCGCCATCAGAGAAAAAGATGCCTTGCTGGCCGGTATCGCCGGCCAGACAGAGCACGCCGGGCAGGCCTTCGCGCAAGGCCTGCAGCAGGAAGCCTTTGCCGACGAACGGAGTTTTTTGCAAGCCTGCCTGCCTGCGGACGAAAGGGGAGAACTGGAGCGGCTTTCACAGGAACTGCACGAAGCCCGCATGGAGCTGTCGGGGCGGAGCAGAGCGGCCAGGGAGCATCTGGCCACCGAGACCGCCAGGGCCCTGACGACAAAGAACCAGGAAGAACTGGAACAGGCACTGGCTGCGCTGGATCAGCAGCAGGCAGCACAGCAACAGGAACAGGGAGCATGCCTGCAACGGCTGGCGGACAATGAGCGTTTGCATCAGGAACAGCGCGTACTGGTAGAGCGCATGGAACAGCAGGAACGCGTGTTCGAGCAATGGTCCGCGTTGCAGGAACTGATAGGGTCCGCTGACGGGAAAAAATTCCGTAACATCGTCCAGCAGATGAACCTTGAGTTGATGGTCGCCCATGCCAATGGGCAGCTGGTCAAAATGACTGACCGCTATATGCTGGAGGTGGGCAGCGGGCCGTTGGAGCTCAATATCCGTGATAACTACCAGGCCGGAGAGCTGCGCAGCACAAAAAACCTCTCTGGAGGCGAAAGCTTTCTTGTCAGCCTGGCCCTGGCCCTGGGGCTCTCCCAGATGGCCAGCCGTACTACCAGGATCGATTCCCTCTTCCTTGATGAAGGTTTCGGTACGCTGGATGAAGATGCGCTGGACACAGCGCTGAGTACCTTGGCCAGCCTGCAGCAGCGGGGGAAACTGATCGGTATCATCTCCCACGTACAGAGTTTGAAGGAACGAGTGCCAACTCAGATAGAGGTGCTTCCCATCGGTGGCGGCAGGAGCCGCATCCTTGGTCCCGGGTGCCGCCATAAAAGCGAATGCGACAATTGGTAATTGCTTTTATTTAGATCACTAAAAAAGCAAAATTCCCCAGAAAGGCTCAGAATTGATTTTGAGCCTTTCTGGGGAATTTATGATTATTGGGACGGAAAATTTTTTTTGAGGGCTTAAAATCAAAATATGGGCCATACTTTTTCACGCATTATTCCTAAAAAACGGCTGACATCTGCGCCTGCAAGATGAAAAACGGCGGCTATCGGAAAAAATCCTTCCTGGAGGGCAATTTTTTAAAGTAATACATTAATTTTTTGAGGAGCCTCCCCCTCCCTTGCCCATCCGGGATCAGCGTCCAAAAATTGGCCACCTGTTCAAAAATTAGTCAGGCCCGCGTCGGGATTGCTGCCAGCATCTTTGTTGTTTTCTGGCGGTGAATGCGCTATACAAGGGGACTTCACAGGAAATTATTTGTTTAAGGAGCAAATATACCATGACTGACGAAAAGAATCTGTCCACCTTCGAAGAAGGCAGCGAAGACTTCGCCGCCATGTTCGCGGCCCAGGAAGCCGGCACTGTGCGCCTGCAGCCTGGCCAGAAAGTGACGGGCACCATCATCACCATCACCGGCGACTCTGTCTTTGTGGATGTGGGCATCAAGCTGGATGGCATCATGGACCGCAAGGACATCCTCGATGCCGACGGCAACGAAAGCGTTGCCCCTGGTGACAGCATCGAAGTCTATGTCGTGGGTACCTCCGCTGGTGAGATCCGTCTGTCCCGCTCCATGAGTGGCGCCGGCATGGCTGCCCTGGAAGACGCCCGCGACGCCGGTGTGCCCGTGGACGGCCGCGTGACCGGTACCTGCAAGGGCGGCTACACTGTCAGTGTGATGGGCAAGAACGCCTTCTGTCCCGGCAGCCAGATGGACAGCGTGAGCGTGACCGACGCCGAAGCCCTGGTGGGCCGTACCATGCAGTTCCTCATCATCCGTGTGGAAAACCGCGGCCGCAACATCGTGGTCTCCCGACGTGCCCTGCTGGATCGTGAGCGTCAGGAAAATCTGGAAAAGGTCCTGGCCTCCCTCAATGTGGGCGATACCGTGGAAGGCCGCATCACCCGTCTGGCCTCCTTTGGTGCCTTCATGGAACTGGCCCCCGGCGTGGAAGGCATGATCCACCTCTCCGAACTGTCCTGGTCCCGCGTGAACAGCGCTGACGAAGCGGTGGCCGTGGGCGATGTGGTGCGCGCCAAGCTTCTGTCCGTCAGCAAGGACGACAAGGGCCGTACCCGTATTTCCCTGTCCCGCAAGAAGGCTGAAGGTGATCCCTGGCTTCAGGTCGCCGACCGTCTGACCGCCGGCAGCGTGGTGGAAGGAAAGGTCGTGCGTATCGCTCCCTTCGGTGCTTTCGTGGAACTGCTGCCTGGCGTGGAAGGGCTGGTGCACCTTTCCGAAATGTCCTGGACCAAGCGCGTGAACAAGGCCGAGGACGTGGTGAGCGTGGGCGACGTGATCTCCGTCAAGATCAAGGATATCAACGTGGAAAGCCGCCGCATCTCCCTGAGCCTGCGTGACGCCGAAGGCGACCCCTGGCAGGATGCCGACCAGCGCTTCGCTGCCGGTACCGTGGTGACGGGTACGGTGGAAAGCCGCAGCCAGTTCGGCCTGTTTGTGAGCCTGGCCCCCGGCATCACCGGCCTGCTGCCCGCCGGCGTGATCAAAAATGCCAAGAACAGCGGTGAATTCTCCAAGCTGGACAAGGGTGACAGCGTGACCCTGGTCGTGCAGTCCGTGGATACGGCTGCCCGTCGCATCAGCCTGGCTCCCGAAGGTATGGAAGAGGCTTCCGCCGCTGAAGACAAGTCCTGGAAACAGCACACCAGTTCCGCTCCCAAGGATGCCGGCATGAGCATCATGGCACAGGCTTTGCAGAAGGCTCTGCAAAACAAACGCTAAGGAGTGTGCCCTGTATGAGGATTAAACACTTTCTCCCTGCCGTGCTGGCTCTGGTCCTGTTCACGGCAGCGCAATTCGCCCAGGCGGCCAGTCTTCCCGAGTTCAGTGAGCTGGCTGCCAAATGCGGCCCGGCTGTCGTTAACATCAGTGCGGAGCGTACCTCTCCGGCTGCGGCCGGCCCTGAGGAATTCTTCGGCGAGATGTTCCGCGGCATGCCGCCGGGAGCGGACCGCTTCTTTGAATTTTTCGGCGGCCCCAATGCGCGCGGAAAGCGTCCTCCGCAAAAACAGATGTCGCGTGGTTCCGGTTTCATCATCTCGCCTGACGGTTATATCGTGACCAACTACCATGTGGTGGCCGATGGTGACAGCATCCAGGTGACCCTGGACGAAAGCAACGGCAAAACTGCCCCGCTGACGGCCACGGTCGTGGGGACGGACGAAGATACGGACCTTGCCCTGCTCAAGGTCGATGCCAAAAAGGACCTGCCCTTCCTCAAGTTCGGCGATTCCGATGCCCTGCTGGTGGGGGAATGGCTGCTGGCCATCGGCAATCCTTTCGCTCTGGACCATACGGTCACGGCCGGTATCCTTTCGGCCAAGAACCGCAACATCCATGCCGGTCCGTTTGACAACTTCCTGCAGACGGACGCCTCCATCAATCCCGGCAACAGCGGTGGTCCGCTGCTGAACATGAAGGGCGAGGTCATCGGCATCAATACGGCCATCATCGCCAGCGGGCAGGGGATCGGCTTTGCCATCCCCAGCAACATGGCGGCCGGTATCGTGGAACAGATCAAGAGCGGCAAAAAGGTCAGCCGCGGCTGGATCGGCGTGACCATCCAGGATGTGGATGAAAACACGGCCAAGGCTCTCGGCATGGAACATCCCGCCGGTGCCCTGGTGGCCAGCGTCCTGGACGGTGAGCCGGCGGCCAAGGCCGGCATCGAAGCCGGTGACGTTATCACCAAGGTCAACGGCAAGAGCGTGGAAGATGCCTCCGCCCTGTTGCGGGCCATCGCGGCCCACAAACCTGGTACGGCAGTGACCCTGGCCGTGTGGCGCAACGGCAAAGCTGTTGAGCTGAACGTGACCCTGGGGGATCGTCAGGCAGGCGTCAACGGCGGCAAGCCTTCCGAGGCCGGCCAGAAGCAGCAGAACCAGGGCCAGCTTGGCCTGACCGTGCGTCCCCTCAAGGATGAGGAGCGCCGCGAGCTGAAGCTGGACGGCAAGGGCGGCCTGCTGGTCCTGGATGTGGATTCCAGCAAGCCTGCTGCCGAAGCCGGTGTCCGGCCCGGTGACGTCATCATCAAGGCCAACCGCCAGACGGTATCTTCTCCCGAAGACCTGTCAAAGATAGTGACGGGCGAGGGCAGCAAGCGGGGTGCCGTCATGCTGCAGATCAACCGCCGGGGCGAGAATATCTTCCGCGCGGTTCCTGTAACCGGTGGCAAATAGTCCAAACATATGATCACGGGGGGCCTGCAAGGCCCCCTTTCTTTTTTACTGGCTTGCGGGTCGGCAGGGGAAACGGTAGAAAAGGGGCAGGAGGATACATCATGGCAGTACATCCCCATGCCGGCAAACTGCCGGCGCCCGAGACACTGGAAAATATTCCCGCGCTCGTCAGTGCCTACTACACGGAATCCCCCGATCCACACCAGGCTGCGCAACGTGTGTCCTTTGGTACATCCGGGCACCGTGGCTCCTCGCTGAAACAGACCTTCAACGAACGCCACATCCATGCCATCACCCAGGCCGTCTGCGATTACCGCAAACAGCACGGCATCACCGGCCCTCTGTTCATGGGCGGGGATACGCACGCCCTGTCGGAACCGGCCTTTCGCAGCGCTCTTGAAGTCCTGACAGCCAATGATGTCCAGGTGCGCATCTCCCACGACGGCTCCGCCACGGCGACCCCCGCGGTCTCCCATGCCATCCTGTGCTGGAACAGCGAATACGGCAGCCAGGCCCTGGCTGATGGTATCATCATCACGCCCTCCCATAATCCCCCGGCTGACGGTGGTTTCAAATATAATCCGCCGCATGGCGGACCCGCCGAAACGGCGGTGACCGCCTGGATCGAAAACCGGGCCAACGGCTATCTCGACCATCTCAATTGTGACGTCCACCGCCTGCCATACAGCAGTGCCCGACGTTCTTCTCTGGTGCACGGTTATGATTTTACGGCCCGCTATGTGGAAGATCTGCCGCGCATCCTGGATATGGACAGCATCGCTGCTTCCGGTATCGCCCTGGGGGTCGATCCTCTGGGGGGTGCCAGCCTCTCGCTGTGGGAACCCATAGCCGAGCGCTACAAGCTGCGCCTGACCGTGGTCAACAAGGTCATTGATCCCACGTTCCGTTTTGTCCCCTGTGACAAGGACGGCAAGATCAGGATGGACTGTTCCTCGCCCTATGTCATGAGCGGCCTGCTTGGGATGCGCGACCGCTTCGATCTGGCTTTTGCCTGTGACCCGGACTCGGACCGCCACGGCATCGTGGCCAAAAGCGGTCTGATGAATCCCAATCACTATCTGGCCTCCGTGGCCTGGCATCTTTTCCGCAGCCGCTTCCAGTGGCGGGCCGATGCCGGTATCGGCAAGACCCTGGTGACCAGCGCCATGCTGGACAGGGTAGGCCGGGAGCTGGGACGCAAGGTCATCGAAGTCCCGGTCGGCTTCAAATGGTTCGTGCCCTATCTGACGGACGGCAGTTGCGGTATGGGCTGTGAGGAAAGTGCGGGGGCTTCCTTCCTCTGCTTCGACGGCAGCTCCTGGAGTACGGACAAGGACGGACCCTTGCTCTGCCTGCTGGCAGCGGAAATGGCCGCCCGGGAAGAGCGGGGGCCGGACGAGATCTATCACAGTCTGACGGAACAGTTTGGCGCGCCTCTGTATCAGCGCCAGGATGCCCCGGCTGATGACCACGTGCGTGCCTGCCTTAAAGCCCTGAAGGCGGAGGATATCCAGATGCAGACAGTGGCGGGATCCCCGGTTACCGGAATCCTGACGACGGCACCGGGGAATGGGGCCGCCATCGGCGGTGTCAAGGTCTGTAGCCAGGATGGCTGGTTTGCCATCCGGCCTTCCGGGACCGAAGCTATCTGCAAGGTCTATGCAGAAAGTTTTCTTGGTGAGCAGCACTTGCATGCCCTGCAAGAGGAGGCCCAGGCCTTGTTGCAGCGTCTGCTGGCGTGAGCCGGCAATCAGCCAGCCCTCGTAACGTATAAAAAGGACGCCAGCAGGCGTCCTTTTTATGTGATCTCATGCTGTGACGACTCGTATGGCATCTGCCGTCCGGCCCTTCCGGCAGACAATTTGCCCGGTTCAGCTCTCCCCCGTTTTGAGGCTTCCTCACGCATGGCTAGCGGCGCCAGCGCTACCCAAATCCTTTACCGCCGGATCTCCGCAGCCTGGAGCAGGGCAGCGACTTCTGTCCCGGACAGAAAGCGACAGCTCCCTGGAGGAAGATCACCAAGGCCAAGGGGGCCAAGCCGGATACGCTTCAGTCGCAGGATGGTCAGGCCGAGATCCCGGCACATCCGGCGGATCTGACGGTTGACCCCCTGGTGCAGTACCATCCGCAACCGGGTGTGGCCATTGGCCTGCATCCGGCTTTCCACTTCGACCGGACGCAATGCCTCTCCCTCTGCCAAGGTCATGCCACGGCGCATGGTCGCCAGGGCTGCTGCCGGAACCGTACCGCGAACAAGGACATCATAGGTCTTGGGCTGATGATGGCGGGGGTGCATCAGACGCTGCGCCAGCTCGCCATCATTGGTCAGCAGCAGCAATCCCTCTGAAAAATAATCAAGCCTTCCAATGGGATAAACCCTGTTCCGCCGCATTTCTGCCGTCAGGCAATCCAAAACCGTGGGACGCCCCTGCGGATCGTGCGCTGTACACATGACCTGTATCGGCTTGTGCAGCATGATATAGGAAAAAGAGGTGGGCAAGGCCGCAAGCCGTCGGCCCTCGACCAGGACGACATCGTCAGGAAGGATGCGCCTGGCGGGAGCGTGCTCCACCATCCCGTTGACCTGGACAGCACCGGCAAAAATGAGCTCATCGGCCTTGCGACGGGAGCAATAGCCGGACGCCGCGATGAATTTGTTGAGCCGGATCCCGTCCTGCGGATCTTCCTCCAGCCCAGATGGAGCAGAACTTTCCCGTGGAGCAGGGGAGGAATGACCGTTTTCAGGCGATCTGGATGCAGGCATACCTGGATGGCGCCGGGAGCGTCCACCATGGCTATGGAAAGAAGAGGATTTGGCGTGCATGCTTTAGAGGTGTGGCAAAAAAGCAGCCATGTCAAGCGCGCTGCACGGAATGCCTCGGATGGCAGAAGATCAGCACAAAAATTTTTTCGTGCATGCGGTGAAAGGCAAATTTATTTCAAGTGTGACTTGAGGAAAATGCGCGCCGAAAAAATACCAGCTCCATTCAGGGAGAGGAGTGCGATTTTTGTGCTCACATAAATAAAAATTTACATAATTATCATTATGGGACATTTGGTGCTAAGTATTTCTCACGCGGTTCATTGAAAATCTCATAGGGAAACTTCGGAACTTAACCCTTTAACTTTGGAGTATTTTTTATGGCTTATCGTCGTCGCCGTCGTCGTCGTTTCCGTCGTCGCCGTATTCGTTCTGTTTTCCGTCGTCGTGGCGGTATTCGGATGTGAGGTTGAGTATGTTTGCTCTGTAAGAGTCCTTTTATTCGTGACAGGTCTGGCCGTCTCTACAAGGCGGCCATTCTTTCCAATGAGGCGTTCAAGGCCACTGATCTTGGGAAGGATCTTTTGCTTTCAGGCCAGCCATTCCCCTGTGGGCAATGCTTGCCGTGTCGTATCAACAAGCGGCGTGTCTGGACTCATAGGCTGATGCTTGAAGGCTTCTGTCATCCTTCTTCTTTGTTTGTCACGTTGACTTATTCGCCGGAATTCTTGCCCGAAGGAGGTACACTTGTTAAGCGGCATTTGCAGCTTTTCCTTAAGAGACTTCGAAAGAATCTTTCCCCACTGCGCTTCAGGTATTATGCGGTTGGAGAATACGGAGAAAGGTATAGTCGTCCGCACTACCATCTTATTTTGTTCGGCCTATTCCAGTCACATGTCGCTGCTGTTCGTCGCGCTTGGACGGACCCCGAAACTGGCTCACTGATTGGATTGGTTCATGTTGGAGATGGGCAAAGGCTTTCGTATCAGTATGTTGCCGGGTATGTTACGAAGAAGTATGTCAAGAAATCTGATAACTTCGTACCCGAATTTGCAACAATGTCTCGACGGCCCGGTATCGGCTACCCTGCTCTCGAAAAAGTTCAGTCGTTGATGAATAATCCTGTGTTTCAAAAGATGGTTCATATAGATCAGGATGTGCCAAAAGGCTTGATGCACGGTCAAAAATGGTGGCCCTTTGGGCGCTATCTTGTTGAGAAGCTACGGCAAATGATTGAATCAGGTTGGACGGATGAAAAATGGTATGCCGAAATTCGGCAAAAATACGTTGAACATCTGGCCTCCTGCGATGAACGTGTCTTCTTTGAACGTATGCAGGATGAAACAAAACAACAAATCGTAAATCTGGAAGCAAAAGAACGCTTATTTGCCCAGAAAAGGAGGTTCCATGCCTCGTAAGCGTATGCGGAGACGGTCCACTTTCGGCCTCTCTCATTATCGGTTGTTCTCGGCCAAGATGGGTTATATTTATCCCATCGCCTGCTATGAAGTGCTTCCTGGTGATACGTTTCGCCAAAGTACCTCTCTTTTTCTTCGGCTCGCTCCTCTCGTTACCCCGGTGATGCATCCGGTGCATGTCAAGATTCATTCGTGGTATGTTCCCTATCGCCTTCTCTGGGAAGATTGGGAAGATTTCCGCACTCGTGGCCCCGAAGGCACTGACGCCAGCGAAGTTCCGTACATCACTGCTCCGTCAGGTGGTTTTCCTGTTGGCTCTCTCGCTGACTATCTGGGCATTCCCACTGGCATTGAAGGTCTGACAGTGAATTCGTTTGCGTTCCGTGCCTACAACTACATCTGGAATGAAAACTATCGTGATGAGCGTGTCCAGGATGAACTTCCTTGGGTTATGACTGGTGGATCTGATACCACCACCTCTACCGCTCTGGCCCCGTCTCCGTGGGGTCGTGATTACTTCACGACAGCTTCTCCCACTCCTCAGACTGGCCCGGAAGTGACTATCCCTGTTAACTTTGGTGATGCTGGTCAGCCTACCGTTACTGCCACCACTACCATTTCTGGGAATGGTAAGCCGGTCTTTTCGACTTCTAACGGTAATGTCCCGGGCAATTTGGTTAATTCCGCTGACAGTGTTACTCTTTCTAATAATAGTGCGAATTACTCCACTTTGCAGTGGTCCAATCCGGCGTTGTCTGCGAAAACTCAAATCAACTATGCACCCGGTGAAGCCTCCATCGGCTCTATCAACATCGCCGACTGGCGCGAAGCGATGGCGATGCAGCGTTTCGAGGAAACTCGTTCCCTCTGGGGTGCTCGCTACAATGAGTTCCTCATGGACATGGGTATCCGCCCCTCGGACGCTCGTTTGCAGCTTCCTGAGTATCTTGGTGGTGGTCGCCAGACTATCCAATTCTCGGAAGTGCTCCAGACTGCTCCTGGCGGTGAAGATCCTGTCGGTGCTCTCAAAGGCCACGGCATCGGTGCCATGCGTACCAATCGCTTCCGCAGGTTCTTCGAAGAAGACGGTATCGTGCTGACCTTCGCCATGGTGCGCCCCATCGGCATTTACATGCAGGGTCTCCACAAAATGTGGTCTCGCCGCTCGTTTGCCGAGTTCTACAACTATCAGTTCGAACACCTTTCTCAGCAGCCCGTTTATACGCGTGAGCTGTACGCCGGTGTTACTGATCAAGACAAGGTTTTTGGCTATCAGAATATTTACGATGATTATCGGAGCATTCCTTCTCAGGTTTCCGGTGAAATGCGTACTATTCTGAATTCTTGGCATATGGCCCGTGATTTCTCCAATGAGCCCGTTCTCAATGGTGATTTCATGACCTCACCTCCTACCAATCGCATTTTTGCGGCACAAGAAAATGATACGCTTTACTGCATGGCTCATCATACTATCCATTCTCGCCGGTTGCTCCCCCGTTTCGGTGATCCGCGATAGCAACGTCAAAGTCGACAAGAAAACGGAGGTTTCTCTTCATGGCTCGTATCAACGAATTCGGACAGGAAGTTCTGGATCAGACGCCGAAGTGTCTCCCGGTTCCGTTTCAGCATCGGGAACTGACGATCTTCGACAGGATACAG
>ENA-ORUB01002724-ORUB01002724.1-human-gut-metagenome-genome-assembly--contig:-NODE-2724-length-16109-cov-1.993833_pt1 | contig 16109 bp, 19 predicted proteins | sample MGYA00241918_ERZ509200 | MGnify/ENA primary metagenome ERZ509200 (study PRJEB26280, sample SAMEA2338853) | human gut metagenome | biome: human gut; feature: human-associated habitat; material: faeces... | reverse complement strand
GCCGACAACATGACCCGGGTCGGGCTGATCCATGCCGTTACGCTCCGTCCCCGCAGCGACGGGCAGGAAGGCTACTCGCTCGTATGCGGCGAAAGGCGTTTTCGCGCGGCCCGGCTGGCGGGATGGGAGACCATACGGGCTAAGATCTGCCCGATGAGCGACGCCGAAGCGGAAGACTTCGCCATTGCCGAAAATCTGCAACGGGAAGACATCACGCCGTTCGAACAAGGACAGGCGTTCAAACGCCTGATCGATACGCGCCGTTACGACGTCGGAACGCTGGCCCTGCATTTCGGACGAACGCGCGATTTCGTCCTGAGCCGTATCCGCCTACTGGATCTGATCCCCGAGGTAATAGAATTGCTGAACAGCGAGGAGATCAATATTTCGCAGGCGTTGGAGCTGTGCCGATACGAGAAAGATATTCAGCGGGAAGTCTATGACAAGTTCCTCCAAACGAACCTCGACTGCCACTGGCGGCATCTCCGGGCCAAAGAGCTCAGAAGCCGTCTGGCCGGCATGTATCTTTCGCAACTGGATTCTTACCGTTTCGACAAAACCGAATGTGCATCCTGTGCGAGCAACAGGGCCAACCAGGTGCTTTTCGCGGATTGCGGCGACTGCAACGTCTGTCAGAACCGGGCGTGCATGAAACGCAAGAATACGGAGTACCTGATCGCCGAAGCGAAGAGACTGCTTTCGGAATGTCCCGGCATACGGATCGGTTATTTCGAGGATTGTTCGCAGGGAGAAGTCCTGCAAGCAATCCGGGAAGAATCCTACCCGGTCCGTGCGCTGGGCTATGCCGGCTACTACGAGGCGCATCCCGAAAAGCCGGAGGAACCGCGCAGGGAGGATTTCACCGATGAGGCGGATTATACGGAAAGCATAAATACTTTCCGCAGCGCATCGGAGGAGTACGAACAGGAGTGCGCCGACATACAAAGACGGGTCGAAGCGGGGGAACTGATACGTTACGCCGTGATCGGAGACCGCGGCATCGAATTTTACTACGACGAGCCGATTCCGGTAACGGAAGAGCAGAATGAAAGTAATTCGGCTCGGCAGACCCGTCCGGACGATTCGGCGGAATTTTCTGGAAACACGTTCACGACGGTTCCCGATATCGTATCGTTCGCCGGCGAAAGCGTCGATCCGGAAACGGGCGAAATACTTTCTCCCCAATCCGATACGGAAACGATCGACCGGACCATGACGCAGGAGGAGATCGAGCGCGAGGAGAAGATAAATACCCTGAAAGAGCGACACGCCAATAATTACCGGCTGTTTCTCGACCATATGGCGGCCGACCTGAAAATAGCTCTGCGTAAGACAGACTACAGGGAAGGAGCTTTGACGGAGGAGGAACAGCGGATTTTCTGGTTTTTGCTGCTCCGAACACTCGATCGAAGGCTGTGCCCGCAGTTCGGACTGAATGAACATGACTGGCCGATGTCGGAAGAGCGGCAGGTACGGATATGCAGGGAGCTTACCCCGGAACAGCAGGTATTGCTTCTGCGGGAGTTCATGCGCGGCAAGCTGATGGAAAACTGTTCCGTACCCGAACTGATCGGCCGGCTGTCCGGCGACTTCGTAGAGATTCATCAGCCGGACGCCTACCGGGAGATCCGTTCACGGCATAAGGACGTTTACGACCGTCGGCTTTCGGGCATATTCCAACGGCTGAAAACACTGGGATGCACGGATACGGAACTTCCCGTAAACGAGACGGAGCTCGAAATCCGGCATACGCTCGCGTTCGGGGCGCTTCAGTCACACATCGCACCGGAAGCCGTTCCGTTCGATCCGAACGAACTGCCGCAGGAGTCGCCCTGCGAGATTCCGCAGACGGAGGAGCCGGAAGGAGAAGATATACCCGGCGACGATATCCGTCCGGAACCGGCGATTCCCGTAAAGGAACCCTACCTGCCGAAACCGGCCGACAGCCCGGAGGAAACCGTTTCCGGTATCGAGGAATACCCAGCGTCGGAGGAACTCGATCAAAGAGCGGGAGATAACGCCGTATCCGAAATTCGGGCGGCCTGATATGGAGCGAACCTTTCATGCATACAGGGAGCGCATACGCGCTCCCTGTATGTTTTCATGCTGCCGGCCGTATGGGATCATACGGTATACGGCGTCACCGGTCTTTCGAAGGGAACGTTTTCCGTCCGAGCAACTCTGCCAGAAGAACGACGTCGGCCGCATGGTAGACAAACCTGCGATCGAAAACGCCGCAGCGGATCAGCCGTTTCTTACGCGCCGCCTCCAGTTGCTCTGGGGTAATCTTCAGCATCCGGCATACTTCGTCGGCCATGAACACGAGGTCGATGTTACGCATCGCGCACAAGTGTACGAGAAAGTAGTTCATGTAGATAAGCTGCCGGTTCCGTTTGACGAGCTTCGTCAAAACGGTTCGGGGAATCGTGAGGGTTTCAACGTTTTTCATGTTCTGAGTTTTTTAATGAACGATCGGTCTGTTTCCGGGATAAATCGGCTTGACGCGCCTGATTCTCTATTTTGTCGATATACCGTTTGATTTCCGAATAACGGTACATGCGCTTGACGCCGAAAGTGAAGCCGATCAACTTTTTCTCCTCGCGCAGCCGTCGCACCTGACGCTCGCTCAGAAGAAGCATCCGGCAGGTATCGTAAAAGTCGAGGATAGGATCGCCCTCGATCATATTGTGCTGTTTCTTTACGGCCAGCACATCGAGGTGAACGGCTTCCAGCTTTTCCCTGATTCCGGCCAGCGCAGACAATAACTCGCTCTGTTTAGAAAATTCCTCTTCCATGATTCGTAGGATGATCGATTGCGTTACAAAGATCCTGAATCCGAATCTCCGAATCATGTATCCGAACATGTTCTAAAACATAATTTTTTGCATTTCTTTCTGGTTGTCAGATCGATTGTCTCGACAATCAGAACATCTCCCCCTTTCTTCCCGAAAGAGGGATTCAATACGACGACAATATGGTTATACGAATGGAAGGACCGGTTTACGATACCGGTCCCGGCTCCCTGCGGGCCTATGCGCAAATTCTGAACAGCATGCTTCAGTCCCGGGACAGCGGAGAGCTGTTCCGCCGGCTGGCATGGGCCGATATGAATTCGCCGGATCACGAGCTGTCGGGCTATTTCGGTTGGGGCTTCGGCACCTCGACCCCTTTCTGGCTGCGCCAGCGGATCGCATTCCGTTCCGATACGTTTTTCGGAACGCGTACGCTGACGATCGTCCGTTTTCGCGAAGACGCGGACAGGACCGATGCCTGAAACGGATACGATTCTTTGATTTACATCAATCGTTTTTAATCCATTAAAAACTCTGTGCGGGAGGATAAATACAGCAATGACCGTTATGGAACTGATAACAAAAAAAGTAGAGAAAGATTTTATGTCTCATCCGCTGAGATCGCAGGACGGGCGGGGATTCGACGTCGAGGTAATCGTCAAATATTTCAACCCCTGCGGAGCAGGCACATGGCTGATTACCGAGGCCGAGGAACAAAAAGACGGGGATTGGCTGTTGTTCGGCTATGCCTGCATTCACGAATGGGAATGGGGCTACGTCCTGCTGTCCGAACTGCGGAATCTGCGGCTGCCTTTCGGCATGACCATAGAGCGCGACCTCTATTCGTCGGCCCGGACCGTCCGCGAACACCTGAAACGTTTCGGGATCACTGTCTGACCGGAATTTCCGGCATGCGCTCTCATATCGGAGTGACAAATACATTACGGTCAGTAATGGCACCGCATTTTCAAAAATCGACTATTATGACGGACAAACAATTCAACGCCCTGTTCCGCCGCCGTATGGACGCCTACGCGCGGGCCAACGACAGGGAAACGCGATCTTTCGCGTCCATCCCCTGCGGTTACGGCAGCAGGGCCTACCATCGTTTCAAAACCTCTTCGGACAAGAGCGGAGAGATCCGCGGCAAACTCTTAGAAATGGCCGTCACCGGAAGGATCGAGCCGGCCTTGCTGCGTGAGGCCGTGTCCCGGCGTATCCTGTGCGAAGACATTTTGCGAACCGTATCGAGATGAACATACGGACCGCCAAATCGATTCCGCTGGCTGTTTATCTTTCCGGTCTCGGATTCCAGCCTGTAAAACGGCGGGGTACGGATCTCTGGTATTTTTCCCCGCTTCGCAAAGAGACGCGGGCTTCGTTCAAGGTCAATACACGTCTCAATACATGGTACGACTTCGGAATAGGCCGGGGCGGGAACATCATTTCGCTGGCGGCCGAAATATATGAGATGGACGATGTTTCCCGTCTTTTGCGGCTGATCGGCGCGAATACGCCGGCTTCGGTTCCGTTCGATCCCATACGGGAGAGGAACATCTCACCGACGGAGCCGGAGTTTAAAAACGTTCAAGTCAAGTCGCTTGCTCATCCCGTATTACTCGATTACCTGAAATCACGCAAGATCGATCTGAAGACAGCGCAGATCCTCTGTAAAGAAGTACGCTACACCGTATGCGGCAAGTTCTATTTCGCCGTAGGATTTGCCAATGACAGCGGAGGTTACGAGATACGCAACCGCTATTTCAAAGGGGCCATTCCTCCGAAGGACACGACATGGATCAGACCGCAGAAGTCGAACCGGAGCTGCCGGCTGTTCGAAGGATTTACCGATTACCTCTCGTATCTGACTCTGTGCAAACAAGGCGATGTGTCATGGCATTCGTCGGATGAAGACTTTCTGATCCTGAACTCCGCATCGCTGCTTCCGCGGGCAAAAGACAGATTGCGGGGATACGAACATATCGTATGCTGCCTCGACCGGGATACGACAGGCCGAAGGCTTGTCGGTGAACTACGCGCGACATTCGGAACGCGGGTACATGACGATTCGATATTGTACGATGGCTATAAAGACTTGAACGACTGTTTGCGTCGTGATAGCAGTTGAAAATTAGGGCATGTAAAGAATAGATGTGTAGCCTTTAAAAACAATATTTTAAGTACAAGTCTGAAGAATGAGTTGAAAAGCGGTTAACAGAAAACGGATTTACGATACAATGAAAGTCAATGCCACCCGAAGCGTTTTTTGTTAAGCCCTATTCTTTGAGTGTAACTATAACGAGGAATGGATTATCGTTTTCCGTAACGCCATCGACGATACCGACGAGTTTATGGGCTTCGACCGGTGCGATCAGTTTATTTCCCAGAATAGTTCCTTCGTACAATTCGACGCTTCCCCCGCCGGGTAAATCACATGCGAAACCTCCTTCTTTGAATGCGAGTAATTGATCTTTTTCCCAGATACTTGTGTATCGTTTCTCCAGATATATTAAACGGGAAAACAGCATGTCCTTATAATAGCCAAAATAAAAAGGCCAATATACGTCATCAAAAGTAACGTCATCAACACCCTCGAACTCTCGTTTACGAATTTCTCCTCTTTTACCGAAATCCGTAATTAAAAACGGATGTATCTCCTTTGCGGTTATCATATACATCGTATCGTTGCCGATATGTCCTCCTGGCACCAGCACTCCTTCGTCGTAGATGAACGGACAATCACAGGACTGCATCATGATAGGGGCATGTTCGAATTTAAGGGGAAAATATGAACGGATCGTATCACCGTTATCATCGACCATTAAGATGAAATTACTCGGTATAATGTTCTCGTCCGATGACGGTAACGGAACCTGCGTCAGCATGAATGTATGTTTGTCGATTATGTCGAACGTACTGATACGGTCATCCGTTTTTATATTGACCGATCGTAGGTATTTCCCTGATAAATCATAAACCTGCAGCCGCTTTAGAGCCTCGTCATGGACGTAGATTTCATTTTCATATATACGTGCGTTCAATATCTGGGAAAAGGGCATTAGATATTCGTTTCCTGCCCGGCCAACCCGATTGAATGAAGAAACGAGCTCTCCGGTTTTTATATCCACGACAGCAATCGTTCCATCCGCAATGCTGACCAACAGCGCCTTTCCTTCATCGTTCAATCCCTGTACGGTCAACCATGTCAGAATCCGGTCCGTTTGGGGCAACGGAATTAGATCTACCCGCTCTGCGAGCGAATTCCATTTAAATTCAGGCGTTTGTTTCGCATCTTCAAAAAGTTGCGCCATGTCGATGGTGTAGGGCGTATTCTGCTGCGTTTCGGTCGTATTATTCTTACAAGCATGAAAAACAATACTTGTGCCTATGAATAAAATCAGCGTTTTTTTCATTGTCGGGATCATATTAAAGTATGGGATAAAGTCAGGGGAAAGGGAGTAAGGAATAGAAGTTGAACCTTCTATTCCTTACGATCAGGACGAATGTTTAGCTGCAAACACAAACGGTATTATTCAGATTTTCGCCACAATATTTTTCTGCGGTTGCCCTAGCACAATCGGGCACAGGAATACCTCCGCCCTGGTAATCTTGGTTGCACCGTAATGTACAACTTTTACGCCCACCTTTCAATGCCTGCATTTGGGGGGCATCGAGAACGGATACGTTCCGTAATTTTAACTTCGCAAGTTTTTTCATGATTTAATAAATTTTAGGTTAACTGCGGAAAATGTTTTGGCTAGCCCGTCTTCTCTCGTTCCGCAGATTATCAAGAGAATTTTATATATTGATATTAGTAATATATCGTATGTCCGTTATATCATAATTAACGGGAAGGTTGTAGCCATTGACCAAAATAGTAGGGGTCGCATGCAGTTGTGTCTCCTTCCTCCATTTTGTGTGTTTGTTAAACTCTGCAATGGCATCATCACCATCGGGATTTGCCAAATTGTATTTGTGGAAGAAAACATCTTTATTGAATCGGCCTGTATTGAACCATTCTCTGTAAATATCCTGTGCTTTTGCTAAAGGATATTTAAAATAACAATCAATCAAAGCCCTGCTGCTGGATTCTAAATCAGTGTTGAATGAGGTGAAAATAAATTGGATACACAAGTTGGATTCTTTGTTTCTTAATATATTGTCAAGTTTTTTATGTAGCTGAGCACACGGATTGCAATGAGGATTGGAAAATATCGTAATCAATATATCGGCCTCCTTGTTTCCAAATTGTATTTTACTTGTCTCTTTTGAAACAGGATAGTGGGGTTGGGCCGTTAGTAAAGCTTGCAACACTCCCTCTGATGCTTTTAAACTATTGAGCTCTTGCTTTGTTTGCTCGGATAATTTTTTATTCGTAACGTTGTTGGCAATAGTATGGGCAATGAGTATGGAAGAACTGTAAATACAAAATGTGAATAGAAGATTGACCATATTGAAATCAGTCCAACTCAACAGGCCCGATAGACTGCCGGCTAAAAAAGCGATCCATAGTATCGCCTGCACCATTAAGCATAATACACACCATTGTTTCGCTTGCGTTTTTTGATACCAAACACTCCATAGCGTATAAGGCAATGACAATATATTAATGACGATCATAAAGGGAATTAACGATGGCAGATATACAAGGATTAATAGGTTTCCAATAAAGTATCCAATTCCTGTTTCACTCCAGCTGATCGTTCCCATCCATTTTGCCGCATCGAGTTCCAGGATATTATTACAATCTCCATTTTTTAATAGAGTACATATTTTATCTGCGTATGTATTATGTATTTGCATCTGTTTCATTATTAATAGCGAACAGATAAAGATGCCTGACAGTGTAGAGATTAACATGATTATATACCAAATATTCGTCAACAGATGTGCGGTATTATCGGGTATTAATATCCATCCCAATAAAGATAAGGATATTGCCAGTAAAATATTGATTCCTATTGCAGTAGCGGATCTTTTTCTATTTTGTGAATAATTGGGCTCCGAAGAATTCGTATCGGCTTCAGGAATAAGAATTTCTCCGGACCAGATGTTCGAAAACTGTTCAATGTCGGTTTCTATTCTTTTCCCGTTCCATAAATAAGAAACTCCTTGATTTGTTTTTTTGATTATTACGGCAAAGTAATTTCCACAGAATGTTATATATGGCGTATCCAATTCGGATAAAACTTTCTTTTTTTCGTCAGGGGCCACCTTTATGCCAATGTTTTCGATGTGGTAGTAAGATAGCATTTGAGAAAGTCCCAGCATGTTTAGTTTATTGGGATGTTCGTTGTAAAATTTTTCTGCAAATCTACGAGTGTACTTTACGTTTAATCTACTGAGTATACTTGTTAAAATATTCTGATCGGAATACCGCATAATTATAGATATTTATACATTTTTTATACTTTTACTTCTGTTACTCAAATATAATTCTTTTTTTTGTTAAATGGAAGTTTAGTTGTCTTATTCATAATATCTTTATCACAAAAAATGTATAATGAAGCAATCGGAATTAAGTCTTGATAGATTACTGCCCTATTTTTTGATGAATTACAACTTGATTGATGATGTAAGTCTAATGTATGGAAAAATGGGTGGGGTTATTTTTTTTAATATGTACATGCGTTATACGGGAGTGAATGTATATCGTGACTATGCAGATCTTTTATTAGATGATATATATAAACAAATAAACACAATGACCCCTATCAATTTTGCCGATGGGTTATGCGGCATTGGCTGGGGTGTTGAATATCTTGTTCAGAATCAATTTTATGAAGGATGCACTGATGAGTTATTGAGTGATATAGACGACGTGATTATCCGATCATCCCCCGAAACTTTAGATCATACTTTCATGACAGGAATAGAGGGGCTTTTGCTTTATGTTATATCCCGAGTGAAATCATTTAAAAGGTCATGGGATCAAATCCCTTTCGATCTGGATTACATGGTGGGGTTACGGGACATAATCAAAAATAAATATCCGAATACTTATCGGAATTCGACATATGTAAGGAATCTTGAAGATATTATAACAAATAAAAAGGTTAATTTTCAAGATTCGGTTGCTATACCATCGTTTTTTTTTAGTAATATTCCGAATAATATTAACGATTTATATTCAGTTCCGATCGGTATATATCAAGGATTGACAGGTTGGGCTTTAAGAAAAATATTATCATGAAACATATATACATTGTAAACGAATCATCCATCGCATCTTCCTATGGGATAGGAACATATATTAATCATGTTGTTGCATCTTTGCGCGATACGGATTTTCAGATCACTGTGATCGATCTTTATGGATCGCAGAAAGAGTTTACTGTTGTATGGAAAGATGGAGTGAAGCATCTTCAAATACCGTCTGTTCATATTTTAAGTCATTCTTTGAGCTCGTCAGCCTATCAAGAGAGAGTAGCGGAAAATATAGCACTGATTTTATATCCTCATGTTAGTCAATCAGAACAGAATATATTTCATTTGAATTTTACGAAGGATTATTATATAGCAAAAGCTCTAAAAAAATATTATAAATGTAAGATTGTGCTGACCGTTCATTGTTCCGAATGGAGTTTTCAATTGCTAGGAAACAAGCAGAAACTCTTGAAGAGACTGAGTGCAAAAAACAAACGCGCCTCCAAGATCATTCAAACTATGGAATTGGAGCGGAAATTAATGTTGGATGTCGTTGATAATATAATTGCAATAGCATCTCATTCATATAATGATTTACTCGATATATATCAAATTCCGGCCAATAAGATTACGATCATTAGAAATGCTGTTGGGGATAAATTTAGATTGATGTCTGAAAGCAGAGTAAAACAGACGCGGAAACGTTTTTTTTTTACGGAAAAGAATCTTATCGTTTTTGCAGGCCGTTTAAACTATGTCAAAGGTATTGATTATCTTATCAAAGCGTTTAAAATTGTTTTGACTTACTTGCCTGATTCACGATTGGTAATAGCTGGAGACGGACCGATTGAGAAAGATTTATACAAATTGGCTGCTCCTTATTGGTCCAGAATAACTTTTACAGGATTTATTAATCAAAATCAGTTATATCGTCTTTTTTCCATAGCGGATATCGGTGTTTTGCCTTCATTGCATGAAGAGTTCGGATTAGTCGCAATTGAAATGATGATGTGTAAACTCCCTATTATAGTTAATGATAGCACAGGGCTTTCTGAACTTGTCGAAAACGGCATTGATGGTTTGAAATTTACTATCAAAAGAGAGACTGCATATAAACGAGATTCTATACATCGAATCGCTGATCAAATTGTTAATTTACTGAATAATAAACCATTGAGAGATAGCGTTGCTGTTAACGCAAGAGAAAAATTTGTAAAAGAATATTCATTGCCGCGTTTTCGAAAACAATTGATAGCTTTCTATAATCAATTGTATCGTTAATATTTTATTTCAAAATGTCAATAATGTCGAAACCAACGAAAAGTCAATCGAAACAGAAGAGAGCTAATTGCTATGTATTGTCGTAGTCAGCATTTTTAGGATTGATCCTATCTGGTAAAATATTGCGTTTTCAGCCAATAAGCGTAAATCGGATCTAGGAACGACATCTTGCCGGCCCGATTATCTAGTATGTCGTTCTTGACTAAAGCCACCTTCGACCGGGCAACCGAGGTCGGCGATGAAATGTTGTAGCGGTGCATGACCTCCGTCAAGGTAATCGACTTTTCTCCGGCAATCAACACCTTGAGGTAACAGAGCTGCTGGGTAGTCAGCGTTTCGGTGATGGTCACAAAGAGCAGATCGACGAAGTAGCGGCAATGACCTTCTGGGCCGGCAATGAGTAAAAATGTTCCTCGTTGCGGACATTGAACAGGTCGATATGACAGATACGCAACTTATTATCCTGTTCCATCTCCTGTTTTGCAGCCTTGTTGACGAGCGAACTCTTTCCCCAGCGACGCGGAGAGACGATGATTGTGTTGATGAGCGACGTAAAATGCGAGACCAGATAGGCCGTTTCCTGTTCCCGGCCCGTAAAATTCTTCTCCGTGGCGATCTTTCCGAAAATAAAGGGAATTTCCATAACAAGGCATTTTAATATTCAGCGCAAATTCAATACACTTTATGCAATAACACAAATTAATATTACATAAAGTGTAAAAAACAGAAGCGATCGCAGCACTCCATATCTGGCCGTCAGACGAATATTGCCCGCGATTCCTGCATCATAGTAGAATCGAACGGATTACACGATTTTTTCGAAATAGTCGATCGTTTTCCGCAAGCCCTGTTCGAGGGAGGTCGAGGGTTTCCAGCCGTCGAGCATCCGGGTGGCGAGCGTTATGTCCGGTTTGCGCTGCCTGGGGTCGTCGCAGGGCAGGGGGCGGAATACGAGGTCCGATTTCGATCCGGTCATCCGGACGATCGTTTCGGCCAGTTCCAGCATAGTATGCTCTTCCGGGCAGCCCGTATTGACGGGACCGGTAAATTCGTCCTCGGTAGCCATCATGCGGGTCATGGCTTCGATCAGGTCGTCCACGTACTGGAAACAGCGGGTCTGGGTTCCGTTCCCGTATATGGTAATTTTCTCTCCCCGAAGCGCCTGGACGATGAAATTCGATACGACACGGCCGTCGTCCGGAGCCATTTTCGGTCCGTATGTGTTGAAGATACGGATGATTTTGATCCGGACGCCGCTTTGTCGGCGGTAATCCATGAACAATGTTTCGGCGCAGCGTTTCCCTTCGTCGTAACAGGCTCTCGGTCCGATCGGGTTCACATGCCCCCAGTAACTTTCCGTTTGAGGGTGGACCATAGGATCTCCGTACACCTCGCTGGTCGAAGCCTGCAATATTTTCGCCCGGGTGCGTTTGGCCAGTTCGAGCATATTGATTGCTCCCATGACGGAGGTTTTCATCGTATTGATCGGGTTGTACTGGTAATGGACGGGGGAAGCCGGGCAGGCGAGGTTGTATATTTCGTCGGTCTCTGCGTAGAAGGGTTCGGTCACATCATGCCGGACCGGTTCGAAACGGCGGTTATCCAGCAGATGACGGATGTTGCTTTCGCTTCCGGTAAAGTAATTGTCCAGACAGATCACATGGTGTCCTTCATCGAGCAGCCGTTCGCAAAGGTGCGATCCGATAAAACCGGCTCCTCCGGTTACCAATATTCTTTTCATAATACATTATTATATCGAATATTCTATTGAACGTCCGCTGTTTCGACCCGGACATTCCCGGGTCCGGCGCGGTGTGCGGATAAAACGATGCTTTACGAAAATAAACATAAAAAACGGAATCTCCTACTACTCCGCCACAGTTATTTCACCTCCGCCGAACCCATTTTCTCAATGATTATCGGTACTCATACCGACTTTCGGATCAGAATCCGACGGCCATACGCGGCCATAGGCGGCACGACCCTTCGGAAACATTGATTCATTTGGTTTTCAATGTATTTTAGCGGCGTTACTATTCCGTAACCGTTAAAAATCCTAAACCATGAAAAAAACGAGTTTCCTGAAACGGGCGTATGCGCCGTTTCGCATCCGGCCGATTGCCGGCCGGAGTATCGCTTGGCTTCGGATGCGTGTCAAGCGTATTTTACCGGCCTGTCGGCAAACTTTCGGATCGTTCGCCGTCTCATTTCTGCTAACGCTATCCGTCGTTTGGGGCGGATGCTCGCCGCTCGTGACGGAGGACGTGCAGCCCGATACCGACAAAACCTACCCGGTGTCGATCCGTGTCGAGTGTCCGGATATGAGCGTTGTGTCCAAAAGTCTGAATACATCTCAGGAGAAACAGATTCGGGACCTGAATCTCTACCTGTATCATGAGACGAATCCGGAAGCCGACCGGCATATCTATTCCGATGCGGTATCCGGTCCGTTAATGACAGAACTCGTGGCCGGCAGCTATACCCTATATGCAGTGGCTAATGCAGGCAACGACATGGGGAAACTGCCCGAAACCGGAATCTCGGCCTATTATTTCCCTGTATCCTCAGAAAATTCATTGGAAAAGAACGGCGTGTTACTCTCTTCCGTACGGATGGAATTTACCGTGAACCGGACAATGACTCTCCCGGTAAGTTTAAGACATAATGTTTCCAAAATCAGCCTGAACCTTTCCACTGCCGCTTCGTTCTCCGGATTTACGATCCGAAGTATCCGTATGCTTTCCGTGCCGAAAGGGATGTCTGTTTTCGCAGACAACGGAGCATCGGCCGTAACCGAAACATTCGATTATCCGAAACGGACTGTGGGTAGTCGTACCTATGCCGGAATATTCTACCTGCCGGAAAACTTGCAGGGCGTCGTGTCGAAAATTACCGATCAGCGTGATAAGAATCTTCAGAATGCCCCTGCCCGTGCGACCTGCATTCTGATCGAAGGAGATAAAGACGGGCGTGCAATCTATTATCGTATTTATCCGGGCGAGAACAATACGTCCGATTTCAACATTCGCAGGAATCGTCATTATACGATCAACGCGACGATTCAGGGGGAAAATATACTCGACACGAGGGTTTCTACGGTCGAGGTATCGCTGGGCGGTATCCCGACACCCTGCGATGTCGGCGATAAAATATCGACAACGCTTACCATTCGATGTACGGGCGATCCGGAGAATCAGATTTACCTGAATCCCTCCCTGCTCGAAGGAGGCGGAACGCTTACGGTAAACGGAACGGCCGCAGCCGGCACCGCGATTCCGGTATGCAAAGGAGACCAGACCCGTAGTATTCCCATCGTATATACCCAAACAACGGAAGGCGCTGCCCGTATGCGTTTCATCGTATCCGACAGTTACGGTTATACGGTATCCAAAGACCTGGCTACTTATTTTCAGCAAATACATCCGGTTACAGCGGATTATAACGAAAAAAGCTGGAGCAGGGAAACATATACCCCGTTTGAATTTTCCGTTAAAGTGAATCAGCAGGGATATACGAACGCCTTCGACGTCAAATATGAATTGTTGCAGGGTACGGGCGAAATGTTTTACGGTTCTCAGGCCGTATCCAACGGATCGACCTTTTCGACGGGTGCGAATAATCCTGCTTCAGGAACGCAATGTGTGTTCCGTTTCACACCTTCCGAAATCGGCAAGCTGACATTTCGGTTGACTTTTACCGGGAAAAGAGGACAAACTTTCGTGCTGGAAAAAGACTTCGATGTGATTCCGTATAAAATCCAGATCAGAGGTTCTTATGAGATCGAGAAATCGGAAACTAAAATAATCGCACAGGACGGCTTCACCGGTCCGTATTATGAAAAATTCAAGGAGCTGATGGTACTCACGGCCGACCGTACTGTACCGGCCGGTTTAAGGCTGAGGGTCACAACTTCTATTCACCATTTGGTAGATCGGTATGACCTGGGGTCCCTTACTCCGAACGAGTGGGGCGCTGAGACGACGTCGTCCGTTTACATCGAGAGCGGAACTGTGCGCGGGGAACGGATAATGGCAGAGTATGAAGGAGCGTGCATCGGCACTTCGGGCAATATGAAAAAAGTTCTGATTCCCGGCTACCTTCCCCGGACGATAAGCGGGTCGCTGACCGGAGACGATTATTATTCGAAGACGACGGTCTGGCGGATCTACTGCGAACCGGAAAGCAACACGATAGAATGCATCAATCTGAGTCCCTGGCAACCGCCGAAATAGTTTCCCCGTAAAGACAGAAACACTCCGACCTTATTCAGTCGGAGTGTTTTTATTATGGTCCGCATCATGCCGCAGGCCGCTTTATTTTCGGAACGGATCGTTATCTTTGCATCCGCAAAACGAAAATAGAATTGTTAAAACGATAGATTATGTGTGAGGTTTTCGATTTACGGAAATTTGAAGAATCGGTTGCATCCGGCAAACCGATGATGGTTGATTTCGGAGCGGAATGGTGCGGTCCGTGCAAAGCGATGGAACCTGTTATTCGTGAATTGGCTAAAGAGTATGAAGGGCGGATCGTGGTAGGTTCCTGCGACGTAGAAGAGAACAATGCGTTGGCTGTTCGGTTTTCGATACGCAATGTGCCGACCGTGCTGTTCCTGAAGAACGGAGAGGTTGTAGATCGTTGTGTGGGATCGGTTCCGAAAACGACACTCGTCGAAAAATTGGAAAAATTATTGTAATAATACTGCAACAGAAAAAACCGACCGGGTCATTTCTTATATCGAATGATCCGGTCGTTTTTTAAATAGTATTTACCCCTACGGAACTTTCTTATTCGCCCTGTTTCTGTCGATCCATGCCGCCTGTAAAACGAGATCGGAAAGATGATAAACAAAAACCCCCGCATCGGATATGCCCTTTTTTACGGGCATTCTCCAACTGTTCCGGGGAAATATGCAGCAGTTCGCAGATATCTTCGGCCATCAGCACGAGATCGATGTTTCTGCTGGCGCAAATATGTATTAGAAAAAAGTTGATGTAAACGAGCTGTCGCCCCCGTTTTACCAGCCGGTTGAATTCTTGGCGGGGAATCGTTACGTTCTCATTGGATTTCATAGTCGTACATTTTTAAAATCAGCTTTTGTCCTGAATGTTTTCTGTGAGTTGTTTCGATCTCTGTCTGCGGGTATTGCGTTCCAACGTGTCGATATACCGTTTGATTTCGGAGTAACGATACATCCGTTTGGCCCCGAGCAGAAAACCGGTCAGTTTCTTTTCTTCGCGCAGCCGCCGTACCTGCCTTTCGCTCAAATGGAGCATCCGGCAGGTGTCGTAAAAATCGAGAATGGGATCGCCGTCGATCATGTTGTGCTGCTTTTTACGGCCAGCAGATCCTTATGCATATCGTCCAGCTTTTGCCGAATCTCCGTAGTCGTAGATAATAGCTTTAAAGTATCGTTTTCTTCCATAAGGTGTAAATTTTGGATTACGGTGCAAAAATCCCAAATGCCTGAAAAATAATTCTTGCACATCATATACGATAATTCAGAAATGGAAGACGTATGACAATAACGCAACGGAAATGCTTTCATTCTGATTTTTATTCCTGACAATCAATAAGTCATAAAAATAATTCTTGTATATCGTTCTGTAAAGCGTGCTATAATTACGAACGATCGTCATTTTTGAGTTGATTCATTATACCCAACATCCGGAACAAAATGGGAGGTATACAGACAAACGCTATCGACTCTTTTTGTTTCGAAAAACACAAAAAATCACAAAAAGTTTGTTTATTCGCTTTATTGTATTTAATTTTAAGACACAAATATCAAATATCGGTATATATTGTGTCTGTCTGCGTATCTTTAAAAGAATAATTAGGAAAATAGCAGATATACAACAAAGTGTTTCGAAAAAATGATAATTTAAT
>ENA-ORUB01002714-ORUB01002714.1-human-gut-metagenome-genome-assembly--contig:-NODE-2714-length-16146-cov-2.831272_pt1 | contig 16146 bp, 11 predicted proteins | sample MGYA00241918_ERZ509200 | MGnify/ENA primary metagenome ERZ509200 (study PRJEB26280, sample SAMEA2338853) | human gut metagenome | biome: human gut; feature: human-associated habitat; material: faeces... | reverse complement strand
GATGGCCAGCTCGCAGCCGGCCTTCAGGAGCAGAAGCAGCATGACGAGCGCCACCGCCCCCTTGTGCTGCCCGAGAAACCGGATCACGCCCACAGCCAACCCTCCCCTACACCGCGAAGAAGGCGAGCGCCGCGTAGACGGCCACGCCGGCCACGGCGGTCCAGAAGCCCACGGAAATCCACGCGAACAGCACGCCGAACAGACCGACCATGTTCACATCTGCGTGAATTTCCAGATTTTTGACCGCATAGGTGCGTCCGTCATAAGAACCGCCGAAATACGCGATATAGGTCTGCCCATTTGGATTATCCGTGGCTGTGTAGAACATACTACCGATCGGGTGGAAAGACTCCCCACCTTTCTTGCCTTCGTAGTCCAGATCGTGGCTCTGCTCCCAATAATAGTTATAGCCTTTCGTGCTCTGGTTATTCCCGCTGACATAGACGAGATACGGGAAATACGTATTCTGCTCGTCTCCGCTCCAAACATTCCTTTTTGACGTTGCCGATACCGCCGTATCCGTATTGTGATTTTTTGCATTCCAGTTGATATATTGCAGCTGCATCGCAGAGCGAATCTGATACGGATTGTCTTTGCTTCCCGGCGGCTGGGTCTGCTTGCCGAAAGGCACACCGTCTTGCGGTGGCTGTAATTTTCCATTCTTCATACAGCCGTCATAGCTGAACGCATTCGCAAAGAACGGCGAAAGCGTGAACTGATGCACCGCGCCGCCCATACTGAGCGTCCACGTTCCGTTTGCCTGGTTTGCCTGTAAATACAGATGGCTTTCTCCGGTTGTTCCGGTTGTGTACAGCTGGAAGGTATAACCGTTGATTTGCGCGGCAAGCGCCTTGGATGCTGTTTCATCGACTTTGCCCGGATCTGCAAAGGCTCTTTCCATCTTCAGCGTCGCTTTGGTGTCGTTTTTGTAATAATAGCCGTAGCCGAATGCCTTGACGATGCCGCCGTCATCGTGTGCGCTGCACAAAGAACTGCCGGAAACACCGCTTTCGCCTTGGATGCCGATATAGCGGAAATGATAGCCTGCGTTCGAGCCGCCGACCTCATGCTCCCAATACAGCATGCCCATCGTGCCGAGCTGCGCCTCCGTCACCCAGTTACCGTAATGAACCAGCTTGTTATCACGCCGCACGACTGCCGGATACGGGTACTCTGCAGCCTCGTCCGCATCTGTTTTTTGGTGATATGCGGCATCCTCCGCTTTGGCAAAGCGACCGCCGAGGCTTGGGGCTAAGAGCTTCAGCTTATCTCCCGTCACCGGCTGCACGCGGCTGTCCCCGGGCTCCGTATGATATGCCCTTAATTTTTCGATGTAAAAATAGCTGCCGCCGTTCAAATAGTAGCAGCGCTTGACCGTGCCGCCGAGCGGGGCGAAGCCGTAGCCCTTGGCAGAACCGGCAGTCACAACTGCAGCTGTGCAATACGCCGTATTGACAGAGCCGAGATTTTCTCCTGCAAAGCCTGCCGTACTGACGCTGCCCTGTCTGGATTCCATGACCTCGATGTCCGCGACCGCATAGCAGGAGGAAATCCCGCCGTTGTTCTGTCCGACGAAGCCGCCAAGCTTGACGTTCGCGTAGGTTGCGGACAGCTTGATACGCGGCGTCTCCGCCGCACATTCTCGAATCGTGCCGTAATTGCTGCCCACAAGCCCGCCGACACAGACGGTACTGTTGCGGTAAGTATAAAGCGTAATCGTGTAGCCCGCAGCCGCACAGTTGCGGATCGTCCTGGAATTTCTGCCTGCCAGCACACCGCTGTAAGCGACTGCCTTGCTGCCCTCGATATTGCTGCCGAAGCCGATATAGCTGTCCTGCCCTCCGGTATATTCGGAGACGATTGCAATATTTCGCAGGATGCCCCGGTTATCCCCGAACATACCCGTATCATAGGAGCCTTTGCGCTTGTTTACAAAGGAAATCCCGCTGATCGTACAGCCGCTGCCATTGTAGGTCGCGTCAAACACGTAGGTTTTGCCCGCTCCGATCGGTTCCTGCTCGCTGACATTGTCAAAGCCGGTATAAGTCGCCCAAGCATAGGCTGCATAATCGATGTCCAGACCCTGCATGTAGACGCTGCGCTTGGTCTTTTCCGCATATTCTTTATAATACAGGCTCAAAGCGTGCAGCTGGCGCGCAGTTCTGATCCGGACGAGCGCTGCCGCCTGACTCGGTTTTTCGGTCGTCAAGGTGCAGGCAAACTGTGGATTATAGTAGTAGGTCGTACCGTCTATCACCAATGGCTGATAGAAATCCGCAGGCGCATAGGTCGTATTGACGATTTCTTTGGCAAACGGGAGCAAATAATAGGTTTCTGTCCCTACGGTCAGCTTCACCGCCGCCGCAGGCTGCAAGGTCACGCTTCCCTCGGCTTTGCCGCTTGTTTTATATTGCACCGTAACCTCTTTCTTCGGCTTCGAGCGGTAAATGATGCCGTAACCGTCGCCGACTGCCGTTCCCTCCTTGTGCAGCGTATCCAGATTCGCACCGAAGATGCCGTAGCTCTTGCCTGCCTTGTCTGCATAGACCTCGTAATATACCGGCGTTTCGTCTTGAAAATCCGCCGCCCAGTCACCGTAATGTGCCAGTTTTGCGAGTTTTGGGAAAGAATAGTCCGTCAAGCCTTGCTTCATCAAATTATATGCGAACGTATGGTCACCGCCCGTCGTCGCGCTGAAAGCCTCACCTAAGTTTTCTACAAAGCGATCCCGCTTGCTGAGCGTTTTGTAGCTGACCGCTTCTCCCACGTCGCGCGATACGCCGCCGTCTGCGATGTAGTACAGCTTCTTTGCATCTTCGCAGGCAGGCACCACAGCATAAGCCTTGGCATCCGCCGCGTTGTCATATTTGATGACCGTATAGGCGTTTTTTATGTGCGCAGCCGCCTGCGGCAGAAAGCCTGCCGCGGTCTTTTGCGCATAGATATAGCCTGCCGCATAGCAGTTCTCAAGGCTGCTGTCATGCTGCGCCGCGCCGCCGATCAAGCCGCCGACGTGCTGTCCGTAAAGGTAGCAGTCCGCGTAGGAGCCGCTGATTTGAATGGTATCTTGCGCATAACCGACCAGACCGCCGACCCTTTCGCTTGTTTGCTGTCCGATGACGGTTGCGGCAAAGCTGTCGCTGATTTGCAGCTTACACGCCGCATAGCCGACCAGACCGCCGACATACTTGCTGCCGCGGATCCTGCTGTCCTTCGCTGTTTGATTTTGCAGATCGCCCTCGGCAGCGCTCAGATACACGCGGCAGCCCTGCACCTCTGTGGTACCGCTGTTCCCAATTGTCGCTGCCAGAGCCCCGGCGCGTTCCCCGCCGGTGATCGCAGCGCCGGAGAGCGTGACATCGCTCAGACTGTAGCCGTAGAAGGTGTCGAACATGCCTTTCTCTGTCTGCAATCCGTAGATCACACAGCGCACCTGCTCTCCCTCTGCTGTGCCGCTGCCGGAAAGCTGATAGCTGCCAGTATAGTGCATCAGCGACGGATTATTGATCGGCTGGTAGGCATGCGCACCGTACAGAGAATACCAGTCCTCATCATTGTCCGCGTCATCCTCAAAATGCAGATGGCTGCGCTGTACTGCCTTTGTGATCTCCAGTTTCTCTTTGTTAGCATTAATCCCGGATGCCTGATCCAGATTCTGCAGATGGCGACCGTAGGTGATCTCCGCCGTTCCGCTCTGCACAGACGCAAAGAGACTATTGGTGACCGCCTCGGTGCTGCCCTCGTCGATCATATCGTTGGCGCTGATGGCGCGGAAACGAATGGTGAGGTCACTGCCCGGCACCAGCTCCGGATACGCCTCGTGAAAACGCTTGCCTGCAGTCAGTTTATCCAGCATCAAATCATATGCCCATCGTTTATTTGCGATTTGCTGTGGTTTCACGGTTTGGATCACAGAATTGCCAAAGGTATCCGAAATCTTGATTCGAAAGGTTAAGTTTAAGTCCTTGCCGTCCGGCGCATAGCAGCTCAAAATCGCGTGCAGACGTTCCTCATTGAGCACGCGGAGCTGCGGCTGCAGCGTACTCGTATCCAGCGTGACTACCGCATCGCCGCCGTAGTAGCCGACCGTAGCGCCTGCTTTGAGACGCATCTGTTTGATACGCAGGCTGTTAAAATCCTCCGGCTGATAGTTCATGCTGTTTTCGCTGTAAAAAACTGCGTACACACTGCCGCTGGCAGGATCAAATTCAATGACCCAGTCGGCATCGCGCAGCGCTTTGTCGATGCGGCTGGTCGGCATCAGCGCCTGTGCAGCGCTCTTCTCCGTCCCAAGCTGCGCCGCACTGACATAGTACAGCGGCGCATCCTTCCGGTCGCTTTCGGAATCAATCGGCGTGATGCCCAAAGACAGGATATCGTTTCGTTTTGCCGGATCATACAGATCACTCCTGCCGCTGGCTGCCAGCTCGGTCAGACGGTTCTGCGCGACCATGTAGATGGTCTCCGCTTTGCTGTCCAGCTCCTTTTGGCGCAGCTCTTTCTGCATCTGTACAAGCCCGACAGCCGTCACGCCAAAAAGCACAGCGAGAATCGCAACGACCAGCAGGATCTCCGTCATGGTAAATCCCGCCGTCCTGCGATTCTCTCTTGATTTCCGGTTGTTGCTGAAACGCTGTTTACTCATAGGTATGCCTTCCTTTGTCACTTGTCACTGCCGGACAGCCTCAAAAAAAGTGATGCTCAAATAGGTGTGGACGCTCCGTTTGTCCGTCGTCCCGGCTTCTTGTATCGTCATATCTTCGATCTGCATCGCATAGCCTGTCGTGCAGAGCTGGTCGATCACACGCCTTGCCTTCTGATAATTTGCGGTTTCAAACTCAATCCGCACAGGTCTTGCGGCGATATTGCCCTCAAAGGTGATCTCATCAAAATCCATCGCGTACTCGATCGTGCTGTCCATGATCTGATACAGCTGCGGCAGCAGCACCGCACTGTTGTCATAATCCGGGATCGTGCGTTCGATGCCCGCAGCCTTTGCCTGTGCGATTTCTGCTTCCATCTGTTTCATGCGCACCGCCTGCAGCTGTGCGGTTTCCATCTGCACCTGCTCCTCCTGCGTGAGGCTGCGGTAGCTCTCGATCTGACTGTTGATCGGCTCGAGCAGGAGCTTATAGTAGCCCACCGCGATCAGCAGGACCGCGAAGATCAGCAGAAGGACTTTTTCTCGTTGGGTAAACTCTCTGTTCATGCCTTTGCCTCCTCCGTCTGCAGATAAATGGTGTCCGTAAAGTTCAGCACAGATGCCGCACGTTCCTCCTCGGTCTGCGCGAGCTTGAGCTGGACGTCACGCACGATGCTGCGCTGTTTCAGCTTTGCGTTCATTTCCGATATCTGCTTGAGATTCATCCCGCTCATGTTGACGACCGCTGTATTTTCGTTCAGGCTGATGGAGACGAGCGTGCCCTTCGTCAGCATCGTTTCTTCGATCAAATCCAAAACAGCCTGCCGGTCAACGATCACCACCGCATCCTCTGCATCGCCGGAGACGAAATTCATCGCATGCGCCCGGTATGCCAGCAGCACCTCCTCGTAGTCTGCAACGCGCTCCTGCAGCGTCAGATTTTGCTGATGTACAGTCTGGTAGGCGCTTTCTGCCCGATCCAGCCGCGCAAGCTGATCATATACACCGACCTTGACCACGAAAGCGACCAGCAGGGCGATCAGACAGAGACCGATGCCGAGGGTTCTTCCGGTATGCTGCGGCAGACCGCAAGTCATCATATTGATGCTTGTCTTGGTCGGATATTTGACGGTTCTGGCTTTGTGCTTGCCGACCGCCTTTGTTTTTGCTGTCTTATCCATATTGTTATCCTCGTCTTACTTCTCTCCGATTGCCAGTCCGTAGCCCTGCAGGAAGTGGTAGGCGTCCTCCGGCTGCTGCAGCGGCGGCATCAGCGCCGCAGCCGGATGCACCTGCATGTGTGTGGCTTCCTCGATTGCGCGCGTCAACGGCGCGATACAGGCGCCGCCGCCGCAAAGGTAAATATCCTCCAGCTGTGCGTCTCGATTGTTGTAATTAAAGAAATTTACAGCCTTTGCCATCTCGACTGCCAGACTGCTGTAGAGACGCTGTGCATCGTCGCTCTCCAGCACCTGATTGTAGTTGCTTTCCTTGTAAGTATGCGCCATGTGTACGTCGACCTCCTGCACCGCTGCGATGATCTCGTCCAGCGCCCGCATGCCGATGTCAACATTACGCACTGTCGCATATTCCCGCTGGTGGAACAGATGCAGGCGCGTACCGCTGTGTCCGATATCCGCGATACAGCAGTCCTGCCCGATCGCCGGGTCCAGACGCCGGATCAGATTCGTATAGGCGCACTCCTGCGGAACGGCAAGCTTCAGCTTGAAGCCCGCACGTTTGAACATGCTGCGATATGCCTCGATGATTTCCTTGTGTACCGCACAGGCGAGCAGACGCAGCTCGTGCGGCTGGCCCGCTTCGTCCGGAAGCATCTCCAGCACCGCGTAGTCAAAAAGATAATTGCGTTTTTCTTCGGTGAGATAGTCCTTGAACTCGAACGGCAGGTTAAACAGTAGCTGCTGCTCCGTCATCACCGGCACCGTAATCGTACGGACAAAAATCGTGCTTGCCGGCAGGATGACCGCCGCCTCTGCCTTTGGCAGATGATGCGCTTTTGCCTGTGTACGGATAAAATCCGCCATCGCGTCCATCGAGAGGATGCTGCCGTTCTCAACCATATGGTCCGGCAGATCTGCCGTTACTGCATTTTTGATTTCTGTGCCCGCTACGAGCACCATCTTGACCGAGGACTCCCCGATATCAAAGCCGATACGCTGTTTTCCCAAAATGTTTTGCCTTTTTCCTTTCTGCACGCGCTGTGCAAGCTTTGTGCTAAGCCAATAAACCGAGATACCATGCCGCAAGCTCGTTTCCAAACAGCAGGGCAAGCCATGCGCCGATGGCGATGGACGGTCCCCAAGGGAAGGTCTTTTCCTCTTTGCCGACTGTCGCCGCCAGCCCCCAGAAAATGCCGATGAGACAGGAGAGCAGCAGGCAGACGATGTTCGCCGCCAGCCCCAGAAACGTGCCGGTCATAAACAAAAGCTTGATATCGCCGCCGCCCATCGCCTCCACGCCCTTGATTTTTTCAAAGAGCAGTACAAGGACCAAGATCGTGCCCGCCACCACAAAAGCGCCGAGCAGAGCATCCCGCAGTGCGGCAAGCGGCTCCTGCGCAAAAAGCAGGCTCCCCATAGAAACGACAATACCGGCCACGATAAATCGGTCCGGAATGATATGCCCCTCCAAATCCGCAAATGCGCTTGCAAGCAGCAGACTCACAAAAATGGCATACTTGAGTGCTTGGAGGGAAATATAGAATTTGAAGAAGATGCTGACAAATACGAGCATCGAGACCAGCTCAGCCAGCAGATGTACCCGGGAAAGCTTCGCGCCGCAGTATCGGCATCGACCCCGGTGCACGACATAGCTGACAATCGGGATCAGGTCGCCCGCACCCAGCACATGCCCGCACGCATCGCAGTGCGATCTGCCGCGCAGAACGGACTCGCCGTGTATGAGACGCCACGCCATGCAGTTCAAAAAGCTGCCCATGCACGCGCCCAGTATTGCGGTCAACGCCGCACAGTAAGCCGTCAGAAACGGATCATCGAGATACAGCATGCCCTCTCCTTTTTATGGTTTGGGGTGAGACCGCAACCCATCGGTCTCACCCGCAATCCAGTGGATAAAATAAAAGATGTTTGCGAAGTTATTTACCGCCAATGTTTCTTATGACGTTTTTACAAGGTCTTTGATGGACCAAGTGAAAACGTGCTTTTTGTTGGTATTAGGTTCTTTGGAATTTTCTAACTCTTTTGCAGTGTAAGTAATTGTGGTCGTGGTCGCATCCACAACAAGATGGTTCGTGTCAGAGAAATTTAAAGTTCCTATTTTATCTTTAATTTGATCTGTCGTTAGCTGTTTGTTGTCCATCATATAATCCATCATCATTTCCGCGTACGCTGCCCGGATGTTCGCCACGTCTGCCGCCTCCTTGGACTTGGTCAGTGCGCTGCTAAAGGTCGGGATCGCGATCGCCACCAGTACTGCGATGATGGCAACGACAATCAGCATTTCCATGATCGTAAAGCCTTTTTGGTTTCTTTTTTTCATTTTCATTTCTCCTTTTTTTATTATGTAGGAAATATCGCCACGCGCTATTTCCGGAATAACGACAAAAGCACCTTGCGAAATGGCGCTCATAGATGCGCGCCATGTGCGCATAAAAATCTCTGATTTCGTTGTGCGCACTTTTGCCCCTCTCATTCTAAGATACATCTATCTTCTAAGCCTTTCCCGCTTGGACTAGACTTGGACGGAACGGATGACGATGCTTGCCGCGCGGCTACATCGCACCGTACATACCGAACATCGGCAGATACACGCCCAGCAGCAGAATGACTGCCACGATTGCGAGCACGATGGTAATGATCGGCTCCAATGCCGAAAGCAATCGCTGGGAGCGCAGGTCGACCTCGTTGCTGAAGTAGTCTCCGACGATCTCCAGCGTCTCCTCCATCGAACCGGAACGCTCGCCGACGCCGGTCATCTCGGTCAGCAGCTTTGAAAAATACGGAATCTCACCCATACATTCCACCATACTCCTGCCCTGCTCTACGCCCTCCTTGACCTTGCGCACCGCAAGCCCGAACACGTAATTCGTCGCGACCGAGGCGGTGATATCCAGCGCCCGCGTGATCGGCAGACCCGATGCCAGCATCGTCGACATCGTGCTCGCAAACTGCGACGCCGCGTTCAGCGCGTTGAGTCTACTGAGCGGGGCTTTGGTCAGCTTGTAGCGCCCGATGGCAAGTTTGCCCTGCTCGGTGCGCGAAGCGTAGAGATAGGTGCCGCAGGCTGCAAAGAGCAAAATCGCCAGCAGCCACCAGTAGCCGGTCAGTGCCCGGCTGAGCGCGATCATCGCCTTGGTGATGGCAGGCAGCTCGATATTCAACTCCTCAAAGGTATCGATGAACATCGGCACCGCGACCACCATGATGATGATAAACACGATGATTGCCGTCGCAATGACGATCGCAGGATAGGTCATGGTGCTGATGAGCTTTTGCTTGAGCTTTGCGGATTTATCGTAATACTTGTGCAGCCGTTTGAAACAGATCTCCAGCGCACCGGACTGTTCGCCCGCCCGCACCGTCTCGATAAAGGTGCGCGGCAGATGCGGCGCGTTTTTTTCAAACGCCGCAGCCATGCTGTAGCCGCCGTCGACGTCCTCTGCCACACGCTTGAGCATCTTCGTGGTCGCCTTGTCCTTAGACTGCGCCGCGATCATTTCCAGACAGCGGACGATAGGCAGACCCGACGCCAGAATGATGGAAAACTGTGAGCACAGCATCGCCAGCTCCTTCTCCTTGATGCGCAGCCGTTTCTCCGCGCCGCGCTCGCCGTCGGTATCCTGCACTTCCTCGATACTCGTGACCAGATTGTACGATTCTCTGAGTTTGGATACCGCTTCAAATTCATCATAGGACTTGATGATCCCGGAAGTCTTGACGCCATCCGCCGAAATGCACTTGTATCTGAAAGTTTTCAACCTCGTTCACCTGTTTCCTTTTGCTTCCGTTTGTTTTCTGTGTATATGCGCGCTTGCCCTGATGCAGGCAAGAAAAAAGACGCAATAAGCTATATGAAGTGCACGGTGCAACTGGCTGCCATCTGATCTGTGGAAGGGAAGGCCCTATAGCTTTGCGTCACTGTCTTTCGACAACTTTGCTAAAAGATTCAATTGTTTTTCATTTGACAGTATACGATATTTTTCGTCAAATGTCAAGTTTTTTTGCATTTTTCACATGGCCTTTATCTCACAGGGTTTCGGTTTTGTTCTCCGCGTGCATGCGCAGCAGCGGTCTGCATGCTGATTTTCCCTGCACGTGCCAGCTCTGTCAAGGCGTGATCCATCAAGATACTGCCCTCCCGGCTGTTCATCGTGATAAAGCTCTCCATCTGCGGCGTCTTGCCCTCGCGGATCAAATTGCGGATCGCCGCGTTGACGACCATCACCTCACAAGCCGCGATCCTGCCGCCGCCCTGCCGCTCTACAAGCTGCTGCGACATCACGACCCGCAGCGTCGCCGCCAGCTGGGTACGAATCTGCCGCTGTCTGCCGTCCGGGAACACGCTGACGATACGATCCACCGCATCTGCCGCCGAATTGGTGTGCAGCGTCGCAAAGACCAGATGCCCGGTCTCTGCCGCCGTCAAGGCAGCCTCAATGGTCGTCAGATCTCGCATTTCGCCGATCAGAATCACGTCCGGGTCCTCACGCAGAATCGCACGCAGACCGTCCGCATAGGATGCGGTATCCTTGCCGATCTCCCGCTGGTTGATGAGGCATTGGTCAGACGTATAGATGTATTCGATCGGGTCCTCCAACGTGATGATATGCCTGCACGCTGTATGGTTGATCCGGTTGAGCACCGCCGCCAGCGTGGTGGACTTACCGGAGCCCGTTTCGCCTGTGATCAGCACCAGTCCGGACGGATAGGTCGGCAGCTGCAGCGCGATCGGCGGCAAATCCAAATCCTCGATCTCCGGAATCACATCATTGAGCAGTCGGATCGCAAAGGAAAGCGCACCCCCTGCATGAAAAATATTGGCTCTGACTCTGACGCCGCAGTCCGCGGTCAGCGCAAGATCCAGCTCGCCGCTTTCACGAATCGTTTCAAATTGTGCGCCTGCAAGCTCTTGTGCCAACACCTCGCAGTCCTGCGGGGTAGGTACGGTATCGGACAGGGTCTGCATTTTGCCATCGAGTCTGCATTTGATCGGCAGCCCGCAGACGATGTGCAGATCGGACGCGCCTTTCTGCTGTGCCTGTAAGATAAAATCGTTGATATGCAGCATACTAATTTCCCTCCACGGTAGAATTCATCGCCTTGATTGCCTCGTCTACACCCGTCACACCTGCCAACACCAGCTTGCGGCATGCCGCCTGCATGGTCACGAAGCCGTCTGTCAGCGCGGTTTCCTTGATGTGCGCGGCGTTCTCGCCCTCCGATATCATCTTGCGGAGTTTCTGGTCAAGCATCAGGATTTCAAAGACCGCCTGTCTGCCGCTGTATCCGGTATGATGACATTCCGGACAGCCCTCGCCGCGATAGAACACCGCTTCGCTGTCTGCCTGCATGCCCAAAAGCTGCTGTTCCTCCGCGGTCGGCGTGTACGCCTTGCGGCAATGCGGACAGATCTTCCTGACCAGTCTCTGGGAAATCACGCCTTTGAGTGCGCCCGCGATCATATAGGGCTCCACGCCGATGTCTGCAAGTCGGTCGACCGCAGACGGCGCATCGTTGGTATGCAGTGTCGAAACGACCAGATGTCCGGTGATCGCCGCGCGGAGTGCGATCTGCGCGGTCTCCGCGTCGCGGATCTCACCGACACCGATGATGTCCGGGTCCTGCCGGAGGATCGCGGTCAGACCGCTCGCAAAGGTCATGCCCGCCTTTTCGTTGATCTGACACTGGTTGACGCCGTCGATATCGTATTCCACCGGGTCCTCCAGCGTAACCAGATTGACTTCTTCCCGCGCCAACTCCGTCAGCATCGCACACATGGTGGTCGACTTACCGGAGCCGGTCGGTCCGACCAACAGAATGATACCGTTGCTGTTCTGCAGCAGCGCCTCGTATTTCTTTTCGTCCTCCGCATCGAGTCCGATGGACGCGCGCGAGACCATCTTTGAGGATTTATCCAAAAGTCGGATTACGACCTTTTCGCCGTAGGTTGTCGGCATGACCGACATACGCAGATCCAGATTGTGTCCCTTGACGGTCAGCATCGCGTGACCGTCCTGCGGGATCTGATGCTCGGAGATATTCATGCCGCCCATGACCTTGAGACGAGAAATGACGGTGTTCTGCAAATCCGACGGTACGGTCAGCACCTTGTGCAGCAGTCCGTCGATGCGCATGCGTACTGCCATTTCGTCCTTTTGCGGTTCCAGATGAATGTCGCTCGCCTGTTCGACAAAGGCACGCTCAATGATGGAATTGACGAAGCGGATCGCCGGCGCCGCATTGACGTCGGTATCCGCGCTCTGCCGCAGCTGCGCCGGAATGATGTCGCTGTCACCCTTGCCCATCTCACGCTTCATATCCTCGATCGCTCTGGCTGTCCCCTCGCTGCCGTAGAGCTTTTCAATGACCTGCTCGGTCGCCTTTTTGGTCGCGATCATCGGCACGACTTTTTTGCGCGAGATTGCCTTGACTTCTTCCTGCGCGATGAAATCCAGCGGATCGCTCATCGCGATATAGAGCGTATCACCGACCAGCTTGACCGGAACGATGCAGTGCTTCTTCGCGATATTGCGCGGCACGAACCGCGCCAGCTCCACCGGAATTGTGATCGTACTCAGGTCTATAAAGTCAATGCCCAGCTGCATCTGCAGCGCATCGATGAGTTCTTCGTTTGTGATCATCTTGCTTTCCAGCAAAATATCACCCAATCTGCTTTTGGTTTCTTTTTGTATGGTGAGTGCCTTTTTGAGCTGCTCCTCTTTGAGCACCCCGGCGTCTATCAAGAGTTCGCCCAGCCTGATGTGTGCCATCGTTTTTCCTCCATTCAAAGTAACTGATCAATTTCCTCCAGTACCTCGGACAGCTGCTGCTGTCCCTGCGGGCTGCAGTGCGCCAGTTCCTGCTTCGCAGCCGCACCCAGACGCATCAGCTTGGCATGTGCCTGCTTCTGCGCGGTAATGTCACGCGCAACGCCCAACACGACGCAGCCGCTGACCCCCTCCAAGGTGAAAGGCGAATTGCGCATCTGCACCCAAAAGACACTGCCGTCTCGTTTCAGGCAGCGATATTCGCAGGTTGCTGTCTTGCGCTGCGCCACCACTTCCATGAGATGTGCTTCGACCATTGCGCGGGCATCCGGGTGGATCACATCGCTGATGGCATGCACCTCCTGCCGGAATTGCTCCTGCGTGTAGCCGTACATCTTGTAAAAGCTCTCATTGATGAACAGCATCTCCCTATGCCCGTTATCGTGGAACAGGATCGCAATCACGCCATCTTGAATATTCTGCAGGATCGCCTGCATCTGCTTCGTCAGATTCTGCTCGATCTGCTGCGCCATGCGCTGCTGCGTGTTATTGGTGATCACTGCATAGAGCAGATACCGTTCATCTGCCTTTGCGATCGCGCGCATGCGCAGCTGCAGATACTCGGTCTTGCCCTCTGCAGAGACCTCGATTTCGCAGCTTTCCTCCCGGCGATTCCGGATCGCACGCTCTACCGTTTCAAAGAACCGTGCGCGCTCCTGCGGCGCAAGATAGTTGCAGACGCCGCATCTGCCAAGCGGCGTTCCATCCGGGATAATGCCCTTGAACTGACTGCGGTATTGGTCATTGATCCGCAGCACGTCGGTTTCGCCGTCGGCATACTCAAAGACATAAGCGCCGCCGACATAGTTGTTGAACACCAGCGTGTCGATGGACTTCGGATTCCAGAACTCCATATTGTCAAAGTGTTCCACAAGTTCAACATCGTTTCGCGCAGCTTCGGTTCGTTCGCTGTCCAGACGCTTTTCATACTCTGTGATCGGCATCGGTTTTGCATAGTAATAGCCTTGAATATCGTAGCAGCCGATGGACATCAGATAATCCGCCTGATATTCGTGTTCCACTCCCTCCGCAATGACACCCATATTCAGCCACCTTGCCATGTGCACGACAGACTCGATGATGTTGCCCGCACGCTCTTCGTTTTCGGTACTTTCAAAGAAACGCATGTCAAGCTTCAAAATCGCCGCAGGCACATTCTTCAAGGTGTTTAGGGAGGAATAGCCGCTGCCGAAATCATCAATCTCCACCGTAAAGCCAAGGCGGATCAGCTCTCTGACCCGTTCCAGATTTTCCTTCTGCGCACCGGCAAATGCCGACTCCGTAATCTCCAGACGCAGGAGATCAATCGGGATCTCATATCGCTGTACGAGATCAACCAGCTTCTCGACCACATCCGCATGCTGCAGATCGCACCGCGAAACATTCACCGAAAGCGGCAGCATGGTGCGGCCCTCCGCTCTCCACCGCTGCAGCAGCATACCGGTATGTTCCCAGACATAGCGATCCATCGGATAGATAAAGCCGTTCTGTTCAAAAATTTCAATAAACTCTGCCGGAGAGATATACTGCCCGTCCTTATTCCAGCGCACCAGCACTTCGCCGCCGATGAGCGCGCCGGTCGCATGATTATACTGCGGCTGGATCCAAAGCTCGAATTGCTCCTTGGCGAGTGCGTCATCCATATCAAAGACGATCTGCTGCCTGCGCAGCAGTCTGCTCCGTAACTCCTCATTGTAAAAGGCGACTTTCTTTTCGTAGCTGCCCCGCACAGACTCCGCCGCGACACGCGCGCGGTAGTAAATGGTATTGATATCCTCGTGTCTGTCCGCAGCGATATAATTACCGATCCGGATACCGATCTTCTTCTGCAGGCAAGGTGGATTGACCGCTTTGTCATAGAATTCCTTGAGCACCGGCTGTCCCGCGCAGCTCTGCGGATACAGCATCACAAACTGATCTGCGATGATATGCCCGCAAATTCCGCCGACCTGCTCTGTGCACGCCGCAAGGCATGCCGTAATATGCGCCAGCAGCATATCGCTGGTCTCGGCACCGTACTGCTCATGGATCAGTGTAAAGTTATTGACATTGATGAACGAAAAAATGTAATATCCGTCCTCGTGTGTGTGTATCATCTCCTGTGCCTGCTTGAAAAATGTCTCCCGTTCTAAATGCAACATACGATTCCCTGTCATCCTTTCTGCTGAGGAACATCCGGGAAGATCTCACGATACGGTCTTTCGGGCTTTGCAGGCGCTCTTGTCCGTATACATATCCGCATCAGCCTCCTTGAGCAATCGCTCAAATTCCGCTTCGTCATTACAGATGCCCTCTGCGCAGCCGATGCTGACTGTCATATACATGCGATCTTCTTTTTTGATTTCCTCTTCAAATCTATCTTTTAATTTTGCGTTTAACTGTGCCGCATTCTCGCTGCTGTTGCGCAGCAGCATCAAAAACTCATCCCCGCCGTAACGGCAAAGGAAGGGTTTGTCGACAAGCTCATGGCAGATCTCGTCCAGAATCGACGCAGTCTGCTTGAGTATCTGATCTCCGACCATATGACCATGCTTGTCATTGATAATCTTAAAATCGTTGATATCTACCATAAATACATCCAGCCTGCAGCCTCCGGTCTGTTTATACAGATCATGCAGCAGATTGCCCAACGCCTGCCGGTTATAGACGCCGGTCAGTGTATCGGTCGACATCACGTAGTTCTGATTCGCCATGCAGATCATGACGATGCCGATCGTCACACCCGCCTGGAAACAGGAAAGTCCGTAGATCAGAACCTGCAGGACGCCCGCGGTCGTCGGCGCGAGGAAAAACAGCAGTAGTGGATAGTACTGTCTGCGCTTGAATTGCAAAGGCTCCAGACTGCACTGATACAGTACGACAACGGTCGCATAGACCAGATAATAGACTAATGCCCCGGTGTGGAACACCCAGCCCGGACCGCGATGATAGATACCGTCCGCGTCGATCGTAAACAGCAGCTCGCTAACCGGTGTCATCACTGCGCAGACCGAAAACAGCACCAGCGGTCCCAGGCGCAGCACACGATGCAGGATTGTCCATTTCGGTACAAACCACGCGCGTTTCTGCGCGAATTCCGCCCAAAAAAACGCCACCAGCACCAGTGCGACGAGATAGCAAAGATTTGCGGTGATCAGCAAGGCTCTGCTGCCCGCAAAGACATAGCCGCGGAAAACACCTGCCACGATATCCGCTGCACATGCCACCATCGCCCAAAAAATCATGCACAGCACTTCTGTTCTTGCCAAAGTCTCTTTCGGCAGATACTTTTTGAAATTGCGATAAATGATATCTAAAATGATCCAGCAGATCAAGTTGTTTCCTACATAATAAACGATTCGATAGTTCATATATCGTACCCCCCCCCACCTGATTTTGAAGAAACGGTTTTTTTGTGATTGTTTCTGTTTTTGTGCCAGCATAAGAATACCATCAGATGCCCCCATGTGTCAACAAACTTTACCGTTTTTTTCTTATT
>ENA-ORUB01002712-ORUB01002712.1-human-gut-metagenome-genome-assembly--contig:-NODE-2712-length-16148-cov-5.690859_pt1 | contig 16148 bp, 7 predicted proteins | sample MGYA00241918_ERZ509200 | MGnify/ENA primary metagenome ERZ509200 (study PRJEB26280, sample SAMEA2338853) | human gut metagenome | biome: human gut; feature: human-associated habitat; material: faeces... | reverse complement strand
GCCGTACGGATAACCATCGCACGGCTGCACTTCTCCATAACAGCCTGCTCGCCTGCCAGTTTTGTGGAGCCGTAAACGGAGTTGGGGCAAGGAGTGACTTCTTCCGTATAAGGAATATGACCGGTTCCGTCGAACACGTAATCCGTAGAAACCTGTATCATGGCAGCACCGCAAGCCTCGGCGGCGGCAGCCAGATAACCGGGAGCTATATGGTTCAGTTTATCGCAAAGTTCGGGATTGTCTTCCGCCTTGTCCACTGCCGTATAAGCGGCACAGTTCACAATAACATCCACCCGATTATCGGTCACGAATGCACGTATGGCCTGTTCATCACATATATCCAGTTCCTGCACATCTGTAAAAAAGTAAGTGTGTTGCTGATTTTCAGCAGAGAGCACCCGCATCTCATTGCCAAGCTGACCGTTGGCACCGGTTACTAATATATTCATCTTAACAGTTACTATTTATTCCCTATGGTTATGATACCTCTTTTATCTCCAACACACAGGTACGTTGACTATTTTCAGTTTACTATTTATCACCCGACTATTACCCTGCTTCATGCAAACATTCCGTCAGTCATTATCCAGTTTCAACTCGCCTTTCCTCTCTTTGTCGTAATAATTGGCAAGCAGGGAAAGAAAACTGCTGATGGCTTCTATCGCCTTGGCAGTGCCCTGGCTGATTTCCTTTTTCTGCAAACGCAGCAGCAGTATGCCGTAAAGCGCTTCAAAACAGGTCTCCAATTCGGATTCTTCCGCCTGTCCGCTCTTTTGCCGCAATTCCACAATAAAAGGCAACGCTTTGAAATATGCCGCATTATAAAAGGGATACTTCGTGGAAGCCAACAAATCGGCATGCAGGTCCGTAAGGTTGCGGATAACGTTGCGGTTAATCTGCAAATGCCCTTTCTCCGTCACCCCCTCGGCACGCATCATATCGGCAAGATTGCCGTACCACTCCTCCAGAGCCGCATGTTCTTCGGCAGGATAACGGGAGATGACGTTGCTGCGAATCAAGTCTATATCGCACTTGTTAGCACGAAGCAGATCCTCCACTTGCCACATATATATAAGGTATTCGGCAATATTCTTCTCTTTCAGTTGCTGTGAAATCTTCACGTTGAGATGATTTATGATTTATAATTTATATTCTTCACCAAGATACCGCGGTCCGTTCCCGTAACTAATAGAGCGATTCACCCATCAGCGTAAACACCAGTCCGAATGCAGATACCACCATGACAATGCCGCCGATAATACGGTTCAATATCCAAATGCCGCGTAAATTGAATTGCGTACGGACCTTGTTGACAAAAAAGGTAATTCCAAACCACCACGTCAATGCTCCCAAAGCAATGGCAAGATACCCCGTAACGGCCTCAAAGACCAACACGCCTTCGCTTACAAAAGCAAAGCGCGCAAAAAGGCCTACAAAAAGAAATATGATAAGCGGATTGGAGAGAGTGACAGCGAACGCTGTGATAAAATTGTGAAAGTAAGACCCCTTGCTGGTGGATACCGGACGAATGGACTGCACCGGATTACTGCGGAATGTATAGATACCGAATATCAGCAGCAGGATACTCCCGAACAGTTGCAGATAGAAGATATTCTTGTTGACATAATCGAATACGAAACTCATTCCGTAGCCTGTCAGCAAAGCATAGGCAATATCACTCAGCGAGGCGCCTATACCGGTCACAAAACCATACCAACGCCCTTTGTTCAAAGTACGCTGAATGCACAATACTCCTACGGGGCCCAACGGTGCAGATACGATAACACCTATTATGAACCCTTTCCATAATATGTCAAGTATGGTCTCTATCTGAATCATGCCTGCAAATATCGGACTTTTTTATGAGACAACCGAATAGAGTTAACGTTTTTTCGTCAGAAAAGGAGTTTAGATACAAAGTCAATCATCCGGCGGGGCGGACTTCCCTATTCCACTGAAGTTTTTTATTTCCTTTTCTTTCTCCTACCCGACGATTTTCTTTATCTTTGCGCCAAAAGCAAAGGTAAACTGCATCCCGGCATAAAAAAACAGACAAGTTCGTTTTATTCTGCCTCTGGTTTGCACTATCTTTGCACCCAGGAAGAAAAGAGAAGAAGCTAACTGACAGACAATAGCATAGTTTCAATCACAAAGTAGCAAATCGTAAACTCTTAAATAAAAGTATGATTCTTTTTTTCAGAACACCATCCAAGAGCGTGATTGCCGTAGAATGCGACCACGAACTTACCCAGGCAGACAGCGACAAACTCTGCTGGCTTTTTGGAGAAGCCACCCCCGAAAGTGAAGACAACCTGAAAGGACATTTCGTTGGTCCGCGCCGCGAGATGATTACTCCCTGGAGTACCAATGCTGTGGAAATCACCCAGAACATGGGTCTGAACGGTATCACCCGTATCGAAGAATATTTCCCTGTGAAAGATGAAAACGCAGACCACGACCCGATGCTGCAACGTATGTATAAAGGTCTGGACCAAAACGTATTTACGACCAACCGCCAGCCGGAACCGATTATCCACATTGATGACCTGGAAGCATACAACGAAAAAGAAGGTCTGGCGCTCTCCAAAGAAGAGATGGACTACCTCAAGAAAGTGGAGAAAGACCTGGGACGTCCGCTAACCGACTCCGAGGTATTCGGTTTTGCGCAAATCAACTCCGAGCACTGCCGTCACAAAATTTTCGGCGGCACATTCATCATCGACGGAGTGGAGCAGGAATCTTCCCTCTTCCAGATGATTAAGAAGACCACCCAGGAAAATCCAAACAAGATTATATCGGCCTATAAAGATAATGTTGCCTTTGCCGAAGGTCCGGTTATCGAGCAGTTTGCCCCGGCAGACCACTCCAAGCCCGACTTCTTCCAGATAAAGGACATCAAGAGTGTTATCTCCCTGAAAGCCGAAACCCACAACTTCCCTACCACCGTAGAGCCTTTCAACGGTGCATCTACCGGTACGGGCGGTGAAATCCGCGACCGTATGGGCGGCGGTAAAGGCTCATGGCCTATTGCCGGAACAGCCGTATACATGACTTCCTACCCCCGCACGGACGAAGACCGTCCCTGGGAGGAAATACTTCCGGTACGCAAATGGCTGTACCAGACTCCCGAACAAATCCTGATTAAGGCATCCAACGGCGCCAGCGATTTCGGAAACAAGTTCGGCCAGCCGCTAATTTGCGGTTCCGTACTCACCTTTGAACACAAAGAGAAAGATGAGGTTTACGGTTACGACAAAGTCATCATGCTTGCCGGCGGTGTGGGATACGGTACGCAACGCGACTGCCTGAAAGGCGCTCCCGAAGCCGGCAACAAGGTTGTCGTGATCGGTGGCGACAACTACCGCATCGGTTTGGGCGGCGGTTCCGTGTCATCCGTAGATACGGGACGCTACAGCAGCGGCATCGAGCTGAATGCCGTACAGCGCGCCAATGCAGAGATGCAGAAACGTGCCTACAACGTAGTACGTGCACTTTGCGAAGAAGACACCAACCCTGTGGTTTCCATCCACGACCACGGTTCTGCCGGACATGTAAACTGCCTGTCCGAGCTGGTAGAAGAGTGCGGCGGACTTATCGACATGAGCAAGCTGCCTATCGGTGACAAGACTTTGTCTGCCAAAGAAATCATAGCCAACGAGAGTCAGGAGCGCATGGGTCTGCTGATTCAGGAAGAGGCCATCGAACACGTACGTAAGGTAGCCGAACGCGAACGCGCTCCGATGTATGTAGTCGGTGAAACCACCGGCGACCACCGCTTCGCTTTCCAGCAAGCCGACGGCGTACGCCCGTTCGACCTTGCCGTAGAACAGATGTTCGGCTCTTCACCCAAAACCTATATGGTGGACAAGACCGTAGAACGTCATTATGAAATGCCGGAATACGAATTGTCGCAACTGCACGAATACCTTACCAACGTACTCCAACTGGAAGCCGTTGCCTGCAAAGACTGGTTGACAAACAAGGTAGACCGTTCCGTAACAGGTAAGATTGCCCGCCAGCAATGCCAGGGCGAACTCCAGTTGCCGTTGAGCGACTGCGGTGTCGTAGCTTTGGACTATCGCGGCGAAAAAGGTATCGCAACTTCTTTGGGACATGCTCCGCAGGCAGCCCTTGCCGACCCGGCAGCCGGTTCTATCCTCTCCGTCAGCGAAGCGTTGACCAACCTGATCTGGGCTCCGCTTGCCGAAGGTCTGGACAGCGTGTCCCTGTCAGCCAACTGGATGTGGCCGTGCCGCTCGCAAGAGGGCGAGGACGCACGTCTTTATACGGCGGTAAAGGCATTGAGCGACTTCTGTTGCGCCCTGCAAATCAATGTTCCCACGGGTAAGGACTCTTTGTCCATGACGCAGAAATATCCCGACGGCAGCAAAGTCATCGCTCCGGGTACGGTTATCGTATCTGCAGGCGGCGAGGTTGCAGATGTGAAGAAAGTGGTATCTCCCGTGCTTGTCAACGATGAGAAAACCACGCTGTACCATATCGACTTCAGTTTCGACAAGCTGAAGCTGGGCGGCTCCGCCTTCGCACAGTCACTGGGTAAAGTAGGCGACGAAGTTCCTTGCGTACAAGATGCCGAATACTTCCGTGACGCTTTCCTGGCTGTACAGGAATTAATCAATAAGGGACTTGTTCTTGCCGGACACGACATTTCGGCCGGCGGTCTTATCACTACGCTGCTCGAAATGTGCTTCGCCAATGTAGAGGGCGGTATGGAAATCGACCTCGACAAGATGAAAGAGCAGGATCTCGTCAAGATATTGTTTGCCGAAAACCCGGGTATCGTTATCCAGGTGAGCAACAAGCATAAGGAAGAAGTCAAGAAGATACTGGAAGATGCCGGTGTAGGCTATATCAAAATCGGTAAGCCGACCGACGAACGTCATATTCTCGTAAGCAAAGACGGCGCTACCTACCAGTTCGGCGTGGACTACATGCGTGATGTCTGGTACTCTTCATCGTATCTGCTGGACCGCAAACAGTCCATGAACGGATGCGCCAAGAAACGTTTCGAGAACTACAAGATGCAGCCGCTGGATTTGGTATTCCGGCCTGAATTCAAGGGTAAGCTTTCGCAATACGGTCTCGACCCGAACCGTCGTACCCCGACCGGTATCCGCGCCGCCATTATCCGCGAAAAGGGAACCAACGGCGAACGCGAAATGGCCTATTCACTCTATCTTGCCGGCTTCGATGTGAAAGACGTCACCATGACCGACCTCATCAGCGGACGTGAAACGCTGGAGGACGTAAACATGGTGGTTTATTGCGGCGGCTTCTCCAACTCCGACGTATTGGGTTCCGCCAAAGGTTGGGCAGGCGCTTTCCTCTTCAACCCAAAAGCCAAAGAGGCGCTCGACAAGTTCTATGCACGCGAAGACACGCTGTCTCTCGGCGTATGCAACGGTTGCCAGCTTATGATGGAATTAGGCCTCATCACTCCCGACCACGAAAAGAAGGGAAAGATGCTGCATAATGATTCCCATAAATTCGAATCGACCTTTATCGGCCTGACTATCCCTACCAACCGCAGCGTAATGTTCGGCTCTTTGAGCGGCAGCAAGCTCGGTATCTGGGTGGCACACGGAGAAGGAAAATTCTCATTGCCTTACGATGAAGACAAGTACAATGTAGTGGCAAAATATACCTACGACGAATATCCGGGCAATCCGAACGGCTCCGACTACTCTGTTGCGGCAATAGCCAGCACCGACGGACGCCACCTGGCCATCATGCCTCACCTGGAACGCTCCATCTTCCCGTGGCAGAACGGCTACTATCCGCAAGACCGCGTTCACAGCGACCAGGTTACCCCATGGATAGAGGCATTTGTCAACGCACGCAAGTGGGTGGAAGAAAAGACTGGAAAATAACCACGTGTAAAACTGTAATGCAATAATGGATAATGTGCCAAAGACTCTGCTTTTGCAGGAGCTTTGGCACATTTCTTATATCTCCACACCGCCTTCCATCCTGCCGCTTTACCACTCTGTATTTCCTTTTTTGCATATCTCAAACATTTTCACTACTTTTGTGTTAATATTAAATCCCCCCAACTTTATCAAACTCAAATACCAAAATCGGCTAATATGAAAAAGCATTTCTTTTTCTTTCTTTTCCTTATATCATCCTTTCTGGCTGCCGCTCAGACATATAACTACATCGGCGTAGAGGATGGTTTGAGCAACAGACGGGTATATGCGATTCAAAAAGGGCCTAAAGGTTACATGTGGTTCCTCACGCACGACGGTATCGACCGTTATAACGGAAAGGAATTCAAGCACTATAAACTCATGGACGGCGAAGATGAAATCAACTCCATGATGAACCTCAACTGGCTGTATTCGGATTCGCAGGGAAGGCTATGGGAAATAGGCAAGCAAGGACGCGTGTTCTGTTATGAAAGTAAGCACGACCGTTTCCAACTGGTATATAAATTGCCCAAAAGCGAAACGGAAGGCCTGCATACTCCCGTCAGCTATGGATTTATCGATGATAATAATATAATATGGCTCTGCAACCAAAGAAACATTTACCTATATAACAGCCTGACAAAAGCAACTGTTGGCATAAAGAATGAAATCAACGAAAGCATCACCGACATCGAGCAGATAGACGAGACCCACTATTTTATAGGCACGGATGTAGGCGTGCATTATGCCGAACTGAGAAACAATGTGCTTGCGCTAAGCCCTTGCGAGAAACTGGATACGCTAAGACTGCAAATCAACGAGCTGTTCTTTCATAAAGGCAGCCGCAAAATCTTTATCGGAACCTTTCAAAGAGGTATCTATGTATACGATCTGAACCTTCATAAGGCGTTCCACATCAAATCCGGCCTGATAGATGTCAGCATCAACCGTATCTGTACCTTCGGCGAAAAAGACATATTGATAGCGACAGACGGTGCAGGTGTCTACAAGATGGATGTGGACACTTACCGGTCCGAACCGTACATCGTGGCCGACTTCAACCGATATAACGCCATGAACGGCAATACAATCTACGACATATATGTGGATAACGAGCAACGCATCTGGATGGCGAACTATCCTATCGGCATTACCGTACGCAACAACCGGTACAGCGATTACAAATGGATAAAGCATTCCATCGGTAACAAACAGTCCCTCATCAACGATCAGGTAAACGCCGTTATGGAAGACGAAGAGGGCGACCTATGGTATGCCACCAACAACGGCATCAGCCTGTATGAGCATCGTACCCAACAATGGCATTCGTTCTTGAGCGTCTACGATAAGGAGCAGAAGAACCAGAGCCATACATTCATGTCTCTGTGCGAGGTCAGTCCCGGCATTATCTGGGTAGGCGGCTACAGTTCCGGCATCTACCAGATAGATAAGAAAAAGCGTTCTGTCAGCTTTTTCACGCCCGCCTTGTTCGGTGGCGCAACGATTCGTCCCGACAAGTACATCCGTTCCATTACCAAAGACAGAGACGGTTATATCTGGTCGGGGGGATACTACAACCTGAAAAGAATAGACCTGAAACATAAAAACATTGAATCGATACTCGGGCTGGAAGTTATAACGGACATCAAGGAGCGGGACGAAAAATACATGTGGATAGGTACAGCCAACGGCTTATACCTGCTGGAGAAAGCAACCGGCAAATACCGGTACATAACGCTGCCGGTAGAGTCCTCCTATATATACTCCCTGTATCAGGCCCCCAACGGACTGCTGTATATCGGCACAAACAATTCCGGTCTGCTGATTTACGACCCTGCCAGGCAGAACTTTGAACACTATCATAAAGATAACTGCGCACTTATCTCCAACAATATCTATACAATTCTGTCAGACGGAAAAGATGATATTCTCTTAAGCACAGAATACGGACTGAGCGGTTTCTACCTCAAAGAAAAAAGATTCCATAACTGGACCAAAGAGCAGGGACTGCATTCCGACCATTTCAATGCCAACTCCGGAACACTGCGCAAGAACGGGAATGCCATTTTCGGAAGTACCGACGGAGCCATAGAATTTCCAAGAGACATGGTATTGCCCCGCGAGTACAGTTCGCGCATGATATTCAGCGATTTGCGCGTTTTCTACCAAACAGTATACCCCAAAGACGAAGGTTCTCCTTTGGTTTTGGATATCGACGAAACCAAAAGCCTGAAACTGAAATACAGCCAGAATATATTTTCGCTTCAGGTATCGTCCATCAATTATGACTATCCTTCCCTCATCCTGTATTCGTGGAAACTGGAAGGATTCTATGACGGCTGGAGCCGTCCGGGAGAGGAAAATGTCATCCGGTTCACCAATCTGAATCCCGGTCATTACACCCTGCGTGTCCGCGCCATATCCAGTGAAGACCGGCGTATGGTCTTAGAAGAGCGCAGCATAGATATTATTGTCGAGCAACCCATTTGGCTCAGCATATGGGCATTATTACTGTATGCGCTTATCCTTGTTGCAATTGCAAGCATCGCATTGCGCATAATCGTATTGCGCAAGCAACGAAAGATATCCGATGACAAGATCCGTTTCTTTGTCAACACCGGGCATGACATCCGTACTCCGCTGACGCTCATCAAAGCACCGTTGGAAGAACTCTCCGACCGTGAGAAACTAAGCAAGGAAGGAACGGACAACCTCAGCACGGCGCTTCGCAACGTCAACGCCCTGCTACGTCTCACAACCAACCTCATAAACTTTGAACGTGCGGATACCTATTCGAACAATTTCTACGTATCCGAATACGAACTGGGAGCTTATATGACCGACATTGTCAATGTTTTCCGTTCATACGCTTCCGTAAAGCACATCGACCTGACTTACGAAAGCAACTTCCGCTATCTGAATGTCTGGCTGGATAAGGATAAGATGGACTCCATTTTGAAGAATATCATATCCAATGCACTGAAATACACGCCCGAAGGCGGAAGCGTGCATGTCTATGCTTACGAAACGGAAGATACCTGGAACGTGGAAGTCAGTGACACGGGTATCGGCATTCCACTGGACGAGCAGAAAAAGCTGTTCAAGATGCACTTCCGCGGCAGCAATGCCATCAATTCCAAAGTAACCGGCAGCGGCATCGGACTGCTTCTTGTATGGAAACTCGTGCATATGCATAAAGGAAAGCTCAACTTCACCAGCACCGAAGGAAAAGGCTCCTGCATCAAAGTATCTTTCCCTAAAGGCGAGAAACGCTACCGCAAGGCCATACACCGTCCTGCTCCCACCAAAGAGCAGGAACAGAACAATGAACCGGAACAAATCACCTCTCCGGAAAAGGGCACTCCGGACACCCCTGCCTTCAACACGCCCATAGAGGGTTACGAACATGCCCAACAGCAAACTCAGGATGCCGGTAACCGCCAGAAAATACTGATAGTAGAGGATAACGACGAACTGAGGGAATACCTGCGGCGTACGCTGGCGGAGAACTATCATGTACAAGTATGTTCCAACGGAAAATCAGCGCTTTGTATCGTGAAGGAGTATTTCCCCGACCTGATTATCTCGGACATCATGATGCCCGAAATGCGGGGTGATGAACTGTGCCAGAAAGTGAAGAATGACATTGATACCTCGCACATCCCCGTTATCCTGCTTACGGCCCTCAATACGGACAAAAACATCATCGACGGGCTGCAAACCGGAGCGGATGAATACGTCGTGAAACCGTTTAACATCGGAATCCTGCGCGCCACCATTGCCAATCTGCTTGCCAACCGTGCCTTATTGCGCCACAGATACGGCAATCTGGAGCTGAACGATGATACCCACAATACGGAATGCATCAACTGTTCTACGGATTTGGACTGGAAATTCATTGCCAGCATCAAGAAGAATGTAGAGGACAACATGGACAATCCGAGCTTCACGATTGATGTGCTTTGCACCCTGCTCAACATGAGCCGTACCAGTTTCTACAACAAGTTAAAGGCACTGACCGACCAGGCTCCGGGAGATTATGTACGGTTGATACGCCTGAAACGTGCCATGCAACTGCTGAAGGAACAAAAGTACACCATCACCGAAGTTGCCGAAATGACCGGTTTCAGCGATGCCAAATACTTCCGTGAAGTCTTTAAGAAACACTTTAATATCAGTCCGAGCCAATATGCAAAAGAAGAAGGAAATATTGGAGAGGGCAAACAATAAACCGAATTACAGCATTACACATGATATGACGAATATATATACCGAAGCATTTTCCATTTTCTTTAAAATCGGTGCATTCACCATTGGCGGCGGCTATGCCATGGTTCCATTGATTGAGGACGAAATCGTAACGAAACGCCGGTGGATAGCCAAAGAGGATTTTATAGACCTGCTTGCCATCGCCCAGTCGGCACCGGGCATCCTTGCGGTCAACATATCCATATTCATAGGCTACCGCCTGCGTGGAATACGGGGAAGCATCGTTACCGCCCTGGGAACGATACTGCCTTCTTTCCTCATTATCCTTGCCATAGCCTTGTTTTTCCATAACTTCAAAGACAATGTCTACGTAGAGCGTATCTTCAAGGGTATCCGTCCGGCAGTTGTAGCACTGATAGCCGCTCCGACTTTCAGTATGGCCAAATCCGCCAAAATCAACCGCTACACGATATGGATTCCTATTGTCTCGGCTCTGCTTATCTGGTTATTGGGCTTCTCCCCCATCTGGATTATCATTGCTGCCGGTATAGGCGGATACCTGTTCGGAAGGCTGCGCTTCCCGAAAACCAACAGTTAAAAATTAAACAAAACCACCCCACTTATCGCTAATCACTAACCACTAACCACTAATCACTACATCATGCTTTTCCTCCATCTATTCTACACATTCTTTAAAATCGGCCTGTTCGGTTTTGGCGGCGGATACGCCATGCTGTCCATGATACAAGGTGAGGTAGTCACCTGTTACGGCTGGCTCACACCGCAGGAGTTTACCGACATCGTAGCAATCAGCCAGATGACTCCCGGCCCTATCGGCATCAATTCGGCAACCTATGTAGGCTATTCCACGATAGCCGAACAATACGGCACGAGCATGGGAGTGCTTGGGTCTTGCGTAGCCACTTTCGCCGTAGTGCTGCCTTCGTTCATCCTGATGCTCACCATCAGCAAATTCTTTCTGAAATATCAGAAGCACCCGGCAGTAGAAGCCGTATTCAGCGGACTTCGCCCGGCGGTAGTAGGACTGCTGGCATCGGCGGCGCTGGTGCTGATGAACACGGAGAACTTCAGTTCGCCCCAGGAAGATATGTACTCTTTCATCATCAGTATCATCATCTTCCTTGCAGCTTTCATCGGAACAAGAAAATATAAGGTCAACCCCATACTGATGATTATAGTATGCGGAATAGCAGGGCTGATACTTTATTGATAGTTGGCAGTTGATTCCTATAGCTTCACTTTCTTGCTTACAGACTTGGATTCGTTGTGCAGGCGGTCGAGCGCCGTAACCACATAACGGTACTTCGTCTTGCCATCCTCATAAGGCAACTTATAGAAAGTATTGCGCGTAACAGCCACAATGTGCGAAGGGTCGTCAATATCCACCTTCTCTTTCGAACCGAAGCGGTAGACAACATACTGTACCGGGCGGTTCATTTCATCCTTGAACTTCGGAGCAGTCCAGAAAAGGATGTAACCGTCGGCAGTCCACACCGGTTTTACCTTGCGTACCTTATCCGGAGCTTCATTGTCCATAAAGTCAAATACGGGCGGCAAAGCCGGATATTTATGATACTCGGCAACCAGCGCATCGCGGTATTTGCCGGCATTCTCCACTACTGCGCTGGCAGGCCATTGGCAACTGCCGCCGATTGTCTGATATGCCCGCTGCAAAGCCATCTTGCGGGGAAGCTGATTGACAGACGGATTCTTCGGGTCGGCATTCTGTACCGTATTCATTACAGACTGGCCGATAAACAAAGGACGGTTCTCCGTATGCTTTGCCCACCACTTCACCAAAGTTTCATAGTCGGCAGCCGGATGTCCTATCTGCCAGTACACTTGCGGTATGTTATAATCAATCCAGCCTTTGCGTGCCCACAGAAGTACGTCGGCATACAAATCATCATAATTCTGCAAACCGTTTGTGGCACTGCCCAGCGGGTCGCTGCTCTGATTGCGGTAGACACCGAAAGGACTCACGCCGAACTTCACCCAGGGTTTCAGTCCGCGGATCGTCTCATGTATTTTCTGAATGAGAATATTCACATTACTGCGGCGCCAGTCCGCCTTATTGCTGAAACCGCCGCCATAGCGTGCAAAGCTGGCATCATCCGGGAAATCCTTTCCTTTGATGGGATAAGGATAGAAATAATCGTCCATGTGAATGGCATCCACATCATAGCGCGACACGATGTCGGTTATCACTTTGCAGATATGATTGCGGCTTTCGGGAAGCGCAGGGTCGAAGTAAAGCTGGTCGCCATACGTCACGAACCACTCCGGATGCGAATTATAAATATGGATGGGCGAAAGCTCGTTCTTCAACGAAGTCTTTACCCGATACGGATTAATCCAGGCATGAAACTCCATGCTCCGTTTGTGGCACTCCTCAATCATAAACTGCATAGGGTCCCAATAAGGTTCCGGGGCTTTGCCCTGCACACCTGTCAGGAAACGGCTCCACGGTTCGTACTGCGAAGCATACAACGCATCGGCTTCGGGACGCACCTGAAAAATAATGGCATTGATACCTGCACCTTGCAGGGAGTTCAACTGATTTATCAAGATTTGCTTCAACCGGTCGGTCGGTATGCCACGAAACTGTCCGTTTACCGCCTGAATCCATGCGGCACGAAATTCACGTTTAGGATGTGCGGATGTGGATACGAACTGTGCCTGTACAGCCAGTGAAAGGCAGCAGAAAGCCAGTAACAAGAGGAGATTTCTCACTTTCATTTTATTCTTTTTAAATATTGTGTCGCAAAGATAATGATTATCTTTGCAACTCAATTCATTTTCAATCGTCTTATGGCAAAAAATACATCTATCATCATAAAGGGGGCACGCGTCAATAATCTGAAAAATATTGATGTGGAAATTCCCCGCAACAAGCTGGTCGTCATAACCGGACTGTCCGGTTCCGGCAAGTCCTCGCTCGCATTCGATACACTCTATGCCGAGGGGCAACGGCGCTATGTGGAAAGCCTCAGCAGTTACGCCCGCCAGTTTTTGGGACGTATGAGTAAGCCCGAATGCGATTTCATCAAGGGTATCCCCCCTGCCATTGCCATCGAGCAGAAAGTAAGCAGCCGCAATCCCCGTTCCACCGTAGGCACTTCTACCGAAATCTACGAATACCTGCGCCTGCTCTATGCCCGTGTGGGACGGACTTTCAGTCCGGTCAGCGGACAGGAGGTAAAGAAACACTCCACCGAGGACATCGTGAACTGCATGCTCCGACAACCTGAGGGAACGCGCTATACCGTGCTCACCCCGATATTGCTCCGCGAAGGACGTACCTTGCAGCAGCAACTGGAAATAGACTTGAAGCAAGGGTTCAACCGACTGGAAGTGAACGGAGAAATGGTGCGCATTGACGAGTATCAGCCTAAAGACGGTGACACCGTATTCCTATTGGTAGACCGCATGACGGTTTCCGGCGAGAAAGATGCCGTCAGCCGCCTCACCGACTCCGCCGAAACCGCCATGTACGAGGGTGACGGAGCCTGCCTGCTGCGTTTCTACCAACCGGACGGCACTACCAGCCTGTACCGTTTCAGTACCAAGTTCGAGGCGGACGGCATCACGTTTGAAGAACCCAACGACCAGATGTTCTCGTTCAACTCCCCCATCGGCGCATGTCCGGAATGCGAAGGCTTCGGACGTGTCGTGGGCATCGACGAACATCTCGTCATCCCCAACCGCTCCCTTTCCGTATACGACGGCGCCGTGGTGTGCTGGCGCGGCGAGAAAATGGGCGAATGGAAAGACATGGTGATACGCGGTGCGGAGAAAGCCGGCTTCCCCATTTTCACTCCCTACTACCAGTTGACCGACGAACAGCGCCGCATGCTGTGGGACGGAACCCGCTACTTCGAGGGTATCAATGCCTTCTTTAAAATGTTGCAGGAAAACCAGTACAAGATACAATACCGCGTTATGCTGGCGCGTTATCGCGGCAAAACCCTTTGTCCCAAATGCCACGGTACAAGGCTGAAGCCCGAAGCCGGTTATGTACGGGTGGGCGGACGCAGCATCTCCGAACTGGTAGACCTGCCCATTACCGAACTGAAAGTGTTCTTCGACAACCTGAAGCTGGACAAGCATGATGCCGACATTGCCCGCCGCATCCTTATAGAAATCAACAACCGCATCCGCTTCCTGCTGGATGTAGGCTTGGGATACCTCACCCTGAACCGCCTCAGCAATTCGCTGTCCGGCGGTGAAAGCCAGCGTATCAATCTGGCAACTTCCCTGGGAAGCAGTCTTGTGGGCAGTCTCTACATTCTGGACGAACCGAGCATCGGACTTCACAGCCGCGACACGGACAAGCTGATACACGTCTTGCGCCAACTGCAACAGTTGGGCAATACGGTGGTCGTGGTGGAACATGACGAAGAAATCATCCGGGCCGCCGATTATATCATCGACATCGGCCCCAAGGCCGGACGTCTGGGCGGCGAGGTTGTCTACCAAGGAGACATGAAGGATTTGCAAAAAGACAGCAACAGCTACACCGTGCGTTATCTTCTGGGCGAGGAAACCATTCCCGTGCCCGAAAGCCGTCGCCCGTGGAACCAGTATATTGAAATCACAGGCGCCCGCGAGAACAATCTGAAAGGAGTGGACGTACGCTTTCCGCTCAATGTAATGACCGTAGTCACCGGCGTATCGGGTTCCGGCAAAAGCACACTCGTACGCGACATCTTCTTCCGCGCCCTCAAACGCGAGCTGGACGAATGCACCGACCGTCCGGGCGAGTTTGCCTCTATCAGCGGAGACCTGCGCAATCTGCGCAACGTAGAGTTTGTAGACCAGAACCCTATCGGCAAGTCCTCGCGTTCCAACCCCGTAACCTACATAAAGGCCTACGACGAAATACGCAAACTTTGGGCAGAACAGCCCCTCGCCAAACAAATGGGCTATACCGCCGGCCATTTCAGTTTTAACAGCGAAGGCGGCCGCTGCGAGGAGTGCAAGGGCGAAGGAACCATCACCGTAGAGATGCAGTTCATGGCAGACCTTGTGCTGGAGTGCGAATCCTGCCACGGCAAACGCTTCAAGGCAGATACGCTGGAAGTGAAATTCCATGATGTCAATATCTACGATGTACTGGAAATGACCGTTAACCAAGCCATTGAATTCTTCACCGGACACGGACAGAAGAAAATCGTGAAGCGCCTACAACCGCTGCAAGATGTGGGGCTGGGATATATCAAACTCGGTCAGTCGTCCTCTACCCTCTCCGGCGGTGAGAACCAGCGCGTAAAACTGGCCTACTACCTCAGTATGGAGAAAGCCGACCCTACGCTATTCATCTTCGACGAGCCTACCACCGGCCTGCACTTCCACGACATCCGCAAACTGCTGGAAGCCTTTGATGCACTGATACGCCGCGGCCATTCCATCGTTATCATCGAGCATAATATGGACGTAGTGAAGTGTGCCGACCATGTTATAGACCTCGGCCCCGAAGGCGGAGACAAAGGCGGTTATATCGTGGCAACCGGTACACCGGAAGAAGTGGCGGCATGTGCGGCAAGCTACACAGGGCAGTTCCTAAGAGAAAAACTACAATAACCAAACATACAATTCCGTCAGAAACGTCCCGTAAGATAGATTAATCCGTCTTACGGGATGTTTTTTCATCCCACGAAACAAAAAATCGTCTCCTAAGACGAAACAAACCATCTTAGGAGACGAAATCAGATATTGTGCAAAAAGAGCTTTTTCTTTTTTAGAAGTAGAAACCGAATCCCACTTTCAACCCGAATTCCGAACGGTCTTTATTTATATCCCAATAAACGGCAGGCTCGATAGTGACCGTACGCGACAGGAAGAAAGCATAACCGCCCTCCATGCCGAAGCCGAAACGGGTTTTATCGCCACCGTCCCAGTTGTAACGGTTCAAGTTTACATCAGCTCCCAGAAATACGCCAATTTTGTTGAAATAGTAACGTCCGCCCACACCCAACGTATAGACAT
>ENA-ORUB01002700-ORUB01002700.1-human-gut-metagenome-genome-assembly--contig:-NODE-2700-length-16233-cov-4.376561_pt1 | contig 16233 bp, 15 predicted proteins | sample MGYA00241918_ERZ509200 | MGnify/ENA primary metagenome ERZ509200 (study PRJEB26280, sample SAMEA2338853) | human gut metagenome | biome: human gut; feature: human-associated habitat; material: faeces... | reverse complement strand
AAAAATAATACGCATGAAATAAGAGGAAGGGGAGAAGGACGATTGCAAGAAAATTAAGAGCCTGGTTTCCGGGTGCAGTTTATCATATCATGCATAGGGGAGTAAGAAGGAAACCGATATTTGAGGATGAAACGGATTATCAGGTGTTTTTGCAGATATTAAAAACATCTTTGGAGAAATATAATTGTATTCTCCATGCATATTGTCTGATGACAAATCATATTCATCTGCTGGTTGAGACTGGTGACGTAGAAATTGGAAAGTTTATGAAATATATGTCAGAATGCTATGCCATGTATATTAACCATAAGTACTCTTACAGGGGACATGTGTTTGAAAGCCGGTATAAATCGTGTCTTGTGAAAGAAGATACGTATTTTCTTCAAACAAGCCGTTATATTCATTTAAATCCGGTAAAAGCACGGATGGTAACTCATCCGGAAGAATATTTATGGAGCAGCTACCAGACAGTAATAGGGATTGCGGATGACAGGATCACAGAGAAAGAGAAGACACTTGCATATTTTTCTAAAAACAGTGTTTTTTATTACAGGGAATTTGTAGAAGATATAGGATATAAATATATTGTTCAGGAACAGCATATCAGGAAGATGATAGGGGAAGAAGAATTATGGCTACCGTGGTAAGAAGTTTTGCGATTCAGGGGATAGATGGTTATCCTGCAGATATAGAAGTGAAAATGTTGGAAGGACAGCCGACGATATCAATCATTGGACTGGGAGATCAGGCTGTAAAAGAGGCAGCGGAGAGAATCCAGGCAGCAATTGATGAGAGCGGCTACGTCTTCCCGAAGAAACGGGTGATTATAAGTCTGGCACCCAGTGACAAAAAGAAAAGAGGTTCTCATTTTGACCTTGCAATGGCAATTGGTGTGCTTTGCCAGAATGGAGATATAGGGGCAAAAAACCTGTCAGATTACGGATTTATCGGGGAATTATCCTTAGATGGAAGACTACGGGCTTGCAGAGGAATTCTCCCAATGATTATTGCAGGACAGAAAAAAGGGATAAAAAAGATCATCGTGCCGGAAGCTAATCTTAAAGAGGCTGGTCTGGTACATGGAGTGGATATTTTAGGATTTCACGATCTGACGGGAGTGATTCGTTGTCTTGAAGGAAGAATAACAGGAACTGAAAGTCAAATAGACGAAGCCGAAAATAATCTGGAAGAGTCGGGAAGGATTTTAGATTTTAAAGATGTCAAAGGACAGGATGAACTGATAGAAGCGGTGGTACTAGCAGCTGCGGGTGGACACAATATGCTTATGATAGGAGAACCGGGATGTGGTAAAACTATGATGGCACAGAGGATTCCGACAATCCTTCCAGAGATGACGGAGGAAGAATGCTTGGAAGTTACAAAAATATACAGTATTTCTGGTGCGTTGTCTAATGGCCATGCCCTGATGAAATACAGACCATTTCGCGCACCACACCATAACGTATCATTAAATGCACTGATTGGTGGAGGGGCAAATGCGATGCCTGGCGAAGTGTCACTGGCACATAATGGAGTGTTGTTTTTGGACGAACTTGCCGAATTTTCAAGACGTACCCTTGATGCTCTCCGCCAGCCGATAGAAGATAAGAAAGTTTCTATTTCAAGAGTAAATGGTACCCATACATTTCCTTCAAATTTCATGTTTATTACGGCTATGAATCCTTGTCCATGTGGTTATTACCCGGGAGCAAAGTGTAAGTGTACAGATTATGAGATCATTAAATACAGAGGAAAGATTTCAGGCCCTATCATGGACCGGATAGATATACAGAAAGAGGTTCATCCAGTAGATTTTTTTGCAATAGCAGACCAGAAAGCAGGAGTTTCTTCAGAAGAACTGCGTACAAAAGTAGAAAGGGCCAGAGAGATACAGCAGGAGAGATATGCGCAGGAAAGTGGTATTAATTGCAATGCACAGATGACAACAGAATTAATTCAAAAATATTGTATTCTTGAGGCGGATTCGTTGAAAATATTGCGGGAGACCAGTGAAAAATATGGATATAGTGCCCGGGTGATTCATAAACTTTTAAGGCTTGCCAGAACCAGTGCTGATCTGGATGGAGAAGAAAAGATCCGTCGGAAGGATATAGAAAAAGTTCTGACATGTAGGGATTTGGACAAGAGTAACAGTAAAATGGTGGTGGTGAGATGATAATACACTGGATATGGCTTACACAGTTACCTTTTATTGGTTCTGTTACAGCCAGACGATTGATTGAAAAATTGGGAGATGCAGAGAAAATTTATCAGGCCGGATCAGAGCAATTGGTTGAAATATCTGATCTGTCTGTGAGACAAAGAGAAAGCATCATCAGGAATCATTCATTAGAAAAGGCGAAAAGAATCTTTGAAGAATGTCAAAATAAAAATATTTTCGTTTTATGCTGGGATGATGACCGATATCCTGCACGTGCAAAGAAACCGACTGATGCACCTGTGGTATTGTATTATAAAGGTAATTTTAGAGAAATGGATCAGACGATTGGGATAATAGGAGCCAGAAGGTGCAGTCAGGAATCGAAACAAAAAACTGTATTTCTTGCATCAGAATGTGCACAGAAAAAGATAACTGTTGTCAGTGGGATGGCAAAGGGGATTGACAGCTATGCACATACTGTATGTCTGAATACTGGAGGCTATACAGTAGCAATACTGGGAAATGGACTAGATATCTGTTATCCAGCAGAACATAATAAACTAATGAAGTGCATAGAAGAAAAAGGGCTGCTCATATCAGAATATCCACCGGGAACTCATCCTGATAGGTATAGATTTCCACGCAGAAACCGTCTGATCAGCAGCTGGTCCGACAAATTATTCGTAATTCAGGCTGAAAAAGGAAGCGGGGCATTAATAACAGCAGAATATAGCCGGAAATATGGGCGGGAAGTGGAGATGGAATGAAGCACGTGACTACAGTCATATAAGGTTTAAAATTTGAAAGTCGAAGGATGGATAAAAAACAAACCATCATTCCAGCTCCTGATTAAGGCTGGAATTTATTCCGATGCCGACCATTGTCCGGAAAGGAGCGGTTTCGAAAATGGGGGTAGCATATGGTTCAGACCCTATAAATTTTTTATAAACGGTGGTCGATGATTACTTCGCAAATAGTGGCATCACAGTCATTTCCAATGCAACTGTATCAGCCTTTCGTTTCAAATGGAAGAAAGGCAAAAATGACTATGGATAAAAGACTGGAAAAGAAAGACAAGGGAAACATGGTGTAAAATTCGTAGGAATTTTAAATTTTATTTTGAAAAAAGGTATTTGTTGTGGTACTTTATACATTGTGTTAATATACAAATATATGGAAATAATTAGAAGGCAAAGAGTTGTAAAAGGAGAGTACGAGATGCTGTTAAAAAATTTGCATATAATAAATTTTAAAATGTTTGAGGATTTGAATTTGCAATTTAAGCCGGGATTTAACCTTATATTGGGAGATAATGGCGTGGGAAAAACATCGGTACTCGAAGCGGCAACCGTTGCGGTATCTGGTTTTCTAACAGGGATGGAAGATATTCCTACACGCAATATCTATAAAGATGATATACATTATAATATCTTAGTGAATAATAATGGAACTTTTGATAGATCATATTGCTATCCTGTAGAAATAGAAAGTACAATTTCGTATGCAGGAACTGATTATACATGGGATAGAACTAAAATTAGTTCTCGTACTATGATTAGTCCAAAAGATATTTTGAAAGTGTCACGAGATCTTATAAATAGTACAGAACGTAAGATACTACCTCTGATTAGCTACCAAAGCGCTTCCAGACATTGGATTTCAGCGAGAAAGGATGCTAATGAAAAGAAGCGAAAACAGCTTCATAATCGACGGTGTGGGTATCTGGGCTGCTTAGACAGAACTGCCAATTTAAATGTTGTCAATAATTGGTGCGAACAAATGGAGTGGAGTAGTGTCAGAATGAATAGTATTTCTGAAAATTACGAACAGTTTGGAAAAATTGTTTCAAAGTTTATGAGTATTATGAATGACGGTTTAATAAGTAAGGTGGTTTATCAGCCAAATGAAGGAAAGATCCTTTACAGTGAAAATGGGGAATTTAAAGATATCGATGACTTAAGTGCAGGATATCAATCCCTTTTAAATTTAATACTTGATTTAGCATACCGTATGGCAATTTTAAATCCTGATGAAGGGGAAAATATATCTAAAGTTGAAGGGATTGTTTTCATAGATGAGATAGATTCCAATTTACATCCCAAATGGCAGTGGCGTGTTGTAGATGCTTTAACAGAGAGTTTTCCTAATATTCAATTTATTGCAGCAACACATTCGCCCATTATCGTATCTTCCTGCAAAGATGCCAATATAATCAATCTTGACGAAAACGGGAATGTCAGATATATAACTGACAGTTATGCATTTTCTGTGAATGATATATTACGGGATATGTTGGGCTATCATATGCGCCCGGCAAAAGTTGAAAATCTTATTGAGGAATTTGAGAAAAGGATGGACCGGGAAGAATATGATGATGCGAAAAAGGCTTTAGATCAGCTGATCGTGATACTAGGAGAAAAGCATCCACAATCAATTGCATTGAAATCTGAATACAAGATTGAAGCGGAGGAATAGGAATGATTTATATTCGAAAGAGGAAAACTCCGAATATAATAGTTGAAAAAGCAACTGCCATAAAGAAAGATCCTGCAAGTGGATATGAAAAATTAGAACTGCCTAAGGATTCAACTCAGCTGAGGTTTTTGTTCGAACAAATGCCCAAAGCTACAATACGTTCAGAATTGATTAAAGAACAGCATGGTTTATGTGCTTATTGTATGAGAAGAATAACTGGACAGCAGAATGATACAAAAATAGGGCATTATAAAGCTTTATCAATGGATAAGGAGAGAGCGTTAGACTATCAAAATTATCTTGGTGTTTGTTATGGCGGGGAACATGATTCTCCAGAACAGAATAAACAATGTCTATGTTGTGACGCTTCAAGAGGAGACAAAGAATTAACGATTAGTCCATGGAACCAACGTCAAATGCAGGCAATTGGGTACTATAAAAACGGTGAGATATATGTGCGGCCGAATGTCGGTTTAGGCAGTGAATTGCAAAATGCTATGCAGGCGGATATTGATGATGTATTACATCTAAATGGTGAAAAAGATTCTAACGGAAAAATAGAATGAGATACAAGATCCAAATTAGTAGCAGGCAGAAGATGCATCTGTGACAGTGTTCATTCACAATTTGACAGATGGAGCAAAAAAGGCTTTTTGACAGTGGATTATTTGCAGGAGAAAATTGAAAAGTTAGAGTCACAGCTGAAAGGTGACAATATAGCAGATGAATACATAGGGGTACGCCTGTATTTGTACAAACGCAAAAAAGAAAAATTAGAGAAACAAAAATAACAGTTATCAGGTCATCAATATTGCGCTTGCCTTTGCACCGTTGGAGGCTTCGGTCATTACAAAGTTTTTTCGACCAATGGTAAAAGGTCGGATTACCTGTTCGGCACAGTTGTTATCCATAAAATGTTTCCGGAATGCTGTGCAGGTGCTTACGTTTTTGAAACAAAATCATAATGGCCATAGAATACACAAGTTTCTGATGGTAGTACATATGTATTACTATGAGGTTATAGAGGATAAGAAATGATTTATAGTAAGCGCAAAATAATTCGACGGATTGTGTTGCCCTAAAAATCAATCCATAATAATCATTAGAGAATGCAAGCATTTCGCTTCATTTTCTCTTGCTAGAAATGATAGATGCGAGCATTTTACTCTATTCAAGTTATGGAGGTGTGCTCATGAGAAGCAAAAGAATACCTGCTGAAGAACAATACCGTCTCATCATGGAATGCCGTCAAAGTGGATTGACAGATCATCAATGGTGTGTGGAACATGATATCAAGCCAGGAACTTTTTACAACTGGGTAAAAAGACTGCGTCAGAAAGGTTGTGTGGATTTGCCGGCGTCAACTGGAAGCACCTATCGTGCACCAGAAAGCCAGGAAGTTGTCAGAGTGGATTTTCATGATACTGACCCGATTCCTTATGAACAGTCATTAAATATAATTCCGGCAGCTACGGAAAGAAATAACCTTTCTGTAGCAGAGCCAATGAAGCTGTCTGTAGGAAGCTTTCATCTAACAATACCAAATGGAACAGATCCTCAGCTTCTGGCTCAAACGCTTCGCATTGTGAAGGAGTTGGAATGTTAGGGGATATCACAGCCGCCGATGAAATCTATATCGTAACAGGCAGAACGGATATGCGGAAATCCATTGACGGGCTGTGTGCTATTGTAGAGGATCAACTCCATATGGATCCAAGGCGAAGTGCCCTGTATCTTTTCTGTGGAAAACGTTGTGACAGGATCAAAGCTTTGCTCTGGGAATCTGACGGATTTGTGCTGCTGTATAAACGTATGGAAGTCCAGGGCAGATTCCGCTGGCCCAGAAATCAGTTGGAAGTAAAACAATTGACCTGGCAGCAATTCGACTGGCTCATGTCCGGGCTTGAAATCGAACAACCAAAGGCATTCAAGCCTACGGAATGATCGCGTAAAACATCTATGCCAGCCAACAGAAACGGAGGGGCTTTTCATCCTGTATCATGTCTGAAATCCCTTGTAAATGCTGGGTTTCCTGCTTCTTTTTCATTGCTTTTTATGGTACAATAAGAGCAGTGAAAAAGGAGCAGAAAACATATGGCTGGTAATTCAAAAGATTCAAAAATCCTCGCGTACAAGGACATGATCAACCAACTGAATAAGACCATTTCCACACAGACAGAACTGATCCAGTCTTTACAAAAAACATTGGAAGCAGACCGGCTGGAAAAAGAAAACCTTCATCAGCAGATTGAATATCTCACGAAGAAACTTTTTGGTACTTCCAGTGAAAAACGGAAAAATATCGATGGCCAGTTGAATCTTTTTGATGAAGCCGAGCAGGAAGCAGATCCGACATGGGAACAAGAACTTCCTGATGACATCACTGTTCCGGAACATAAGAGAAAAGCAAGACGGACATATGCAGATCTCTTTAAAAACGTTCCTTCCTGCGACGAGATCATTTCTCTTCCGGAGGAGGAGCGAAACTGTCCAACCTGCGGAACGCAGATGGAATGTATTGGGAAAGAATTCGTCCGCCATGAATTTCGCTTTACCCCTGCCAAAGGAAAAGTAGTAAATATCTATCGTGAAACCTATAAATGCCCGGAGTGTGCCATATCAGAGGAACATCCGGATGATCAGACATTTGTCAAAGCCCCTGTTCAGGAACCATTGATCCCGGAAAGTTATGCATCGGAATCCGTTGTGGGATGGGCAATGCACCAGAAGTACCAGAATGGTCTGCCGTTAAACCGGCAGGAAGAGGACTGGAAGCAACTGGGTGTCCCATTAAGCCGGGCTACGCTTGCTAACTGGATCATTTACTGTGCCGAGAATTATCTCCGTCATGTTTATGATTATTTTCACCGTCAGTTACGGAGGCGTAAATATCTGATGGCAGATGAAACCCGGGTTCAGGTACTGAATGAGCCGGAGCGTAATCCTGAAACGGATTCCTGGATGTGGCTCTTCCGCAGTGGAGAAGATGGACTTCCGCCGATCCTGTTCTACCATTACACAGAGACAAGGGCAAAGTTCCATGCAGCATCTTTCCTACAGGGGTTCAGCGGATATCTGGAGACAGATGGATACCAGGGTTATAATAATCTGCCGGATATCAAACGCTGCTCTTGCTGGGCACATGTAAGACGTTACTTCACAGATGCCATACCGAAAGGGAAAGAGTATGATTACAGCCTTCCGGCAGTGCAGGGAGTACAGTTCTGTTCCAAGCTGTTTGATTGTGAGCGGTACTCAAAAGCAAAAAATCACACTGCGGAGCAGAGAAAACAATTTCGTCTTGAAAAGGAGAAGCCGATACTAGAGGCATTCTGGAATTGGCTGGATCAACAGCGCCCAACCAAAGGAACCCGTTTGGCGAAAGCGGTAAACTATGCCCAAAATCGGAAAGACACCCTGATGACTTATCTGGAAGACGGTCATTGCAGTTTGTCCAATAATCTTAGCGAGAATGCAATCAGGCCATTCACTGTTGGCCGGAAGAACTGGCTGTTCAGTGCTAGTCCGAAAGGAGCTGCTTCCAGCGCTATTGTGTATACAATGGTTGAGATGGCAAAAGCGAATGATCTGAATACCTATAAATATCTGACATATCTCTTATCACAGCGGCCAGACGATGAAATGTCAGATGAACAGTTGGAACAGCTTGCCCCATGGAGCGAGACTGCGAAAATGAACTGTCAAAACTAAAATAGAGTAAAACGCTTGCATCTATCATTTTGGTGCAAGCGTAATTCATGAGTAACGTAGCAATATTTTGCGCTTACTTTGAATATAGGTGTAAAGCATATTTTTTTGATGATATTATTAATGTAAAACCAAGTTGGGGGGAATAAAATTACGACAATTGATACAAACAATGGAACGTTTTTTTGCAGACCTTCAAATTAAATTGAATATTCGTCAAAATGTTCAATTTGACTATAAAGGATATGTATACTGCCATTTCCCATTAGATGCAGCACGAGAGGTTTTGTTTTACATAAATAATAATGAAACTTATATAAAAAAATTAAAAAGATGCTATGTGGGAGAGGAATTTTTCTTTCAAAATATATTTATGAATACAAAATGGAAAGATAAAGTAGTAAATGATTGTAGAATATTTGATATTTGGGGAAAAGATAGAGGTTACCCTGCTTTTTTATGCAAAAGTGATATAAATGATATTTTTGATAGTGAATATGAATTTGCAAGGAAATTCAAGCCACATAGCGAGGTGTTTGAAATTATTAGAAAAAAAGAGGGGTTTTAATTAAATAGTGTTATATAAAAATAGGCGTAGCGAATACAATATAAACAAAATAATTATGATCTTTTAGAAATATGAATATTTAAAGTAAAAAATAAAAGAGCTGCGAAAAAAATGTAAACTGGTGTCTTCATTGATGCCAGTTAAAAAATAACGATATACTTTAATACGTTAATCTAAAAGTAAGTAAGTAATCATCTGTACCTGTTATCTCTATTTTTTCTCTGATATACTTTTCCCAAAACCAGAGAGGATTGTATCATTATGAAAAAGGATGAGAAACTTGTACTATGGACGGAACGCCTTAAGACATTCCAAGCCAGCGGACAAACTTGTAAGGAATGGTGCCAGGAACATCAAATTCCTGTTTCTACGATGACTTATTCACCCCGGATTATTCAACAAGATAGAAATCGTCTGATGCTACCAGTGCTGAGTTAAAAGCAACCTATTAGGAAATCAAAAATTATGTGCTGAAAGAATTTGGCTTGAAGGTTTTAGGTTTATATATTTCTCAGGTAAAACGTAAATGTGGAATTGAAGTTAAAGAAAACTAAAAACAAGGAAGCTAGCTGATATTGCGGAAATCGAATTAAACGTAATGATAAGGCAGCGTCTTGACCGAAAGTTGATGATATCCATAAATTGAAAGAGGAACTTTCTGCATGAAAAAGCAGACGCATAGGTGTTAACGGACATTTTACTACCGAAAATGAAAGAATAAAACTTCGTTCTTTATATTCCAGGTTTGATTTATAAAAATGGGTCAGACTTGAAATGGTTTGCATTAGAAATCAACTTGTTGGTACACTAGAAGCGAAAAAAGAAGAATAGAATAATTAAAATATGATATTGCAACTCTAATTTAGATAAGTTATAATATATATAAAATTTATCAATAAGCACTTTTACATGATTTCAATATCTGCAAAGTGCTTTGAAACTAATGAGGGGTGGCTTTTTATGATTATAAGGAACGAAGAGGTTTTTTTTATCAAGCGTTATAATGAGCAGGATTCAGTTATTGTGTATGTTCCGTTAAGAAGTTTTTTGGCTGTTATAAAGAAAGAACTGGCTGAAGCTATCAAAACGGACGCTTCAGTAATAGCAGATGCTTTTTTTGAACATCTTTCTCAGAAAGTATTGATAGATCCACATGAACTTCATCAGGTGGTCACACGTATTATTCCACAGATTTCTATTCCGGTAACAAATAACTGCAATTTGAGATGCAAATATTGTTATTTTCGTGCTGGTGATGGAGATAAATGCCAATCCCAGAGTAAAGAAGAAATTAAATGTTATGTAGATGCCTATATTGACAGAATGAAAGAATATGATATTCGCAATAAGGAGAACTACATAGATATTTCAATTGCTGGTGGAGGAGAGCCGACGGTAGAATTTGAAACTTTTAAATACACTGTGGAATACTGTGAGAAAGTATTTCGGGAGAAAGGTTTTAATCCACGATTTAGTATGCCGACCAATGGTGCATATGGGGATAAGGTTCGGGCCTTTATAGCAGAACATTTTAGCCAGATTTCTTTGTCTATGGATGGACCGAAGTTTATTGAAGACAAACATAGACCATTTGCAAATGGTAGTTCCAGTTATCAGTGGACTTACGAAACTGCTAAATATTATTACGAACATAAACTTCCTTTTGCCTTTCGCGCTACAGTTTCATCTTTTAGCATGAATTACTTAAAAGAGATATTGGACTTTTTTAATGAGGAGTTCCCTGGTAAAACGATTGGATTGGAGCCATTGAATTTGTTTGGTAGAGCTATTGGTAATTCAGAATTGGCACCACCAGATGAATTAGAATATTCGGAGAAATTGCTTGAAGCGTATGATTACGCATATAGTAAGAACATTCCTATTCGTACAGCTGGAACTGGAAAGTTTGATCAGTTGAGGACGGTATTTTGTGGTGCGGTGGGAATTCCAAACTGGACGATAACTACGGAAGGCCGCGTGACATCATGTACGAGAGATAATCTGCCAGAGATTTTTTCGTTTGGAAACTATGATAAGGAGAAAAAAGAAATTTATATTGATGAAAAGAAAATTGAGCGGATTCGAAAACTAAATATTTTTAACTACCCAGAATGTCAGGATTGCTTTTGCAAATACAATTGTGCGGGAGATTGTCCAGATTTACGCGTGTCAAATATGCTTAATTGTGAAGCCACGAAAAAGGTTGCGACGTATGTTTTCAATAAGAAATGTGACGATCAGCAGTATTTAAAAGACAATATGTTGAAATGAGATATTTGTATAAAACATCTTCATTAGAAGATTTTTTATAGACAATTATTTGTGATTGGAGGTAAGGCAAATGGAAGCACAGGCGACAATTGGGTTAAAAAAGAATATGGATTTAGAATTGTTAAAAAAAATGATCGTAACTGAAGTCGACCTAGGATATGACAAACGGCAGAATGTCCTGCTGTCATGTAATGTTGATGGATGTAATCGCATTTCATATTGTTCTTGCGATTGCAATGATTCAAGTTGGTAGAATAAATTCCCTATTATCTGTTTGAATGAATGGATAATAGGGAATTTTACAAATGATGGGGGTAGGGATATGAATTTTGTGAATTTTATAGTTACGAATCAAAAAGATGTATTGGACATATTATCATTAGTTGTAGGGGGGATAGGAACCCTTTTTGGAATTTTATCATATAAGACAGCGAAAAATATTTATAGAAAAGGCATTCAAAATGATTGTGACAGTATTTATTCACAATTGGGAGTAGAAATTGTGTGGAATATTATTATTCCATACAAAGAGTCGGAAGTTAAATTGAAAATACTTCTTGAAAGTTCTAATCTGGCTGAATGGAAGATAGAAAATGTATATGGGCATGTTAAGGATTGCCGTGTTAAATTTGTAACCCCTTATTGGAGTCTTCATAAGGGTGAAGTATGGGATGCGATAGAAAAAGACTGTTTTAAAAAGAAAGTATTTTGGAAAAAGGAAAAGGATGATGAGTGTTTTAATAACATTCAAAACTTTTTTAAAGCAGCTGATGAGTTTCAGACTGGTTTACAAAAGATATGTAATGGTTTGGAAACTGTAAAGGATGAGGAAAGAGAGAAAAAATTTGGGGAATATCTTAGTAATGCAAATAATATGGAACTGATTAATACTGGTAAAAAGAAAATGACTAATTTAGATGTTGCAATTGCCAAACTTCCTCCAGTATTAGGAGTGGCAGAAAAATATGGAAAAGTAAAAAAAAGGATGATATCAGAAATTAATGGATAAAAATTGTGAATATTATAATTATGTATATCATAGAATGATTGTGCAACACAAAGAATGGAATAAACAGCATAAAGTAATTTGTTCTGAAATCACACTTCCGCTATATCTGACAAAACTTTTGAACAGAATTGAGCAGAAATACAATATTTCTTTATATAAAAGTGCAAAAGCAAATTTTAATAAATTTTATATATGGAGTATGGAATGTTGTAATCAAGTAAATGAAGAGTATATTCAAACCGCTACATACTTTGTTTTGTATTGCTGTCTTGTGGATAAAATCCTGGATTCGGAAAAATTTCCTTTAGATTATAAGTATATGGTTTATAAAGATATGGATAAATTTATAGAAATGTCAGAAGAGGTAACTTATGATTTAAGAGAGTTACATGAATTGAGAATGAAAGTGCAAGAGTTTTTGCGATTAAGACAAAACTTTGAGGATAGTGTGTATATGTTATTACAGAAAAAGATAGTCCACGCAATTAAATCTGAACAATTTATGGCAGTACATTCGGTAAAAGATTTCGATACAAGTATGGAATTGAAATGGGTTACAGACAAATCTGTGGAATTTGTTTCTGCTGCTTTTATAATAGCGGTCTATGATTTTGCTAAAGAAAATGTAATAATAGAAGCGGCAGAAACTATTGGCTGGATATTTGGATATATTGATGATATTTGTGATTATATGTCGGATATGGAGTCTGGTAGTTTGAATTCGCTTCTTTTTATTTGTACAGATCTGAAAAGAAATATGGATATAGAAGAAAGAGTGGAAGAGGCAGCTATCAATGTTGATTACGTAATTGAAAAATTAGAACTGAATATAATAAGGTTAGAGGAATTAGTTGGAAAACAAATGTATTGGTTTATTTTGAACGAACTTTGGGACTGGACTGCAGATGTGAGAAAAAAAATAAAATTGATTGATACTAGAATATAAAAGGCACTCTCTGGGGGTTAGGTACTGGATAACTTAGAAAATTTTGAAAATTCTACCAAAATCCATAAAGACGAACTGGCGTTTGCAACACCGGTTAAAAATGATAGGATATTTTAAAAAGTTAATTTGAGAAAGAGAATTATCGGCCTGCGATAGGGAAAAAGTAAGGAAAAGTGGAGGCGGCTTTGAGGATAATAAGCAGTCACTAGCGAAGCTGCATAGGTTGTTGGATAATGAGGTGATAGAGTATGTGGCAATGTGGTATCTGAAAAAGAGGTATAATCGTGATATGGTGGGGATTATGCTTAGGGAGTTTTGGGTATAAGAGCTGAAATAATAAATGTACAAATTTCGAGTAAAAATCAAATTTATGTGGAAAAAATTTATAAAAGTATGATATACTAATATTACTTGGCACATGCAAAATAAAAGGAGTGGATTAAATGGCAAATTATTTATTAAAACCTGTGTTTAAGAGCATTTTTGATAGAGACTTTCAGTCTAATGCATTCGAAGATAGGTTGGAAATGCAAAAAGCTGTTTATTTATTGCAAAATATGGGAATATCAGTTGGTGATTATAAATTTATGTGGTACAAACATGGTCCATATTCTCAAACTTTACAAAATGATATTTTGAGTCTACAAAGTGCGAAGAATGTTAAGATAGATTTTTCGGCAGATGCTAAAAGAGAAATAAGCGCCTTGAAAACAGCTATTTTTAAGGATGGTTTAGAATATAATATGTGTCAATGGGTTGAATGTTTAGGATCCTTGCAATATATAAAGGATAGTATTTTACCATCTTCAGTTGATGAAGAAACTATACTCAGTGAGTTGAAAAGTAGAAAGCCGCATTTGAATAATATTAAAGACAATAAAATTGCTTTGCAAACACTTAAAGAACTTGCAATATAAAGGTTGGGTGATGTAAATGTCTGCAGAAGAGATTGAGTTTGTTGGGCGAGTTTTGGATAATGTACATGGATTTATTTATTATACCAAAGCAGAAGAAAAGATAATGAATACATTATTGTTTAAACGTTTACAGAGTATTAAGCAATTAAGTATTGTTAATTGGGTATTTCCTGGTTCAGAGCATACACGATATATTCATTCTTTAGGAGTTATGTATATAGCTGATAAAATAGCTGTGCAATTAAAACTTAGTATAGAGGAAAGAAAAATTGTTAGATTAGCGGGATTATTGCATGATATTGGACATTATCCTTTATCACATGTATGTGAATTCCCTTATAAGAAGAATTTAGAGAGCTTTCCAGATGATTCATTTTGTTCTCAAATAAATCAGAAAGTTTTGAGTCAAATTGACACTTTTGGAGAAAAAGAGAATAGCCAGTATATGGAACAATCTATGGGATGTCATCATGAGAAAATAGGAGCACATATTGTTTGCTATAATGAAGAAATACGAAAAATTGTAATTGATGAATGTGGTGATAAAGCACCAGATATAATTGCAGATATGATTACTGGGAATATAGAACGGAAAGATACAGATCCTTTATTGGTTCAAATATTGCATTCGGAGCTTGATGCCGATGGCATTGATTATTTAATGCGTGATGCAATGTTTTCAGGAACTAGTTTTGGCGCATTTGAATTGGATCAGCTTATAGGGTGTATGGAAATAGGAGAATATGATGGAACAAAGATTTTGTGCATAAATTCAAAAGGTATTGCTGCAGCAGATCAGTATTTGATTAATAAGTTTTTTTCATATTCTCAAGTTGTTTTTAATAAGCATATAGCAATAACTGAATGGATGGCAGAACAAATTGTTAATTGGATGCAGAAGAATAGTGCATTTTTTCCTAATAAAAAAGAATTGGAAGAAATAGTTAAAACAGAGAAAACACAAGAAAGATATATCGGATTTACAGATAATTTCTTTTGGGCATCATTACAAAGTATCTTAGATAACCCGTTGAAAAATACAGAGCCTAAAATAATTAAATTTTTTAGTAAAAAACTATTAAGTCACTCAGAATTAGATTATGTTCCTAGAAGTGAAGTGAAAATAGTTTCAAACGATATGAGTGAAATTAAAGAAAGATTATTAAGTTCTGATATATATAAAAGACTTTCTTATTATAGTACCCAAATAGCATTATTTAGCGAAAGAAGAATGAGTAAACAAATAAGAGAAGAAAAATATGATGAAATCTTAAATGAATTAACTAAAAAAGGTAATGAAAATCCAGAGGCAGAAGATAGTATTACTGAAGAGGATTTATCATTTTTACGGGCACGTAGATATATGGAATGTATTACAATTAAAGAAGGAAAAAAATTACAGTTGCTGTGTGACGATAATAGATCTCTTATGAGAACATTATATGGAGTTCGCTTAGTCTTACTAAGAGTATTTGATTGTGATGTTACATCTGAGGTATAAACCTTCCCGGGGTCAGACCCCAATGTGGTAAATTTAGCGTCAACTTAACCATTGGGGACGGAGTTTTTGGCTTGTTTACTTTTATTAATAGTTTGCAACTTCCGGCAATGCCATTAAGCCAGATGTTCGATAAAGAACACCCTCCGGGGGTCAGACCCCAGAAAACTTAGAAAATTCTGAAAATTTAACAAGAGATTAATAAAGAAAAACTGGCGTTTGCGTGCGCCAGTTAAAAAATGAGAACCATTGTGGACGGGGAAAATGGTTTCGGAGAGTGTCCCGTGTGGTTGTTGAATAATCCGGGCTCCGTGTCCATACTGTCCGGAGATAACTAGGGTCAGGCCCTAGATAGCTCAGAAAATTCTGAAAATTTAACAAAAGATCCATAAAGAAAAACTGGCGTAAACGGTAGAACCCAAGTGCCTTTTTATACTTGAGAACTTGTGCCATAATTATACTCGACTAAATCATACAGTCAAAAAAGTTTAGTACTCAACTTTTTCAACTGGCTATTACTCAGGAGGTATGTTATGGCTGAATAATCCGGGGTGAAATCCATCACCTGTCCGGCGTATGGAAATCAACGTTCCGTTTTTTAGGGAATCATGATTCCGGCAAAAAGGGAATCACATTTTTCCTAAACCCTTATAATGATGTTATGCACTTTTAGTGTAAAT
>ENA-ORUB01002691-ORUB01002691.1-human-gut-metagenome-genome-assembly--contig:-NODE-2691-length-16300-cov-12.265928_pt1 | contig 16300 bp, 17 predicted proteins | sample MGYA00241918_ERZ509200 | MGnify/ENA primary metagenome ERZ509200 (study PRJEB26280, sample SAMEA2338853) | human gut metagenome | biome: human gut; feature: human-associated habitat; material: faeces... | reverse complement strand
GCTATGGCAGCAAGGCGGAAAGTGACAGCATCGGCAACCAGCGTATGCTCATCAACCGCTTTCTTGACAATCATCCGGAGCTGTCTCACTGTCAGCGGTCTGAGTTTGCGGATGACGGTTATACCGGCACGAATTTTCACCGTCCTCAGTTCACGCAGATGATGGAGAAGGTCAAGCGCGGCGAGATTAACCTGATCTGCGTCAAAGACTTTTCCCGCTTTTCTCGTGACTACATTGAAACGGGAAACTATCTGGAATGCACTTTTCCGTTCATGGGCGTCCGCTTTATCTCTATCAATGACGGCTATGACAGTGACGATTACAAAGGCACAACGGGAGGTCTGGAAGTAGTTATGCGCAGCATCATCTATGCGGCATACAGCAAAGACCTCTCCGTAAAGACCACATCGGCAAAAATCCAGATGATGAAGCAGGGTAAGTATGTCGGTGGCTACGCTCCATACGGCTACGTCCTGCATCCCTCCATTCGGAATAAACTTGCCGTAGACCCGGAGGCGGCTGATGTGATCCGTCGTATTTTCCGCGAGGCTCTGGAAGGCAGCAACACTTCCCAGATCGCCCGCAGCCTGAATGATGACGGCATCCCGACGCCGGGGCAATACTTCAAGAACAAGCATCCCGACAAGAAGAAGTTCAGTAACATGAGCGAGAAAATCAGTTGGGAAACCGTGATGGTCTACAACATCCTCAAAAACCTTGTTTACACCGGAACGCTGGTCAGCCGCAAGATGAAGTCCTGTGGTGTCGGCTCAAAAAAGCGTGTTGTCAATGAGCCGATCATCGTAGAAGGTACGCATGAAGCGATTATCAGCAAGGAAGACTTTGAGCTTGCTCAGAAGGTCATTCGAGGTGGAGGACGGAATCCCACGCGCAAGCAGCATGACTATCCGCTCAAGGGACTTGTCCGCTGCGGAAACTGTAAACGTGCTATGACGCGCCGGAAGAACAAGGCTGGCATTCGGTACTTCCAGTGCATCCACTCGGTCAACAATGGAAACACAGACTGTCCGATTGGCAGGAGCTTTCCGGAAATGGATATTGAGAAGGTTGTCTTCCATGCCATTGCTCAGTTTCTTGCTTTGTCACAGAAGGAAGCAGTCCAAAACCGCGAAGTCGGTGATCTTCGGAAATCTGCTATCAAGGAATGTGCTGATAAAATCCGCACTCTGCAAAAGCAGAATGAGCAGAACAAGGCGTCGAAGCTGAGGCTTTACGAGAAGTATGCCGCCGGGAGCATCACGAAGGAGGCGTATATTCAGCAAAAGGCGGCAACGGACACGAAAATTGCTGAAAACGATGAAGCAATCCAGCGCAGTCACGAACGGATGAAGGAGCTTGACTCCGAGACCTCCTGTTCGGATGAAAAACTGGATGCTGTCTGCGATCAGTACGCCGACTGCAAAGCTCTGACCTATGAGCTGACCCACGCATTCATTTCTGCGGTCTACATTTACGATCTCGACAACATAGAAATCGTCTGGAAGTTCAAGGACTTCCTCACTACATCAGAAGGAGAAGCCAAATGAAAGTATTTCTTTATATCCGCGTTGCCTGTGCGGATCAGCTTGCGGCAGCAAACCAGCGGGAAGAGCTGGAACGCTATGCGAAGGATAAGGACTATGAGGTAGCTGCTGCGGTGGCAGCAGACGGCATCTCCGGCGTCCATACGGAAGGCATCATGAACTTCCTGCTGAATGAAGCCAAGCGTCAGGGCATCGGCACGATTCTCACCCGTGACACCTCACGGATCAGCCGGGACACTTCCTCTTTCATAAGGTTTGAGCGAAAGTTCAGGGAGAACGGCATCCGGTTCGAGTATCTGTCCAAGCCTGACAACGAGCTTCCGGTCACTCCAATGATGGAGGCGTTTGAGACGGCGTATAAGAAACGTCGCACAAAGAACGGCAAAAGAGCATAGAGAAAACGCAAGCCGTTCACGGGTGGTTGTCCACCTATGAACGGCTTGTAAATTCTCAAAATTTTTTTAGTTCCTACTTGACACAAGAAGACCTGCCCAGACTGGGACGAAATTCTTCGCTGACCGGGCTTTATATCAACTTCACTTTCCCGAAATACAATGTGCGATATATTGCCATCAACGACCACTTTGACACCATCGACCCAAACAGCACAGACAGCGATATTGCCGGTATCAAAACTGGTTTAACGAGTTTTTCGCCAAGGACACCAGCCGCAAAATCCGGGCTGTGCAGAAAGCAAAAGGTGAGCGTGGCGTACCGCTGACTACCAATGTTCCCTTTGGCTATCGCAAAGACCCTGAGGACAAAACAAAATGGATCGTGGACGAAGCGGCGGCAATGGTAGTGAAGCGTATCTTCAAGCTGTGCATGGAGGGCCGGGGGCCGATGCAGATCGCCAAGCTCTTGCAGGAGGAAAAGGTTCTGAATCCCACCGCATATAAGCGGCAGATCGGCATCAAGACTCCAAGTCCGGAAACCGCTGATCCCTACCATTGGAACACCAACACGGTCGTTCACATTCTGGAACGGTGGGAATACACGGGATGCACCTTCAATTTCAAGACCTACACCAATTCCATCTGGGACAAGAAGCAGAGGGAAACGCCCATTGAAAAACAGACGGTTTTCTACAACACCCACCCAGCGATCATTGAGCAGGAGGTCTTTGACAAGGTGCAGGAAATTCGACAGCAGCGTCACCGCAGGACAAAGACGGGCAAGAGCAGCCTGTTTTCCGGTATGGTCTATTGCGCTGATTGTGGAGCGAAAATGCGGTACTGCACCACCAATTACTTTGAGAAGCGGCAGGATCACTTTGTATGTGCCAACTACCGAAGCAACACGGGAAGCTGTTCGGCGCACTTCATCCGGGCTGTTGTTCTGGAAGATTTGGTCTGGATGCATATGAGAACTGTCATTTCCTATGTCAGTCGGTATGAGGATCATTTTTCGTGCCGTCATGGAGCAGAAGCTCTGGCTGTCCAGCGAAGCCGCGATCCGTGGACACAAGAAGCGGCTGGCACAGGCCGAAAAACGGTTGACGGAACTTGACCGCCTGTTTATCCGCATCTATGAGGACAATGTGGCAGGGCGCATCACGGATGAACGGTTCTCTATGATGAGCAAGACCTATGAGGACGAACAGACACAGCTTAAAGTGGAAATCCAGAGCTTACAGCAGGAAATTGAGGAACAGGAACGACAGATTGAAAATTTGAAGCAGTTTATCCAGCGGGTACGCAAATGCGAGGATTTGCAGGAGCTGACCCCTTACGCCCTGCGTGAGCTTGTCAAGGCAATCTACATTGAAGCCCCGGACAAGAGCAGCGGAAAGCGCAGACAGGGCATCCGCATCTCCTATGATCTTGTGGGCTTTATCCCCGTGGAAGAACTGCAGAAACAGGAAACGGCATGACCGAAGCCATGCCGTTCCTGAGAAATACGATATTACTTTCTTATGACACCCGCTCTTTAGGCTCGGCGGTTTTTTTGCATATCCGGGGCGACTGCGCGGCAGACTATGGGCAAGAGGTGATTTTATGACGTCCAAACGCCTGGGCCGCCAGACGGTGCGGCTGGCGCAGCCCCCCAGCGTGGTGTCCTACGCCAACATCGGCGGCAAGTTCGAGGGAAACGGTCCCCTGGCGGAGCACTTTGACCAGCTGTGCCCGGACTCCTTTTTCGGAAAGGACACCTGGGAGCAGGCGGAGTCCGCCATGCAGCAGCGGGTGCTGGAGCGGGCCCTGGAAAAGGGCGGGCTGATGCCCAAGGATCTGGATTACGTCCTGGCCGGGGATCTGCTGAACCAGTGCATCGGTACCGCCTTTGGCCTGCGGGGCTTCGATATCCCGTTTTTTGGCCTGTACGGGGCCTGCTCCACCATGGGGGAGAGTCTGGCCCTGGGCAGCCTGCTGATCTCCGGCGGCCACGCCCGGATGACGGCCTGCATGACCAGCTCCCATTTCTGCACCGCCGAGCGGCAGTACCGCATGCCGGTGCCCTACGGCAGCCAGCGGACCCCCACGGCCCAGTGGACCGCCACCGCCTCCGGCTGCTGCATCCTGGCGGACCAGGGGGACGGCCCGTATATCACCCACGTTACCTGCGGGAGGATCGTGGACAAGGGCATCACCGACGTGAACAACATGGGGGCTGCCATGGCCCCCGCCGCCTGCGACACCCTGTCCGCCCTGTTCCGGGAGACGAAAACCGGCCCCGGGGACTATGACCTGATCGTCACCGGCGACCTGGGGGTCCTGGGCCATGCCATCGTCACGGACCTGCTGGGCCGGGAGGGGGTGGACCTGTCCCGGAACTATCAGGACTGCGGCATGCTGCTGTACGACCTGGATAAGCAGGACATGCACGCCGGGGCCTCCGGGTGCGGCTGCTCGGCAGCGGTGCTGAACGGGTATCTGCTGGGCGGTATGCAGCAGGGCAGGTGGCAGCGGGTGGTGTTTGCCCCCACCGGAGCTCTGCTGAGCCCTACCTCCTCCTTTCAGGGGGAGAGCATTCCCGGCATCTGCCACGCGGTGGTATTTTCCGCCCAGAAGGAGGGATGAGCCATGGAATATCTCAACGCATTTCTCTGCGGCGGGGTGCTGTGCGCCGTGGGACAGGTCCTCATTGACCGCACCCGGCTGACCCCTGCCCGGATCCTTACGGGCTATGTGGTGGCCGGGGTGCTTCTTCAGGCGGTGGGAGTCTATCAGCCCCTGGTGAACTGGGGCGGGGCCGGGGCCACGGTGCCCCTGACGGGCTTCGGCTACTGCCTGGCCAAGGGTGTGCGGAAGGCCGTGGCGGAGCAGGGGCTGCTGGGGGCCCTTACCGGCGGCCTGACGGCCGCTGCCGGGGGCATTGCCGCCGCCGTGGTGTTCGGCGTTCTGGCGGCGCTGCTGTTCCGCCCCGGGGACAAGCGGTGAAACCGGCGGATATGGACAGGAAAAAGCAGGAGCGCCGGAGCGCTCCTGCTTTTTATGTACCGATACGTTGATCTGACGATCAGATGATGTTCAGGGTGACGTTGTCGGTGGACTTCAGGTTGTTGTAATCGCTGTCGATGGTGATCTTGCCGCCAACGATATCCTTCAGCATGGTGTTGTACTCGTCAACAGTCCACTTGGTCAGGGACCAGGTAGCGGTGGGCAGACCCACAGCGTTCTCGTTGGCGCCCAGGGAGGTGCCCACACCGCCGATGGAGGCAAACTCGTTGCTGTAGAACTTGCCCAGAGCCCACTGCACGGAGTCGGCCAGGCCCTTCATAGCGGAGGTAATGACGGTGTCGGACTCGGTGGACTGGTCAACGTCCACGCCCACGACCTTACCGTCGGCAGCGCCGGCAGCAGCGGCCACGGAGGCGAACATGGAGCCGCCGCAGGCGAACACGACCTCAGTGCCGGCCTCGTACCAGCCGGAAACCATGGTCTGCAGCTCGGGGGAAGCGGAGAAGCTGGCGCCATACTGCCAGGAATAGTTCATATCGACCTTCACGCCCAGCTCCTTGGCAGCGGCGTCAGCGCCCTGCACGAAGCCATAGCCGTAACGGCAGCAGGCGGGGTTGGTGCCGCCGCCACCGCCGGTGAAGCCCAGCTTGGTGAAGCCTTCCTTGACGACAGCGTAACCGGCCAGATAGCCGCACTGCTCTTCCTTGAAGGCGATACCGGCAACGTTCTTCAGAACGGGGGAGCCGTCAACGCCGGCTTCCTCGGTGATGGGATAACCATCAACGAACACGAAGGAGACATTGGGGAACTCCTTGGCGGCCATGCGCAGAGCGCCTTCCTGCATGAAGCCGGCGCAGACAACCACCTTGGCGCCGTTCTCCACGGCGGCCTTCATGGCCTCGTAGCGGTCGTCATCGGTGGCCTGGTCCTTGTTGGCGGGCTGATAATACTTGTAGGACAGCTTGTTGTTGGCAGCGTACAGCTTCACGCCGTCAAAGGTGCCCTGGTTAAAGGACTTATCCTTCAGCTGGCCCACGTCGGTGATGAAAGCGATCTCGTACTTACCGTCCTCGGAGGTCATCTCGTCGTTGATCTTGTCGGGGTCGGTGATGGTCTCGGTCTGACCAGGATTGTCGGTGTTACCCTGGTTGGGGTCTTTGGCGGGCTGCTTGGAGCAAGCCACCATAGACAGAACCATGGCCAGAGCAAGGATCATTGCCAGAAACTTTTTCATGGTGAATCTACCTTCCTTTTTATTTTTGGGCACAAAGTACCCCTATGGGCACATTATAGCAGAGCAGGCCAAAAAGTGCAACCTTTTTGTGCTAATTTCTGTCTTTTGCGGGACTTAATCCTGCCGGGCCATCTTCACGGCGGCCTCCAGGCCGATCTTCATCATGTTGGTGAAGGTGGTCTGGCGCTCCTCGGGAGTCAACTCGGTGCCCAGCACCAGGTTGTCGCTGATGGAGCAGATGGCCAAGGCCCGCTTGCCCAGATAGGCGGCGGTGCAGTACAGGGCGGCGGCCTCCATCTCCACGGCCATGACGCCCATCTTCCTCATCCGGTCGTTGCGGCCGGCGGCGTCATAGAACGTGTCGGAGGAGTACAGATTGCCCACGGGCATCTTCACGCCCAGCTCCCGGGCGGACTCCACGGCGGCCATCAGCAGGTCGAAGTCGGCGATGGGGGCATAGTGGACGCCCAGCTCATACTGGTCGGCAAAGCTGGAGTTGGTGCAGGCGCCCTGACCGGCCACCACACTGCCCAGCTCCAGGTCCGCCCGCATGGCCCCGGCGGAGCCCACGCGGATGATGTTCTCCACGCCGTACTGGGTGTACAGCTCGTGGGAGTAAATGCCGATGGAGGGCATTCCCATGCCGGAGGCCATCACGGACACGGGCACACCCTTATAGGTGCCGGTGTAGCCCTGGACGCCCCGGACGTTGTTCACCAGCACGGGGTTTTCCAGGAAGGTTTCGGCAATGAACTGAGAGCGCAGGGGATCGCCGGGCATCAGGACGGTTTTGGCGAATGCGCCGGGGGCGGCGCTGTTGTGGGGGGTAGACATGACTGAGTTCCTCCTTGTATCCTATATAATCATAATGAGACTGGTCTGTCATTGCGAGGAGCGAAGCGACGCGGCAATCCGCTTCTCCGGCTCTTGAGACGCAGGGATTTTCCGGGGCGGACAGAGTCGTCCGCCCCTACGAATGACAGGGGGTGTATTATTCCTGTTCCAGGGCCTTCACGGCCTTGACGATGCGGCTGGTGCCCAGGCGGTCGGCCCCCAGGGCCACGAAATCCCGGGCGTCGTCCAGATTGGCGATGCCGCCGGCGGCCTTGATCTTCACATGGGGGGCCACATGGGCCTTGAACAGAGCCACATCCTCCCGGGTGGCTCCGCCGCCGCCGAAGCCGGTGGAGGTCTTGATATACTCCGCGCCGGACTGGGACACCACGCGGCACATCTCGATCTTTTCGGCATCGGTGAGCATGCAGGTCTCGATGATGACCTTCAGCAGCTTGCCCTGGCAGTGGGCCTTTACGGCGCGGATCTCGTCCAGCACCTGATCGTACAGGCCGTCCTTTACCCAGCCGATGTTGATGACCATGTCGATCTCCGTTGCGCCGTTGTTCACGGCGTCGGTGGCCTGGAAGCACTTGGAGGCGGTGGTGTCGTAGCCGTTGGGGAAGCCGATGACGGTGCACACGGCGATCTGGCCCGCCACATACTCCGCCGCCTGCTTCACATAGGAGGCGGGGATGCACACGCTGGCGCAGCCGTACCGGATGCCGTCGTCGCAGATGGCCTTGATTTCGTTCCAGGTGGCACTCTGGGCCAGCAGGGTATGATCCACCCGGGACAGGATGGATTTGAGCTCGTTGTTCATGATAAAAATCTCCTTTCGGATGCTTGGGGACATAAATTTTGTGACAGACTCCATTGTAGCAGAAAAAATGTCTTTTGTAAACCTACAGACACCGTTTCCGGGGTATGGCACCATGCCTGCGAAATGCAGAGCTGCCGCCGGGCAGGAGCGAAAACTCTCTTGACAAGCTGAAGGACCGGGCTGACGCCCGGTCCTTTTGGACTGCCGTTATTGCCGGACCTCCTCGGGGGGCGGCTCCACCGGGAGTTCCACCCGTCCGCCGTCGCCGGGGTCGGTGATGATGTCGCCGATGCCCGGGGCGGGGTTGGTTTTGATGGGGTCCGTGGGGTTGTCAACGGTGCCGGTACCGCTGCTGCCGGACACCAGCGTGACGGCGGTGGCTTCCAGAATGGTTGCGCCCTCCTGGGGCCGGTAGGTGATGGTGACCCGGTCGCCGGTGTTCAGCGTTACCACCTGGGGCGCGTCGGCGGCGGAGATGACGTAGTACACCGACTCGCCCTGAAGCCGCAGGTAATACCGGCTGTCGCCGCCGATCACGGCGGTGCGGATATCGGAGAGGACGCCGGCGGCCTCCTGGGTGTCGGCGGGGATATTGGCGTCGGAGTCGTCGATGAGGTTATACCGGGCCAGCATCTGGCGGTAGTTGCTCTCGCACTCTGCCACGTCGCCGCCGGTGGCCACGATCTGATACTGGCTGACGTTGACCATGGCGTACATTTTCACCAGGCCTGCCGCATCCTTCAGAGCCATGAAATATGTGGGCTGGTCCGCAATGTTCAGCAGCAGGGGGAAGGTGGCGGCGTATTTCATCTGCTGCACCTGGCCCTGGGCGGACTCCATGGCGGAGTACTCCTCGGCTCCGGCCACGGTGTAAAACCGGGTCTCCTTGGTGCGCTGGTTGGACAGGATGAAGCCGATGTTGGACTCGTCGGACACCACGGAGGTGATGCCGGTGTACATATACACATCGTCGCCGATGGCCAGATAGTTATAGCCGTCGGTGGTGACGGTCACATCCCGCTGGCCGAACAGGGAGTTGATGAAGCCGTTGACATAGGTGCCGTGATAGTCGTACTGCTGGATGATCAGCTCCGCCGGGTACACATGGTCGATCCAGGAGGGAACATCCGCCGCGTCGTAATAGGTGCACTCACCGGTGACGGCATTGACCAGCACGGCTCCGGCAATGTCCGTGCCGCCGAACAGGCCGATGGTCTTCCTGATCCGGGGGCACACCCAGAAGGGGTTGCCGTCCTCGTCGATCTCAAAGGCCGGGGCGTCGAACAGATAGGTGGGGTAGCGGAACCGCAGATAGCGGTTCAGATTCCGGCCGAAGTGCTCGGCCGTGGTGTAGCGGATGCCCTGATCCAGGCGCACCACGTCCACGTTCTGGGTCACCATGTCGATGACCAGATACGCCGGCAGACCCTGGGAGCGGTTGTTCAGCCACTTGATCCAGTCGCCGTAGCGCAGGGGCGTCACCCGCACCGGGCGGCCCTTGTAGTTGATCTGGGTATAATCCCCGGCTACCTCGAACTGGGACACCATGTCCGCCAGCTCGCCCAGCTTGCGGTTGCCCAGCTTCTCGGCGGAGTCCTTGTCCAGCATGGGAATCTGGTCATAGCTGATCTCCTCCACCTCGGCGGCAAAGTCGCCGGTCTCCACCGTCAGCAGGTCCCGGTAGGAGCCGGCCCGGAACACCTCCCAGCCGACGGCCGTGCCCACAATGGCCGTGACTGCCAGCGCCGCCGCCAGCACAAAGGGCACGGTGCACTGCTTTTTCACGAAGCCGAAGTAGCCCTTGGCTCCGCTGCCCTGAAAGCCGGAGGTCAGAATGGCGCAGCCGCAGTATACCGCGCACAGCAGCAGCACGAACACATAGAATTCGCCGGAATGCAGGTTCAGCGGCGGCAGCACGATATAGAAATAAACGGCGCCGAAGATCAGCGTCACCGCCAGGTTCAGCAGCGTCCGCCCCACGGGGGAGCCGATGGGCCGGCGCTGTTTTTTTGGCCGGTGGGGCACCGGCCCGCCCCCCTGGAAGGGGTCGTGGTTCCAGCTGTGATTCATGAAAAACTCTCCTTTCTCGCGGAAGGGGGTGGATACCTCTTTTCATCTTCCAGTATAGCTTTCCCGGCCCGCCCCGTCAACCGATGGGGGAAAAATTTACATTTGGGGCTTGACAAAATTGTATTACTGTATTATTGTATTACTTGCATAGTTCAATCATACAAGGAGGCGCGGCCATGGAGTGGTATTTTCGCAACGACCAACCCATCTATACCCAGCTGACCCAGCAGATCACCCTGGCCATTCTGTCGGGCTCCATTCCCAGCGGGGGGAGGCTTCCCACCGTGCGGGAGCTGGCGGCGGAGGCGGGGGTGAACCCCAACACGGTGCAGCGGGCCCTGGCGGAGCTGGAGGGCACCGGCCTGCTGCATACCCAGCGCACGGCGGGGCGCTTTGTCACGGAGGATCTGTCCGTGATCCAGAGCGCCAAGGAGAAACTGGCCCGGGGCCGGACAAGGGAGTATCTCTCGTCCATGGCGCAGCTGGGCTACAGCCGGCAGCAGGTGAAAGCGCTGCTGGACACATGGGAGGAGGAATAACATGGCAATTCTGGAATGCCGGGAGCTGACCAAATATTTTGACAGCTCCCGGGCCCTGGACCACGTCAGCCTGACGGTGGAGCCCGGGCGCATTGTGGGCCTGCTGGGTCCCAACGGCAGCGGCAAGACCACCCTCATCAAGCTGGCCAACGGCCTGCTGGTGCCCAGCAGCGGCACCGTCACCATCGACGGGCACACCCCGGGGCCGGAGACCAAGGAGCTGGTGTCCTATCTGCCGGAGCGGACGTATCTGTCCGGGTGGATGAACGTGGTGCAGCTGCTGGACTTCTTCGGCGACTTCTATCCGGATTTCGACCGGGACGCCGCCGAGCATATGCTGACGGCCCTGGAGATCAGCCCCAGGCTGCGCATCAAGCAGATGAGCAAGGGCACCCGGGAAAAGGTGCAGCTGATCCTGGTCATGAGCCGGAGGGCCCGGCTGTATCTGCTGGATGAGCCCATCGGCGGTGTGGACCCCGCTACCCGGGACTATATCATCCACACCATCCTCACCAACTACAATGAGAATGCGTCCCTTGTGATCTCCACCCACCTGATCGCCGACGTGGAGAACGTGCTGGACGACGTGATCTTCATCAACAAGGGCCGCGTCCTTCTGCAGCAGTCGGTGGACCAGATCCGCCAGGAAAAGGGCTGCAGCGTGGACGAGCTGTTCCGGGAGGTGTTCCGCTATGCTGAGTAAGCTGCTGAAATACGAGTTCCGGGCCACCGGGCGCATCATGCTGCCGGTATACGCCCTGCTGCTGGTGACGGCAGGCGGCACCAGCGTCACCGGCTCCCTGATGGGCCGCTATCCCGAGAGCACGGTCCTGTCCATTTTCCGGACGCTGTTTATGACGCTGTTCGCCTTCACCACCTTCGGCGTGCTGCTGCTGACCCTGGTGCTGATGGTGTACCGGTTCTATAAGAACCTGATGACCGACGAGGGCTATCTGATGTTCACCCTGCCGGTGAGCCGCAGCCAGCTGATCTGGTCCAAGCTCATCGTGTCCATGGCATGGGGCGTCCTGTCGGCGGTGCTGGCGGCGCTGATGTGGACCATGGTGCTGTCCGTGGCGGGCGGCGAGAACCTGTTCGCCGGCATATTCCGGGGGCTGCGGTCCCTGATGGAGTCCCTGAGCGGCAACGCCACCGGATGCATCGTGGGCCTGGTGGTGCTGCTTCTGGCCGCCGAGCTGGCGTCGTATCTGCGGTTCTATGCCGCCATCTCTCTGGGCCACAGCTTCTCCAACCACAAGCTCCTGCTGTCGGTGGTGTTCTACATCGGCTTCGGCATCGCCGTGCAGACCATTCTGTCCGTGGTCACCGCCGCAGGCATACGCATTGATGTGGACCCCGACTTCTGGGCGGATCCGCCTGCGGCTGCGCTCCTGTCCTATGTGATCTGGGGTACCGCGGCGTGGAGCATCCTGGAATGTGCGGCGTACTGTATTCTCACACTTCTGACGCTGAAAAAGCGCCTGAATCTGCAATAACCCTGTTCCCGCCCGCCCCCGGGCCTGTCAAAACGACAGGTCCGGGGGCGGTTTTTTTGTGGGGTCCCACAAGGTTTTCCCATCCCCGGAAATCACCGTTGACAAACGGGAACGGGACTGCCATAATAAAACTGTTCATTAAGTTATTCGGTGAAAACCCGTTCCGGAGAGGAGTCCGCCTATGAAGGTATTGATCATCAACCCCGGCGCTACCAGCACCAAGATCGCCGTTTTCGACGAGGAGGAGCAGCTGTTCAAAAAGAGCATCGACCACTCTGCCCAGGAGCTGGACCGGTTCGACCGGGTCATTGACCAGGCGGACTTCCGCCAGAAGGCCATTCTGGACGCCGTGACAGAGGGCGGCTTTCGGCTGACGGACTTTGCCGCCGTGTGCGGCCGGGGCGGCCTGTACCGGCCCATCCCCTCCGGCACCTACGCCGTCAACGACCGGGTCATGCACGATGTGGAGGCCGCGCCCTACGGCGAACACCCCTCCAACCTGGGGGCATATCTGGCCCGGCGCATCGGCGACATGGTGGGCATCCCCGCCTTTTTCGTGGATCCGGTGTGCGTGGACGAGATGACGGACGTGGCCCACTACACGGGCTTTGCCGATTTCCGCCGCCTGAGCCAGTTCCACGCCCTGAACCAGAAGTCCATCGGCCGGAAGGCTGCGGCGGCGCTGGGCAGACCCTATGAGCAGGTCAACCTTATCGTCTGTCATCTGGGCGGCGGCGTGTCCGTGGCGGCCCACCACCACGGACGGGTGGTGGACGTGTTCAACGTCAAGGACGAGGGCTCCATGGGCATGGACCGGGCCGGCGGCCTTCCGGTGAACCAGCTGATCGATTACTGCTATTCCGGCAGAAGCAAGGACCAGGTCAAAAAGACCCTGGGCCGCCGGGCGGGGATGTTCTCCTATCTGGGCACCACGGATTTCCGGGTCATCTGCGCCAAGGTCACGGAGGGCGACCCCCAATTCGTGGAGGCATACCAGGCCCTGGTATATCAGCTGGCCAAGGACATCGGCGCCATGGCGGCGGTGCTGCGCTTCCACGTGGACGCCATCGCCTATACCGGCGGCATGGCCTATGAGCAGTTCTTCTGCGACGATATCACCGCCTATGTGGGGGGGCTTGCCCCGGTGCTGCGCTTCCCCGGCGAGGAGGAGATGCGCTCCCTGGCGGAGGGCGCCCTGCGGGTGCTCCACGGCCAGGCCCAGCCTCTGGCATACTGAGCATTTTTCCGTCCACCGGCGGCGGCCCGTCACATTTGGGAAGGGGGACGGGCCGCCCCGGCGGGTTTCCACATCATAACTACCCCACTGCGTATAGAAAGGAAGGAGATCACCATGAAGCACCTGATGTCCGGCAACGAGGCCACCGCCCGGGGCGTCTATGAGGCCGGGATCAAAATCTGTTCCGCCTACCCCGGCACCCCCAGCACCGAGATTCTGGAGAATCTGCCCCAGTATAAGGATGATGTCTACTGCGAGTGGGCCCCCAACGAGAAGGTAGCCACCGAAGTGGCCTACGGCGCGTCCATCGCCGGTTCCCGTTCCTTCTGCACCATGAAAATGGTGGGTCTGAACGTGGCGGCGGACCCCCTGTTCACCGCCGGCTACATGGGCGTGGGCGGCGCGTTCATCGTGGTCACCGCCGACGATCCCAGCTGCCATTCCTCCCAGAATGAGCAGGACAACCGCCACTATGCCCGGGCTGCCAAGATCGCCATGGTGGAGCCCAGCGATGCCCAGGAGTGCAAGGACTTTGTGGCCCTGGCCTGCGAGGTGTCCGAGCTGTTCGACACGCCGGTGCTGTACCGCACCACCACCCGGGTCTGCCACTCCAAGGGCCTGGTGGAATTTGGCCAGCGCACGGAGCACACCCATGCGCCCTATGCCCGCAACGTCCGCAAGTTCGTCTGCACCCCGGCTCACGCCTATGCCAACCACCCTCTGGTGGAGGAGCGGCTGGAGAAGCTGCGGGAATACGGCTGCACCCGGGCTCTGGAAAACGGCCTGAACAAGCTGGAGATGGGCGACGGCAGGGTGGGCGTCATCACCGCCTCCATCGCCTATGAATACGCCAAGGAGGTATTCCCGGAGGGGACGTCCTTCCTGAAGCTGGGCCTGACCTTCCCCCTGCCTATGGACCTGATCCGGGACTTTGCCTCCAAGGTGGAGAAGCTCTACGTCATCGAGGAGCTGGAGCCCTTTATGGAGGACCAGATCAAGGCCGCCGGCATCCCCTGCGTGGGCAAGGAGCTGACGGGCCTTCTGTACGAGCTGAACACCCAGCTGCTGCGCCAGCGGGTGCTGGGCCAGAAGGCGGATTACCGCACCGTGGACGTGGCCCCGGCCAACCGGCCCCCGGCCCTCTGTCCCGGCTGCCCCCACCGGGGATTCTTCTATACCCTGTCCAAGAACAAGAACTATGTGGTCACCGGCGACATCGGCTGCTATACCCTGGGCTGCGCCGCCCCGCTGAACTGCATGGACTCCGTGGTGTGCATGGGCGCGGGCTTCTCCGCCGGCATGGGCATCGCCAAGAGCTTTGAAAAAGAGGGCGTCACCGGCAAGGTGGTGTTCGGCGTGGTGGGCGATTCCACCTTCTTCCACAGCGGCATGACCGGCGCGGCGGAGATTGTGTACAACAAGGGACGCATGATCCCCTGCGTGCTGGATAACCGCATCACCGGCATGACCGGCCACCAGGACAACCCCGGCACCGGCTATACCCTCCAGGGGGACCCCACCGCACTTCTCAGCGTGGAAAAAATCCTCACGGCCCTGGGCTTTGCCCCGGTGCTGACGGTGGATCCCCAGGACCTGAAGGCCATGAAGGCCGCCGTGGACCAGGCCGTGGCCGCCCTGGACGCCGGGCAGCAGCCCGCCATCGTCACCCGCCGTCCCTGCCTGCTGATCAAGCGGGATAAGTTCCGGAAGGGCATGTGCCGCGTCAATGCCGACAAGTGCCGCAGCTGCCGCAGCTGCCTGAAGGTGGGCTGCCCGGCCATCTCCCTGGAAAACGGCAAGGCCGTCATTGACCGCACCCAGTGCGTGGGCTGCACCGTGTGCGCCCAGGTCTGCCCCTTCGACGCCATCGAAAAGGAGGAAAAGTAACATGTCCAACGTGAAAAGTGCGCTGCTGGTGGGCGTGGGCGGTCAGGGCGCCATCCTGATCTCCAAGATCATGTCCAACGGCTTCATGCAGGCCGGGTTCGACGTGAAGCAGAGCGAGGTACACGGCATGGCCCAGCGAGGCGGCTCCGTGTCCACCCAGGTCCGCTGGGGCGACAAGGTCTACGGGCCCGTGTTCGGCAAGGGTGAGGCGGACATTATGGTGGCCCTGGAGCGGATGGAGGCCGTTCGCTACGCCGAGTTCCTCAAGCCCGACGGCGTGGCCGTCATCAATGACTATGCCATCAAATCCACCACCATTGCCTCCGGGGCCGAGACGTATCCGGACGGCTGCATCGAGGCCATGGAAAAGGTGTTCCGTACCATCGCCGTCCCCGCCAGCGAGATCGCCCTGGACCTGGGCAACGCCAGGTGCATGAACGTGGTGCTGTTCGGCGCCATGTGCGACAGCTTGGGCTGTCCCCAGATCGACTGGGAGCAGGTGGTGGCCGACACCGTGCCGGAAAAGGTACGGGAGCTGAACATCCGGGCCTTCCGGGCCGGCCGCGAGGCCGCCCAGAGGTGCCGCTGATCCCCGGAAACAGACAAAAAAATCCCCGGTGCCAGGCACCGGGGATTTTTTCAGACTGATGTAATTAGTCAGCAGGATTGATAGCGCCGTTGGGGCAGGTATCACTGCAGGTACCGCAGTCCAGGCAAGCGTTGGCATCGATCACATAACGATCGTCACCCTGGGAAATAGCACCCACGGGACAGACGTCAGCGCAAGCGCCGCAGCTGACACAAGCAGAGCCGATCTGATAAGCCATAGTAGCACCTCCATTCAGATTATGGCATTATTGTATCATGAAAATCCGAAAATGCAACCCCCTGTCCGGATGAAATATCTGTAAACTTTCATTTTTCGTGGCGGTTCACAGTCCCGGGGGCCGGGATGGCCTTGCGTCCTGTGAAAAAGTATATTACAATAGGAGAAAACACCGGGGAGGGGAGCACCATGGAGCATTGGGACCGGCTTTGGCCCGGCGGGTATACGTTCGCATATGCCGACGGACTGTTCCGCCCCTCCACGGATACGTTTCTGCTGGGGGCCTTTCCCCGGCTGCGGCGGGGGATGACCGTGTGCGACCTGGGAGCCGGCACGGGGCTGCTGGGTCTGCTGCTGCTGGCCCGGGAGCCGGAGCTGACCGTCACCGGGGTGGAGCTCCAGCCCGCCG
>ENA-ORUB01002668-ORUB01002668.1-human-gut-metagenome-genome-assembly--contig:-NODE-2668-length-16435-cov-2.547375_pt1 | contig 16435 bp, 11 predicted proteins | sample MGYA00241918_ERZ509200 | MGnify/ENA primary metagenome ERZ509200 (study PRJEB26280, sample SAMEA2338853) | human gut metagenome | biome: human gut; feature: human-associated habitat; material: faeces... | reverse complement strand
ATTACATAGGTTTTTATCATACACTCGAGCACTCCTTTTTTTCTGTCTTTTTTACTACAATCACGATCGTAGCACATTTGTATTTTAACTGCTATCCTGTTCCGATAAGGTCTATATCAAATGATTGTAAAATTTTTTATATTTCTGATGCAGTCAGACGGGGTTCTGTTACAGCAGAAAAGCACTGCAAATACAGATGGATGTATTTACAGTGCTTATTCTGAGATTTTTTTAATTCTGTACGTCTTCGTATTCTTTTACTTTTTCTTCATACTGCTCCCGGTTCTCGATGGTATGCTGTACAATGTGACCATGGTCTTTCTGTTTATTTTTCAGATCACGGCCGGGGCGCGGTGCATATTCGTCCTCCGGAATTTCGAGGGCATTGGCAGTGGCGTGGATGATGCCGTTGCTGCTGTAGGTGGCGCCGCTCAAGGCGTCGATGTTGAGACTTTGTTCTTCTTTCATCTGTTCAATCACGTACGGCGCTGCACGGAAAAAGTATTCCTCGGTGTCGCAGTAGGAAAGGATGGAGATGTCGGTCACTTTCTGGTTTTCTACCGTTACCTGCACTTCGACATCCCCGCGGAAGGCATCGGCGGTACCCGTGTAGATGCCGTCTTTCAGGTCATGGAAACGGCCGGCGTCCAGGAATGCCTGTTTTTCTTCCGTTGTATCCGTCGATTCAGATGCTGTATTTTCCTGTGTTTCATTCTTGGAATTCTCGTCTCCCGCAGCTGATATGGACGCCGTATTTTCGTCTGGTTCATCCGTTTTTTCCTGGTCGGCTTCTTTTAACGCATTTTGAGCGGCCTCAATCAACCCTTTGCTGCTGTAGGTGGCACCGGAAACGGTATCGATCTCCTCTGCACTCTGTTTTTCCAGAATTTCTGAAAAGATTCCTGACTTGGCTCTGTCCAGATATGTCTGATCATCCTCGGCGTTTTCTATCGTCAGTCCGGTTATGGCTCCCTGTTCTACTTTCACGGAAACGGTCACAGTTCCGCGATAGCCTTCTCCGCTTCCAGAATAGGTGCCGTCCCGGAATCTGCTGCTCGGGTTCTGTTCTGCCGTATCAACAGCCGCATCACCTGCTGTCTTACCAATGGAACTGCTCTCGCTCCGAATCAGAAACTGCGATGCTGCAATCGTAAGGCAGGTCACCCCGACACCGATCCACACGCTGTATCGGTACTTCCAGTGTGCATTATTCTTCGGACATCCGTTTACACATACTCCGCATCCAATACACGCGCCGCCTGCCGTCTGCTTTTTCTCTGCCAGATCAATTCCCATGGTACATTTTGCAGTACAGAGACGGCAGTTTCCGCATTTGCTCCACGGTTTTACAATTTTTAACAGAGCACATCTGGAAATCAGGCTGTAGATGGCTCCCATGGGACAGAGATACCGGCAGAAAAAGCGCTGGATCAAAACAGATCCAACGAAAATCACCAGAAGCAGCGCCCCGCCAATTGAAAACAGAGGCTTCACGCCCGGCCAGTGTCCGATGGAACTGTACTGCCCAAACACCTGCCACGGCCCTGCGATGTTCCATTTTACCATACCGCTCCATACAAAGACTGCCCAGAACAGTAGTACACCATATTTGATCCAGCCTGTTGGAACATTTCTTCCACTCTTCTTTGAATTTGAATGCAGGTTTTTCGCACCTGCTTTTCGAAACTGCGATTTCAGCTTATTCCCTGCAAACCACAGAAAATCCTGCACAGCCCCGAAGCTGCAGAAATATCCGCAGAAAAACCTTCCCACAATAATCACCGCCGGAACCGTCGCCAGCAGCATCCATACCGAATACCTGATCCGTTCCCACGAAACTGTCCCCTGATAAACTGCGGAAACAATCGTCCCAACCGCAGAAAACTGCGCCTCAAACAGGCCCGTGAGCAGCAGGAAAGAAAGAATCTGAATCGCTGCTTTCGGCCAGTTTCTTTTGTCTTGTTTTTTCAAATTTGTTCCTCTTTTCTTATTTTTAACGTTCCATAAAATATTGGTCCGACACCATTTCCTCATTATATAAAAATCCACTTTCCAAATCAACTTATTTTTCATTCGGTTTCTATAAAAACAGCCATTGCAGACAATATCTCTATTCTCTGCAATGGCTGTTATCCTTTTACAATTCTTATTTATCTAAATTTTTAACGTTTCATCTCCATTACCGGACCATTCGCTTTATGTTCCTGAATCAGTTCACGAATCTCGGAGAGATCCACTGCCGGAAAATCTCCGGGGACGGTATTCTTCAGGGCGCTTACTGCGTTTCCGATAGATACTGCCTGTGACAGATCTTCTGGATATTTCAAAATTCCATACAAAGCATCTGCAATATAGGCATCTCCGCTTTCAATCCTGTCCACCACTTCAATGTTTTCATACCGACCATAAATTTCCTCTGAATTTTACGTCAAAAGAAATCAGTGTTCCATGCTCTTTAAATTTTCTCATGAGAGTAACTGCTGTTTCTCTCACTTTTTCATCCAGTGCCAATGTAATTCCGCAGGTATGAAAGCATCTGGCAGAAGTAAACATTTCTTCCGGAAACTGTCCGTGAATTTCATTTCTTGCCAGACGCCCAATATCATTCTTTCATTTGCCGGAGGCGAAAGCCGCAAAAGCATCTCACCCAGCGTAAGCAGATCATATTTTCTGCATTCCATGTCCATAAAATTTTCCAGAATCCTCTGGTTTCAAACGATATAGCTGTTTCTTTCGTCATGATTATAAGGTAACTTCCTTCAAAACCCAATTGGCAGGATTGTTGTGTGTATTGCAAAAATTGCAGTATTATAATTTCAGACAATCTAAAAACCCTCATAAATCGTGTATTATCTGCACTATTTATGAGGGCTCTATATTCTTATATTATTTTTATAAACCCACAGTTGAATTATGCGTTCATCTGTTTAGCAACTTCCTCAGCGAAGTTCTCTTCTTTCTTCTCGATTCCTTCACCGGTCTCGAAACGAACGAAGCCTTTTACTGCTACAGTTGCGTTGTTTGCTTTAGCAACCTGTGCTACGTACTGAGCTACGGACTGTTTTCCGTCTTCTGCTTTTACGTATACCTGGTCAAGCAGGCAGATCTCTTTGAGCTCTTTGTTGATACGGCCCTGGATCATTCCCTGGATAACTTTTTCCGGTTTCTGGGACTCTTTCGGGTCGTTCTGGATCTGAGCCATGAGGATTTCTTTCTCATGTGCGATGTAGTCTGCGCTTACTTCGTCGCGGCTTGTGTACTGCGGACGAAGAGCTGCAATCTGCATTGCAACGTTTTTAGCCATCTCTTTGAGGTCGTCGTTTACAACATCTGTCTCAACGTCAACCAGAACACCGATTTTACCGCCCATATGAGTATAAGAAGCAACGAAACCGTTCTCCTCTTTTACCTGCTGGAAACGACGGATGTTCATGTTCTCGCCGATGGTAGCGATCTGATGAGCCAGCTCTTCGCCAACGGTCTCGTTGGTATCGAATTTCCAAGGCTCTTCCAGGAATCCTTCTACGTCTGCTGCAGTTGTATCCATAGCCTGCTCTGCAACCTGTGCTACATAGCCACGGAATTTCTCGTTCTTTGCAACGAAGTCTGTCTCAGCGTTTACTTCTACAGCGACAGCTTTCTTTCCATCCTCGGATACGTTCAGCATAACGATACCCTCAGCTGCGATTCTGCCAGCTTTTTTCTGAGCAGTAGCAAGTCCTTTTTCTCTCAGGAACTCCATTGCTTTGTCCATATCACCTTCGGTAGCTGTAAGAGCTTTCTTGCAGTCCATCATACCAGCGCCGCTTACTTCTCTTAACTCTTTTACCATTGCTGCTGTAATAGCCATTGTTTTATTCCTCCGTATACGTGATTCAGCAGACTGCATCTTCATGCCGGTCTGCTATTGTGAGATTCGCCGAAGGGAACCTGAATTTCAAGTTCCCCCCAGTTCATTACTTCGCGTAAATTATTCAGCGTCTGTCTCTGCTGCTTCTTCGTATGCAGCTTCCTCAGCCTCGCCCTGTTTTGCCTCGATAACTGCGTCTGCCATTTTGGAAACGATCAGTTTTACGGCACGGATAGCGTCGTCATTACCCGGAATTACATAGTCAAGCTCTTCCGGATCGCAGTTGGTATCGCAGATACCGATCAGCGGAATTCCCAGTGTATGAGCTTCCTGTACGCAGATTCTCTCTTTTTTCGGATCTACTACGAAGATAGCGTCCGGCAGTCTCTTCATTTCTTTGATACCGCCAAGGTTTTTCTGCAGTTTTGCAAGCTCTTTCTTTAACTCAATGACTTCTTTTTTCGGAAGAACTTCGAAGGTGCCATCCTGCTCCATGGTCTCGATTGCTTTCAGTCTTGCAATACGGCTCTGGATGGTTTTGAAGTTGGTCAGCATACCGCCGAGCCATCTCTCGTTTACATAGTACATTCCGCAGCGCTCTGCCTCAACAGCGATAGCGTCCTGAGCCTGTTTTTTGGTTCCTACGAAAAGGATTGTGCCGCCGTCTGCTGCGATATCTGCAACTGCTTTGTAAGCCTCATCAACTTTTCCTACAGATTTCTGCAGGTCGATGATGTAGATACCGTTTCTCTCGGTGTAGATGTACTCTGCCATTTTCGGGTTCCATCTTCTGGTCTGATGACCGAAGTGTACGCCGGCTTCCAGTAACTGTTTCATTGAAATTACGCTCATTGTTTTATCTCCTTATGGTTTTATTCTTCCCCATGTTTTTTCACCTTGGAACCTGTTTTTCAAAAAACAGGCACCATCCTTGGTACCGCATGGGTGCTTATTGTGCAACAGTAAGATTGTATCACAGAGTTTTTTTCATGACAAGCATTTTTTTCGCGGATTCTGCGGTTTTTTTCTGTTATTTTTGTGTTTTCCCCTGTTTATCCTTTAAAAACAGATACCAGAACGTTCCGGCGCAGATTACCGCTTCCAAAAAGACGAACATCCATGCACCTGCCGGCGCTTTTTGGGTCATCCAGGATACGAACTGGCTCCGGTAAAGTCCCCAGATATTTTCTGCCATGTGCGCAAGAACCGGGGCAAGGAGTGTTCCGCACCGCTCATAAATAAGGATCAGAAGCACACTTACCACGGCTGCATAGACAAACTGCGTCACATTGCCGTGATATGCACCGAACAGCAGACATGATGCTGCGATGCCCCAGCCGGTTCCCCAGAAATCTTTTGCCCTGCGGTAAATCATGCCGCGGAAAACAATTTCCTCTGCGGCCGCGCTCAGCACACCGACGGACAGGATCAGAAGCAGCGGGTTCTGTCCTTCATAAATCTTTGATGCCATGTCCTGATAGCCGGAAAAGATTCTGGTAAAGCCGGTCACGTTCATGACAGTGTTCAGGAGATGGCCGAAGGTCATAACCAGCAGAATACAGGCGGCTGCCTCTGCCGCACTCCACCGTTTTTCCGGTTTCGGGAACATGCCTTCATCTTTTTTGTACTGTTTCCAGAGAACCGGGATCGCCGCCAGACTGCCGATTGCTGATGCAAGAACGGATGTCGCGTGCATACGCTCTTCCAGATAACCGCCGGTCGTAAACGTCATCAGGATCAGCGCCAGAAGTACGGTTGCTCCGATCAGAAACAGTTCGTACGTCAGAAGCGGTTTTAAAAGACGCCATAGCTTCCGCTGGATAGGAATTACGATTTCCTCCGTTTTTGGCTCTGTTTTCGCTGTCCTTTTTTCTTTTATATTCTCTGCTTTTTTCTCTTTCGGCGCAAAGATTCCTGTTCCACTTTCTCCTCTTGTCAGCCACGGGATACGCTCCGGCTTCATTTTTTTGATGCGGTCGCGTCTTTTCTTCTCTTCTTTCGGATCCTCCGCCAGCAGTTTCAGTTCTTCCGGTGTATCACATACCTTTGCGGCACCTGCTGCCTCGAGTTCTTCTCTTCCACCGTACCCATACGATACGCCGACACAGAGCAGTCCGTTTTCTCTTGCCCCGATTACGTCATAGCTTCTGTCACCAACCATCACCACGTCGGAACGGCTGTCTTCTGCTCCGAGTCGGCGCAGCGTCTCTGCGATGACTTCTCCTTTGTCGGTTCTGGTTTCGTTCATTTCTGAACCGGTTACTACGGTAAAATACTTTCTGATTTCGAAATGCTCCAGGATCTGCTCCACGTATTTTTCCGGTTTGGACGATGCTACCGCCAGAATTTTTCCCTTCTCTTTCAGATACGCCAGAACCTCCGGGATTCCCCCGTATACTTCATTTTCAAAAATGCCCTCTGCCTCGTACCGCTCCCTGTATTTTGTGATGGCCTGCTGTGCTTCTTCGCAGCCAAGGCCTGCAATTCATGAAAGATTCCAGAAGCGGCGGCCCCACGTAACAGTTCAGTTTTTCCAGATCCGGCTCTTCGATGCCAAAGGATGCCAGCGCATACTGTACGCATCTTGTAATTCCAGGACCGGAATCGGTCAGGGTTCCGTCCAGATCAAATAATATCATATCTGACATACTCTTATTTCCTCTTTTACTTTTTTTATCGTATGACATGTCTTTTATTCTAGCATATCGAAATTAGAAATACAAACAAAACCGGATCAGGCTATTTTCTGCAGAGTGCACGCAGATAGCGGGTGGTCTGATTCTGAATTTCGGCAATGGCACGAATCAGGTTCCAGAGGCGCCTCAGGGACTGCCAGAGGCGGGTTCCTTTTGGTTTCTGGCTGGTTCTTTGGCTGACAAGTGTGGAAGTTTTTGGTTTCACGTTGACTTCCCACGGTTTCATGGTTCGAACAATGCCGTCTGCGCCACGCACTTTTACAGTGATGCGGTTGTAGCCTTCGGAAAGGCTCTCGGCTTTCAGACAGATTTTGTTTTCTTTCCATTCATATTCGGCTTCGGAGCCATTTACCATGCAGGAAAGAATTTCAGCCGTGTCGGCGGCTCCCTCGAGCAGAATTTCCGGGGTATAACCGGGATCTATTTCGACGCTGGTGTCGGCCGGGCGGATAATCAGGGGGATCGGCGCTTCGAACTCTTCGTCTGCTATCTGTGATAATATGAAATCGGCGATGATCTGCGGCGGTATTTGAGATGGCTCCTCCCCGGCACTCTCAGATGGAGTTTCGGCAGGCGGAGGACTGCTTTCTTCTGTTTGTAGTGGAATATCATCTGGATCTTGGGTCACCTCCTCGGGCGTGGCTGCAGCAACGGGCAGCTGTTCGTCTGTTTTGAGTTCTTCTTTCTCCGGAGACGATTGCCCGGGCTCCGTTTGTTCCTGCTTTTCTGTGTTTGACTTTCCGGCATCTGGCATTACGGTAGGCTCCTCTTTTTCTGGTGCTTTTGTTTCCGAGGTTTGATTTTCTGACTCTTTTTCGGTTGACGGAGATTCCTGCTTCGTTTCTTCCATATCAGGCTTTTCCGGTTCCGGATCTTCTGGCATCAAATTTTCCGTTCCGGATTTTTCTGAACCTGTATCTTCATAATCTGGTTTTTCTGTGTCCATTTCTCCAAAATCCGTTCTCTCCGAATCTGACTCTTCTGTCTCTGATTCTTTTGTATCTGTTTCTTCACATCCTTCCTCTGATTCCGATTCCCCGGAACCCATATCTCCTGCCTCCGGTAATTCTTCTGGCTTCCCCGATTCTGAATCTTCCGAAATTTCTTCCTCCTCTTCTTCCCACCTTTCCGCTGGTTCTTTCTCCGGATCCGGAATTACCGTCGGGGGAAGCATTTTTTCTTCTCCTTCTGTCTCTTTCTTTCCGATCTCTGCCGGATCTGTTTTCTCTTCCGGCGGCTCTGGTTCCTGCTCTGGTTTCTCTTCTATAGGCGGTTCTTCTTCTGACTTTTCGTCCGGCAGCAGTTCCTCCGGTCCGGCTTTCCCGTCCGCATCTGTCACATCACTGTTCTCGATGATTTCAGCTTCTAATTCCACGCTTTCCACCGCACTTGCGGCCTCGCCTGTCGTCTGCTGTGTCTCCGCGTGGACTTCGATTCCCTGGACTGCCAGGAATCCTGTCATCATTGCGCATATGGTCTTTTTTCTCATCCTGCTTCCTCCCATCTTTTTCTGATCTGCTGATAAAAAATGTCCTCCTCCATTCCCAGAATTTCTGCTGCCTCGTTGAGGTACTGTTCTGCTTTTTCCTGCATGTCGAACTGAAGTGCCAGCTCTGCGGCCCTGAGCAGATTTTTCCGCCGGTTTCCATCCTGTCTGCTGCACAGAAGCCGTTCGTAATAGAGAAAGCTCTCCTGGCACCAGTCCTGTTCTCTTTCCCCATCCCCGGATTTTCCGCCAAGATAGCACGCATCCGCCAGTCTCTGCCAGATAACCGCCTCCCACTGCCCCTCCATATTCTCGCCTGCGGCCTTTTCCAGCACTTCGATTCCTTTCCGCATGGCGTCTGTGTCATTTTCACGCGCCAGTTCTTCGGAAAAACTGAAATACATTCCTGCAACAGCAAGATATCTGCGGCAGCGTTTTTCTTTTTCCGGCTCCTGCTGCGTGTCATCATAAAATTCAGCCAGCAATGGCTCCATCTGCATTTTTTCCCTTGCCGCATCATCCGCCAGACAGTATTCCACAAGTTCCTGCTCCACACGCCCCGCCTGACTGAGATGGTCTGCTTTTAAGAACGCTTCCCGCGCTTTCTGGTAGTTCGGCAGACTGCCTTCTTCCACCGGATTTCCGCAGAACCAGAGATCTCCCTGCTCCTCCCATTCGTCTGCCGCCGGAAACTGCCCCCATGGCATCCTGCTGGCAACTGCAGCCGCTCCTCCTGTCAGAAAAGCAACAACTGTAAAGATCCGCAGAGTCTTCCTGCCTTTTTGCTTTCTTTCCAGCCGCCGCAGTGCCTTTTTGACTTCTCCGGCAGACGCATACCGTTCCTCCGGCTTTTTCTGCATACACTTTTCCATCACCCGCCAGAGTCCTCTTTTCTGCCGCTTTTTCGCATGCTTCGCCATTGCCGCAAGCAGTGCGCCAAGTGCATAAAGATCGGAACGGGCGTCACACTTCCCGTCATACTGCTCCGGCGCTGCATAACCGCGGGTTCCATAACGGACTTCCACACCCGTTTCTTCTGTTCCGGCTGCACCGAAATCCACAAGGTATATTTCACCACGCTCTGTTATCATCACGTTGTCCGGCTTCAGATCCCGGTAGAAAACCGGCGGGTTCTGTGCATGGAGATAACAGAGAATCCCGCTCAGGGCAATTCCCGTTTTCAGAATTTCCCGGCTGGAAAACCGTTCTCCCTTACGCATACGCTGTCCGATAGATTTTCCGTTTACAGCTTCCATCACCAGAAAGCTTTTTGTCCTACTTTCCAGAAGTTCCACCGCACAGGGAATCCCGGGATATGAAAACTTCTGTAAAAGAAACGCTTCCCGGCGCAGTTTTTCCCTGTCACATATACTTACCTTGACTGCATACCGCTTTCCGGATCCAGTTTTCTCTGCAAGATAAACGACAGACGTTGCCCCTCTTCCGAGCACTGACAGCAGGCGATACTTCCCTCCCGGAAGTTCTACTTTTCCAATGATCCCGCCTCCTCTTTTTACGTCAAAGTGTTTGTCAGTCCGATATTCTGTTTTTGTACATGGATATAAATTGAGCCGAATGGCTCTTCGATAGAGTAATATAGAATCGATTTTTCAGGACGAATGTCCAAGCGGATGAAAAATCGTGATGTAAGTATAACACAACAGCCGCCGTTTCTGCAAGAACTACAGAAGCCGACGGCTGCCAAAAAAATCGCCTGTTTTTTATCTATTTTTTCCCTCTTGACGAATCTTACATCCGTTCCGGTGCCGAGAATCCCAGCAGGTCGATGCAGGTCTCAAGTACCTCGCGGACAAGATCCAGCAGTGCCAGGTAAGATGCTTTTCTTGCCTCATCCTGCTCACTTAAGATCTTGGTCTCGTGGTAGAAGTGGTTGAACTCGTTTGCAAGCTCGTAGATATAAGCACAGATCTTATGCGGTGCTTTCTCCTCGAATGCGTTCTCCACAACGCCGTTGAAACGGGATACGGAAAGCATCAGAGCTTTCTCGCTGTCGCTCTTCGGTGCCAGAAGTGCGCCTTTCTTCAGTTCATTTCCCTCTTCTTTATATTTTCCGAGGATGGATTTTGTACGAACGATCGTGTACAGGATGTACGGACCGGTGTTTCCCTCAAAGGAAGTAAATCTCTCAACATCGAATACATAATCTTTCGATGCCTGGTTGGACAGGTCACCGTATTTAATAGCAGACAGTCCGACAATCTGTGCCGTTCCTCTTGCATCCGTATCTTTTACGCTGCGGTTCTCCACGATCTTCTCATACATCTCATCGTTGATCTCGCCGATCAGACGCTCCAGACGCATAACGCCGCCCTCACGGGTCTTGAACGGTTTTCCGTCTTTTCCGTTCATGGTACCAAAGCCGATAAAGGAAAGAACGGTATCATCATTCACCAGTTTTGCTTTTCTTGCACAGCGGAAACACTGTACGAAGTGAAGCTCCTGACGTTTGTCTGCCAGATAGCAGATCTCGTCCGGCTTGTACAGTTTCATACGCTGGATGATGGTTGCCAGGTCTGTCGTATCATACAGAGCTGCTCCATCGGATTTTAAGATCATGCACGGCGGGATCTCTTTTGTGTCTGTCTCTTCTTTGACATCAACAACGAGTGCGCCCTGGTCATAATGTGCATAACCATTGTCTTTCAGGTAATCTACCATGTCCGGAATGTACTCCTGTGCATCGGACTCACCCATCCACAGATCGAAATGAACGTCGAGGTTTCCATAGTTCTTTTTCAGATCGGCAACAGAAACGTTCATAATGTGTTTCCAGATCGCACGATATCCTCTTCTGCCCTGCTGCAGCTCTCTCGTTGCCTCGAGTGCACGTTTCTTATAGTCCTCGTCCTCTTTCGATTTGCCGCTTGCGCAAGGATAAATCTCCTCGAGCTCACTGATCGTAAACGGTGCTTCCTCCGGGTACTCTCCCGTAAAGGACTCATCAAAATAAACAAGCTCCGGATGGCGCTCCTGCAGCTCGGTGATGATCAGTCCCATCTGCAGACCCCAGTCTCCAAGATGAACGTCACCGATCATGTTGTGGCCCATGAAGCGCCCCATACGCTTGATGCTCTCGCCGATGATCGCGGAACGGAGATGGCCGACGTGAAGCGGTTTTGCCACGTTTGCTCCGCCGTAATCTACGATGATGGTTTTCGGATTTTTTGCTTTCTCTACAGAAAGATCTTCATCGTTCTGCATTTTGGAAAGATAATCTGCCAGAAATTCCGGGTTGATTTTCAGGTTGATGAATCCCGGTTTTACGGCTTCAATTTCACCGATCACGCTGTGATCGGTCACTTTTTCTACAACTGCTTCAGCCAGCTGGATCGGTGCTTTGTGGTATGCTTTTGCAGCTGCCATTGCGCCGTTGCACTGGTATTCGCACAGATCCGGGCGGTTGGAAACGGAAACCCTTGCATAGGACGGGTCCATCTCCGCAGCGGTAAAGGCTTTTACCAGCTCTTCCTGGATAAGATCGATCAGTTTTTTCATAATGTTTCCCTCATTTTCTTCTTTACTGCAGAATCATCTGTTCTGCGTTTTGTTTCCGCGCGCTGCGCCGGGCTTCTTCCTCTTCTTTGATGCCGCTTTTCTGATAACAGTACTGGATGATGTCTCTTCTTCGGATGATGCCGATGAAGATTCCCTCGTCATCCACAACTGGAACGAAATTCTGCCGCATGGACATCTCGATCAGGTCCTCGATGTTGCTGTTGATGTTGACGGACTCATAATTCCACCGTTTCGGAACCTGCCAGAGCGGGATATCCTCTGCTTCATGGTAATTCAGCAGATACCGTTCTTTTATGATGCGGAGCAGATCTCCTTCCGTCAGTGTTCCCACGTAGCAGCCCTTTTTGTTCAGTACCGGAACCGCCGTGTATTTATGATATTCGATCTTCTCGATGGCCTGCCGAAGTGAGCAGTCGTCATACAGATAAGCCGTTTCACTTTTCGGTGTGATAAAAAACAAAATATTCATTCGCGTATACTCCTTTTCGTTGGTCATACTCTTGTTTGATTATACCATAAACGAATGTGAAATGTCTTTGAATCTTTCTTATATTTTCATAAACATACCGAATCTGAAACTCGAATGCCTCTTTGCTGCGCCGCAAATTGCGCTTATTTTTCAGTATAACCGACTTTCCGCAAAAAGTAAAGATCTTAAGTTTCATCCGCACACGCCGCACAAAAAATCCGCACGGATCCAGCACCTACGCTGTACCCGCACGGATTTTTCAACTCTTTTTTGTTCTATTCTCTTCGCAGCGCATCGATCGGATTCAGGTTCGCTGCTTTTACCGACGGCAGCAGTCCGAATACGATACCGATCACCATGGAGAAGACCACGGAGAAAATGATCGCCGGAATACTGATCGCCACAGGCGTCTGCGATACCCTCGAAATCACCTGTGCCATGATAATGCCGCCCAGCACGCCGAGCAGTCCGCCGATGCTGGTGAGCACCGCCGCCTCGGTCAGGAACTGGAACAGAATTCTGCGTTTTCTTGCTCCGATCGCCTTTTTCAGGCCGATCTCGCTTGTACGTTCCGTTACAGATACCAGCATAATATTCATAACACCGATACCGCCGACCAGAAGCGAAATGCTCGCGATCCAGATCAGCTGCTGGTTCGTGCTCTGGCCTAACTCCTGCAGACTCTTTGCTTTCTCCAGCAGATCCTCTGCCTGATAGGAAAGAGAATCAGTTGTATTGGTCACGGATTCGTTCATGATATCCGCTGTTGTCTTTCCCACCGTGCTCATATCCTCGGTTGTTTTTGCCATCACAACGGCATTTTCCGGTTCATCATACTGGAATACGATCGGCCAGCAGACATCCGGCATCAGCACCAGCGGATAGGATTCCTGATTGTACGTATAGTAGTCATCTCTGGAATTGATGACCGGCTGGAACGAATCGGCTTTTTTGATCACGCCGATCACCGTGAACGGCTCTCCCATGATCTCGATCGTTTTGCCGACCGGCGACTCATCCGGGAAGAGTGTCAGCACTGCGGTATCGTCGAGGAGGACAACTTTGTGGGTCTTCGAGAAATCGCTCTCCACAAAGCCGCGTCCCTGATAAATCTGATATCCGCACGTCGACAGATAATTTTCATCCACGCCAAGCGCCTTCGCACTGTCCAGTGTTGTGTTTCCTTTTGCGATGCCGCTCACATACGTTCTTTCGGTGTAAAACGATGCATTTTCCACCTGATCCTGCTCGCGGATCCGCTTTTTCTGATCATCGGACAGTTTCGACACGCCGCTTGGCAGTCCGTTGTCCATCCAGTAATCGCCGTCGCCCTGCTTTAAGCTGACGGTCACGTTGTTGTTTCCGGCTCCGATCAGGTTCTGTTTGATCTGCTCATTCGTTCCCTTGATCGTGGAGACAATTGAGATGATCGATGCAATTCCGATGATAATACCCAGCATCGTCAGGAAGGAACGCATTTTGTGTGACCAGATTCCCTGAAAGGAAAGTCTTACATTTTCTAACATAATGCGCCTCCTTAACTGTTGTAATAATCCGATGAACTGGATTCCTTCGTGTCTGCGCCTTCCACCACGGTTTTGCCGTACGGAAATGCAATGTAATCCTCTTCGGAAAGACCGCTCTTCACTTCGTAATAACTGCCCCACAGAAGTTTTCCGGTTACCACATTCTGTTTCTTTAATTTATCATTTTCATCCCGGATATAAACGAATTTCTGTCCGTTTTCCTCGCGGATGAATTCTTTGCTGACGTACAGGCCGTTGCCGTTTTCTACATCGTTTCCGACAGTGATTGCAATCTCGATCCAGTCACCGTTTTCAAAACCTTCTCCGCCTTCCGGGATAACGGCTGTGAACGGATAGAAGGAGGCTGGTGTCTCGCTGTACGACATGTAGCTTGTTGTCGGGTACGGAGAAATCTCGGTTACGGTTGCCGCTGCAAAAGCACCCGAAGACCAAGAAGTCACGTTGAGTTCATCGCCGACTTTTACCTGATCGAGATACGTCTCGCTTAAGTAGCCGCGCACGTACAGACCTTCGTTTCCACTGACCTGGATAAAGGCGCTTCCGTCGTTGGACGGGTTTTCTGCATTTCCAACCTTCTTTACCACACCGCTGATCGTCGCTTTTACGGTCTGGGAATCCAGGGATTTCTGCGTATTTTTGACTTTGAGTTCCTCTTCCTTCTGATCCAGCTTCAGATTACGGATCTGGCTTTCTTTTTCGCTGATGGCTTTTTTCAACTCATCTTTTGTGTAGGTCATCTGGGTATCATCACCGGAAGAAGTATTGTTATTTGCGCTGCTTCCTGTGGATGATGTAAAGAGGGACTGTACCGATGCTTTTTCACCGTAGAATACGGTTTTTGCTGTCGTCTGCACTGCTTCCGGCGCATCTTCGCTCTGCGGTTCCGCTTCCGGTTCTGCCGGGGCTTCGGTCGGCGTCGGCGTTTCCGTCGGAACTGGGGTCTCGCTCGGCACCGGAGTTTCTGTTGGAACCGGCTCTGTGGTCGGAATCGGTGTTGTACTTGGTTCCGGGCTGACGGTCGGCTCTGGAGTTACACTCGGTCCCGGCGTAACGCTCGGGGTCGGAGTTACACTTGGTGTCGGGGTAATCGTTCCTTCTTTTACCGCCACATTTGCAGTGCTGACTGCCATGGAAGTACCCTTGTCATTTTTCGCTGTCACTTCTACTGTATAGATTCCGGCATCCTCTTTTGTGATGTTTTCTTTTGTGTAAGTATCCTTAAAATCTCCGTCGATTGTCTTTCCGTTGTGTTTCCAGACGTATGTGTAAGTGACATCCGTTTCGGTGTTTTCCGTGGAATCGTCTGCCTCACCGCTTCCATTTCCGGCTTCACCCGGCTGTGTCACATCGTCCTCGGACGGACTCTCGGTTCTATCATCCGTTTTATCGTCGGCTTTCTCATCCGGCTTCTCTTCGGTATCTTTCTTCTCATTGATTCCGATTTTCAGCTTCAGCTCGCCGCCCTCTGCCACCTCTGTGTTGGCAAGCGGCGTGGTGATTTTTATTTCCGGTGCATCCGCCGCTTCGGATTCTTTCAGACTCAGGACTGCTTCATACGAAGTCTCGTATGCTTTCGCAATCTTCGTTCCATCCTGCTCCCACACGGTTTCCAGCGCCTCTGCGGCTTTGTTTTCTTCATGAATCTCCAGGCGGAACCAGTATCCTTCGCTGTCCTCTTCTTTTTTCGTTCCCTTTTCATCCGCGTATCCTGCCATCTGATTCAGGAATCCGCCTGTCAGGACTGTTCCCGGTGCGCAGAGATAGGTGTATGGGTCTTCCTGCGTTCCTTCTCCTTTGTATGGTTTGGAACCAAATACAAGCTTATTCGTACTGCTGTACAGAACAGCATCCTCATACGTCGGCTCCGGTTCTGGGGTCGGAATCGGTTCGTCCGGGAAATCCGGATCGATGGGTTCATCTGGAAAATCCGGGAAAACCGGCTCCACCGGATTCAGCGGCGTATCCAATACCGGTTTTGTCTTTTTCAGCTTTTCCAGTTCTTTTTCACTCTGCTGGATTTTCAGCTTTGTCTGTGCAAGCTGTAACTGCTGCGTTTCCAAATCCAGCTCGATCATGCTGGTATCGTATGTCATCAGCGTGTCTCCGGCATTTACCACATCGCCCTCTTTGACGAGAACCTGGGAAATGGTCTGGCTGTCGGAAAGATAGATGTTCTGGGAAGCCGTCGAGGTGATCTGGCCTTCCATGTTCATGCTGTCTCCCCAGTAACCACTCGTAAAGTCACTGACCGGATACACTTTTACGGTCGTCTTCTGCGCCTGGCGGATGCCGTAATAACCGCCGACACTGACACCGCCCACGGCAACTGCGGTCACAACTGCAATCGCGGCTTTCTTTGCTGCTTTTCCTTTTTTCATGTTTCGGCCACCTCCTTCGATTTCATCATTCCGTCGCGGATCTCCACGGTGCGCTGTGCCATCGATGCGATCTCCGCGTCATGTGTAATCATCAAGATGCTGACGCCCTCGTCGTTCAGGCTCTGGAACAGCTCCATGACCTGCTCGCCGGAATGGGAGTCGAGCGCTCCGGTCGGCTCATCAGCCAGCAGAATTTTCGGATGGTTGACAATCGCTCTTGCAATCGCCACACGCTGTTTCTGTCCGCCGGAGAGCTGGGTCGGTTTGAAACTCATACGGTCGCCGAGCCCCACCCGCTCGAGGGCAATCGCTGCCCGCTCTCTTCTCTCTTTTTTCGGCACGCCCGCGTACGTCAACGGCAGGCATACATTTTCCATTGCGCTCTGTCTTGCAAGGAGTTGGAAGTTCTGGAATACAAAGCCGATTTTGTGATTGCGGATATGGGCCAGTTCCCGCTCGGAATACTGTTCGA
>ENA-ORUB01002663-ORUB01002663.1-human-gut-metagenome-genome-assembly--contig:-NODE-2663-length-16452-cov-2.467403_pt1 | contig 16452 bp, 14 predicted proteins | sample MGYA00241918_ERZ509200 | MGnify/ENA primary metagenome ERZ509200 (study PRJEB26280, sample SAMEA2338853) | human gut metagenome | biome: human gut; feature: human-associated habitat; material: faeces... | reverse complement strand
GCGGGAACTTTATCGTATTCGCTGATACATCCAACGAAACGCAGACTTTGACCGGGTTGCTCCACACCTGCTTGCTGCTGTGCGGCGCGGCATTTGCTGCATTCTTTCTGGTAAGCATCCTGCTAGCGCGGTGGGCTGTGCGCCCGGTGGAAACGGCATGGACCCAGCAGAAGCAGTTTGTGGCCGATTTCTATAAGTACAGCTTTGTCGGGCTGATGCTGGACTGGATCCGCAAGGGGATGAAAGAGGACCCGAACACCATCATGCGGGATCTGAGCCTGCTGCTGCAGGGCAATATGCGCGCTGCGCTGGAGCGCTATCGGACGGATAAATAAAGCCTGGGAGAGAGCTTTTCAGATGCCATGAAAGCCTCGCGGCGGGAGATTTTCTACGGTCGGCACATAGCCTCGCGGCGGGAGATTTTCCCGGAAAGGAAAGCAAAAATTTATACAAAACAGCCGCTTTGATAAAAATTTTATCAAGGGGGCTTTTTTGTTTATTGTTTTTTTTTCGCGGAAAGACTATAATAAGGTCATCAAAAGAAAACAAAAGGAAATACGGCAGGGCCGGCAGGAGAGTCTGCGAGGCGCGGCTGATTGGAAAGGGGAAATCAATATGTATTACGCAAGTGGTAATTATGAAGCATTCGCACGTCCGAAAAAACCGGAGGGGGTAGACAGAAAATCAGCTTATATCATCGGCAGCGGTCTGGCGGCGCTCTCAGCAGCGTGCTTTTTGGTCAGAGACGGGCAGATGAAGGGTGAGCATGTGCACATTCTCGAAAAAGACCCGATTCCGGGCGGTGCCTGCGATGGCTATAAATATGAGAACGTTGGCTATGTGATGCGCGGCGGACGTGAAATGGACAACCATTTTGAATGTATGTGGGACTTGTTCCGTTCGATTCCGTCCATCGAGACCGAAGGCGTTTCGGTACTGGACGAATATTACTGGCTGAACAAGGAGGACCCGAACTATTCTCTGTGCAGAGCGACGGTCAACCGCGGGGAGGACGCGCACACGGACGGCAAATTCGCGATCTCCGATAAGGGCGCAATGGAGATCATGAAGCTGTTCTTCACACCGGATGAGGAGCTGGAGGACAAACGGATTACGGACTTCTTTGATGATGAGGTGCTGAACTCGAACTTCTGGCTGTACTGGCGGACGATGTTCGCGTTTGAAAACTGGCACAGCGCGCTCGAAATGAAGATCTATATCAAGCGTTATATCCATCACATCGGCGGACTGCCTGACTTCACAGCGCTGCGTTTCACCAAGTACAATCAGTATGAATCGATGATCCTGCCGATGGTCAAATATCTGGAAAGCTTCGGCGTGCAGTTCCACTACGGCGTCAAGGTGGTCAATGTGGAATTTGACTGCAAGGCGGACAAAAAGCAGGCAACGCGCATCGATGTGATTGCAGACGGTAAAGCGGATACCATTGACTTGACGGAGAATGATCTGGTATTCATCACCAACGGCGGCTGTGTGGAAAACTCCGCGATCGGCAGTCAGAATGAGCCGGCGCCGTTCAACAAGGAGATCAAAGAAGGCGGCGGCTGGGATATGTGGCGTAAGATCGCGGCACAGGATCCGGCGTTCGGTCACCCGGATAAGTTCTGCTATGATCCGGAGCAGTCGAACTGGATGAGTGCGACGGTCAATACCCTTGACCAGCGCATCGTGCCGTATATTAAGAAAATCTGCAAGCGCGATCCTTTCTCGGGTAAAGTCGTTACCGGCGGTATCGTAACAGTGAAGGATTCGTCATGGCTGCTGAGCTGGACGATCAATCGGCAGCCGCAGTTCCGCGATCAGCCAAAGGATCAGCTTTTGGTCTGGGTTTACGGTTTGTTCTCGGATCAGCCGGGCGATTTCGTCAAGAAACCGATGCGCGACTGTACCGGCAAGGAAATCTGCATGGAATGGCTGTATCACTTAGGTGTGCCGGAGAACGAGATCGAAGATATGGCAGAGCACAGTGCCAACACCGTACCTTGTATGATGCCGTATATCACCGCTTTCTTCATGCCGCGTGCGCACGGAGACAGACCGGACGTTGTGCCGCAGGGCGCTGTCAACTTCGCGTTCCTGGGTCAGTTCGCGGAGACCGCGCGGGATACGATCTTCACGACCGAATATTCCATCCGTACCGGCATGGAAGCCGTTTACACGCTGCTTAACGTGGACCGTGGCGTACCGGAGGTCTGGGGCAGCACCTACGATGTGCGTGACTTGCTGAACGCGACAGTCAAACTGCGCGACGGCAAGAAGATTACCGATATGGACTTGGGCTTCAAGGAAAAGATCGCGCTGCACGAGGTACTCAAAAAAATCAGCGGCACAGATCTGGAAAAGCTCTTAAAGGAATATGAAGTGATCTAAAAGACGATCGCTTCTGTATCGCCGCCGACAGCTGCGTGGCATCACGAAAATATGACAAGAAAAAACATGACAAATCATTTCCAAAAAACCTCCCGACGCATGATAAGGACGCCGGGAGGTTTTTGTCTGCCTGCTCTGTGACAGAAGTTTTTTGATTATGAAGAAAATGCCGCACAGTGAGATTTCCTGCATATAAAAATTGAAAAACGTTTCTTTCTATGTTGACAAGTTGATATCAAAATGATATCATAAAGATACAAAAGAGGAATGGATCTTTCAAACGGAGGTATGCACATGGAAGAGAAAATTTTACAGGGTAAGAAAAACGGAATGCTTGTGTTGGTGATCACGACGCTTTTATACATCGCGGCAGGCGTTGGGCTGGTCTTTGGCATTTTGGCAGACAGCATGGTTTTGCTGGTTGTTACGATCGTGTGGCTGGCAATCGGCTGGATTCCGTGGCTTGGTCTCAAGGTGCTGAAGCCGCAGGAAGCACTTGTGCTGACACTGTTCGGCAAATATTACGGAACACTAAAGGATGATGGATTTTACTTTGTCAATCCGTTCTGCGTCGGTGTCAATCCGGCGGCGCAGACCAAGCTCAATCAATCCGGCGATGTGAACAGCCCTAAGAAGTCTGCGTTTAACCTGACGCTCGGCAGCGGCGCGGACGGGGCGGCGCAAAGCTCGGAAATGACCAGCAAAAAGATTTCGATGAAAATCATGACGCTGAACAATAACAAGCAGAAGATCAATGATTGCCTCGGCAATCCGGTGGAGATCGGCATCGCGGTCATGTGGCGCGTGACCAATACCGCCAAGGCAGTCTTTCACGTTGACAACTATAAGGAGTATCTGAGCCTGCAGTGTGACTCGGCGCTGAGAAACATCGTAAGAATTTATCCTTATGACGTAGCGCCGGGCGTAGACACGACCGGAGACGGTATCGCCGATGAGGGCAGTCTCAGAGGTTCGTCCGAAGTCGTGGCGCAGCGTATCAAGGACGAAATTCAGTCCAAGGTCGGCGACGCAGGACTGGAAATCATGGAAGCGCGCATTACCTATCTTGCTTACGCGCCGGAGATTGCGGCTGTCATGCTCCAAAGACAGCAGGCGAGCGCGGTTGTTGACGCGAGGACGATGATCGTGGACGGTGCGGTCGGCATGGTTAAAATGGCACTCGAAAAACTGGATGAGGACGGTATTGTGGAGCTCGACGAAGAACGCAAGGCAGCCATGGTCTCCAATCTTTTGGTCGTGCTTTGCGGCAACCACGACGCGCAGCCGATTGTAAACTCCGGCTCCTTGTACTAGGGGGTGAGCGTTTGGCGGAGAAAAAACAGGTGCCTCTGCGGATTTCCGCGAAACTGTTTGCGGAAATCTCCGCGTGGGCAGAAGATGACTTCCGCTCGGTGAACGGTCAAATCGAGTACCTTTTGACCGAGTGCGTGCGGCAGCGCAAAAAGAACGGAAAATATGTCGGGGAAGATATCGATAAACCACTGGAAATTGATATTTAGAATCCAAAACAGGAGAAGGGATTGACCCGCTTCTCCTGTTTTAATTTGGTCAAAAATGCTTGTATTAATCTTAAAAAACACCGCAATTTTTTAAAAAAATTATAAATCAATGTGAAACGCAAATTTCTATAATGAGTATGATTTATATTTGCGAAAGGATAATAAAAACATGAGAAAAAAAGTAATTGGGCCGGAGAGTTTTCTTTTTATCATCTTGTTTGGCGGTTTCTTTGGGATATTGATTCACAGGATGGGTGCGGTGAATATGATGAACACAATGCTGAACACAGCATATGCACTATTGACCGATACAGTGCTGTACATTACAGCGATCGCGGTACTGATCGGAGGCATTGCCGGTTTACTTACGGAATTTGGTACCGTTGCCTTGATCAACAAGCTACTGTCACCACTTATGCGTCCGCTGTATGGGCTGCCGGGAGCGAGTATTGTTGGCGTTTTGACTACTTATCTGTCTGACAATCCTGCGATTTTAACACTTGCGGAAGATGATAATTTCCGTCGATATTTTAAAAAATATCAACTTCCGGCACTTACAAACGTGGGTACAGCGTTTGGCATGGGGCTGATTGTTACGACTTATATTATTGGAATCCGCGGTACAAATGGAGAGTCGTTCCTTTTGCCGGCGGTTATCGGTAATCTGGGGGCGGTCATCGGCAGTATCGTCAGCACAAGACTGATGCTGTACAAGACGAAAAAAATCTTCGGAACTGAAGCACCAGCATTGTCACACAACGTGGAGAATACAATAACTCTTGATGAAAGATTTGTGCGAGAGGGAAATGTCGGGGAAAGATTTATCAACGCGTTGCTTGAGGGAGGAAAAAATGGTGTCAGTATGGGGGTCGCCATTATTCCGGGTGTGTTGATCATTTGTACATTGGTTATGATGCTTACCAATGGGCCCAGTGCAGATGGAACTTACACAGGAGCTGCGTATGAGGGGATTGCACTGCTTCCGGCTCTTGCTGAAAAAGTGCAGGGCCTATTATCTCTTCTGTTTGGTTTTTCGACATCGCAGTGCATTGCGGTTCCGCTGACGGCACTGGGGGCTGCGGGAGCAGCAATCGGCCTGATTCCATCTCTGGTTTCCGAGGGACTTGCAAATGGAAATGATGTAGCGGTATTTACCGCAATGTGTATGTGTTGGAGTGGATATTTAAGTACGCATGTTGCCATGATGGATGCAATCTTGTGTCATACTATCGGCGGTCTGTGTGCAGGTATCGGGGCACATCTGCTGTACATGATTTTGGCTTAAATCTTCGGTGATTGTTTATATTTCAATATATCATTTCAATTCTTAAAATAAATATAATGTAATAATTTCAGTAAAAATATATACTTCAAGAAAAGTACATTTAAGGAGGTTTTGTATGTATACTTATGAATTGCAAAAAGCAACAGATATCTTAGTAAAAGATGTATGTGCTATAAAAAAAGGAGAAACCGTAGTTCTTACCGGAGATTCACTTTCCTGTATGCCGGTTATCAATGCGGTAGCATCCAGCGTTTATGCAGCGGGAGGATTGCCGATGATTATTACTTTTCCGGCACCGGACGGAGTTGGACAGGCAGCAGACCCCAAACTTCCAATTGAACCGCTTACTGCTGCAGTATCTAACTGTGATGTTTGGATTGAATTTAATCAAAAATGGCTGCTGTATTCAACGCCGTATCAAAGAGCAATAAGCGAAAATAAAAAACTGAGATATCTGTGTTTGGTAGAATTCACAGAAGATGTTTTAATTCGCACTTTATGCGATATTGATACATCAAAACTCAGAACGTTTATGGAAGCAGTTGCAGTACGTAATCGTGAGGCAAAGGAAATACATATGACAACACCTGCCGGAACAGATGTGACCTTCTTAACAGACCCACAGCATGTTGTGAGTGTGGATGCAGGAGATGCAAGCAAGAGTGGCGTTTATATGATGCTGGGACAATTAAATGTTGTACCGAAATTCGGTAGTGTAAACGGTACAATCGTTTTTGACGGAACTGTAACTCCGCCATTTTGAAAAAGTCCGGCAGAGCCAATCAGACTTACAGTGAAGGACAGTGTCATTGTAAAAATTGAAGGTGGATCGGAGGCTGCAGAATATGAAAAATGGCTGAAGAACTTTAATGATCCGGGAATGTTAAAAATGGCACATGTTGCGTATGGATTTAATCCGGGAGCAAAACTGTCCGGAAATGTTGTTGAAGATGAAAGAGTATGGGGTGCAACCGAATGGGGAATCGGATATGTCAGCCCAACTGTAGGAGGACCGGATGGACAGGCAGCAGTTTCGCATACAGACGGGCTGTGCATGAATTCTTCGGTTTGGCTTGACGGAAAGCAGATTATGGATGAAGGAAAAATTATAGATCCGGAATTAGCCAAGCTGTATGAGCACAAATAGGTAATTGTTAGTTGGCGGGAATTGCAGAAGAGTGCAATTCCCGTATTTTAGAGGGAAATGAAATATGAAAAACATAGAAGTATTCAAAGATGAAATGATCAATGATTTAATGGATTTTATAAGAATCCCCGGAATTGCCGGAAAGAGTGAAGGAAAGGAATACCCCTTCGGCAAGTCGACGGCAGAGGCACTTGACTATGTAATAAAAATTGCAGATAAGATGGGATTTGCCCATAAAAACTATGAGAATTACACAGCAGAAGTTACACTTGGAGAAGGGAGTAAAATCATAGGTATTTTATGCCATGCGGATGTTGTGGACGGCGGAAGCGGATGGAGCAGCAATCCGTTTGAGCCGGTAATAAAAGATGGTGAAATCTACGGAAGGGGTGTCATTGACGATAAAGGACCTCTTATCTCTTGTCTGTATGCAATGAAGCTTATCAAAGATAATAATTTGCTCCCGGAGGGATATCAGATAAAAATGATTATCGGAACCGATGAAGAAGAAAACTGGGAGAGCATCGATTATTACCTCAAACAAAAACCGCAGCTTCCTAAAATTTCGATTGTACCTGATGCTAATTTTCCGGTAATATTCTGTGAAAAAGGTCTTATGAATTTCCGTATTCAGAAAGGTGATTTCAATGGGAAATTAAATGAAAACAGTTATATCAGCAGTCTTGTCGGAGGAGAAAGAGCAAATGTTGTTCCAACAAATGCAAGCTGCGTTCTCAAAAGCTATAAAAGCGACTATTCTTTTGAAAGAGAAAAGGAACTCCTGTCCCATTATTGCAAAATAAAAAATATTCCGATAGATTTTAGTGAGGGAGAGAAGGAGCTTGTCGTATCTGTGAAGGGGAAAGGTGCACACGCAATGACCCCGGAAAAAGGCATAAACGCAATATCGTATTTGCTCAGTGCTTTGGCTGAGATAAAAACATCTGAAAACGAAAAATCCGTAATTGATTTTTACAATCGATACATTGGTCTTGATTACAACGGTAATGGAATAAATTGTAATCTATATGATGAGTGCTCCGGCAAAACAACGGTGAATGTCGGAATGGCAAAATATGAAGAGGATGCCTTTGAATGTACTGTTAATTTAAGATATCCGGTATCATACACATTTGATGACGTGTCAGCGAGAATCACTAAAGCCTTGAGTGAAGAAAACTGCAAAATCGAGTGGGGAGTATGCATGAATCCAATATCCTTTAATCAAGAAAGCGAAATAATAAAAAAACTAATGAGTGCGTATCAATCCGTTACCGGTGACTGTAGCTCAGAACCGATTTCGCTCGGAGGTGCGACATACGCAAGAGCCATCCCGAATGCGGTAGCTTTCGGCCCTGTTTTTCCGAATCAAGAGGAATTGGCACATGAAGCAGATGAACACTACAGCATTTCGGATTTGCAACGTATCGTGAATATATATATGGACGCACTTTTAAAGTTATGTGACCGCTCCTAAGCACGAATCCTGCGGTATAAGAAAAGACTGCCATGCAGATCATCTCTGTATGGCAGTTTAATATAGCTGTCAAGAATATAGCATCATGTTAGCAGCTATGTCTTTGAAATCATTATAAAAACAGAGAGAATTTTTTGTGGTGTTTATAATGACTGCTTTTGGTGTCTACCTGTTGGTGCTTACCAAACGGTCTGTATGATTGGGAAAATTAAAGTTTATACTAAAGCATCAATAGCAGTCAGCACTGAAATTGTGTTGTAAAAGCTGATTAAATCATCCTCCATATTAAAGAGCTGTCTGACTTTGTTTATACGGTAACGAATTGTATTTTCATGCTGATTCATATGTGCTGCTACATCAGAGTAAGAACCCTTACAAATCACGAACTCTTTTACGGTCAGGAAAAGAATGTTTCCGTTTTCCGAATCGAAGGCATTTAGCTTTTCAAGGAAGGAAGAGTAATAGCGATACAGTTCAGGCGATTCTTTTAGTAACAGGATCAACTGAAAAAAAGAATCCGATGAATATTCAAGGATATTTATATTAAGTGAAGCAGCGGCATCCAAAAGAAGATTTGCTTCGCGGAGACAGGATGTAATGTCCAACAAGTCATGAACCATGCCGATACCCATTGAAAAGTCGGTGAAGAAACGAGGCAAAAATTGCTTATAAGTATCGACCTTTTTGCGTAGCTTTTGCTCGGAACTTTCACTGAAAATAAAATAATGACTGTTCTTGTATAAAATGTAAGCATCATCTGGCTTTGCTGCAAAAAAAGCAGTCATTTCACTTTGCGTGATAACCGATGGCTGATTTCCTCTTATAATCAAAACTTGAATCAAACGCTTGAATGCAGGATTGATTGAATGGAGCGCGTTTGAAACTTCTTTTAGTGAAAGATTCCCCAATAGTATACGGTTGAGCCAAAGTCCGTTTATTGCATGGTTAAACTCATGATATATTCGCTTATTGATGGCATCCATAACTACTGCATATGGCATATTGCGGTCAAAGGAGACAATAGGGAGTTTACGAACATCGCTGAGTTTGACAATATCAGGTGTTATTAGATTCGTATTTTCGTTTGTGATAAAAAGCGCACTGCAGCCTGCATCGGAAAGCAGACATAAAAAATCTTTTAATTTGTCCGGTTCGTTGATGAACTGAGCAAGCTCGGATAAAAAAAGGTCACCGGAGCCTATTATCCCAGAGTTAAGAACTTGTGGGCGAAAAGGACAATCAAAAATTGATACGCGCTTAACAGCATTTGATAAGCCCGAGTCACCAGCCAGTATAACAGCATCTTTAAAAACGTGTTCCTTTAAAATGGAATCTACAGTGATATACATTATATAGGCGTCCTCCTTCCTATAATGTCAAGCCCTAAATCATTGATTTTATGTTTTTTTCTTTAAATGGTTGCCTCAAGACAAGAGCTAAAAGTGTAGAATAGTCGTTGCATTTTGTGCTGATTCGTTGAAAGTGGGTATAGCAAACAAAGTATCCTTGCTTTCAAGATTCATTATGATGAGAAATCAACAACCGAATATAAAACTATTATAAGACCAAAAGATTAACTTTGCAAACATTAAAAAATAAAACAACCGATCAATCAGATAATTGTAAAAAAATAAACAACTATCAGATATTTTTAAAAAAAATACAATGAAGAAAGTGCGTTAATTATGAGATAATGTGATTGTGCACAAACAAATGTATCCGGATTACAAAACCAGCGATTTATCACAAGATAAAAAGGGGAGAGGACAAGTTATTGCTTTTTAACACTGGAAGGAAAAATCGTCATGGAAAAAAAGAAAAAAATGCAAGTAGAGTCAACAACATTAAATGAAGTACCGGCCAACGAGAGAAAAAGCTGGTGGCAAGTAGCATTTATTGAGATGGGAATTTATATTTGTGTACCTTGTCTTATGCTGGGAGGCATGATGATTAACGGGATGACCTTAAAGAACGCAATCATAGCAGCGTTAGCCGGATATATTCTGGCAGCAGTTATCATGTCCTTCAGCGGAATGATGGGCGCCGACTACGGAAGACCAACTGCTGTCATTGCAAAATCTTCATTTGGAGGAACCGGTGCACGAGTTGTCATGTCAGTTGTTTTTTCGTTATCGTCATTTGGGTGGTTTGCTGTTCAGAACGCTGTTTGCGGCAAAGCGTTTTCTGCAATGATGAAAGACGGTCTTGGAATTGATTTTCCGATTTGGCTGTCTATCATACTTTGGGGAGTAATTATGCTTGTGACTGCGGTACAAGGCATTGACGGATTGAAATGGCTGAACAATATAGCAGTACCATTGTTTTTTGTCGTCTTCTTTGTGGGAATGATTATGTGTATTAATAAGTTCGGCACCGAAAATCTTAGTACTGGTATTACCGGGGAATCGATGAGCATATTTGACGGAATGGTATTAACTGCGAGTCTTGTTGCGTCTGGTACTGTAATCAGACCAGATATTTCCAGATATCAAAGGACAAGAGGCGGTGTCTGGTCAGCAACCTTTATTGGCATGGTACCTGCTGGGGTAGCTTTGATGGCAATCGGTGCAGTCTTAACAAAACTTACTGGAGAATATGATATTACCGTTGTACTCAGTGCTGCTGGAGTTCCCGCGTTAGGCTTAATTGGACTTATTCTTGCAACTTGGACAACAAATACTTCTAATGCATACTGTGCAGGCCTTTCAATTGTAATGATGTTAAACTTGAAAGAAGACAAACGAGCAATCGCAACTTTAGTTGCAGGTGTAATCGGAACGGTTATAGCGTTAACACCACTTGTTAATTCACTGGAAGCGTTTGTGACACTTTTAGGAACTACTTACTTCCCAATTTCAGGTGTTATGCTTGCTGACTATTGGATTGTAAGAAAAGGTTCCCCATCAAATTTCTCGTATGAAAAAGGATTTAATATAGCCGGCTTTATAGCGTGGATTTTAGGAGTTATCGTCAGCGAATTGGCACCTTTGGGATTGTTCGTAGGTTTTATAACCGCAGGAATTATTTATGTGATTTTGTACAAAATTATACCATCGAGAAATGTAATTACAGGTCTTGGACCTGTGAGAGAATAGCCTCAATGAATGAAGCAAATATGCCTCACTTTTTAAGTGTAAAAGGGCTGCCGCATTAACGGAAAAACCGTTAGGGCGCAGTCCTTTTCTGTGGGCTCATCTTATGAAATGAGATTTTGAACTTTCTTGTCTAAAAAACATAATGTCGTAAATTGGCATGTAAGTGATTTTACCTTTGTGGGTAATTTCCCTTTCGTTTGAAAGCACAACGGCTTTCTTAATCTGGTATTCCTCGTTTTGAACGAAAGCATTCAGAGCACTATGGACGGTATAATCCTTGCCGGATTTGACCTCAATCGGTACGACGGAAAGGCTGTCGTAATCGTCAATCAAATAATCCACCTCACCCTTGCTGCGGTTATCATAGTAAAACAGTTTGTGACCGTGCGCAATCAATTCCGAGGCAACGGCCGTTTCATAGACGGATCCAAGATTGATGCTCCTTTGATTATCTAAAATCGCGCGGATATTGCTGCCGTACAAAATACCCGAAAGAATCCCGACATCGTTGAGGTAAAGCTTCAGTAAATTCTTCCCGGAAGACTCAATCAGTGGAAATTTCGGATTGGAAATTGCCTGCACATTCAGAGCAATGCCTGCGCTGATTAAATAATCAAAGGCATCTGCATAATCAGCAAAGGTCTTTCCTTTTTTCTCTTCAATACTCTGCACCACGATACGTTTTTTCTTGTTTTCCATGTTGGATGGTATTAAATCATAAATTCTGCGGATTTTGAGTTTGTTATTACGGTCGTACTTGGAAGCATCGTCAGCATAGTATTCATGAATTTCACTCTGTATTTCACGCACGGTCTGAATGTTGTGGTCACTCAGATACGCATTTACCGCATCCGGAAGACCTCCGACGAGCAGATATTTTCGAAATAGATCCATCATCTTATTATGGGTGGCTTCATCGAGAGATTCTTCGAGTTCAAATTTTTTCCGCATGATGGAGATGGCAAACTTGTTTATTCCGTTCGCGTACAAAAACTCTTCAAAATCAAGAGGAAACATACGAACTTTGCGGATGCTTCCCATCGGAATGGAGCTTGTCTTTGAAAGGGTTACCCCTAAAAGAGAGCCGCTTGCAATGAATGTAAATTTCCCGTCCTGTGCCAAAAACTTTAAAAGCGTCAAAAGGTGTGGATACGCCTGAATCTCATCGATAAAAATCAGAGTGTTCGCTTTCTCCTGCATTTTATCTCCGGCGAGCATGCTGATTTGAAGATAAAAATCTTCAACGGTTCGGACTTCCGCAAAGAGGCGGTCACTGAGCATATCTTCAATCATATTGATTTCAATAAAATTTTCAAAAAGCTTTTTCCCGACATGGCGGACAATATATGTTTTGCCGACCTGCCGGGCACCGTCAATCAGTAAAATTTTACTCGTGTCGCTTTTCAAGTGTTCCTCAATCAAAGATGATATTTTTCGATATAACATGATTCTGTCTCCCGCTCATAACTTTTCAATATAATTTTACATGAAAAATTATGACTTTTCAATATGTTTTATCGACTATTTTTCTGACTTTTCAAATATTTTTACTTTGACATGTACCAGTCAAGAAAATTAGACACAAAAAATATTTTTTCTTATTTCATTTTTTCAAAAGTGGACATACGCCACATTTTGGGCCGTTTGTTTTTTTCAAAAGTAGACATGACATGCATTTTTTGCTATTTTTCTTTTTTTAAAGTGGACACCCCTTCTGCATGGGCCTGTTTGCGCCGCTTTGCAACAAACTTCGGTTCCTCAGTAAGGCTCCTTCCTTCAAATGTATTTTTTCGCTCAATCGATATTTCCTGCATAATAAAAAAAACTTGACTTTGTCGGCGTTTTGGGGTATAGTATTTGAGTAACGAAGAAGAAGTTATCCGCTTCTCACCTGTGCAGCCGCGTCGCTGACATGGGTCGATATGTTGAGCATTACACGTTTGACGTGTGTTTGAGGGCGGATACTTTCTGTATCCGCTTTTATTTGTTTCGGAGGTATGCAGATATTTTCGGAACAGCTGAATTTTAGGAGGTGCGACCATTAGTAAGGAAAATCTGATCAACGAAGAAATTCGTGAAAAAGAAGTAAGAGTCATCGATACGGACGGAACGATGTTAGGTGTGATGCCGACACAGCAGGCGATGGATCTGGCAAACGAGAAGAAGCTGGACTTAGTCAACATTTCACCGAACGCAAAACCGCCGGTCTGCAAAATTCTCGATTACGGGAAGTATCGCTACGAGCTTCAAAAGAAAGAAAAAGAAGCCAGAAAGAAACAGAAGACGACTCAAGTGAAAGAGATCAGACTGAGCACTTTCATTGAGGAGCATGATATCCAGGTCAAAGCCAACACCGCTGCCAAATTCCTCAAGGACGGAGACAAGGTGAAGGTCAGCCTGCGATTCAGAGGCAGAGAAAGAGACTATGCGGCGAAGGGCATGGACGTTATGAAAACCTTTGCGGAGAGCGTTTCTGAGGTCGGCGTCATCGAAAAGAAACCGTTGTTTGAGGGCAGAAGCCTGACGATGGTGCTTGGACCGAAAGCGGAAAAATAGTCACAAAGTCAGTTACAAATTTCCATTAGAAATTATCATAGGAGGAAAAATCATCATGGCAAAGAATAAGATGAAATCCCATAGAGGAGCATGCAAAAGACTGAAATTAACAGGATCCGGCAAGATCAAGAGAAATAAGGCATACAAGAGCCATATTCTTACGAAGAAATCCGCTAAGAGAAAAAGAGGCCTGAGAAAAGCTACAGTTTTAACCAGTGCAGACTTAAAGAGAATGCTCAGATCCATGGCAAAATAACGGAAGATATTAGGAGGTAAGACAAATGGCAAGAGTAAAAAAGGGCGTAAACGCGCATAAGAGACATAAAAAAATCTTAAAATTAGCGAAGGGCTTCTACGGCACAAAGAGCAAGGTGTTCAGAGCTGCAAATCCGGCAGTGATGAGATCCTTAAGATCTGCATACGTTGGCAGAAAGTTAAAGAAGAGACAGTACAGACAGATGTGGATCGCAAGAATCAATGCGGCTGCAAGAATGAACGACATCAGCTACAGCAGACTGATGGACGGTCTGAAAAAGTCCGGCATCGAAATCAACAGAAAGATGCTTTCCGAAATGGCGATCTACGACGCACCTGCATTCGCAGCACTTTGCGAAACCGCAAAGAACGCAGCAAAATAAACAGACTGCAGACAAAGCAAAAAATAAGAACGAAAACACGAGGACGGGAATATCCCGTCCTTTTTGCGTGCGAAAAAGTCTTTCTCAAAGAAAGAAATTGTGTTAAAATAAAAAGAAGAGTGCGTAAGACAGCGAGGGCAGGGTTGTATCCTGTCCGGAGCCGCATGCCATGCGGCTGCAGCGCACGAGGGAGGTAAGTTATGGCTTATGCAGATGAATTATTTCGTGTGGTAGATAAGTATTTTATGGAGATCATCATGCCCTACGGCAGGACCAATGCGGAGGCAGGTGAATATCTGAAAAAATTCAAGCCATTCCAGAAAAAGAACTTTGACAATTATATGCAGCGGTTCGATCGGCATCGGGAAGCGGCCGAGGTGCTGTCGATGGACGAGATCGCGGTACCGGCGGAGGATGCGCTGGCGCTGGACCTCAAGACCAAGTTTGCGCAGAGCCGCAAAACTTTCGTCACGCTTTGCGAGCGGAACGTCAAGTTCTATGATTTCCAGAATCGGCGGGCACAGCGTAAACGCGTGACGACTGAGGAGCTGCGGGAGATTTTTACGGCGCTGCAGGCGATCCTCAACTCCGCGATGCGCGACGTGACGCTGCTGGAGGATGCTTACAAGGAACTGAAAGCCAGCCTCGACCCGGAATACGCAAAGGAGTATGCGGCGCAGAAGGCAGAGCTTGCCGAAAAGCGCGCCAGGGTGGAGGCGGAAACAGCGGCGCGCGAAGCGAAGCAGATGAGCCGCAAAGAGAGCCGGGCTGCGAAAAAAGCAGCAAAGCAGCCGGAAACAAAAACCTTCGAGCAGTGTTCGGACGAGGATTACACGGATATTGAGGATATCGACTAGGAATTGAGAGGAAATACATGACGGAAATTGTTTTATTATATATCTTAACAGCGATGACAGCAGCAGGACTGATTCTGTCGATTCTGCTGCTGCAAAAATACGGCGCGGCGCAGACGGAAATTGCCGCGCTCAAGGCAGAGCAGCAGCGGCTGGCGGCGCTGCAGACCGAGGAAACACGCCGCAGTGCGCAGGAAACGGCGCAGGCGCTGCAAAACATGCAGACCAATATCCAGACGAATCTGCAGGCGAGCATGCAGACCTTCGGCGAAATGGTTTCGACCAACCAAAAGGACAGCGCGGAGAACCTCGACAAGCGGCTGGCTGATTTGAACACGCGCTTCAGCCATATGGCGGTGGAAAACGAGCAGAAGCTGGAGAATATCCGTATCTCCATGGAGAAGAAGATCGGGCAGCTCAATGAGGACAACCAAAAGCAGCTCGAACAGATGCGGCAGACCGTCGATGAAAAACTCCAAAAGACGTTGGAGGAACGCATCAGTAAGTCCTTCCAGCTGGTCAGCGAGCGGCTCGAACAGGTCTACAAGGGTCTCGGCGAGATGCAGAATCTGGCAGCTGGGGTGGGTGATCTCAAGAAGGTTCTCTCCAACGTCAAAGCGCGCGGTATTCTCGGTGAAGTACAGCTTGGCGCGATCCTCGAACAGATTCTGACACCGGAGCAGTATGAGGAAAACGTCAGAACCAAATCGACCGGAAACGAACGTGTGGAATTCGCGGTCAAGCTGCCGGGCGATGACGAGGGAACGGTCTGGCTGCCAATCGACGCCAAATTCCCGGGCGATGCCTACGCCAAGCTGGTGGATGCCTATGAGCTCGGCGATCCGGCGGCTGTGGAGGAAGCCGCCAAAAATCTGGAACGCATTATCAAATCCGAAGCCAGGGATATTCACGATAAATATATCGAACCGCCGTATACGACAGATTTCGGCATCATGTTCCTGCCGTTTGAGGGGCTGTATGCGGAGGTTGTGCGCAGAGGGCTTTTGGAAACCCTGCAGCGCGACTACAAGGTCAATATCGCGGGTCCGACCACGATGGCAGCACTGCTCAACAGCCTGCAGATGGGTTTCCGCACGCTGGCGATCCAGAAGCGCTCCGGCGAGGTCTGGAATGTGCTCGGTGCGGTCAAGACAGAGTTCGACAAGTTCGGCAATGTGCTGGAAAGCGCGCAGAACCGCATCAATCAAGCCAACGCGGAGCTGGATAAGCTGATCGGTGTGCGTACCAGAAGCATTGTGCGCAAGCTGAAGGGCGTGACCGCCCTGCCGCAGGACGAAAGCAGACAGCTTTTGGATATGCCGGACTTATCCGAGCCGGAGGCATGAAAGCGGTGAGCGAAATCGCGCAGAGACCATTGGAAAGCAGAAAGAAAAGAAACGTATGAAAAAAATAACGTTATATAAAACATTTGGAAGCATGGCAGCAGTACTTGCCATCGTGTTGATCCTTCCAAATACCAGCCAGACTG
>ENA-ORUB01002654-ORUB01002654.1-human-gut-metagenome-genome-assembly--contig:-NODE-2654-length-16495-cov-5.382968_pt1 | contig 16495 bp, 9 predicted proteins | sample MGYA00241918_ERZ509200 | MGnify/ENA primary metagenome ERZ509200 (study PRJEB26280, sample SAMEA2338853) | human gut metagenome | biome: human gut; feature: human-associated habitat; material: faeces... | reverse complement strand
GGTCGGCATGATATATCATATCATTGGAGCGTTCTGTTACAGCTTCAGGTTCGTCTACCGAAATAAGCTTGCCATCGATATGCTTACGTACATAATTCAGCATGCTACGGTAGTTACGGCGCCCGCCATTCCCCAGGTAACTTCTCAAAGTGTCGGCCTGGATAGAGTCCAGCGAAATTATCTCATTGGCAGGATTGGTGACGGAAGTGGTCAGAATGGGCAATCCGCCATCGGCAGCCTTCTTTATCTGCGCACGCTGTTCTTCCGTTATTCTCATCCCCATGGCATTGATAAATACCATGTCATAAGAAGTCAGCTTATCCAGTTCGTCGGTACTGACTTCTGCTATCTTTATAAACGAATTATCATTAGCCTTGGATATTTGTCCGAGACTGATAACTTGATAATTGACAAATGCTACTCTTGTAGAACTGAACCATAAGTTCCAGATACCTATAAGCAGCAACACGAGGACGGCCGCACAGCCGCTCCCCAATAGTTGTTTTTTCTTCATATCGATATTTTAATATTTATAACCCGAACATATCTGCAATATTAAGATTTACGGTTCCTATTACACTGATTCCTTTTTGCGGAACCTGCAGGGAACTATCGGCAGCCTTGTCTTTATAATTGAACAGGTTATCGATACCCAGATTGAGGGATATGCCTTTCGGAAGGGTAACTCCGGTATTCAACGAACACATCGTACGTGCATCGTAAGTGGTTATTTCATACGCATAAGTACCGTCATCATTTTGGTTTCTTGTATAAGTATCGAACTTTGCTCCCCACTGCCCGTTCAGCGAACAGTTAAAACCTATCTTTCCGAACTTATGCGAATACATAGCATTGAAAGTTGCCGTATGCGGGCGCACCAAAGAAGTATTCCGTCCGTCAACCTCTTCATAATCGTTCGTATAAGCATAAGAACCTGTCAATATCAGCCCGAAACCAAAACGGTAGCGCAAAATTGTCTCCAAGGCCGTAGTTTTGGCATTATCGGCATTCACGTACTGCATGTCGCTCGAACCGTCGCCCAATGACATATAGGCTATCTTGTTCCTGAAACGGTTGTGGGCAAAAGAAACCGACATGTTCAGCCCTCCCTTGGTAAACTCGCCGGACAGAGAGACTTGATTGCTGGTTTCCGGTTTCAAATCCGGATTACCGTACAGCATGAACCAACCCATACCGCCCATATCGTATGCCTGGTAGAGTTCTTTCAGAGAAGGCGAACGGAATCCTTGTGCATAACCAGCACGGAAAGAGACATGGTCGCAAAAATGCCACAGTAAAGAAACTTTTGGAGTGACATGCCAATGATATTTTTCATGATAGTCGGCACGTACTCCCGCCACGATATTCAGCTCATCGAGGATATCCCAGTCTTCCTGCGCATAGAAAGCGTACAACTGGTTGTTAACATGGGAGCTGTCTTCCAGCATATAATGTTTCAGGTATTCAAAGTCACCTTCGAACCCGACACTGACAGTATGCTTGCCGAATGTTCCGGTATAATCGATACGCGGTGTCTGCTTGATATTACGGTAATCCGTAGTTTTCTTTCCGGATAAGAAATAGTCCTGGTTCTTCTGATAATTATCATAAATATATCCTATTACAAGTTGCTGTTTTTCTCCGGGAAGATATGTTACCTTACCGTTCAAGGTATAATCAAGGAATATGTCCTGATACATCTTGCCCACGCGCTTGTCTCGTTTATTGCGGTAAAACGAACCTTTCAAATCCGCATTTAGCTTTTCATTGCAGGTATAGCCTATTTTCTGCAAAAAATCCCAAATGTTGTATCCGTAGACCGTGGTGGAACCGGCATCTTCCTGCTCCTCTGCCGAAGAACCGTCACTTCCTTCCGTTACGGTGGTCTTACCTACCTCATCACCTATCTCATAAGTATCTTTTGTACGATAGGTAAGGCTGGTATAAGAAGTAAGACGATTTTTCTTCACACCGGTAGAAGCTGTATATTTCTGTCCGTTGGAACCGGCATAACGTGCATTCAAATTTCCGCTAAAAGGACGATTGGCGGTCTTTGTAATGATATTGATGACTCCACCCAATGCATTGGAACCATAGATTGTGGACTGGGCTCCCTTAATGACTTCTATACGTTCGATATCGTCTACATTGAAACGGGTAAAATCAACATTATGGTCGGCTCCTTCCCCACTTACGCGTTCGCCATCTATCAAAAACAGCATATACTCTCCATCCATGCCTTGATAAGATATCTCAGGCATCTGACTCATCGAATTATACCCAATCTGCAAACCCGGCAGTTCGTATTGCAGCAAAGTTTCGACATTCATCGGATTGAGTGCCTGAATCTCCTTTTGAGATATTACACGCGTCAGTACAGGTACCTCTTTCAACGGTTTTGCAACAAACGAACCGGTTACCACTACATCATTCAGTTGATTAGAAGAAGGAACCAATCGGATATGCAGTCGCGGCGGACGTACAGCCGGAACCGCTTTTACTTCCTGAGATTCGTACCCTATGAATGAAACCAACAGCGTATATTCTTTCGCATTTTCCAAACGGATAACAAATTCACCGTCGCTATCCGTGCCTGCTCCGAAAGTAGTTCCCAGCACCCTAACCGTAGCTCCAGGCATTGGCTGCCCGTTTTCATCTACAACATCTCCCAATATGGAATAGCGATAACGGTTGCTATCCCTTTCGTCCACTTCCTCCGCAAAGACAGTGGGCACTGCCGCTGCCAGCAAAAAAAGTAAGGAACAAAGAACCCGTCTCATTCTTATTTAATCGGGATAAATTCGTAATTGAATGTAACAAAACCGCTCTTATTCGTTTCAGAGTTTCCTGCAACTGTAAATTGAAGCTTCGCCCAACTGCCGTCCTTACACTTCAAAACTATTACATGCATTGTCGGTTCATAAATAGTAGGAGGCATACTACCTGTCTCCGTCTTTTTCACCCAACTGCACAACACTTTGTTCACAGTTGCAGTCTTGGCGTAACCGACGTTGCCTTGCATCATTTTGCTCATATCGGTGATGATGGCATATTCTTCATCCTCGTTTGTTATGTTTTCATCCGCTTTATAGTCTCCTTCAGGCAACTCCGTAATTTCATTCATATTTGTTTTCTCCGTATCGAAAACCATGCCACCGTTTGTTTTTATCTCATAACGGTGTATGGCGATATGCCATTCGATACCGATAGTTTCCTTCGCTTTTGGCTCGCTTACCGAACCATCCGTATAAATCCATTCGCTTGTATCCGGATGTATTTCCGTTTCTCCAGTTTTCAGATTTACATAAGTCCATTTATCATAGGCAGATACATCCAGATTCGTTTTCGTACCTCCAACTCCGTCTCCCCATTGACTACCCTTATTATCGTCATCACTGCATGCTGCTCCTAATAAACCGATGGCCGCCATGACCAATACATCTTTAATTTTCATTTTAGCTTATTCCTTTTTAGCGTTAATAAATTAATTTTCACGCTGCAAAGTTAGATCGCACAGGTAGCTGGCACAATACCGATAAATAACTATATTAAAAACAATAATACCCACAAATAGTAAAAAAGTGCTGCCTGCACCTTCACAGGCGCAGGCAGCACAAACCACAAATACAAATACAACTAAACAAAGTTTTTCCTTAGATAATTCCCTGACCCATCATGGCGTGGGCTACCTTCATGAAGCCGGCAATATTAGCACCCTTCACGTAGTTGATGTAGCCGTCGGGTTCTGTTCCGTATTTCACGCACTGAGCATGGATACCGTGCATAATGGCATGAAGCTTCTCGTCTACCTCAGCCGCACTCCAACTGAGATGCATTGCATTCTGTGACATTTCCAATCCGCTGGTAGCCACACCGCCTGCATTCACAGCCTTACCCGGTGCATACATAATCTTGTTTTCAATAAAGAGGTCGATAGCTTCGGGGGTACATCCCATATTGGAGATTTCACCCACACAAGTCACCTTATTATCAATCAGATGCTGTGCATCTTCCCCATTCAACTCATTCTGCGTTGCACAAGGCAAAGCAATATCGGCTTTCACCTCCCACGGACGTTTGCCGGGAACGAAAGTAGAGCCGGGGAATTCATCGGCATACGGAGCTACGATATCATTGCCCGATGCACGGAGTTCCAACATATAATCTATCTTCTTGCCACTGATGCCGTTCGGGTCATAGATATAACCGTCGGGACCGGAAATCGTAATAACCTTAGCACCCAACTGGGTAGCCTTGGTAGCTGCACCCCAAGCCACATTTCCGAAACCGGAGATAGCAACCGTCTTACCCTTGATATCTATACCTTTGGTTTCCAGCATTTGGTTTACAAAATACAATCCACCGAAACCGGTTGCTTCGGGACGTATCAATGAACCGCCGAATTCCAGACCTTTACCTGTGAAAGTACCTGTAAATTCGCGTGTCAGTTTCTTATACATACCGAACATATAGCCCACTTCACGACCACCTACACCAATATCACCGGCGGGTACGTCCATATCCGGACCGAGGTGACGCCACAATTCCAACATGAAAGCCTGACAGAAACGCATCACTTCCGCATCGCTCTTACCGCGCGGAGAGAAATCGGAACCGCCTTTACCGCCACCCATAGGCAGAGTGGTCAAAGCATTCTTGAAAGTCTGTTCAAACCCCAAGAACTTCAAGATAGAGAGGTTTACTGAAGCGTGGAAACGAATACCGCCTTTGTACGGACCGATAGCATTATTGAACTGTACGCGATAACCGAGATTAGTCCGCACCTCGCCTTTATCATCCACCCACGTAACACGGAAAGTAAAAATACGATCGGGTTCAACCAACCGTTCTATGATTTTTGCCTTCTCGAACTCAGGATGCTGATTGTAGATATCTTCGATAGAAAGAAGTACTTCCTTTACGGCTTGAAGATATTCAGACTCGCCGGGATGCTTTGCCTCCAAAGAGGACATGATACGTTCGATATTCATAATATTACGTTTTAAAGGTTATTACCTTGTTAACTATTTATTGCCTGAACAAAATGTCAACAAACAACACTGCAAATATAGGAAAACTTTTCAAAACACCTAAACATTGCAGCAATATTTTGATTAAATAATGATAAAACGTCAAATCACATAGAATATAAAAGAACAACAAACAAAAAAGCAGGGGACAACTGTATAAACTGCTTGCAAAGGTAATTCTTTATCCTTCATTCCTCATTCTTCATTTAAATTGCTACTTTTGTCCTCCGAACTAATAAACCATGAGAAAACATGCTCAGTAAGTTTAAATTAAACCAGCTCTATTTCAAAGATACGCAGTTTGCCAACCTCATGACGCGACGTATCTTCAATGTGCTTTTAATCGCCAATCCTTATGATGCTTTCATGCTGGAAGACGACGGCCGTATCGACGAAAAAATCTTTAATGAATATACTTCACTCTCCCTGCGCTATCCGCCGCGCTTTACACAGGTATCTACTTGCGAGGAAGCATTGTCTCAACTATCGTCCATGCCATACGACCTTATTATATGTATGCCGGGAACGGGAGATAATGAAGGATTTGACGTAGCGCGAACCATCAAGGCACAATACGAGCACATCCCTATGGTAATTCTGACCCCGTTCAGCCACGGCATCACCAAACGCATTGCCAACGAGGATCTCAGTTCGTTCGATTATATCTTCTGCTGGCTGGGGAACACCGACTTGCTGGTTTCCATCATCAAGCTGATAGAGGACAAGATGAATCTGGAGCACGACGTCAGTGAAGTGGGCGTACAGATTATTCTTCTGGTAGAAGACGGTATCCGTTTCTACTCCTCTATCCTGCCCAATCTTTATAAATTCGTATTGAAACAGAGCCAGGAGTTTTCCACTGAAGCATTGAATGCCCACCAACGTACGCTACGTATGAGAGGGCGCCCTAAAATCGTCCTTGCACGTACCTACAACGAAGCAATCGGCATATACGAAAAATACAAGAACAACATACTGGGAGTTATCACCGACGTCCGCTTCCCTCGCGTTGAACGCGGTGAGAAAGACGCACTCGCTGGTATCAAGCTGTGTGCCGCCATACGGAAAGAAGACCCGTTTGTTCCATTGATTATACAATCGTCCGAATCGGAGAACGTGTCGTACGCAGCCAAATACGATGCGGCTTTTATCGATAAGAATTCAAAGAAAATGGACGTAGACCTGCGCCGTATCGTATCGGACAATTTCGGTTTCGGCGACTTTATCTTCCGCAACCCCGACACACTGGAAGAGATTGCCCGCGTCAAGAATCTGAAAGAACTTCAGAATATCCTCTTTGCCGTACCGGCAGAATCGTTCCTCTATCATATCAGCCGCAACCATGTGAGCCGCTGGCTCTATTCACGCGCCATGTTTCCCATTGGCGAGTTCTTGAAACCTATTACGTGGAACAGTCTTCAGGATGTGGATGCCCACCGCAAAATCATCTTTGAAGCAATTGTAAAGTACCGCAAGATGAAAAACCAGGGTGTGGTAGCTGTTTTCAAACGCGACCGTTTCGACCGTTACTCGAACTTTGCCCGTATCGGCGACGGTTCACTGGGCGGCAAAGGCCGTGGTCTGGCATTCATTGACAACATGGTGAAACATCATCCGGAATTCGACGAATTTGAAAATGCCCGCGTTGCCATACCCAAAACGGTAGTACTATGTACGGATGTGTTCGATGAGTTCATGGACACCAACAATCTGTATCAGATAGCCCTGTCCGATGCCGATGACGATGTGATTCTCCGCTACTTTCTGAAAGCCAAACTGCCCGACCGTCTGGTTGAGGACTTTTTCACTTTCTTCGATGTGGTAAAATCACCTATTGCCATCCGCTCTTCCTCACTATTGGAAGACTCCCATTACCAACCTTTCGCCGGTATATACAATACTTATATGATTCCTTATCTGGACGATAAGTATGAAATGCTCCGTATGCTCAGCGATGCAATCAAGGGAGTTTACGCTTCTGTATATTTCCGCGATTCAAAGGCTTATATGCAAGCCACAAGCAATGTCATCGACCAGGAGAAAATGGCCGTAATCCTGCAGGAAGTGGTCGGCAACCAGTATGGCGACCGTTATTACCCGTCCATGTCAGGCGTGGCGCGTTCGCTCAACTATTATCCTATCGGAGACGAAAAAGCTGAAGAGGGTATTGTCAACCTGGCACTCGGGCTGGGCAAATACATCGTGGACGGCGGTATGACTCTCCGGTTCTCTCCCTATCACCCCAACCAAGTTCTGCAAACCAGCGAAATGGAGATTGCGCTCAAAGAAACCCAAACACGTTTTTATGCACTCGACCTGCGTAACGCCGGACATGACTTCTCCATTGACGATGGTTTCAACCTATTGAAATTACACGTAAAAGAGGCCGAGAAAGACGGTGCTCTCAAATATATAGCTTCCACCTACGACCCTTACGACCAGATAATCCGTGACGGTCTATATCCGGGCGGGCGCAAGGTTATCACCTTCGCCAATATCTTGCAGCATGATGTATTTCCTCTGCCCCGCATTTTGCAATTGGCATTAAAATACGGACAGCAGGAAATGCGCCGTCCTGTAGAAATCGAATTTGCAGCTACCATGAACCGTGAAAAGGACAAGACCGGGACGTTCTACCTGTTGCAAATACGCCCGATTGTCGACAGCAAGGAAATGCTTGACGAGGACCTCACAGCCATCCCCGATGAAAAACTGCTGCTCCGTTCCAATAATTCGTTAGGGCATGGCATAATGAATGAATTACAGGATGTAATTTATGTAAAGACCGACAACTACAGCGCTTCCCATAATCAGGAAATAGCCTGGGAGATAGAAAAATTGAACCAGCAATTTTTGGACGAGGGCAAGAACTATGTACTGATAGGACCGGGACGTTGGGGCAGCAGTGATACCTGGCTCGGTATTCCCGTTAAATGGCCCCACATCAGTGCAGCGCGTATCATTGTAGAAGCAGGACTGACGAACTATCGTGTCGATCCTAGTCAGGGAACACACTTTTTTCAGAACCTGACTTCATTCGGAGTAGGCTATTTCACAATCAATGCTTTCATGAATGACGGCGTGTATAATCAAGACTTTCTGAATGCACAACCTGCTGTATATGAGTCCAAATACCTGCGTCACGTGCACTTTGAACATCCTATAACCGCCAAAATGGACGGAAAGAAGAAACAGGGAGTAGTATTGCTACCCTCACGATAAGATTTTATGTCTAAAACAAGATTAAAACCAGATTAATCAACTATTCTTTTTTTGAGAAAAATGGGACAAATGATGTCCCATTTTTCATTTATAACCGCAAAATAAGGCGATAAGCGCTAATTATCTCATCTAAAAAACATATTTTTGTACCCGACTTCAAGAATTAGCAGGTAAAAAGATAACCAAACACTGTTGTTAATGGGTAAAAAATATATAACTTTTCTAACCCTGTTTACAGTAATATGTATTACATTGACCGGATGTGAGCGGGAGAATGAACAAACTGCAAACCAGGGCAGACTTAATCTGAGATTAGCAGTTGATACAAATGTAGAAAACATGGTAACACGTGCTATCGCTGATGAAGAGACATTACCCGACATCAACGACTTCTCAATTACCGTTCTTCAAAATAATAATGTACAACTTAGCTGGAACAAGTATGCCGACTTTACAGACGGAACGGAAATTGCAGCCGGCAACTATACACTAAAGGCCACTTATGGAAACATAGAAACCCAAGGTTTTGAAGCCCCTTACTACGAAGGAGCAAAAGAGTTCTCCATAAAAAAGAACGAAAGTACAAACATATCGGTCATATGTTATCTTGCCAATGTAAAAGTTACGACAGAATACACGGAACTTTTCAAAAAATATTTTACAGACTACACCGTAAACATACGCCCTGCCGGCAGTACGGACATTTCATTCGGCAAGAATGAAACAAGGGCTGCATACGTAAAGCCCGGCAAGATAAGCATTTACCTATCAGGAAGCAAACAACAAGGAAACAAAGTCACATTTGAAGCCGCTACCATAGAGAATGCAAAGGCACGCCAGCATTACCGTCTGAAATTTGATGTACAAGCAGGGGGTACGGAATTGGATGTATCATTCACGGACGAAACGGAAAGAGTGCCGATAACCATAGATATTTCGGACGATGCCTTGAACACACAGCCACCGTTCTTTACGCCAACGGGATTTGAATCGGGAGTTGCCCGGGAGTTAACGGAATGGACAGAACCCGAATCCCCTTTATCAGCCTTGCTGACGGCGCGTGGCGGAATATCCAAATGTGTCTTGACAACCCGCTCTCCTTCTCTGTTGAGCAAGGGATGGCCCGCCGAGATTGATCTGGTAAATCCGGAACCAGGCATGCTTACCACATTACAAGATCTGGGACTGGAGTTAAAAGGATTAAGTACCAATGTCGATAAAATGGCAATGTTGGACTTCACAAAAGTACTGGTCAATATATCTCATTCGGAAACAGACGAAGAAAATACATTTACCTTGACCGCAACAGACAAATTGAGTAAAGTAAACAAAGAGCCATTGGTACTCAAAATCAAATCTCTGCCTAATGGTTTTGACGTAGCCAAGCCTATGAATGCCGAACGTGGAAGCACTACCATACTGCTGACCGTCATTTTGAAAGGGGACATATCCAAAGTCAGCTATCAATATCAGGCATACGGTTATTGGCAACCTTTATTTCCTACGACCATAGAGAGTGACAAAGACACGCATCAAGTAACCATCACGTTCAAAGACGGGTTGCAGGAACCACAACAGATAAAAGTAATTGCGGGAGATAAAGAAAAGACCGTGACAGTAGGAATCGGTGAATCATCCTGCTCCCTGACTGCTCCCGAAGGGGATGTATGGGCTAAAAAAGCCACTCTCTATTTGGTTGGAGACACGGAGGGAACAACCGAATATCTGAAGACGGTTAAGGATGTTACCGTAAAATGCAGAAAAGCGTCAGGAGACTGGTTTTCTCCATCACAAGAAAAAATAAAAAATGCGGTTGAGGTTAGCGGATTAGAGCCTGGCACCGATTACATATTTAAAGCCGTAATAGATGGAACCAATACAATTACCGTCAAGAATGAAGTATCCGTAAAAACCGAGGAAACACTGCAGATACCCAATTCCGGTTTTGAAGACTGGCATACAGATTCCGATACACGGTGGTCTGCAGGGACTTTTGGAAATTTCACCCACTATTTTTATTACCCTTATACTAAAGGTGCTACTGATATATGGTGGGATACAAACAACAAATATTCCCAAGCATGGGTTGTGGCACCGGTACAGACAACAACCTGTCCGGCCGTTATCTATGTAAAAGACGCAAAAAGCGGTGCTAAAGCAGCAGAGATTCACACAGCCGGTTCCGGCGGAGGATATTCGAGTACCCCTGCCACGATGTACCCCGAGGGAGCAAAAGCAGGACGCTTATTCATAGGAACCTATAATTGGAGTGACAAGAAAGAGACCGTAACAACAGGACATTCTTTCGCTTCCCGACCCTACGGAATGAAATTCTGGTATAAATACACTCCCTATCAGACAGACAACTTTAAAGTTGAAATCGAGATACGCAGCGGGAATAAAGTCATAGCAGGCGGCTCGTACATATCAGAAGCCGCAAGTTCTGCAGACAGCGAATATCAGGAAGCATATATCAACCTCGACTACCAAGGAAATATGGAAAAAGCAACTGACATATATGTCAATATTCTATCAACAACCAAAACCTCTTTCGGCAGTGACGATTTACAGAAAGCCGGAACAATTGATTTGACAGATTGTGCAACAGGCTGGACCACCCATTTAGGCAGCCGCCTCAAAATAGACGATTTAGAACTTATATATGAATAACAAAATATGAAGAAATCAACCACTCTGTTTACTCTGGCACTCTTTGCTATTCTGGCATTCTCTTCATGCGAACGCGAGCAATGGGGAAACGCCCAAAAAGGCTCTGACGACATAGACAATCGTGCCGAAGGTCAAATAGGACTGTCTGCATTAAAAGTCTCCGTAGACGAGAAAACAACTTCCACCGTTACCCGTACAGGAATCAATACCGACAATTTCATCATCCGCATTTACGATATGGATAAAGAAGGAAAAATGGTGCAAGAGTGGAAATACAGCGAGATGCCCGAAATATTCACGCTAAAGGTAAGCCATTACAGTATCACAGCCATGTCTCATGAAGTACAACCGGCAGAATTCGAAAAGCCCTATTACTTCTCCAAACTGGATTTTGAAATTACCGAAAATACGGTAACGGATCTTAAAGAACTGGTTTGTACTTTGAATAATATAAAAGTGAGAATAGCCTATGACGACGAGCTTCAAAAGCTGTTGGATGAAGACTCCAAAGTCAAGGTTTCCATCGGCGAAGGACGTTTGGAGTATGCAAAGGACGAAACACGTGCAGGATATTTCAAATCCATCGGTGAAACCAACATTCTGATTGCCGACCTCAACGCTACTGTTCAAGGAGAGAAAGTTACGATGTCCAAAGCCTTCATTGACGTCCTTCCCGGTGAAGAACGTATCATTAAATATTCGATGAAGCAAAACAGTGGTGGTGACGGCGACAATGGAGAGATTGGAAAGGTCGACATCCAGATAGATGCAACATGTGAGGTTGTAGAGAAAGACATAACCATAGCCCCGGGAGAAGAAGAACCGTTACCCGAACCCGAACCGAATCCCGAACCGGATCCCGAAACCAAACCGGCAATCACCGGCAAAGGTTTCGATATTACCCAAAGCATAACCATACCACCCGGTGTCTCAACGGACAATCCCTATCCCGTAATTGTAAAAATAGCGGTACCGGAAGGTATCCGGAATTTAGAAATAGGAATTACTTCCAGCAGTAGTGATTTTGCAGGTGCCATTTCCGACTTGGGACTCACCGACTTTGACCTGGCAAATCCGGGAGCGTTAATCGGAATACTCCAGAACTTAGGTCTACCCTATGGGGATAAAGTTGTCGGTAAAACCGATATTGACTTTGATATCAGTGGGTTTACAGGATTATTAATGGGCTTTCCCGGAACCCACAGATTCAATCTAAAGGTTACGGATGACAAAGGAAACACGGCATCCGCAATATTAGCCCTTATCGTAAATTAAGCAAAGCACAATGCCAAAGAAATACTTCAAATATTATCTGACAGCCATAACAGCGATTTTATTTATCGCCTGTTCGGAAAAGGACACCTTGAACGGAGAGGGAATGCTTCATTTGAAAGTAGGTGTAACCGACCAGGTGAAAGTTACAACCCGTTCTATGACCGATGAATTGCAGGATTCTTTACAACGCCACTGTACAATCGGCATCCTTAATGAAAAGGGAACCGTCCGCCGATACAAAGGAGTAAACGAACTTCCGGAAGCGCTTTACCTCTCTGCCGGCAGCTACACAGCCCTCGTTACAGCAGGCGACTCAGTACCCGCTTCTTTCGAAACTGTATACTATAAAGAAGAACGTCCCTTCCACATTAACAGCGGCGAAGTTACCAACCTGGAGCTGACTTGCGGCATCGCCAATACGGTAGTTGCCGTAAAATATGATGAAGCATTAAGCTCCGTATTTCAAACCTATAAGGTTACGGTATCCACTGCAGACGGCACTTTAGATTATCTTCCCGAAACCAAAGACTCCATCGGCTACTACATGCTGCCGGCGGACAACACTAAGCTGCAATGGCATCTGGAAGCAACCATGCCCAACGGAAAAAGCTATACAAAAGAAGGAAACATTCCGGATGCGCAATCCGCCTATCGATACGACTTGTCCTTCAACTTCATACCGACAGACTATGCAGACGGTGGCGGTACGGTAAAAGTCAGTATCAACGCCAATCCGATAAGAGAAATAACCGATGAAGTACAGATTTATCAACGACCTATCTTCCGCGGCGAAAACTTCGATATAACCTCTTCCGCATTCTATGAAGTAGGCATGGGAACGGAATTATCGTATACCGTAACAAGTACATCCGTACTCAATGAACTGTCCATGTACTGCGAACAATTCGTACAATGCGGACTTCCCGTCCGGATGAACCTCATGAAACTGACGGAAATGGAAAGGGGGCGTTTGGAAGCTTCCGGTCTGTCATACAAATCCAAATACAATACCGGTAGCGATGTCGGTACGATGCGTGTAACGTTTTCAGACGGTTTAATGAAACATATCACTGCAAAAGAAGGGACTTATAACATAATATTACATGCTACCGATGTCCGCAACCGCACCAATGAGGGGGTATTATCCATATCTGCTTCCGATGCAGTGGTGCTGACTAAAGAGGTTGCAGAAGGTGACATATGGACATCGAAAGCAGTCTTGCGGGGCGGTCTGATGAAAGAAACATCCGATCCCTTGATATTCCGTTACCGGATAACCGGCTCATCCGACTGGAAGGAAGTGGAAGCTGTGTTGAACGGTAAAGAAATGACAGCTGCCATTACCGGTCTGAAAGTGGCCACCACCTACGAATATGTAGCGGTTGCCGGAGAAAAGGCATCTTCCGTGATTTGCAGATTCACTACGGAGAAAGCCACCCAACTCCCCAATGCCGGGTTTGAAAACTGGCATGGTTCCAAGCCGACCTATGTATACGAATCCGGCGGAACGATGTTTTGGGATACCGGCAACCATGGTTCACAAAAGGCCGGAACGGATATAACCACCGCAGACGGTTCTGTGAAGCATGGCGGTAGCTACTCAGCCAAACTGGAGTCCAAATATGCCAGCATGTTAGGTATCGGGCAGTTTGCGGCCGGCAATGTATTTTCCGGCAAATACCTGGCTACCAATATGGATGGTGTCGTAGGTAATGGTGTACTGGGTTGGGGACGCCCGTTCGAATCCCGTCCTACAGCATTGCGCGGATATGTCCGCTACCAATCCAATACTGTGAATTACGACAACAGTTGCGAATTTATCGACAAGGGCGATCCGGATATAGGAAGCATCTTTATCGTATTGGGTAACTGGCCCGGCGAAACATATGGCGGAGAAACATGGCCTGTAATAGTCAGAACCAACTATAAGACTCCGGGCAGCGCACAACTGTTCGATGTCAACAGCGAGTATATCATAGGTTATGGTGAAAAGGACTTCACATCTTCAACAGAAGGAGAAGGAATGATTGAATTCAACATTCCGGTAGAGTACCGTTATACCAACCGGAAGCCGACAGCTATCATCATCGTAGCCTCATCCAGCAAGTACGGCGATTATTTCAGTGGCGGAACAGGAAGTACGATGTGGCTCGACGACTTCGAATTAGTTTATGAATAAAAACATCTGTGAAGTGAGACAAAAAGCAATCATCATAACATTAGCCCTGGCAGCTATCGCAGGAGGTAAAGTCCAAGCGCAAGAATTCAAACGCCAAATCGAACAAAGCACATTTGTTCCCAAAGGCCAGTGGATAGCAGGCAGTTCGATATCTTACTCCGAACATACCGAGGATAACTACCAGTTCCTGATTATCGACGGATTCAAATCCGACGGCTATACATTCAAAGTCAGCCCCCTGGTATGCTATGCGTTTAAAGACAATATAGCGGCCGGAGGCCGGTTCGCCTACAGCCGTTCATTGATAAAGATAGATGGCCTGACGCTGAATATCGATGATGACAACCAGTTTGACATCAACGACCTGTATCAGCTGAGACACACATATTCAGGTATGCTGATACTGCGCAACTACATCAGTTTGGGCAAAAGCAAGCGGTTTGCACTCTTTAACGAAACCCAGTTGGAATGGTCGGGCAGCCAATCCAGAGTAATAAACGGAAAGGACGAGTCGGTCACCGGAACTTTCGCCACAACCACCGGCATGAGCATCGGAGCAGCACCGGGCATTGTGGCATTCATCAACAACTATACTGCCGTAGAAGTCAGTATCGGTGTGCTTGGATTGAACTTCAGTAAAACCAAACAGACAACCAACCAGGTGTATCAAGGCGAACATTCGTCAAGTAGCGCCAATTTCAAGATAAACCTGTTTTCCATAGGTCTGGGACTGGCCTTTTATTTATAATCAAGGATGAAGAAGTTACTTATATATATGGTGTGCATCATGGTGGGTATGGGAACAGTCCGGGCACAAGAAACGCAGGAAGCGTTATCCCAAGCGCACGACTCGTTACAGATACGGACAGTTTATGTACACGACACGATATACATTGAACGACCGGCTGTTGAAGCGACTCAACCGGACAGTTCGGAAATTATCTATACCAAACCGGTCGGACGCTTCGACCGGGGAATTATCAATTACCGTTTTATACCCAAAAAGAAATGGGTAGGCGGACTTACGTTCTCCTATATCAATTATGACGGCGAGGACAGCCGGATGCTGTTCTCATTGATAAAAGACTTTGATTGCAACTTCCGTACAATATCCGTCAGACCATTTGTAGGTTATGCATTCAAAGACAATGTCATAGTCGGACTCAAAGCCGGGTACAACCACACCGTAGCCGACCTGGGCAACATATCGCTAAACATTGACGACGATTTGAGTTTCGACCTCAAAGACATACGCTACTCGGAAGACTCGTATAGCATCGCGCTGTTCCACCGTTCGTATGTGGGACTGGACAGAGGCAAGCGCTTCGGATTCTTCAATGAGAGTTCGCTTTCCTACAACAATGGCAGCAGCACTTTCACCCGTGGCAAGGACGAAGCATTGAAACGCACGGAAACCACCATACACGAAATACATCTGGGATTGAATCCCGGTGTTGCCGTATTCATCATGGAGAATGTATGCGCCGAGATGTCATTCGGCGTTGTCGGCTTCAAGTACAGAATAGAAAAACAGAAGAACAATGAAGGTGAAACAGGCAAACGCACTGCCAGCGGCGCCGACTTCAAAATAAACTTGTTCAACATAAATATAGGAATTACACTTTGCCTGTAAGATACATGAAGAAAATAAAAACATATGCAACCGGACTGTTCCTGATATTGGCAGGGCTGCTGAGCTCCTGCATAGAGAACAATGTACCCTATCCTATTATAAAGCTCGACATTACCGCGCTCGAAGTAGAGGGGGAAACCACAGGAGCGGTTATCAGTACGGAGAACCGTACAGTGACAGTGACCCTTGCCGATACCGTAAATATGAAGAAAGTATATATCAGGAAAGTGGAAATGACGGAAGGTGCAAGAAGCATCTTACGCCCGGACACGACTTTCGACCTGACCAATCCTCAAACGGTTATCCTGTCCCTCTATCAGGATTACCCGTGGAAAATCATAGCCAAACAGCCGATTGACCGCCGTTTTGTTGTAGAAGGCCAAATCGGTGAGGCTGTTTTCTATGTAAACGAAAAAGAGAGAAGAGCCATTGCCTATGTAAGCAAAGAGCAGGATTTGTCCAAGATTAAAATCAAAGAACTAAAGT
>ENA-ORUB01002649-ORUB01002649.1-human-gut-metagenome-genome-assembly--contig:-NODE-2649-length-16515-cov-3.015978_pt1 | contig 16515 bp, 8 predicted proteins | sample MGYA00241918_ERZ509200 | MGnify/ENA primary metagenome ERZ509200 (study PRJEB26280, sample SAMEA2338853) | human gut metagenome | biome: human gut; feature: human-associated habitat; material: faeces... | reverse complement strand
AAATTGTCTTCCTGATCTTACCAATGTTTTTGTAGCTTCGAACAACTTAAACATGCGGGAGGAAATCAGACGCGAAAGAAGAGTGGAGATGGCTTCTGAGTCGTTGCGTTATGACGATTTGATTCGTTGGAAGGTGGCAGAGACGGAACTACCCCAAGAGATATTGGGTGCTAAGTTTGATCAAGAAGCTTATCCGGGTGTTGTGCCTGGCAAGGATATTAATTTGAATGAAGATGGCTTTATTATCGTTCAAAGCAAAAACACAAGAACCTTTGATGTTGAAAAGAATTATCTATTTCCATTGCCGCTCCGTGAGTTGTCTTTGAATGAAAAACTTACTCAGAATGCAGGATGGGATTAATTAAGAAACATATTCAAAAGAATCTAAAATGAAAATATTCGATAAAAAGAAGTTGGCTTCGCTGGGCTTGGCTTTGTTTGCTGCCGGAACATCGGCGCAAGAAAAGCCCAATGTGATTGTTTTTCTGGTGGATGATATGGGTTTGATGGATACTTCACTACCCTTTATTGTTGACGAACAGGGAAATCCGGTGAGGCAACCTTTGAATGACTGGTATCGCACTCCCAATATGGAGCGCTTGGCAGGGCAGGGGATACGTTTCTCGACCTTTTATGCCCAGAGTGTAAGTTCTCCTTCCAGAACCTCTTTGATGACGGGGCAGAATGCTGCCCGTCATCATACGACAAATTGGATTGATCCTTACGGGAACAATCGTGACACGTATGGTCCTATGGAGTGGAATTGGGACGGATTGACGGAACAGAGTCTGACTTATCCGAAAGTGCTGCAAGAAGCTGGCTACAAGACCATTCATGTGGGGAAAGCCCATTTTGGACATGCGGGCAGTGTGGGTGAAGATCCTACCCGCTTGGGTTTTGACGTGAACATTGCCGGTTGTGCCATCGGTCATCCGGGAAGTTATCATGGTGAAAACGGTTACGGATGGATTAAGGGACAAAAGCCTAACGCAGTACCCGGCTTGGAAGCTTATCACAACACGCCTACTTTTCTTACGGATGCATTGACGATGGAGGCGGGAAAGGAAATGGAAAAAGCGGTTGCCGCCAAACAGCCTTTCTACCTTAATTTAGCCCATTATGCGGTGCATGCTCCTTTTGAAACAGACGATCGGTTTATAAAGAACTATCAAAACAGTGATAAGAGCAATCAGGCAAAAGCTTTTGCTACCTTGATAGAAGGCATGGACAAATCATTGGGAGATGTATTGGACAAGCTGGAAGATTTGGGCGTGGCAGAGAATACATTGATTGTCTTCTTGGGAGACAATGGCGGAGATGCTCCTTTGGGCGGAGCCGCCGACTATGGTTCGTCTGCTCCATTGAAGGGTAAAAAAGGTTCGGAATATGAAGGAGGAGTGCGTGTGCCGTTTATTGTAAGTTGGGCAAAGCCTGATTCAAACAATGAATTTCAGCGCAGGTATCCGATAGCCGGAGGCAAGGTGCAGACACAGATGGCTACCATCATGGATGTTTTTCCGACTGTGCTTTCTGCGGCCGGTATTGATTTGCCTGAGAACTATGTGCCGGACGGAAGCGACTTAAAGAAACTGCTTCAAGGAAAGCCGGACAAGAAGCATCGGGATGACTTCTTGATGCATTTCCCTCACAATCACAGAGGAAGTTATTTCACTACGTATAGAAAAGGGGATTGGAAGTTAATTTATTATTATCATCCTGAAAAGGATGGAATTCCTTCTTACAAGTTGTTTAATTTGGCAGAAGACCCTTATGAAAAGAATGATTTGGCAAGCGCTGAACCTAAAATGGCGAGAAAGATGTTCAGGCTGATGAAGGAACGCTTGCAGAAGGAAGGGGCTTTGTATCCGATAAATAAAGAAAACAAGACACTTTATCCCATCCTGCCGATGAAAGATTAAAGACTGACCCGTTGGCGGAATTAATTTAAGTTGATAAATATGAGTAAAAGGTTGTACATATCGCTGTTTTTTAGCAACTTAGTGGTGATCAAAACATTAAGTTCAAACCATCGTATGTACAACCTTTATACAAAATTCGTCAAAATACTTGAGATTTGAACAGAACAGAATTACTATCAATCGTTTCAGAGCAGATTGCGGATTATTGTTGTCCGCTAAACACAAGAAGTCGGTTTGACCCCATTGTTATTCAATAAATTCAAACAAACTTCTGCATTCCAAGCCCTCATGCGCGTATGTGTGAGGGCTGTTTTTCTGCTTCGTCAGCCTCCGGTGGGCTCTCCAGAATGGCAGCCAATGCCTCCTCCCAGTCTTTTTCGGGATGCTCAAGGAATCCCTGCACAACGATGTAGTACATCAGCATGATTCTGACGATGGTGGCAAGTCCAGAGAAGCTCCATGAGCGGCTGACGCCCTTTTGCAGCAACGTAATGAGTAGATTGTCGATGAGCGTTACCCAAACTTGTATCTTGATGGCGTTGGCACTCTCTCCGTAGAAGTATCTGAGTGGGAAATTCTGCTTTATCTGCTTGAAAAGGGACTCTATGACCCATCTGGCCTTATAAATCGATACGATTTCCTCGTATTCTGTCTCAAGATCGTTTGTAAGCAGTCGTATGACCTTGACACTGCCTTTCTTCTTCCCTGTTTTGGGATTGCGTCCAACGCCCTTGAATATGAGGTTAGAGAAGAGGCTGATGGTCGTAGAATCGATAATCTGGAGCTTCTTCATCCACTTCGGCATCTTGCCCGAGGGGCTGTCCGATGAAAGTTTATCCTTGTATGTGAGATAAAGCCTCTGATAAATCTTGCCGAAAATCTCGTGCGAGCGTCTGGCATTCGCATCAGAGAGCGTACTGCGTCTTGGAAGGTCCTTTATGCCAAGGTGAGCTAGCTTGCGCCACTCCATCATTGTGGCTGAGGTGATTTCACGCAAGGAATCGAAGCGCATGATGACTGCATACAGCATCACTGTGAGGTGACACCATGCATTGAACGACTTTACATACCTCTCTCCACCCATATCGCGGCTTATTTGGAGAATGTTTTGCTTGTTAAAGTAATTAAGTAGCTGGTTTAGTATCGGCTGTCCGAGAAAATGTGTACCTTTGCCCATGATTTGGTAATGATGTTTGTTTTGTCGCAGCAAAATTACCAAAAAGGGCTGACTCCTCGAGTAGGAATCAGCCCAAATTTTTATTCTTGGAAGCTTGCATACACATGCATACGCGCGTACCCGAGCTTTGAAGTTTTAGCGGACAACAATAAATCCAAATAATATGAGATCCATGAAAAGATTCGTAATTACTGTTTTGGCAGGATGCCTGATTGGAAACAGCCTATTGGCTCAGAAAGAGCAGTTGACACATGGGTATCCGATTGATCCTGTACCCTTTACTTCCGTGAAAGTTTCTGATTCCTTTTGGGGACAACGTTTGAAAGCCAGTCGTGAAGTGACTATTCCATTAGCCTTTAGTAAATGTGAGGAAACGGGGCGTTACCGTAACTTCGAGTTGGCGGCACATCCGAGTGATACGACGAAAGTGACGGGCTATTCGTTTGACGATACCGATGTGTATAAAACGATCGAAGGAGCCAGTTATTTGTTACAGACTTATCCTGATAAGCAACTGGCACATTATATGGACAGTGTATTAGATATTGTGGCGGCTGCGCAGGAACCTGATGGTTATCTGTATACAGCTCGTACGATGAATCCGAAGCATCCGCATGAATGGGCTGGTAGCAAGCGTTGGGAAAAGGTGGAAGAATTAAGTCACGAGTTTTATAATCTAGGACACATGGTAGAAGGAGCCATCGCGCATTATCAGGCTACGGGCAGTAGGAAATTCTTGGATATCGCTATCCGCTATGCTGATTGTGTGTGCCGTGAAATAGGCGATGGAGAAGGACAAGTCGTGCGTGTTCCCGGACATCAGATAGCCGAAATGGCATTGGCTAAGTTATATCTGGTAACCGGTGATCAGAAATACCTCGATCAGGCCAAATTCTTTCTGGATAAGCGCGGTTATACTTCCCGAAAAGACGAATACAGTCAGGCCCACAAACCGGTTATCGAACAGGATGAAGCGGTCGGACATGCTGTCCGGGCAGCTTATATGTATGCAGGTATGGCCGATGTGGCGGCGTTATCGGGCGATACCTCGTATGTACATGCGATTGACAGGATCTGGGATAACATTGTTTCGAAGAAACTCTATATTACGGGTGGTATTGGCGCGACCAATCAGGGAGAAGCTTTTGGTAAGAATTACGAATTACCCAATATGTCGGCTTACTGTGAGACTTGTGCAGCGATTGGTAATGTATATGTCAATTATCGGTTGTTCCTCTTGCATGGAGATGCCAAATATTATGATGTGTTGGAACGAACTTTGTATAATGGCCTAATTTCGGGCGTCTCGCTCGACGGTGGCGGATTCTTCTATCCTAATCCGCTGGAATCAATGGGCCAGCATCAACGGCAGCCTTGGTTCGGTTGTGCATGCTGTCCGTCCAATATCTGCCGCTTTATTCCTTCATTGCCGGGTTATGTGTATGCGGTGAAACATGATCAGGTTTATGTGAACCTGTTCATGGGCAACGAAGCCGAACTGAAAGTAGGAGGGAAGAAGGTCATTCTGCATCAGGAAACCCGTTATCCGTGGGACGGCCATGTGACACTGACGGTAGATAAGAACTCTGCCGGAACATTTGCGATGAAGATTCGTATTCCAGGCTGGGTGAGAAATCAGGTTGTACCAAGTGATCTGTATACTTATTCCGACGGGAAACGTCCGGGTTATTCAGTCAAAGTAAATGGAGAAGAAGTTACTTCAGCCTTGGAACAAGGCTATTTTACCATCGAGCGGAAATGGAAGAAAGGTGACCGCATAGAACTTCAGCTGGATATGGAAGTCCGTACCGTAAAGGCAAACGGAAAAGTGGAAGCAGATCGTGGTCGTGTGGCTGTTGAGCGCGGACCAATTGTATATTGTGCGGAATGGCCTGACAACGACTTTAACGTCTTGAGCCTGCTGATGAATCAACATCCACAGTTTGAAGTCGTGGAAAAACCGGGTTTATTGTATGGCTTGAATCAGATTAAAACATCGGTACAGACCTTGGAATATGATGAGCAAGGACGTTTGCTTGCTAAAGACCGGCAGTTAACACTGATACCGTATTATGCCTGGGCTCATCGTGGACCTGGAAACATGGCGGTTTGGTTGCCTTCTGAAGTCAGGGCAACGCGTCCGGTAGCTATTCCTACCTTGGCATCCAAGAGTCAAGTTTCTGCATCACATCCGGCTAAGTCTCTGACTTCTATTACGGATGGTTTGGTGCCGGCTGATGAAAATGACCGTACCATCCCGTATTATCACTGGTGGCCGAAAGAAGGAACGACCGAATGGATTGTTTATGAATTTCCTGAAAAGACAGAAGTCTCCAGTTCAATTGTTTATTGGTATGATGATGCTCCTTGGGGAGGTTGCCGTTTGCCTCGTTCGTGGAAGATTTATTACAAGAATGAAGCGGGCGAGTGGACGGCTGTTCCAGAAGCTGATGCGTATCCCATTTCTAAGGGAAATCCGAATACAGTTCATTTTGCTCCTGTGAAAACTTCAGCTGTCAAGTTGGAAGTTGTTTTACCGGAAAAGAACGCTGCCGGGTTGTATGAGTGGGAGATTCAGTGATAGGGAGATGCGTGGAACGGATAGTTTGTTGATAATCCAAACTATAAAATACGATTTCCGGTATCGAAGAATCAATAAATTTCGTACTTTTGTCGATTCGTAGAGACATAGGTTTGATGGCCAGTCAGATTGCCTTTTGAAAGGCGTGCAACGAAAGACTGGCCTTCTGTTTGTAGATATTGACCTCTTGAATGAGTATGAATTAATAAACAAAATAAAAACAATGGAATTAGCAAGTAAGTATAACCCCGCTGATGTGGAGGGAAAATGGTACCAGTATTGGCTGGACAACAAGCTTTTCAGTTCTAAACCCGACGGTCGTGAACCTTATACCGTCGTTATTCCGCCCCCCAATGTGACGGGCGTGCTCCACATGGGTCACATGCTTAACAATACTATTCAGGATATTTTGGTACGTCGTGCCCGCATGATGGGTAAGAATGCCTGCTGGGTTCCGGGAACGGACCATGCTTCTATTGCAACCGAAGCCAAGGTGGTAAATAAACTGGCACAACAAGGTATCAAGAAAACGGATTTGACGCGTGAGGAATTCTTGAAACATGCTTGGGCTTGGACAGAAGAACACGGAGGCATTATCTTGAAGCAATTACGTAAATTGGGTGCTTCCTGTGATTGGGATCGTACGGCGTTTACCATGGATGAGGAACGAAGCAAGAGCGTCATCAAAGTCTTTGTTGATTTATATAACAAGGGTTTGATTTATCGAGGAGTTCGGATGGTCAATTGGGATCCGAAAGCCTTGACCGCCTTGAGTGATGAGGAAGTTATCTATAAAGAGGAACATAGTAAGTTGTATTACCTGCGTTATAAGGTAGAAGGTGATCCGGAAGGACGTTATGCAGTCGTGGCTACGACTCGTCCGGAAACGATTATGGGTGATACGGCCATGTGTATCAATCCGAACGACCCGAAGAATCAGTGGTTGAGAGGAAAGAAAGTGATCGTTCCGTTGGTAAATCGGGTAATCCCGGTGATCGAAGACGATTATGTAGATATCGAATTTGGTACAGGTTGTTTGAAAGTGACTCCGGCACATGATGTGAACGACTATATGTTGGGTGAAAAATATAATTTGCCAAGCATTGATATCTTTAACGATAATGGAACATTAAGCGAAGCTGCCGGTATGTATGTCGGTATGGATCGTTTCGATGTTCGTGAACAGATAGAGAAAGATCTGGCTGCTGCTGATTTATTGGAAAAGGTAGAGGCTTATACCAATAAAGTTGGTTTCTCTGAACGTACCAATGTGGCTATCGAACCGAAGTTGTCTATGCAATGGTTCCTGAAGATGCAGCATTTTGCTGATATGGCTTTACCTCCGGTCATGAATGATGAGCTGAAATTCTATCCTCCGAAATATAAGAATACGTATCGTAACTGGTTGGAGAATATCAAAGACTGGTGTATTAGCCGTCAGTTGTGGTGGGGACATCGGATTCCGGCTTACTTCTTGCCCGAAGGTGGTTATGTTGTGGCAGAAACACCGGAAGAAGCCTTGAAGCTGGCTCAGGCAAAGACGGGAAATACTTCCCTGAAAGTGGAAGATCTGCGTCAGGATGAAGATTGTCTGGATACATGGTTCTCTTCTTGGTTGTGGCCGATTTCATTGTTTGATGGTATCAACAATCCTGGAAATGAAGAGATCAAGTATTATTATCCGACTTCCGACCTGGTAACCGGACCGGATATCATCTTCTTCTGGGTAGCTCGTATGATCATGGCTGGTTATGAATATATGGGCGATATGCCTTTCAAGAATGTTTATTTCACCGGTATTGTGCGCGATAAGATCGGCCGAAAGATGTCTAAGTCGTTGGGTAACTCACCGGATCCGTTGGAACTGATCGAGAAGTATGGTGCCGACGGTGTTCGCATGGGTATGATGTTGTCTGCTCCGGCTGGAAATGATATTCTGTTTGATGATGCTTTGTGTGAACAAGGACGTAACTTCAATAATAAGATCTGGAATGCCTTCCGCTTGGTTAAAGGCTGGAATGTGGCTGAAATCGAGCAACCGGAATATGCGAAATTAGCTATTGCCTGGTTTGATGCCATGTTGTCAAAGACTGCTGCCGAAGTTAATGACCTGTTCGGCAAATATCGTTTGAGCGAAGCCTTGATGGCCGTTTACAAATTGTTCTGGGATGAATTCTCCAGCTGGTATCTGGAAATGATCAAGCCGGCTTATGGACAACCGATTGACAAGGCTACTTACGAGAAGACATTGGAATTCTTCGACACGCTGCTGAAGCTGCTTCATCCGTTCATGCCGTTTATCACGGAAGAATTGTGGCAGCATATTTATGAACGTAAGGATGGAGAAAGCATCATGGTTCAGACATTGAAGGTCGCAGAAAACTATGATGAGGCAATTATCGCCAAGTTCGAAGTTGTTAAGGAAGTGATTGGTGGTATCCGTACAATCCGTTTGCAGAAGAACATTGCCCAGAAAGAAACATTAAGTCTGGAAGTTATTGGTGAAAATCCGGTAGCCGCATTTGATTCAGTGATTGCAAAACTGTGTAACTTGTCTGCTATTACCACGGTAAGTAATAAGGCCGACGGTGCTGCTGCCTTCATGGTGGGAACGACAGAATATGCGGTACCATTAGGAAACCTGATCAATGTGGAAGAAGAGCTGAAAAAACTGGAAGCCGACTTGAAATATCAGGAAGGATTCTTGCAGAGTGTGATGAAGAAACTTAGCAATGAGAAGTTTGTCAGCAAGGCTCCGGCTCAGGTGATTGAAATGGAACGGAAGAAACAGGCTGATGCAGAAACAAAGATTGCCGCTTTGAAAGAAAGCATCGCCGCGCTGAAGAAATAATACGTAGTCAATAGAATACAGAAAGGCTGCCAGTTGCCCGGATTCCGGTGTAGCTGGCAGTCTTTTTTGTTGACCTTTATGTTTATCTCCCTAAAAAGAGGGAACCTGCTGAAGGTTCCCTCAAATGCTATTATTGTTGCGGTACATAAACGCCATCATACGGATTCTGGTCGCCATTAGGCCATACGGCATCCGTTATCGATTCGTTGTTCAATAATTCTGTATTCGGAATCTGATAGATCAGTCTCCAAGAACGAGCCGGGAACGGCGTTGCTCCTCCCCACTCTACGTGATTTCCCGTACGTTCCAGAGGCAGTTCGTTGCGGATGATATCGAAGAGTGCGAAGCCTTCACCATAAAGTTCCTTACGGCGTTCAATCCAGATCGCCTTTACCAGTTCTTCACCAGAAACTTCTGTGCGGACAGCACCACGCATATCCTGCAGCTGCCATAACAAATCTTTGGCTTCCGATTCTTTTCCCTGGCGGGCGCAAGCTTCAGCGGCATTCAGCAACATTTCGTCTGAACGCATCACAACCATAGAACCACGACAGTCTTCCGTATCACGGAATTTCATGGAAATCCAGAACTTACGGCTGGTTCCTGCCGGGTCGTCCCAGTTTTGCATTTGCTGATAGCGGATATCGCTTTCATCAAACAGTTTTACGAAGTCGTCTGCCAGAATGAAGCAAGCGAATGTCCAGCAAGAACGGGTTCCGTTGTACCACATGGCGAATGGAGAATAATCACCCATGTTCTGTTCTTCGGTCTGCTTGATACTCCAGATCCATGAAGGAGTTGATTCATCATTGAAACCGGCTGTATAATCATCGTTGGTTGTCAGCGGATATTTGGCTAATACCTTACGCGCATATTCTTCTGATTTAGGCCAGTCGCGCATTACCTGATAAACTTCTGAAAGAATACCCTGAACTACCGACTGATCGATTACGTTCGGGTAACTGGAGCTGCGTACAAAACCTTCCAACATCGGTTCGGCAGCAGTCAGGTCAGAAAGAATCTGCTGATAAGTTTCTTCCAATGTACCGCGCGGTGCTCCCGGTGTATTTACATTGGATGGCTCTGTATAGATCGGCATACCCGGCATGTTCTTGGCAATCGGATAAGTCTGCTGGAACCATCTGGTCAGCCAGAAATAAGCCCATCCACGCATAGCTAATGCCTGGCCTTTGATGTATTGCTTTTCGGTTGCGTCGCCTTCGCAGTCATCTACATAGGCAATAATGGAATTGGCATTGTTGATCAGGCGGTAGTAGAAAGTCCATATCTGGCTCGAGCGGAAGATATCACCACGGGTTTCACCCCAGTAGTTGTAAGTCCAGTTATACCATCCGCCTCCGTTACTCATGACATCTTCACCGGAAAGATCTGATATCATCTGGTAGGAAGGAATTCCCCAGTCGTCCTGGCGGTTTGCACCACCACCGCCGTAGCATTTCATCTGATAATAACAGCCGTTCAAGGCAGCCTGCGCGCCACTTACGGTTGTGAATACTTCACTGTCGGCAACATCAGTAGATGGGTTGGTCTCAAGAAAATCACTGCACGAAGTTGTTCCACCAATAAGCAGGCCTGAGATCGCACAGGTTGTCAATATGTATTTAATTGATTTCATATTCTTATTAGTTGTCTTTGTTAAAATTGTTATTGAACTTACGTTACTGTCTCATTACAAGTTAAGATGCAGACCGAACGAAATAGATTTTGTCGTCGGGAAGCGGTTGGCGGTAATACCGTTGATGCTTTGTTCCGGATCGGTACCACGGCGGGCTGCATTACCCCATGTAGCTATGTTATCGCCTTGTACATAAAGACGCAATGAATTGATCTGCAATTTGCTTGTCCATTCGCGAGGTAATGTATAACCTAATGTTACATTACGTAGACGGGCAAATGAGTTGTTGAACAAGAACTTCGATGTATATGATCCCATATAGCTACCATAAACGGTTGAGATTCTCGGGAATTTAGCGTCTGTATTCTCCGGAGTCCAGGCTTCCAACATATCCGGGTGCATGCTGTAACCGGTGCGGTATGACATGGCTGAAGCATAATCAGAGTCGTACAGTTTGCCACCCAAGCTATAGTAAATCATGAACGAAAAGTCGATGCCTTTCCACGAGAAGTTATTTGTGATACCACCGAAGAATTTAGGAATAGCGTCGCCTAAGTATTTCTTCTGGTCTTCCGTATTCACTGCATTATAATCTTCCGTCTTGATACGTTCTTTTACGACCTTGTTGCCGTTTTCATCGGTTTCATATACATTATACCAATACTGGTCGTTACCGGTTTCCGGGTTTACTCCGGCATATTCAGCACCCCAGAAGTTATAGCGGGATTCGCCTTCGCGCCATTTGAAGTAACCGGCATTCATTTCCTCTTGCGGCAGTTTGGTAATGCGGTTTTTGTAGTGAGAACCATTCAGATTCAGGTTCCACTTGAAATCCTTATTGTTGATGGCGGCAATATCGAGGTTGAATTCAACACCTGTGTTCTTGACATCACCAATGTTACGATCTATGCTTCCGAATCCGGTTGACGGTGCTTTCGGTGTATAGAACAACAAGTCTTTTGACTTACGGTTGAACCATTCGAAGCTACCGTTGATGCGGTTGAACAGGGCGAAATCAACACCTACGTTGGTTTGCAGGTTGGTTTCCCATTTCAGCGTCGGGTTTGCCAAGCGGCTGATCATTACACCGGCATCGTTGTAATTATTCATACCTGTTGCATACAATCCCTGGTAAGCATAGTAAGTACCCAAGTTATCGTTACCTACGGCTCCGTAGCTGGCTTTCAGCTTCAAGTTGTCTAACCAGCCTTTGGTACTTTCCATAAAGGCTTCGTTGGAAATACGCCAGGATGCGCCGACTGACCAGAATTTACCCCAACGGCTTTCTGGAGAGAAGCGGGAAGAACCATCCGTACGGAAACTGGCAGAAAGATAATATCGGTCGTTATAATCATATTCCGCACGCGAGAACCAGCTTAACAAACGGTAATTGTCGGTATATGAATTCATGGAGCTCATTTCTGAAGCGGCTCCGATTTCTGTGATTCCAAAGAAAGGTAATCCGCGTTTTGCTGCTTGCAGGCTCTTGAACTGGCGGTAGTATGCTTCCTGACCTAACAAGATGTTGAATGAATGGTCGCCGATCGTCTTGTCGTATGTCAGAAGGTGGTTGGCTGTCCATGAGAAGTTTTTGTCGTTTTGCTTGTAAGCTTCACCACCATAACCGGCTGCGAAGCCATATTCACTGTTGGTATATCCGTCATATCCATACAGATAATAGTCGAAGTTGAAGTTAGTGCGCCATTTCAGTCCCGGCAGGAAGTTGATTTCGAAATAAGTGCGGGCAGATGCGTTGTCGGTTGTGTATGGATATTTATTGTAAACATTATCGGCTACGAAGTTAGAGCCGCTCCATGCAGTGCGGTAGTCTCCGTAATCATAGATCAGGTTGCCGTCGCTGTCGCGAGCATAGTCTCCTGCCTGGGCATCCCATTCATAAATCGGATAAACCGAAGGCATAGAACGCAACATCCACACTACCTGGTCATTTGAAGATCCTTCCTTCAGGCCATGTGCCAGATTGGCGTTCAAACCAACCTTCAACCATTTGTTGACTTCGTAGTTGACATTGGCGCGGACTGTGAAGCGTTCGAATTCAGATACAGTGAATACACCTTTATCGTTCAGGTAGCCGGCTGAAAGATAGTAATCTGCTTTATTAGACTTACCGCTGAAGTCAATATTATATTCCTGACGCAGGCGGGATTTCATCAAAGCTCCTCTCCAGTCTCCGGAATACAGCAACTGGGCATCCGGATTCATCTTTCCGTCCAGTCCGACCGGCATATCTACATTATACGGGTTGCATCCCCATTGTCCAACCAAATAAGAAGAAGCATAGTTGGCTGCATCCGATTGAGAATAACCGTTATCCATATATCCATTGGCTAAAGCTTGCCATGTCAGTACGGCAAATTCGTCTGGAGTCAGTGTGCGAGGCAGATCAACGGCTAAGCTCGACCAACCCCATGATGAACGGAAGTTGATCTGTCCTTTCTCGCTGGCACCTTTCTTGGTGGTGATCATTACGACACCGTTGGCTGCACGTGATCCGTACAATGCCGTAGCCGAAGCATCTTTCAAAACGGTCATCGATTCGATATCGGCCGGGTTGATGGCATTCAGGTAACCGTCGTAAGCCGTTCCATCTACTACATACAAAGGTGAACTGGATGCATTCATAGAACCGATACCACGAATCATAATGGTTGCATCAGAACCCGGTTCACCGGAAGTATTGAGAACTTGTACACCACTACTCTGTCCTTGCAAAGCCTGTGTAACATTAGAGGCTTTGATCTTTTCGAGCGCGTCACTTTTTACAACAGTCGCAGAACCTGTAAACGATGATTTCTTTCCGGTACCGTAGGCAACTACCATCACTTCGTCTAAAGCAACTAAGTCAGGTTCCATTGTAATCTTCATGGTAGTTCCTTCGATCTGTATATCTACGGCCTTATAACCTAAGTACGATACATTTAAGCTTTTAGTGCGTGGTGAAACTTGGATAGAGAATTTACCGTCCATATCGGTCATCACTCCATTGCTACTCTGCTTATCCATGATGGCAACACCTGTCATAGGCAATCCGTCTTCAGAAGAGACCACAACTCCCGTAATTACTTTTTCCTGGGCAATAGCACATTGCCCAATTACGGAAAAAGCGCCTAATGCTAATAAGAATTTTTTCATATAACACTAATTTTTATAATAAGGATTAGAAAGTCTAATAATTGTTCATTTTGCAATTGTTGCAAATATATAGATTGTATTTAAAAAATGAAATTTTCGTGCGGTTTTTTTATCGAAATGTCGAATATTTTGTTTTTGTGATTATAAAAAGATAAAGAAACGGCTTGAATACGTCGTTTTATAAAGCCAAGAAATAATAAAGGTTGGTGTAAATATATTTAATTTTCGAAATTCTATAGGAATTCTTTAGTTCGCGTCGTGAATTACTTAGTTCACGTCGTGGATTACTTAGTTCACGCCGTGGATTACTTAGTTCACGCCGTGAACTAAAGAATATCTGCTTAGATTCGTAACTTTTTCGAGTTATCTGGCCACGATCCATTTTTCTATATTTCTTGTTTTACTGCTGAAGTTTATACCTATTTTAAAAAGCGTACGATTATCAGAAGAAAAAGGAAGGGCATAATTGTTCGCTTCTATCTGTGCCAATGCTTCTTCAGCCGAACCTTCAAATTTAAATTCCAGAATATAAATATAGTTGGGAGTTTTTACAACCATATCTATTCTGCCTTGTGAAGTATGATATTCTACCTCGGTATAGAAACCCATTAACTTGAATATGATGAATAAAACATTTTGATAATGTAGTTCATTGTTTCGGATCAATTCGTAGGGTGTATCTGCAAAAAAACTTTGTAGCCGCTTCATAAAAGCGTCTATTTTGCCTGATCTTATTTCTTTAATGAAATTCAGAATATGGAAACTGGGATTTCGGCCGTTTAGATTCATATAGGCAGGCATGAGGTAACTCATAAAACTTTGTTCTACTTCTTCATTCGGGAATCCGAGAAGATAGTTCTTGAACTCCGGATCATAGCCTTTGATGGTGAGATAACCGCTTTGAAAGAACAACGGTATCGGATTGTTATCAAGGTTTTCTAATCCTGTCAGTTCATCGGCTGTTGCTTCAGTTTTATCTGTTAACTCACTAAGCAGATAATTGTTCTTTTGTAAGAGCTTTACCAAAAAAGAAGGTGTTCCGGTAGAAAACCAATAGTTTTCAGGCATCATGCGAAAAAACGTGTTTAGCAGGCTGAATGGATTGTACAGCCCTTCTGTATCTTGTACGAAATGATATCCGTCGTATTTTTTCTTCAGTAGCTCACAGGCCTGGCAATAACTTATTTTTTGTTTGACTGCAAGTCGGTTAATATCTGAAGCAAAGTTGGTAGTTAGTTCAGTTTCGCTGATACCGCAGAGTGTGGCATACTCTGGATCCATGGTGATGTCATTCAGATTGTTCAGGTCGCTGAAGATACTTATCCTACTGAATCGTGTCACCCCTGTCAGGATGGCAAAACGGATATATTTGTCGCAAGATTTTAAGTTCCCGTAAAATGCTTTCAGTATGCTACGGTATTCGGCTTGTAGGTCTTCATTGTCGAGCGATTGGATTAACGGCTTATCGTATTCGTCGATAAGGATGGCTACGTTCTGTCCGGTCTTTTCGGAAGCACGCCGTATGATACCTGCAAAACGCAGGGAAAGAGACTTTTCCGATGGATCATTTCCATAAATTCTTTCCCACCGCGTGAGATAATTATTGAGTATTATTTCCAAATTCTCTCTTGAATTGTATTCTTGATTGTTCAGGTCAAGATGCAACACTGGACTTACGGTCCAGGCTTTTTCCAGTTTTTCCATGGCCAGACCTTTGAACAGCTCTTTTTGTCCTTCAAAGTAGGCTTCCAGCGTAGAAATCATCAGGCTTTTACCAAAACGGCGTGGACGACCGAAGAAATAATATTTGCCTGTCTTTACTAGCTTATATAGCAAGGCTGTTTTATCTACATAAACATATCCGCCTTTACGTATTTCGCCAAAATTCTGTATGCCAATAGGGTATATTCTATCCATAGTTGCCAGTTGTTTATTCATCCATATTGCAAATTTACAATTTTATCGGTGTCTTTGGTATAAAGGGTTTAGATTTATAGCTGAGGAAAAAATATCAGTACTGTTGTGGCTTGGATACTTAGTTTAATATCATTATTGAAAAGAGTGGGTTCAATAAAAAATTGATCTAATTTGATTGATATTTCCTGTTTCCAGGATCGATGAATTTTATAGGTGAGAAAAAGAGAAAAGATTGATTAATATTTTTAGTATTAAAAAGTTTTATTTTAGAAGATTTGAATAGAAAAGAAAACCACCATTGATAAACATTATATATCTATCAATGGTGGAAAATTTTTTATGTGTCAAATTTTTTATTTTGGAAGAGTTCCTGCCCAATCATTTTGTTCGACTCCAAAACCTGCATTGATTTCTGAACTAGGTATTGGGAAAACAAAATCTGAGATCTTATAATTATTATAAGTAAAAGATATATTGGGCGCAGCATTTGCATAAACGCTAGCAGTTTCATCCCATCGTCTCAAATCATATAATCTAAAACCTTCTTGGAATAATTCACGGGCACGTTCGTTCTTGATAAAGGTCAATAAATCATTTGCGTTATTAGGTAAATTATTTGTAGAAGAGAAATCTGAATTACGACGAGCAACAACAAGCAATGCGTCTTTTGCCGCATTTAAATCAGCATTTGTACTTTTAACATTAGCTTCAGCTATGATTAAAAACATTTCAGGTGCATTTACTAAGTAATTGGTTGCGTAAGCAGAATTTCCTGTCGCATGTTGTCCGTATTTTCCACCTTTAAATACTGGAACTGTTTCCGAAGAACTTCCATCCCAAGCTATGATAGATTGACGACAGTCTTTTTCTCCATATAAAGAGAGTAATTTAGGACTCGGGCTGTAATTATAGGTTGACCATAATGTTCCCGAAGAATTGGCCGACCAGTTATCCGTTTGAGTAATTGCTAACGACAATAAACTTTCAGTATTTGATTCATTTCCACTGAATAATGCCTTATAAGAATCAGGCGTATAAGTTAAAGTAGAAATACCTTTTTCGTCTAGAGCCTTTTGTGCGTTTGCTTTCGCTTCATCCCAATTCTCTAAATAAAGATTTGTACGCGCTAATAAACCATATACGGCCGCTTTATTAAAATAAAGAATAGATCCTCTATCACCGCCAGCTGCATCAAAATATTTATTAGCGTTGTTCAAATCCGATAAGATAGCATTATAACTCTCTCCAACAGTGGAGCGAGACACTTTTGCTAGGGCTTCA
>ENA-ORUB01002635-ORUB01002635.1-human-gut-metagenome-genome-assembly--contig:-NODE-2635-length-16559-cov-10.751878_pt1 | contig 16559 bp, 13 predicted proteins | sample MGYA00241918_ERZ509200 | MGnify/ENA primary metagenome ERZ509200 (study PRJEB26280, sample SAMEA2338853) | human gut metagenome | biome: human gut; feature: human-associated habitat; material: faeces... | reverse complement strand
TCCTGCATCCGGGCTCCGCCGCTGGCCGAAAAGATGACCAGAGGGAGCCGCTTGGCCGCGGCGTACTCCACGGCGCGGGTGATCTTTTCGCCCACCGCCGTGCTCATGCTGCCCATGAAGAATCGGCTGTCCAGCACGGCGGCCACACAGGCCACCCCGCCGATGCGCCCTGCCGCCGTGACGGCGGCCTCGCGCAGCCCGGTCTTGTTCTGGGCGGCGGAAAGTTTCTCGCCGTAGCCGGGGAAATCCAGCACATCCTGCGGGGCAAGGTCAGCATCCAGTTCCCGGAAGCTGCCGTGGTCCAGCACCAAGCTGAGCCGGTAGTACCCGCCGATGGGCATGTGATAGCCGCAGTTGGGGCAGACGTACAAGCTTTTCGCCCACAGGGTGCGGGCAGCGCGGCGGCCGCACTGCTTGCACTCTACGAACTGCGGCTCGTGCCAGACGGCCCCGGCGTCCCGCTTGGCCTTGAGCTGGAAGGTGCGCTCCCGCATCCGGCCGGGGAAGAGATCTCGGATATCGTTCATGGTTCTCTGCCTCAGATATGTGCGGTGATGTAGTTGTAGATGTCGCCCACGGTCTTGAGGTTTGCCAGCTCCTCGTCGGGGATGGACACGCCACAGGCATCTTCCAGAGCCATGTTCAGCTCCACCGCGTCCAAGCTGTCGGCTTCGAGGTCCTCGGTCAGGCTGGCCTCCATGGTCACCTTGTCCTCCTCGCAGTTCAGGGTATCGACAACGATCTTCTTCATTTCTTCAAACGTCATGGTAGTGTTCTCCTTTTTAATTGATAAATTTTATTATCTAAAAACATTGATGTTTCTTGCGAACACGACCATTATAACGAAATCGTTGGATAAGTCAAGACAAATGGTTAAAAAGTTTTAGATTTTACAATTCTGACACAGGTTGCTTCCTTTAAAAATAGGGGCCGTACAGCAAACGACCCCCGTCGGCTCTGTTTTCACACAGCAGACGGGGGTTCGTTAAAGCCAAGGACTGCGGCACAGATGGCACCGCAGCCCTTGGCTTTGCGAAAACGGAACGCTGCAAAAAAGATCGGATGCGTCGGAAAAGCTGCCATAAAAATTTGGCTTGCGCAGCGCCGCCGTGGGATCGCGCAGGGAGGCGGTGCTGTGCAGAGCCAGCGGCATCAGGCCCTGCAGTCCCGCCTCCGATTGCTGAACCTCAACGATTGTGATGCCAGTATACTGCAACAACACACAGTTGTCAAGCAAAAAAATTGAGATTTCGCCATTTTATAGAAAAAACATTGCATTCCCTCAACGAGTGCGCTATAATAAACGCAGAAGCAACAGAAAGGATGGGAACCATTATGGCAGAAAAGGTCGAAAGCTTTTCCAAGCGGCTGCGGATCGGGCTGGACCGGAAGAGCATGACGCAGACGGAACTCTCGATCCGGTCGGGCATCTCCAAATCGAGCATTTCGCGGTATCTCAAAGGCGACTGGGAAGGCAAGCAGGAGGCCGTGTACGCCCTTGCCGGGGCGCTGGGCGTCTCGGTATCGTGGCTGATGGGGTACGATGTGCCCATCACCGGCGTCGAAGCGCCCGGCACCATCCCGGCGGGGTTCGAGCCGCTGCCCCAGATGACCAATGTGCCGCTGGTGGGTTCCATCGCCTGCGGCACCCCCATTCTGGCGGAGGAGAACATCAAGGAGTACATCGGCGTCCCGGCGGCGTGGCGGGCAGATTTTGCCCTTGAGTGCCACGGCGACAGCATGGCCCCCCGCATCTGCGACGGCGACATCGTCTGCATCCGCCGCCAGCCGGAGGTGGAGTCCGGCCAGATCGCGGCCGTCCGCATCGGGGACGAAGCCACCCTCAAGCACTTCTACCGCAGCGGCGACGTCGTTCAGCTCATCGCGGAAAATCCCGCCGTCTGCCCGCCCATGGTCTACGCGGGCACCCAGTTGGAGGAGATGGCCGTGGAAGGGCTGGCGGTGGGCATCTGCCGCAGTCTGGTGTAAGAAAGGAACGTTTTTTTATGAAGTATATCATGGCACTGGATGCCGGGACTACCTCAAACCGCTGTATCCTGTTCAACCAAGCGGGCGAGATGTGCAGCGTGGCCCAGAAGGAGTTCACCCAGTATTTCCCGAAGCCCGGCTGGGTGGAGCATGACGCCAACGAGATCTGGACCACCCAGCTGGGCGTGGCCCTTTCGGCCATGAACCAGATCGGGGCCGGCGCGGCAGATATCGCGGCCATCGGCATCACCAACCAGCGCGAGACCACGATCGTCTGGGACAAGGAGACCGGTGAGCCGGTCTACCATGCGATCGTCTGGCAGTGCCGCCGCACCAGCGCCTACTGCGACGAGCTGAAGGCCCGCGGCCTGACCGAAAAATTCCGGGAAAAGACCGGCCTCGTCATCGACGCCTACTTCTCGGCCACCAAGCTGAAGTGGATCCTCGACAACGTTCCCGGTGCCCGCGCCAAGGCCGAAGCCGGGCGGCTGCTCTTCGGCACCGTGGAAACGTGGCTCATCTGGAAGCTGACCTGCGGCCGGGTCCACGTCACCGATTACACCAACGCCAGCCGCACCATGCTCTTCAACATTCACACGCTGGAGTGGGATGAGGAGATCCTGCGGGAGTTGAACATCCCGCGCCAAATGCTGCCGACGCCCATGCCCTCCAGTTGTTTCTACGCCGAGGCCGACCCTATGCACTTCGGCGCGGGCATCAAAATTGCAGGCGCGGCGGGCGACCAGCAGGCCGCCCTCTTCGGCCAGACCTGCTTTTCGGCGGGCGAAGCGAAGAACACCTTCGGCACCGGCGGCTTTCTTTTGATGAACACCGGCAAAACGCCCGTCATCTCGCAGAACGGCCTCGTCACCACCATCGTGTGCGGCGGCAACGGCAGCGTGAATTATGCGCTGGAAGGTTCGATCTTCGTGGCCGGTGCCGCGATCCAGTGGCTGCGGGACGAGCTGCGGCTGCTGGAAGACGCCCGTGATTCCGAGTACATGGCCCAGAAGGTCAAGGACACCAACGGCTGCTACGTCGTGCCCGCCTTCACCGGCCTCGGCGCGCCCCACTGGGATCAGTACGCCCGCGGCACCATCGTGGGCCTGACCCGTGGCTGCAACAAAAACCACATCATCCGCGCCACGCTGGACAGCCTGTGCTATCAGGTCAACGATGTCCTGCACGCCATGGAGGCCGACTCCGGCATCGCCATGAAGGCTCTCAAAGTGGACGGCGGCGCGTGCGCCAACAACTACCTGATGCAGACCATGGCCGACATCAGTAACCTGCCCGTGGAGCGTCCCTGCTGCGTGGAGACCACGGCTCTTGGCGCGGCCTACCTTGCGGGCCTTGCCGTGGGCTATTGGAGCTCCACGGATGAGGTCGTGAAGAATTGGTCGGTGGATCGCACCTTCCTGCCGCAGATCACCGCTGAGGAGCGGGCCAAGCGGATCAAGGGCTGGAACAAGGCCGTCCGCTGCTCCTACCACTGGGCGCTGGACGAAGAGGAATCATGAAAGCTTTGGAGGAACATTATGGAGATTCGAACCGCAGGAACAGAAGATATCACAGCGCTGACCGCCGTTGAGGCAGAGTGCTTCCCACCGGCGGAAGCTGCCACTGCGCAGGAGTTCGTCGAGCGGGTCCGGTACTACGGGAACCATTTCTGGCTCCTGTACGAGGGGGACAAGCTGATCTCTTTCGTGGACGGTTTCGTGACGGACGAAGCCGACCTGACCGATGAGATGTACGAGAATGCCGCCATGCACAACGAGGACGGCGCGTGGCAGATGATCTTTGGGGTCAACACCCTGCCGGAATACCGCAAGCACGGCTATGCCGGGCAGCTGCTCCGCCGCGCCATCGACGACGCCAGACAGCAGCACCGTAAAGGGCTGGTGCTGACCTGCAAGGAGCGCCTCCTTCCGTACTACGCCCAATTCGGCTTCCGCGACGAGGGCGTGTCCGATAAATCCACCCACGGCAACGTCGTGTGGCACCAGATGCGGCTGACGTTTTGAGAAACCCGCCGCAGTATCTGAAATAAAAAACGACCAGAGCCTCGCCAGTTCAAAGGACGCCATCACAAAATATTGGAAGTAACACAAACGAACCCCGGCCCTTTCCCGCATTCAGCATGGGAAAGGGCCGGGGTTTTATCGTTTCAGGTTCCGGTGGGTGCGATTACCCCATCACGACAGTGACCTCCACGGTCTCTCCGGCAGGGGCGAGGGGCAGGACATTGCCCTCAATGGTCTTGCCGTTGACGGTGACGCGCTTCACGCCCTTCTGCACGGCAGCGGGGTTCTCGACCCGGATGTGGTACACGGCACCGCGATACCGGCGGGTGACCGTGAAGCCGGGCAGAGTGTGGGGGATGCAGGGGTCGATCTTCAGGCCGTCCAGCGTGGGCTGCACGCCGAGGATGTACTGGCTCACGTTGCAGAAGGTCCACGCAGCGGTACCGGTCAGCCAACTGTTCTTCGCCTCGCCGAAGGTGGGGGCGTCCTTGCCCGCGACCATCTGGCTGTAGACGTAGGGTTCGGTGCGGTGGATGTCGGAGATGTCCTCGATGTAGGCGGGGCAGGTCTTCTTGTAGACCTCAAAGGCCCGGTCGCCGTGGCCGAGGACAGTCTCAGCGCAGCTGATCCACGGGTTGTTGTGGCAGAAGATGCCCGCGTTCTCCTTGTATCCCGGAGGATAGCTGGAGATCTCACCAAGGTTGAGGCGGTAGGTGGTGTAGGCGGGCTGCAGCAGCACCACGCCGTACTTGGTATCCAGCCGCTCTTCCACGCTCTTGAGGGCCTGTTCCGCCTGACCGGTCTCCTTGCCGATGCCCGCCATGACGCACATGCCCTGCGGCTCGATGAAGATCTGGCCCTCGTCGCATTCCTTGCTGCCGACGGGCTTGCCGAAGGCGTCGTAGGCGCGGCGGAACCATGCACCGTCCCAGCCGGCGGTCAGCGCGGCCTGTTCCACCTGCGCAACGGCGGCGCGGGCGTCGGCGGCTTCGTCCGGGAGGCCCCGGTGGCCGCACAGGTCGGCGTATTCCTTGCCGTACTTGACGAACATACCGGCGATGAAAACGCTCTCCGCCACAGGGCCTTCGCTGGGGCCGGTGATCTGGAAGCTCTCGCCCGGATGCTCGGAGAAGCAGTTCAGGTTCAGGCAGTCGTTCCAGTCGGCGCGGCCGATGAGGGGCAGACCGTGGGGGCCGAGGTGGGTGCGGGTGAAGTTGAAGCTGCGGCGCAGATGCTCCATCAGCGGCTGAGCCTTGCTCTTGTCGTTGTCAAAGGCCACGGACTCGTCGAGGATGCTGTAGTCGCCGGTCTCACGCAGATAAGCGGCGGTGCCCGCGATCAGCCACAGCGGGTCATCGTTGAAGCCGGTGCCCACGTCCCGGTTGCCCTTTTTGGTCAGGGGCTGGTACTGGTGGTAGGCGCTGCCGTCCTCAAACTGGGTGGCAGCGATATCGAGGATGCGGCTGCGGGCGCGTTCGGGGATCATGTGCACGAAGCCCAGCAGGTCTTGGCAGGAATCGCGGAAGCCCATGCCGCGGCCGATGCCGCTCTCGTAGTAGCTGGCCGAGCGGCTCATGTTGAAGGTGACCATGCACTGATACTGGTGCCACAGGTTCACCATCCGGTCCAGCTTTTCGTCGCCGGAGTCCAGCTGCAGGGCGGACAGCAAGTCGTCCCAGTGGGCGGCCAGCGCCTTGCGGGCCTCGTCCACCTGCGCGTCGGTGGCGTAGCGGGCCATCATGGCCTCGGCGCGGGCCTTATTGATGACGCCGGGGGCGGTGAACTTTTCGGCCACCGGGTTCTCGATGTAGCCCAGCCCGAAGAGGATGGTCCTCGTCTCCCCAGCTTCCAGCGTGAGGTGGAAGTGGTGGGCGCCGACGGGGGCCCAGCCGTGGGCCACGCTGTTGGAGCAGTGCCCTGCCTTGACGGCTTCGGGTTCTGCCGGGCCGCCGTACACGCCGCAGAAAGCGTCGCGGCTGGTGTCGAAGCTGGTGACCGGAGTGTTGGCCCAGAACACAGCGTAGTGGTCGCGGCGCTCGCGGTACTCGGTCTTGTGGTAGATAGCGCTGCCCACCACCTCCACCTCGCCGGTGGAGAAGTTGCGCTGGAAGTTGGAGCTGTCGTCCATGGCATCCCACAGGCAGAACTCCACATAGCTGAACACATCCAGCGTGCGGGGGGCGCCCGTCTTGTTCTCCAGCGTCAGGCGGTCGATCTCGCACGCATCGCCGCGGGGCACGAACAGCTCCTGCTGGGCGCGGATGCCGTTCTTCTCACCGGTCAGGATGGTGTAGCCGAGGCCGTGGCGGCAGCTGTAGGAATCCAACTCCGTCTTGGTGGGCTGCCAGCCGGGGTTCCAGATCGTGCCGCCGTCGTTGATGTAGATGCGGTGGCCGTCCATATCCAGCGGGGAGTTGTTGTAGCGGTAGCGGGTGATGCGGCGCAGCCGAGCATCCCGATAAAAGCTGTAGCCGCCGCCGGTGTTGGACACGAGGCTGAAGAAGTCCTCGCTGCCCAGATAGTTGATCCACGGCAGGGGCGTGCGCGGGGTGTCGATCACGTATTCCCGGTGTGCATCATCAAAATGTCCGAATTTCATAAGATCTGTTCCTCCTTTGCTGAAAACAGGAAACGCGCTGCAACCATCAGAAAAGCGAAAACGATTGAGAACGCGCCGCAAAGAGAAAGAGAACGATTGCGCTGCTTTAAGCATAGTCGATTCCGCGCCGAAATGCAAGGGGGTTTATGAAATATACAACACACCCGACGAAACACGCTCTTTGGTCGGCTTGTAAGAATTTTGTAATTATTTTGAAGGCAGCAACGAACTTTTTTCTCATAAAGCGGGAGGGACAGCAAAAATCCGATGGAGAGGGAGCCGAGGCCAAAACCGCCCAAAGCAGCAAATCGGGAAAGAAATTTCCCATATATAAAGTAATTACAGAAATCCAGCCTTTGCTTCGCCCATTGACGAAACGCCGGAACGAAATTTCATTCGAAAAACAGCGAAACTGACCGAAAATGGAGCAAACTGCATAATTTGGCCCCGGCACAATCGAGCAAACCGCCAAAACGACTCTGTTTAGCACAAAACTTTTGATTTTGAGCTTGATTTTTGGTACGGAATGCGCTATATTGAAGTTGCGAAAACGATTTAGGATTCGTTCAGAGCCAACCGGTTCCTGAGAGGAGGACGACGAAATGTCATCCCTGAAAGATCTGGCGCAGGAATGCGGGGTCTCGGTGGCAACGGTGAGCAAGGCGCTCAACGGCCAGCCCGACATCTCCGAAGCCACCCGCGCCCGTGTCCGGGAGGCGGCCCGCCGGATGGGCTATGTGCCAAACATGGCGGCCCGCTCCATGAAGACCAACCGTACTTACAACATCGGCGTCCTGTTCGTGGACGAACAGCAGAGCGGCTTGGCACACGAGTATTTCTCCGCTGTGCTGGACAGCTTCAAAGTCCGGGTCGAACAATTGGGCTACGATATCACTTTTATCAACCGCAACCTCGGCGGCAGGACGATGACCTACCTAGAGCATTGCCACTACCGCGGGGTGGATGGAGCCGTGATCGCCTGTGTGGACTTCAACGATCCGCAGGTCATCGAGCTGGTGAACAGCGATGTGCCGGTCGTCACCATCGACCACGTGTTCAACAACCGGATGGCGGTCCTGTCCGATAACGTTATGGGCCTGTCGGCTCTGGTTCGGACGGCATACGCCCAAGGCCACCGCCGCATCGCTTTTATCCACGGCGAGCGCACTGCCGTTACCGAGAACCGCCTCGCGGGCTTCTACAAGAGCTGCGATGAGCTGGGGCTGGAAGTTCCCGATGCGTATGTGCGGGAGGGCATCTACCACGACGCCGCCCGCTGCGCACAGGAGACCAAAGCCTTGCTGGCTCTGCCACAGCGGCCCACCTGCATCATCTTCCCGGATGACTTCTCCGCCATGGGCGGCTACAGCGCCATCCAGCAGGCAGGGCTGCGCATCCCGCAGGACATCTCCGTGATGGGCTACGACGGCATCTACCTCTCCCGCGTCATGAGCCCCAAGCTGGTGACCTACCAGCAGAACACTATGATGCTGGGACGCACCGCAGCGGATAAGCTGGTGCAGATGGTCGAGCACCCGCGTGTGACGCTGGCCGAACAGCTCCTCGTGACCGGCAAGCTGCTGGATGGCAGCTCGGTAGGCCGGCCGCCCCAAATTTAGTTCCCAAGCTCCGGGCGGACCGGAGTTTAGAAAAAATGGATTTAGGATGAACGAGAAAACCATTGAAGGAGGTTTTTCATTATGAGAAAGATTTCGCGTCGTAATTTCCTGCTGGCTTCTGGTGCAGTCGCAGTGACCGCAGCGCTCTCCGCATGCGGCGGTAGCTCTTCTTCTACCGCAGGCTCCACCGCTTCCTCCACCGCCGCTTCTTCTGCTGCAGCTTCTGAGTCCGCAGCCGCTGAGGGCAAGGTCCTGAACATCTGGTGCTGGAACGATGAGTTCCAAGGCCGCTTCAACGACTATTATCCCGAAGTCTCCGAGGTCGCCGCGGATAAGTCCACCACCACCCTGAAGGATGGCACCGTCGTCAAGTGGACCATCAACGCCAACGAGAACAACAACTATCAGAACAAGCTGGACGAGGCCCTGCTGAATCAGGACTCCGCAGCCGATGATGATAAGATCGATATCTTCCTGATCGAGGCCGACTACGCCCTGAAGTACGTCGATTCCGATTACGTTCTGGATGTCAAGAAGGACATCGGCCTGACCGATTCCGATCTGGCTGGCCAGTATCAGTACACCAAGGACATCGTTACCGTCGATGGCAGCCAGCGCGGCACCACTTGGCAGGCAACGCCGGGCCTGTTCGCATACCGCCGCAGCATCGCCAAGGATGTTCTGGGCACCGATGATCCCACCGAAGTGCAGACCTACCTGTCCGACTGGGATAAGTTCAACGATGTCGCCGCACAGGCAGCCGCAAAGGGCTACAAGATGCTGTCCGGCTTCGATGACGCATACCGCACCTTCTCCAACAATGTCGCAGCACCTTGGGTCAGCGGCACCACCGTCACCGTCGATGAGAACATCATGAAGTGGGTCGATCAGACCAAGGAGTACACCGACAAGGGCTACAACAACCAGTCGAGCCTGTGGGACTCTCAGTGGGCATCCGATCAGGGCCCCACCGGTAAGGTCTTCGGCTTCTTCTACTCCACTTGGGGCATCAACTTCACCCTGCTGGGCAACTCTCTGGCAACGCCTACCGCCGAGGGCGGCAAGGAAGAAGTCGGCAACGGCATCTACGGCGACTACGCAGTCTGCGAAGGCCCTCAGCCCTATTACTGGGGCGGCACTTGGATCTGCGGCGCAGCAGGTTCCGATAACATCGAGACCATCAAGGACGTCATGCAGAAGCTGACCTGCGATGAGGCCATCATGAAGCAGATCACCCTCGACACGCAGGACTACACCAACAACGAGAAGGCCATGAACGAGATCGCCAACAGCGATTATAAGTCCGACTTCCTCGGCGGCCAGAACCACATCGCTCTGTTTGCAGAAGCTGCAACCAAGATCGATATGTCCAACGCCGGTCCTTACGATCAGGGCCTGAACGAGAGCTTCCAGAACGCCTTCAAGGATTACTTCACCGGCAACGTCGATGAGGACACCGCAAAGGCAAACTTCGAGACTGCCATCAAGGAGAAGTATCCTGAGCTGACCGATGTTGTCTGGCCCGCATAAGAGTTGGGACGACCTCATAAACAACTGAAATAAAGGGGGCGGGCCGGACGCTGTGTCTCGCCCGCCCCTTTTTTTCCTGAAAAACCGTCAGGAGGCAGTCACATGGGAGAAAAAACGAATAAGAAAGGGTCGATCAGCTACGCGAAATGGGGCTACATCTTCATTGCGCCGTTCTTCATCATCTTCGCGGTATTTCAGCTGATCCCTCTGGCATCCACCATTTATTACAGCTTCTTTGAATATTACCGCAGCGGCCTGAAGGTCATCGGACCCGATTTCGTGGGCTTGAAGAATTACGTGACCCTCTTTGCAACAGATTTGCCGAAGTATTTCGGCAACACCCTGCTGCTCTGGATCATCGGGTTCATCCCGCAGATCGCAGTCTCCCTGCTGCTGGCGGCGTGGTTCACCGACCTTCGCCTGAAGCTGAAGGGCCAGACCTTCTTCAAGACGGTCATCTACATGCCGAACCTGATCATGGCCTCGGCCTTCGCCATGCTGTTTTTTGCCCTCTTCTCTGACAACGGCCCCGTCAATGCGGTGCTGGTCGGCATGGGCATCCTGAAGCAGCCGTTCAGCTTCCTGAACACCGTCTGGGGCAACCGCGGGCTGATCGGCCTGATGAACTTCCTGATGTGGTTCGGCAACACCACCATCATGCTGATGGCCGCCATCATGGGCGTGGACCCCACCCTGTATGAGGCTGCCGAGCTGGACGGCTGCACCCCGAACCAGATGTTCTGGAAGATCACCATTCCCCTCATCCGCCCCATCCTCGTCTATGTCATGATCACCTCGATGATCGGCGGCTTGCAGATGTTCGATGTGCCGCAGATCCTGACCAACGGCAAGGGCGGCCCGGACCGTACCTCCACCACCATGATCATGTACCTGAACAACCATCTGTTCAGTAAGAACTACGGCATGGCCGGTGCCGTTTCCGTGGTGCTGTTCCTCGTCTGCGCGGTGCTGTGCGTCATCGTTTACATGAGCCTGACCAAGGAAGACGACGGCCGCAGTAAAGCGGAGCGCAAGGCTTTGAAGGGAGGAAAGAAGTAATGGCAAACACTGCTAAGACAAAGTCGGAAAAAGCCACGCTGGCTGCCCGCCGTACCGGCTGCTATATCGCACTGGTCCTCATCAGTTTTCTGTGCCTGTTCTTCTTCTACGTGCTGATCGTCAATTCCACCCGCACCCACTTCGAGATCCAGAAAGGCTTCTCGCTGCTTCCGGGCAAATCCCTGATGACCAACTTGAAAAACGTGCTGAACGACGCGAACATCCCGGTGTTGACTGGTGTGCGCAACAGCCTCATCGTCTCGGCTTGCTCGGCGGCCCTCAGCGTGTATTTCTCGGCCCTGACGGCTTACGGCATCTATGCCTATAACTTCCGGTTCAAGAAAGCTGCTTTCGCCATCATCCTGCTCATCATGACGATGCCCACGCAGGTCTCCGCACTGGGTTTCCTGCAGCTCATCACCAAGATGGGCCTGAAGAACTCCTTCCTGCCCCTCATCATCCCCAGCATCGCAGCACCGGCGGTCTTCTTCTTTATGAAGCAGTACCTCGACGCCAGTCTGCCGATGGAGATCGTGGAAGCGGCCCGCATCGACGGTGCCGGTGAGTTCTACACCTTTAACAAGATCGTGCTCCCCATCATGAAGCCGGCGCTGGCCGTTCAAGCCATCTTCGCCTTCGTGTCCAGCTGGAACAACTACTTCATCCCCGCTCTGGTTCTGGACTCCGCCGACAAAAAGACCCTGCCCATCCTGATTGCACAGCTGCGCAGCGCGGACTTCCTGAAGTTCGATATGGGCAAAGTTTACATGATGGTCGCCATCGCGATCCTGCCCGTCATCATCGTCTACCTGCTACTCTCGAAGTTCATCGTCCGCGGCGTGGCGCTGGGTGGCGTGAAAGGCTAAAATTTCGACCGCGGCCAGTGGCCGAAACAGGGAGAAATTTTTGGCGCAGCGGTCTGCAAGACGCGAGGTCCGCTCAAGGGCCGAAGCGGATGCAGGGCACCGCAAGAGGGCGCTGCTTCCGTTTCCCGCACGTGAGACCCAACGAGCATTTTCTACGCAATCACCCATTCTCCTTCCATATATCAAGCAAACAGCCCGGCTGGCCGCCGGGCTGTTTGCTTTTTCTGATTTACAAACCTGAACCGCTGTATTATAATGAAGTAAAAAATCATAGGAGGAATCCGAATTTGGTTCATCTGATCGAAGTGGTCTACCGTTTTCTCTGGGGCGATTGGTTCGTGCTGCCCATCGCGGGCGGCGTGGGGATCTCGCTGATGGTGGTGCTGCTGCTCACGGCGGGGGTGTTCTTCACCCTGCGCACCCGGCTGCTGCCGGTCCGCCTGTTCCGGGATATGATCTCCGCCGTCTGCGAGAAAAACCAGAATAGGGAAAGCCTCTCGTCCTTCCAGACCCTCGTGGTCTCCACGGCCACCCGCGTGGGCATGGGCAATCTGGTGGGCGTCGTGGCGGCGGTTTCGGCGGGCGGTGCCGGAGCAGTCTTCTGGATGTGGGTCACGGCCCTGCTGGGGGCCTCCACCTCCTTTGTAGAGTCCACTTTGGCCCAGAAGTATCGGCAGCCTGACCCGCTGTATGGCGGCCAGCGCGGTGGCCCGGCCTATTATATCCACGTCCTCGCCGAGCGCAAGCGGGGGAAAAAGCTGCGCCGCTCGGTGGTGGCCGTGCTGTTCGCGCTGGCGGGCCTCATCTGCTGGTGCGGCATCAGTCAGGTCATCTCGAATTCGGTCAGCTCCGCCTTCCAAAATGCGTTCCAGATCCCGCCCATCGTTACCACCGTCGCGCTGGTGGCGCTGGCGGCGGTCATCGTCCTGCGCAAGAATGCCACCGTCAAAAGTCTGGACGTCATCGTGCCGATCATGGCGGTCTGCTATTTTGTTATGACCCTCTTCGTCATCGCGGCCAACATCACCCATGTCCCAGCGGTGCTGGGCCGGATCTTCTCCGAAGCCTTCGGTCTGCGGCAAGCGGCTGCGGGCGGCTTCGGTGCCGTGCTGATGAACGGCATCAAGCGCGGCCTCTTCTCCAACGAAGCGGGCAGCGGTTCGGCCCCCTGCGCGGCGGCAGCCGCCTCCTGCGATGACCCGGTCAAGATGGGGCTGGTACAGGCGCTGGGCGTCCTCATCGACACCATTGTGATCTGTAGCTGTACGGCCTTCGTCATGCTTCTCGCCCCGGCATCCGTCACGGCGGGCCTGACCGGCATGGATCTGCTCCAAGCGGCGGTGCAGTACCACTTGGGCAGTTTCGGCGTCATCTTCATCGCGGTCACGCTGGCGCTGTTCAGCTTTTCCACCTTCCTCGGCATCCTGTTCTATGCCCGCTCCAATGTGGCCTACCTCTTCGGCGACCGCTGGCTCTGGCAGACGCTGTACAAGCTGCTGGCGCTGGTCATGCTGCTGATCGGCGGCATGGAGGCCTACACGGTGGTATGGGACCTCGGCGATGTCGGGATCGGCCTGATGACCATCTTCAACCTCATCGCGCTCTACCCACTTTCCGGCGAGGCCATCGCCGCCCTGCACGACTATGAGCGCCGCAAGCACCTTGAACGCTGAGCCTTGAAAAACAAGCTGAAAAAATACGAAAAAACAGTTGACAAATCCGCCCCACTCTGCTAAAATAAACAAGTCGTCCGGCAGCGGACGTGAACAGAATCTGGGCGTGTTCCCGAGTGGCCAATGGGGACAGACTGTAAATCTGCTGCTTTTCAGCTTCGGTGGTTCGAATCCACCCGCGCCCACCAAACAAGAGAAATCCGAACCTATTTCCGATTGGAGAAGGGTTCGGATTTTTCATTTTCTTCGGATACGACAATGAAGGCTCCCGTGGAAGATACAAAACTCCGATACCTTGTCATAGACCGTAACCACACAACAAGAGTTTGGAGGACACGATGATGAAGTACGATGCAAGAGCTTGTTCGTTTAACATGGATACCGGATGTGTGGAGCTACTGCTCCAAGATGGGCGTAAAATCTCCATCGACTGCACCGGGGTCGAGGATGCACTGGATGTTACCATGGCGCAGCAAACAGAACTGGACTATTTGATTTACAATGACCCGCTGGCGTATGCAGAGCTGATTCTAAACGGCAAGCCGGAAGAATATCTGCGAAACGTGGCAGGAAGTCACGAGCTGGAAGATTAAGAGCAAAAAATAAACATCTATGTAAGGCAGGGCGTTCCCTTCTCCGGGAGCGTCCTGCTGTTTTTATGCTGCGATGGGTGCGGTGTTCAGAGCTTCCTGCTCTTTCATCCACTCCTCATATTCACGCTGGCCTTCCTCGCTGTTGAAAAACTCAACCATGGAGGGATAAAAGCAACGTGCAAGCGATTTGATTGCGTCATCTGGGTAGCCGGACTTGTTCACAGACTTTTTCTTTTTACTCAAATAGTGTCCTCCGAAAATTCAAAGTTCTACATCCTGCCCTCGCTTGCGGTTTCGCTGCTGAACATCCACGGTACGTTCCTGCTTGGGTGCAAGAATCTTTTCGAGAAAGCCGTGTACCAGTTCCGGCGCACGGTGGAGAGCATCCAGATAGGGTTTCACATCGTACCACAGGTCATGGTACTTGTTGCTCCAACGAACGGCTTCTTTCTTGGCGGTGGAAAGTTCTTCTTTCAGGCGGCGATTCTCAACGTCCATCATATAGCCATGTGTGGCCTGCTTTTTCAGGGCAGATAATTCATCTTCGGTCAGCGAATAGTTGCCGAGAAACGTGCGCTTGCCGATATCATCCAAGTCCCGCGCGTGAATGAGGGCATCTTTTGTGACAGCGGCTTTCTTCTGAACAGCGGCAAGTTCTTTCTCCTTTTTGGAAAGGGTTTTGCTGGTTTGGGTAAGGTGCTGCTCTTTCTGGTCAATTTGGGCGGTCAGACTGTCCAGAAGCTCCTGTTCCCGCTGGACTTTGAACTGGGTGACGGTCAGGTGTTCTTCAGTGCTGCCACGTTCGCCGCGCTCTACGTCGGTGTACCCGGCAGCGCGCATAAAATTAAAGAAGTCGTCCTGCAGGATACTGTACGACTTCTTCAACACGGGCTTTCCGTTCTTTTGGAGAACAGGCATCCCCGATTTATTCAGCAGGGGTTTGGAGGCCCACTTCTTGCTCCGGCTGACCTGCATGACGGTTTCCTTGACCGTGCCGATCAAAGCCTTGTCCTTGCAGCGTTTTGACCAGAGAATCTGCTTTTCGACTACCGGCACATAGACCACATGGAGGTGGTAGTGGTAGACCTCCCGCCCCAGTGCTTCGGTCATGGCACGGTTGATCTCATCAGCGTGCATGACTGCCGAGAGGATATACTGCTCACCGCCTACGATCTGGACAGCGGCTTTGTAGGCATCCTCATAGAACTGCTTGGCGAACTCGTAGCCGCCGTGGTTGTCGAAATAGGCAGAGTTGACATCGAAGATAAGCTCGCAGTAGTGGGTGGCATCTGATTTCAGACCACGGGTGGAAATGGTGCCGCTGGCCTCCATCCGGGCGAACAGGTCGGTGTAGCTGGCAGTGGGTTTCTTGAAATGAACGTTCCATTCGGCGCGGTGGGGAAGAATGTCGGGGTTCCGATAGCTGTCCTTTTCACGCTCATTGTGCTGCTGGGTGTTGCCAACGGCCTTGTCCGAAACGGCGAGATTCCGGACACTGGTGCGGTCAACGCCATCGTTTCTTGCCAAAGGGCATCCCTCCTTTCAAGGTTCATCGAAAGGTGACGGGGAACGAAGATGCACTTCTTCGGAAGTGTAATAACCCACTATAACACTTTCATCCCTATGGGCTGCAAAGTGTAGTGGGCTCTTCGAGGACTCTCCGAGGGGGAACGCCTCCTGCGGGAGAGCTACAATCAAGTTCGCACAATGCGAACTTGATTGCTCCGTACGCATCTGAAAAAATTGCGTACGGACTTCAAATAACCTGTACGGTTCGTACGACGTACGGAAATGCGAAATATAAACGATAACACGTTTTAAAACGCTTTAATTCGCCGTACAGATGCGTACAAGTACAGACCGTACAGGTTGTACGAACTTCTTCTGTGAAAAATGCACTTTTTACGGGCAGGGGTGGACAAGCGGTTCGATGCCCACGAATCCACGCACCCTGCGGCCACCGGGCAGGTAGATGTTTTTCTTCATGTGATCGTTCTCCTTTAGAAAAGTAAAGTGGTGGGTCTCACGGTGAGACCTGCCACTTCAGGTGAATGAATCATCAGGCGCACTTTGCCAGAGCAAGGCGGTCGGTGCGCTCCTCCAGCATCAGCAGAAACGACCCGGACAGCAGCTGTGCAGCGGCATCGACCTTCTGCTGGGGCGTTCCGAATGCAACGCAGTCCGTCAAGTGCTCGATGGTCTCGGTCATGTGGAGGGCTTCTTCAAACCGTGAGTCATGCGGCTCCTCCGGGGTGGCAGGCTTGTAGCGCTCCTGCCAGTCGTGCAGCAGGTCAAGATAGTCGGTCAGCACCCGCAGGCAGTAGGCGATGTCTGCCCACTGCTCTTCCGTCAGGCCACGCTTGGGTGGCAGCAGGGCGATGGCATTAGCGGGCGGTTTGTCCGGGTTGAGTGCGAAGTCATGCGCGAGCTTCTCAAAATTTCTCCTTTGTTCAAAGGCTTTGGCACGGATCATTTTGATCCCTGCCACGTTCAAAGCCGGTCTCCCTTGCTGCCTCCCGACAGGAGATCTTTTTGGACTCTGTGTCGGCCCCATGCAGGGCGCTCGCTCCCCCGATGGGAGGTCTTGGCGGTCTGGGCAGTTCGGAC
>ENA-ORUB01002629-ORUB01002629.1-human-gut-metagenome-genome-assembly--contig:-NODE-2629-length-16598-cov-5.408813_pt1 | contig 16598 bp, 17 predicted proteins | sample MGYA00241918_ERZ509200 | MGnify/ENA primary metagenome ERZ509200 (study PRJEB26280, sample SAMEA2338853) | human gut metagenome | biome: human gut; feature: human-associated habitat; material: faeces... | reverse complement strand
TGCCGCCGTCATGGCCCGGTGCACCGGACTCAGGCCCGTCACCAGCGCCGGGCCGCCGCCGCTCTCCATCAGCTGCGCCAGCTCCTGTATCTCCCGGAGCTGCCACAGCTCCCGCAGCAGAGCTTCCATCCTGCCGCCTCCTTCCGATGATGAAATGTCCGCTCCCAGCGCACATGGGACGGGAACGCCTTCGGGGGGCGTATAGGGCAGTATACGCCCCTATGCTGTAAGTTACCTGAAAAAGCAGAGAAATATGCGTGAAAAATGATGTGTGTTTGCCTCCGGGCAGAAAGGCGCCAAAGAACGCCAGCAGAAACCAATGGTTTTTGGATTTCCTTTACCTTCAAGAGTTTCGTTCGATATGAGATGTCGTGGGAATTGACTCAGCAGCAGCCCCGCTGCCGCTCCCGCCCAGATGAAGAAACTGGTGGTTCTGCCGCTTGGGAGTATGGATTCCCCCGGTAGAAGAACTGCCCCCTTCAACCACCCAATGTAGCGGCAGCGTGAGTAGAAGAACGCCGATTCCCTGCTTCGGCGGAATTTAGGAAGCAACTCTTGCACACAAAAGGAAGTCCAGAAACCATCGGTTTCTGGCGGCATTTTTTGCATACTTTTTGCTGCTGTTGGCAAAAAGTATGCCGTCGGAGACAAAAAGGATGATGGGCCGCCGGAGGCAAAACAGAAAAGGCTGTCGGAAAACTTCCCTTCAAAGGTAAAGCAAATGAATCAGTTGAACCGGTTCATGGCCCGGTCAGACCCCTGCGAGATCAATACCTCCGCAGCGTCACCGGCACGGTCCAGCGCCTCCATCAGCACCTTCTGATCCTCGCCCAGAGGGCGGCCGATGACCCAGTCCACCACGTCATAGCCCGCCTGCCCCGGAGCGCCTACCCCCACCTTGATGCGGGGGAACTGATCGGTTCCCAGATGCTGGATGATGTTCTTCAGGCCGTTGTGGCCGCCGGCACTGCCGCCGGTGCGGATGCGGAGCTTACCCACCGGCAGGGAGATGTCGTCGGAGATGACCACCACGTGGTCCGCCGGGATCTTATAGAATCGGGCCGCCTCGCCTACGGATTCGCCGGAGAGGTTCATATAGGTCTGGGGCTTCATCACCAGCACCTTTTCCCCGTTCACCATCCACTCCGCCGTCCACGCCCGGAAGCGCAGCTTATTGAAGCGGAAGCCCTTCCGCCGGGCCAGCCCGTCCACCGCCAGAAAGCCCATGTTGTGGCGGGTACTCTCGTATTTGGAGCCGGGGTTGCCCAGCCCCACCAGCAGCCAGCTGACGCCGCTGCCCTTGCGCTGAAAGATCATAGGTCCACATCCTTTGCCGTGTGAATTATATAAAATTTTCCGGGATCATTCTATGAGATCGGCTCCCAAAAGAAAAACTCTGCATTTTGTGCCTCCGGCGGCGGTATTTCTTCCGGTTTGTTGTTCTACGCCCGGCACTCAAAAAATACGACTATATATTAACATAGAAGCTTGAAAAAGGGTAGCGAAACTTTGCCGAAACACAAGAGGAGTATCCTCCGCCCCGCACAAAAGCCGAACAGACGGCGTCTGTTCGGCTTTTTCACAGGCTCGCTCTGTCCGCTCACCGGCACAGCATCAGGGGGATGGCACCGGGGAGGTTCCGCAGCTCTACACGGGGGGCGCTGGGGGCGTACTCCCCGTCCAGCGACCAGGGCAGGTCCTCATCGGTGGTGACGGTCACCTGCTGCACATGGCGGAAAATGACGCCGGGGCCGTTGTAGTCCATGCGGCTGATGGCGGCGATGAGGCTTTGCAGGTCGATGGCCGTCTTGGGCATCCGCAGCAGCAGCAACTCAAAGGCTCCGTCGTCCATCTGCACCCGGCTGGGGTCCAGCTTCATGATGCCGCCCAGAGAGGTGGAGTTGCACACGGCTCCGAAGATGAACTCCCCCTCGAAGATCTCCTCCCCCGTCTCCACCCGGCAGCGGTAGGGCCGCAGGGAGTCCAGATCCTTCATGCCCTCCAGAATATAGGCGAAGTGACCCAGAGCGTTCTTGGTGGCCTGTGGCACGGAGTAGGAGCTGCGGGTAAAGGCCCCGAAGGAAGCCACATAGGCAAAGTATCGGTCGTTGTGGCGGCCCACATCCAGATAGAAGGGGTGGCCGTTTACGATGCTCTCCGCCGCCTTCAGCGGCGTGGCGGGGATATGCAGGCTGGCGGCAAAGTCGTTGGTGCTGCCGTTGGGGAGATAGCCCACCTCCGGACACTCAGGCAGCTGCATCAGGCCGGACACCATCTCGTTGAAGGTGCCGTCGCCGCCGGCGCAGACCACCAGATCGTATGCTCCGCCCAGCTCCGCCGCCGCACGGGTGGCGTCTCCACGTCCCTCAGTGAGGAATACCTTCACCAGATAGCCCGCCTTGGAAAAGCAGGCCACCGCATCAAACAGCGGTGCAAAGGACTTGGTGCGCCCCGCACGTGGATTGACGATAAACAGAAGCTTTTTATCCATACCGGTTCTCCTCTTTTGCACACGGTTCTCGGTTTTGTGTTTCCGCAGAAGACAGCATAGCACTTTTATTATACTCCTCTCTGCCGGAAAAAGCAATGGGTGCTACCGGAGAAGTCCTGAACGGTTTCTGCACACATTCTTAAAGAAAAATTTGCCCGGCGGGCTTGCATTGGCGGCGGGCTTTCGGTATGATATAAGATATTATGGTACGTTGTGCGTACCTACTTCGGCGGAAGGAGTCCACCCATGAAGCAGCAAAAAAGCCACTATTTCAAATGGGGCCTGACGGTGTTTCTCACCGTTTGCGCCATCCTTGCTTTTTACGATACATTCTATATGAACGGCACCCTCCAGCGCTATCTGAGCAAGCTGGTGACGGTGCTGGCCCCGGTGCTGTACGGCTTCGCCATGGCCTATCTGCTGGCACCCATCGTCAACTGGATCGAGGGCTTGATCCGTAAGGGGCTGAAGCGGCTGAGCAAGGGTCAGGAGCCCAAGCTCCGGGGCGGTCTGCTGCGGGGTGTCAGTATCCTGCTGACGTGGGCCGTGGTGGCATACCTGCTGTATCTGTTGATGAGCGTGCTGATCCCCCAGCTCATCGACAGCGTGGCCATGCTTATCAACAACGCCGAAAGCTACTATAATAAGATATATGTCTGGGTCACCAACCTGCTGGAGAAGAATCCGGAGATCGCCGGTTGGGTGGAGAAGAATCTGGAGAGCTATTACAACGACCTCATGAAGGTGCTGACGGAGCAGGTACTGCCCGGCGCCCAGCAGATGCTCACCACCATCACCGGCGGCATCTGGACAGGCATCTGGGGTCTTGTGACCTTCACCACCAACTTCCTGGTGGGCATCATCATCTCCGTGTACCTGCTGGCCATGAAGGAGAAGAGTCTGGCCCGGTGCTGCAAGCTGCTGTATGCCCTCTTGCAGGAGGAGCAGGCCCGCTGGGTGGTGCGGGCCACCCGCAAGACGAATCAGATCTTCAGCGGCTTCGTCCGGGGCAAGATGCTGGACTCCCTCATCATCGGCATTCTGTGCTTCATCGGCTGCTCCATCTTCTCACTGCCCTACACGCCCCTTGTGAGTGTGGTGGTTGGCGTCACCAACATGATCCCCTTCTTCGGGCCGTTCCTGGGCGCAGTACCCAGTGCGTTCCTGATCCTGCTGGTGAGCCCCAAGCAGTGCCTGATCTTCATCGTGTTCATCATCGTTCTGCAGCAGATCGACGGCAACATCATCGGCCCCAAGATCCTGGGCGATGCCACCGGCATCTCCAGCTTCTGGGTGGTGGTGGCCATCACCGTGGGCGGCGGCTTTGCCGGGGTGCTGGGAATGTTCCTGGGCGTCCCCATCTTCGCTTGCCTGCAGACGCTGGTAAAGTACCTCACCGACCGGCGGCTGGAAAAGCGTCATATGCCGCTGGAGGCCTGCGAATACGTCCACCGGGATCAGGAGCCCATGCCGCCGGAGGAGCCTCCCGCTCCGCCAACGGAGACCAACTGACAGCGCAGCTCCCGCACCGGCATCCCCTGAGGGGATGCCGGTGCTTTTTTGCGGGCTGCCGGGTTTTTGCCGGGGAAGTGTGAGCGCTTTCCCCGCATTTTTTTGCAAAAACGAAACTTTCTCTTGCAAACCGTGGGGAAATGTGGTACATTGCACTTCGACAACTGCATATCGACAGGCCCTCGCCGGGTGATGCCACACGATCACACAGGCCGGGGGCGACCATTATTTCTGGCCTGCCGCCGAAAGGGCGGCAAGGAAGGAGAAGACATGAAGAAGAGACTATTGGCTCTTTTCCTGACGCTGGGACTGGTCTGCACCGTACTCACCGCTTGCGGAGACGGCAGCAAAGGCCAGGGCGGACAAGGAAATAACGGCGGCGAAGCAGTCAGCGGCGGAGAGATCACCGTTGGCATCGCCAAGGACCTGGATGACAGTCTTGACCCTCACCGGATGGTGACCGCAGGAACCAGAGAGGTCTTGTTCAACCTGTTTGAGGGCTTGGTAAAGCCCAATTCCAAGGGTGAATTGATCCCCGCTGTTGCGGAGCGCTACCAGCTGTCTGAGGACGGAAGGACTTATACCTTTACCCTGCGTGAGGGTGTGAAGTTCCATAATGGCGCAACGGTGACGGCGGAGGATGTGGTATATTCCATCGAACGCTGCGCCGATACATCGGAGGGTACGCCTCTGGTGCCGGCGTTTTCTGTTATTCAGGAGGTCAAGGCCGTTGACGAAAGGACCGTGACCATCACCATTGCCCAGCGGGATCTGGAGTTCATCAGCTATCTCACCAGCGCCATCATCCCCAAGGGCTACGACGATCAGGCTACCCATCCCGTGGGGACCGGCCCGTTCCTGTACGTGTCCCGCTCCCCGCAGGAGAACTTCGTCATCCAGCGCTTTGACGATTACTGGGGGACCCCCGCCTATCTGGATAAGGTGACCTATAAAATTTACGAGAGCGCCGATGCGCTGGTGACGGCCCTGAAGGGCAAGTCCATCGACCTGTGCGCCCATCTGACCTCGTCTCAGACGGCGCAGCTGGACAGCGACTTCCAGATCCTGGAGGGTACCATGAATCTGGTACAGGCGGTGTATCTGAACAACGCCGTGGCCCCCTTTGACGATCAGCAGGTGCGTCAGGCCCTGTGCTACGCCATCGACCGCCAGACCATCATGGACATGATCGCTGACGGCCACGGTACGGCGCTGGGCAGCAGCATCTATCCGGCCTTCACCAAGTACTTCCTGCCGGAGCTGGTGCAGAAGTACCCCTATGACCCCGCCAAGGCCAAGGAGCTGCTGGCACAGGCCGGCTATCCCAACGGCTTTGACATGACCATCTCCGTTCCCTCCAACTATCAGCCCCATATGGACACGGCGGAGGTGGTGGCCGAGCAGCTGCGTGCTGTGGGCGTCAACGTCACCATCCAGCCCATGGAGTGGGGCGTGTGGCATGAGCAGGTCTATAAGGGCCGGGACTTCCAGGCCACGCTGGTGGGTCTGGATGCCAGTGCCATGACGGCCCGTGCGCTGCTGGAGCGCTTTACCTCCGACAACGCCAAAAACTTTGTCAACTACAACGAGCCCGACTACGATGCGTTGTTCACGCAGGCCATAAATGCCTCCGACGATGCGCAGCAGGCGGAGGTCTACAAGCAAATGGAGACCATGCTCTCCGACACCGCCGCCAACCTGTACATTCAGGATCTGGCGGATCTGGTGGCCATGCGTCAGAATCTGGCGGGGCTGGAGTTCTACCCCATCTATGTGCTGGATCTGTCCACGGTGCATTTTGTGAAATAAGGACGGCGAGCCCGTCCCCATAGAAATGAGGCGATGACCATGAAATATGCGGCAAAGAAGATCGTGTGGATGCTGCTGACCATGGTCATCGTCTCATTTTTGGCCTTTCTGGCCTTTCGCATCATTCCCGGCGACCCCACCGCCAAGCTGCTGGGCGAACAGGCCACCCCGGAGCGGGTGGAGGCCCTGCGGCAGGAGCTGGGGCTGGACCGCCCGTTTCTGGAGCGGTACGTCAACTGGCTGGGGGATTTCGTCCGGGGGGACATGGGCTCGTCGTACAATTACAGTATGCCGGTGAGCCAGATGCTGCAGGGGAAAATTCCCGTGACGGGGCTTTTGACCCTGCTGTCGTTTCTGCTGATCGTGGTGCTGTCCATCCCGCTGGGACTGTTCACCGCCCGCCACAGCGGCGGGGCGCTGGATAAGGCCCTGACGGTGGTGAATCAGGTACTGATGGCGGTGCCGGCCTTCTTTACCGGCATCCTGCTGACGTACCTGTTCGGCCTGCTGCTGCGGTGGTTCGTGCCGGGGAGCTTCGTCTCACCGGCGGAGAACTTCTGGCAGAGCGCCGGCTATCTGGTCTTCCCCGCCGCCGCCATCGCCATCCCCCGCATCGCCATGACGGTGAAGATGCTGCGCTCAGCGCTGCTGGCGGAGATGAACAAGGACTACGTCCGCACCTCGTACAGCCGGGGCAACGACCGGCGGGCCACCCTGTACCTCCATGTGCTGCGAAACGCCCTGCCGCCGGTGGTGAGCTTTCTGGCCATGACGGTGGCGGATATCGTGGCAGGCTCTGTGGTCATCGAGCAGGTCTTTGCCATTCCGGGGCTGGGGCGGCTGCTGCTGACCTCCATCTCCAACCGGGACTATCCGGTGGTGCAGGCCGTCGTGGTACTGGTGGCCTTCTGGGTGGTGCTGGTGAACCTGCTGGGGGATCTGCTGAATCAGCGGCTGGATCCCCGTCTGCGGCTGACGGATTGAGCCGCACACATTTGTAAAGAGAAATTTCTATGGAAAGGGGGCAGGCTCCGTGCTGCTGCACCAGAAAAAGAATCACTATCTCCGCATCGGCCTTGCCATCACGGCGGTCATCACGGCCATGGCGCTGGTGGGCTGCTTCTGGACGCCCTATGCCCCCACGGCCATGTCCGGCAGCGAGAAATTCGCTGCGCCCTCCCTGCGGCACCTGTTCGGTACGGACAACTTCGGCCGGGATATTTTCAGCCGGGTCATGGTGGGCGCCCGCACCACCTTCTTCATCAGCGCCTGCACCGTGACCATCGGCGCCGTGGTGGGAACGCTGGTGGGCGCCCTCACCGGCTACTTCGGCGGGCTGGTGGACGAGCTGCTGATGCGGGTCAACGACGCTGTCACCGCCTTTCCCAGCATCCTGCTGGCGCTGGTGTTCATCTCCCTGCTGGGCTTCGGCACCTACAACGTCATTCTGGCGCTGGGCATCGCCTTCATCCCCAGCTACGCCCGTGTCATACGGGGGGAGTTCGCCCGGCAGCGGGAGATGAACTATGTGAAAAACGCCCGGCTCATGGGGGCCAGCCACCTGCGGATCATGCTGGTACACATCCTGCCCAACACCCGGCAGGTGCTGCTGCCGACGCTGGCCATCGGGTTTAACAACGCCGTTCTGGCGGAGGCCAGCATGAGCTTTCTGGGCATTGGTGTCAAGCCGCCGGAGGTGTCTCTGGGCTACATGATGTCCGAGTCCCAGAGCTACATGGCCCGTGCGCCGTGGTATATGCTCACCTGCGGCAGTGTCATCGTGCTGCTGATCTTAGGGGTCAGCCTCATCGGCGAGGGCCTGCAGCAGAAGAAATGGGGGAGGTAGCGCCATGCTGGAGATCAAGGACCTTCATGTGCAGTTCCATACCTCCGACCACGAGGCGGTACGGGGCATCGACCTGACGGTGCAGGACGGTAAAATTATGGGGCTGGTGGGCGAATCCGGCTCCGGCAAGACCGTAACGGCCATGATGGTGTCCGGCCTGCTGCGGCCGGAGCAGGCGGATTTCCGGGGCCGCATCCTGCTGGACGGCGAGGATCTGCTCCACGCCGGCGGCCAGCGCATCCGTGCCATTCAGGGCAAGGATATCTGTGTGGTGTTTCAGGAGCCTATGAGCGCCATGGACCCCACCATGCGGATCGGTAAGCAGGTGGAGGAGTGCCTGCGGGTCCACACGGACCTGTCGGCGCAGGAGCGGAGGCAGCGGGCCCTGCAGGCTCTGCGGGACGTGGAGCTGCCGGACCCGGAGGGAGTCTATCGCAAGTACCCCCACGAGCTCTCCGGCGGAATGCTCCAGCGGGTGATGATCGCCGCCGCCATTGTGGCCCGGCCCCGTCTGCTGCTGGCGGACGAGCCCACCACGGCGCTGGATGTCACCATTCAGGCCCAGATACTGGCCCTGCTGAAGCGGCTGAACCAGGAGATGGGAATGTCCATCCTCTTCATCTCCCACAACCTCCATGTGGTGCGTAAGCTCTGCACCCGTGTGGCGGTGATGGAAAAGGGCTGCATTGTGGAGACGGGGCCGGTGGACCAGATCTTCTTCCACCCGCAGGCTCCCTATACCCAGCGGCTCATTGCCGCCATTCCCACAAGGAGGAAGCTATGAACAGCGAACCCATTCTGGAGGTGCGGCACCTGAATGTGTGGTATCGGCCCTCCGGCGTGCTGCGCCGGGGACGGCAGCAGGTGCTCCACGACGTGAGCTTTGACCTGTACCGGGGCGAGATACTGGGGCTGGTGGGGGAGTCCGGCTCCGGTAAATCCACGCTGGCCCGTGCCATTTTGGGGATGCTGCCGGACTGTGAGGGGGAGATCATCCATCACAGCAAGCGCCCTCAGATGGTGTTTCAGGACCCGGCCAGCGCCATGAACCCCAGCCGCACGGTGGAGTGGATATTGTCCGAACCCCTGCGGATCTACGGGAAATACGACGCCGCCGAGATGCGGCGGCGGGTGGCGGAAATTATGGAGCTGGTAGGTCTGCCGCCGGAGTGCGGCAAAATGTACCCGTCGGAGCTGTCCGGCGGCCAGCGGCAGCGGGTGTGCATCGGCACGGCGCTGATCCAGAAGCCGGGGCTCATCATCGCTGACGAGGCGGTGTCGGCGCTGGACGTCACCATTCAGGCTCAGATATTGGAGCTCATCGCCCGGCTGCGCCGGGAGTACGGGCTGTCGTACCTGTTTATCTCCCACGATCTGAACGTGGTGTATGAGATCTGCGACCGGTGCCTTGTGATGCACCGGGGACGCATCGTGGAGCAGGGACCGGTGGAGGAGCTTTACGACCATCCCAAGGAGGACTATACCAAGGCGCTGTTAGCAGCGGCGGAGTGAGCGCATATGACCAACCAACTGAAAGAGAAATTACTGGCCTACGGCACCAAGGCCGAGCCATTTACCGTACACAATCACATCCGGGTGACGGACCTGCAGGACGGCGAGGCCCGTGTGGAGCTGACGCTTCAGCCGGAGAGCCTGAACCGTTGGGGGACGGCCCACGGCGGCATCCTGTTTGCCTTAGCGGACATCGCCGCCGGAACGGCGGTCCTGACCCTGCGGCAGGAAGTGTGCCTCACTGTCAACGCCTCCATCGACTTTCTGGATGCGGCGGGGCTGGGCAGCACCCTCATCGCCGTGGGCCACGTGGATCGCATGGGCAAGTCTCTCTGCTTCTGCCACACGGACATCACCGACGAGACGGGCCGCCTGCTGGCGACGCTGCGGACGGTAATGGATCTGACGGGCCGCCCGCTGGAGCTGTGAGCGCTATGAGGGAGTTTTACAGACGCCACCGGGGACTGCACCGGTGGCTTTTGGCCGTGGTAGCCCTGCTGGCAGTGTATTTCGCCCTGCGGCCGGTGCCGGGGCTGATGAACTGGCTCAGCCGCCACGTCATCATGCCTTGGGAGCGGGCGGTGGCCAGCGTCTGCTATCTGTTCCGCACCTCTATGGCAGAGGTGGCATATATCGTGCTGCTATCGGTGGCTATCTTCTATGTAGCCAATGTCCTCCGGCGGTTGGTGACTCAGCCCCACCGGGGCCGGACTCTGTACCGCTTCTTCCTGACGGTGGTGTGCAGCGGGCTGAGCATCTATGCGGGCTTCTGCCTGCTGTGGGGCGTCAACTACTATGCCGACTCCTTCCAGCAGCAGTCCGGCATCTATGCCCGCTCCTGTACCGTGGAGGAGTTAGAGGCCGTCACGGCGGACTTTGCCCGCCAGCTGGCACAGGCGGCAGACAATGTGCAGCGGGACGAGAATGGCTGCTTTGCCGTGTCCCGGCAGGAGATCTTCGCCGCCGCCACGTCGGTGTACGCCCCCTCCTATGAGGAGTTCCCCTGTCTGCGGATGAAGGATCACACGCCCAAGGCCATCAGCTGCTCCACAGCGCTCAGCGCCATGGACTTCACGGGCTTCTACTTCCCCTTCACCGGAGAGGCCAACCTCAATGTGGACTGCCCTGCCAGCTTCCTGCCCTCCACCATCGTCCATGAGATGGCCCATCAGCGGGGCATCGCCTCGGAGCAGGAGTGCAACTTCATCGCCATTGCCGTGTCTCTGGCCAGCGGCGACCCGGTGTACCGGTATTCCGGGCTGCTGATGGGGTATGTGCATCTGGGCAACGCCCTGTACCGGGCGGACCCGGACCGGTGGCAGGTCATCCGGGATACACTGCCGGATACGGTGGTGGCAGACCTGCGGCAGAACAGCGCCTATTGGGCGGCCTTCGAGGGGCCGGTGAACGACGCTGCCAGCAAGGTCTACGACTCCTTCCTCAAAAGCAATGGCGAGAGCCGTGGCGTCCAGAGCTACGGCACCGTGGTGGATATGCTCATGGCGTACTACGGGTAAGTCAGGTTGCGGTAAGAGGAGCTGCAAATTCCCCAAAAGCGCAAGAACAGGCCCCGTCCGATGGACGGGGCCTGTCCGGCATTAAGCTAACGGTGTGATTTTCGTTTCGATAAACCGAATGTGGTCAGCGATATCGCTTTCCGCAAGATGGTTCAAGTAAATGTCCTCGGCATCCATATCGTCCCACGCTTCGACGACTCTATGTATAAGTACAAAAGTCATATCCGGTTCATAGGGGCTGTGTAAATGAACCTGTCCATTACAGAGATATCTTTGCACATCCGTTGCCTCCTTTCCTTTGAATTTGTTTTCTTATTACATTATACCGCATCACTGCACGCAAAAATAATCGAAAAAATGTAATAAGAAAGCAGGCCCTCGTCCTATGGACGGGGGCCTGCTTTCTTATCAATTGCAAATGGGGCAGGGCGAGAAGCCCCGCTGTACAGCATTTTCGGTATTGTATACCCAAAAGGAATCCCCTCTAAACTTGTAGCAGCTGAACTTGTGATATAGGTTTGTACCGTCATCTTCAATAAAAACCACATAGTCATCTATAAAGGATGCAAGTTTCTCATAGCTGGCAATGTCGCGATCCAAGGAGCGGATATCCGCATTCAGGCGTACAATCTGTTTTTCCAGATGAAGCATAGTAGATTCTTTCGTGGTTATCTGCTTCTCCAGATCAGTCACCTCGGTTTGCAGCTTTTGCACACTTACGGTTTGGAGGATTCCAAATCCAACAGCAAGTACAATGAGCAGTGATAGGCCGATGTAAACGATCGTGTGCTTGTTTAGGGCAAGCCGCTTAGTAGGCTCCTTAGCGGAGGTTTGATACGGCGCCTGTGAAGATGTGGAGGTCGGATTTATGGGCGCCATCACCTCGATGGGCTCATTGGATACACCTTCAGACGCAGTCTCACTTCTCACGGACACAGTCTCTGTATCAGTCGGCATATTGGCAGAATGGGTGGCTGGAGATGCTACGGGAATATTATCTGTGATGTTGGTGACTTTCTGGATTTTGCTTCCGCAGTACTGGCAAAATTCGCTATCATCAGGCAGATTGTGGTTGCATTTGCTGCAAATCATGTTAATGATTCCTCCTCCAAAACTCGTGTGCCACATCGGCTGCAAAATTTACTGTTGGCTATGAGTTTTGCGCCGCATTTTCGGCAAAATAGAATTTGTCCACTTTCGCCAGCAGTCCCAGTCTCTCCTTCATGAAAGCCGGACGAAGGGGCATCGCCCAAAGAGGCGGAAGTCTCGTCCCGCTGTGGCAACAGACGCTTTTCAAAATATTTGACATTTAGCCGATACCATATAAAATATAATACAATCGAGATAACAAAAAATACGATAAGTGCGGAAATCATATCAAAATTTCTCACGTAGGTTTCAACACCCTGCTGGTATGCGGTATAGATTGTTTCAAAAAGAAGAACCTTGCGAGTGAAACGCACAAAATGGGGATAATCGCCGCCAGACTTAACTGCGATGAGTATGCAGAGAACAAATTGTGCCACTGCACCGGCGAAAGAGAGTGTTAACCACCATATTTTTGTGTATATAGCCAAGTTTAGACGGAAGCTTTCCAGAACGGCAAGCAAAAAAAGGCCACTTAGAATAGGCCGCACTTTTGTATAGAAGGTAAACCATTTCGTCCCCATCAGCTTATTCATATTCTGTCTCCCCTTTTCAAAAACACGTTATGCTAAAAAGAAGTTACGAAAGCAATATTATCATAATTTGGCGAGATATGCAAATGAAAATACTGCATATCGCACAGTGCCACAGGCCCCGTCCGATGGACGGGGCCTGTTTCGATACCGGCACTCCCGGAATTTTTCTCCACGGAGACGAAAAATACATTGCGTCTGACCAGAGGAGATGACAAGAAGGATACGGGCGTCCGCAGTCGGAAAGCACGCCGGGGTCTGATGACCCGGCCCCATAAAACCAATAGGGGGACGCATGGCGTCCCCCTATTGGTTTTATTTATCAGACAATGAAGAAATCGGAGATCTGCCCGTACAGGATCATCAGCATACACAGCGGCGTGATATACTTGACGCAGAGACGGAAGAAATCATAGACCCAAGGGCGGTTCTCGCCGTTGAGGAGGATCTCCTGCCGCAGGGTATCCGGCTTCAGCTCCCAGCTGATCATCAGGCACATGAGCAGCGCCCCCAAGGGCATCAGCAGGCCCTCGGCCACGCTGTCGAACAGACCCAGCCAGCTGGTGCTCCAGCCGGGCAGCTTGGCGCCGGCCAGACCCAGCAGCTCCGCCGGGGAGATGTGATTGCTGCCCATACCGTCGGCGCAGACCAGAGCGCACAGGGCCGCACAGATCACCACCGCAATGGCGGAATACAGCTTGCGGCGGTCGCCCTTGCCCTTTTCCCGTGCCTTATCGCAGAAATGGGCCACGATGACCTCCAGCATGGAGATGGAGGAGGAGATGGCGGCAAAGAACACCAGCAGGTAAAACAGGATGCCGAACACGGGACCGGCGGGTCCCATCTTATCGAACACGTTCTGCATGGTGATAAACAGCAGCTCCGGGCCGCCCAAAGCTCCGTTGGGGTCCAGGGCAAAGCGTCCGGGAATGACACACAGACCGGCCATCAGGGCCACCACGGTATCCATGCCCACGATGATCATGGCGCTCTTGCCCAGATCCTGCTTCTTGTCCAGATAGGAGCCGTAGGTAATCATGACACCGGCGCCCAAAGACAGGGAGAAGAACATCTGCCCGCCGGCGGCTGTGAGAACCTTCCAGAAGCCGGGGGCCTCGTCGATGATGCCGTTGGCCACGGCCCAGCCGGGGACGAACATATACTTCAGGCCGTCCGCCGTACCCGGCAGGGTGCAGGAGCGGATGATGCAGATGATGAGGATGAAGAACAGGGCCGGCATCCCTACGGAGCAGACCCGCTCGATGCCGCCGCCTACGCCGCTCATGACCACCAGCATGGTGATGAGCATGAAGGCCAGTGCAAAGGCGATGGACACGTCGGGCTGGCTCAGCAGCCCCTGAAACACGTCGGCGCCGCCCACTCCGTTAGTGCCAAATTCGGCGCCGATGAGGTTGCCAAAGTTCACCACCACATAGCGCAGACAGTAGCCGCCCAGAGCGCTGTAAAAGCTGAAGATCAGCGCCGCAGCGGCAATACCCAGCCAGCCCAGCCACTTGAAGCGCTTGGAGATGCTCTGGTAAGCGCCCACAGCGCCATGGCCCGTCTTGCGGCCCAGCGCCAGCTCGCCCAGCATGATGATAACGCCGCAGCACAGCGCCAGCGCCAGATACAGGATCAGGAAGGGGAAGCCACCGTTGGCACCCATTTTGTTGGGGAAGCCCCATATATTGCCCAGCCCCACAGCCGAGCCCACAGCGGCCATCAGAAAACCGAAGTTTGATCCGAAGCCCTTGCGATCGTTCATCGTGTGTTTCTCCTCTCCGGTGCATAACGCATAAAACCCTAACTATTATACAGCATTTTAACATAAGATACAACGATTTTTTCCGCAAACTCCGTTAGATACAGCATCTATTTATCCGGCAAAATGAGGCAGACCGCATATTTAGCCGGGGCACTCCACAATTTTTGGTGTTTTCGGGAAAAAGTGTTGACACCGGGCCGGGGATGTGGTATATTAGGTGTTGCCGATATCCGCCGGTGTGGTGGAATGGCAGACACAGGAGACTTAAAATCTCCCGGTAGCGATACCGTACCGGTTCGAGTCCGGTCACCGGCACCATCCGGTCCTTCTGAATATCGCGGAGTAGAGCAGTTGGCAGCTCGTCGGGCTCATAACCCGGAGGTCGCAGGTTCAAGTCCTGCCTCCGCAACCAGATCGAGTGTTCATAACCAACCTGAGAGTTGGATGTGGACACTCGATTTTTTTGCCTACATTTGTGTCTCTTTGATCAGCGGATACAGCACATCCCTCGCACACGATCCCGTGGCCCCTGCATTTTCCAGAAACCCCCAACAGCCGCAGCTACATATTTTTGCCGCCATTGCAGAAAATAGGCATACCGCCGATGAAGAAGGGCAAGCACACCCACCATCGCCGGTAACAAAACTCAACAGCTGGAGGATGTATATAGATGAAAGCAACTGGGATCGTGCGGCGCATCGATGACCTGGGCCGGGTCGTGATCCCCAAGGAGATCCGCCGCACCATGCGTATCCGTGAGGGCGACCCGTTGGAGATCTACACCACACGGGACGGGGAAGTCATTTTCAAGAAGTACTCCCTCATCGGCGGGCTGGAGGACTTCGCCGCCCAATTCTGCGACACCCTGTCCCGCAACACGGATTTCACCGCCGCTGTCACCGACCGGGACGGCATCGTGGCCGTAGCCGGGGCCGGGAAGCGGGAGCTGCTGGGCAAGAACCTTTCTCCGCAGCTGGAGCAGATCATGGAGCAGCGCAGCATCTATCAGTACCGCTCCGGGCAGGAGCGGCTGCCGGTCTCCGAGAGCACCGGGCAGTACGCAGCGGCGGTGGCCGCCCCCATCCTGTGCGGCGGCGACGTGTTGGGGCTGGTACTCTTTGTCTCAGCGGAGGATCGTCTCCCCGGCGAGGGGGAGTACAAGCTGGCCCAAGCCGTGGCGGGTTTTCTGGGCAAGCACATGGAGACCTGACTGCAAAGGGAGCCGGGAGAGCGATGCTCTCCCGGCTCCCTTCGCCCGTTTATCCCAGCAGTCCGAAGGCTCCATGGATCAGCATACAGACCGCCATCCCCACCGCCGTCGGCAGCACCATGGCCAGAAGCGTCCACCGGCAGCCGCCGGTCTCCCGGCGGATGGTGAGGCAGGTGGTGCCGCAGGGGAAGTGCAGCAGGCACAGGGCCATCATACACAGGGCCGTCTCCGTGGTCCAGCCGCTGTGCAGCAAAATGTCCCGCAGCGCCTCCAGCCCGCCGCACTCCGTCAGCGTCCCGGTGTGCAGATAGCCCATCAGCAGAATGGGCAGCACGATCTCATTGGCGGGAAAGCCCAGCAGAAAGGCCAGCAGCACCATGCCGTCCAGCCCCATGAGCCGTCCCAGCGGGGACAGTACCCCGGCGGCCCGCTCCAGCAGAGAGACGCCCCCGGCGTCCATGTTCCCCATCCCCCAGATCAGCAGCCCCGCCGGGGCCGTCACCGTCAGCGCCCGTCCCAGCACAAACACCGTTCGATCCAGCAGGGAGCGCACCAGCACCCGCCCCACCTGGGGCAGGCGATAGGGCGGCAGCTCCAGCGAAAAAAAGGAGGGCTGTCCTCGCAGCACCGTGGCGCTCAGCAGCTTGGACATGGCCAGCGTCATGGCCACGCAGAACACGATGACCCCTAAAAACACCGCCGCTGCCAGTGCCGACCGCCCCGGTCCGGCGGCATCCCCCAGAAAGAACAGGCTAATCAGGGCGATCAGCGTAGGGAAGCGGCCGTTGCATGGAACGAAGCAGTTGGTGAGGATGGCCACCAGCCGCTCTCTGGGGCTGGCAATGATGCGGCAGCCGGTGACGCCGCAGGCGTTGCAGCCGAAGCCCATGGCCATGGTGAGGCTCTGCCGCCCGCAGGCGCCCGCCGCCCGGAAGCACCGATCCATGCAGAAGGCCACTCTGGGCAGATACCCGGCGTCCTCCAGCAGCGTGAACAGGGGGAAGAAGATGGCCATGGGAGGCAGCATCACCGCCACCACCCACGCCACCGTCCGGTAGATGCCGTCCACCACCGCCCCCTGCACCCACCACGGCGCTCCTGCCAGCAGACCCCGCAGTGGTTCCTCCAGCGCCGTCAGCCACCGGCTCAGCAGCCGGGAGGGGGCATTGGCCCCCTGTATGGTCAGGTAGAACACCAGCCCCAGCAGCAAAAGCATCACCGGAAAGCCTGTAAGCCGGGAGGTCAGCAGCCGATCCA
>ENA-ORUB01002616-ORUB01002616.1-human-gut-metagenome-genome-assembly--contig:-NODE-2616-length-16672-cov-44.614973_pt1 | contig 16672 bp, 7 predicted proteins | sample MGYA00241918_ERZ509200 | MGnify/ENA primary metagenome ERZ509200 (study PRJEB26280, sample SAMEA2338853) | human gut metagenome | biome: human gut; feature: human-associated habitat; material: faeces... | reverse complement strand
AACTTGGGATAATGTTTTCTGCATTCTTTCCTTCATAAGGTATGTTTCAATTACTATCGTTTAATTGTTAGGTTCAGCCCTTCATGCAATGTTATCGATTATTGCAATACTATGGCATCTGCTGACTTCTCACGGCAAGCTTTACTCCGCTTCTTTCGTAAAAAAAAACTATTTGAAGCGTCCGTGAGACCTCCTCGGATAAGAGCATTGTCTTTCCATCTTATACCCACTTCATTTACACCGACCGTTCCGAATAGCTATAGGGCTTTGGCTTGTCGTGCAGCCTTACCCACGGTCATATGCCTTATATGAAGTTTCTGTCCGTTAGGTCAGATGTTTGCCGCCGGCTTCTTTCAGATTTCACCTCACGATGAACACCCTTGCCTTGGGCTATGTAATTCCCGCTATTAGGGCTTACTCGGGACTTGCACCCGTTAGACAATGCTCATGCCGAGCATACACGAACAAAGGGGAACAACCAGTCTTTGGTCGTTCCCCTTTATTCGTTGTATTCATTCTGATTACATCACATGATTGTCAAAATGGCTTTGCATGCATATCATCCCGTCCTTCCTTGTTGATAAAGCGAGCTGCACTCGGCAATTTGAAAGCGAGCTTTCATTGCACTCACTGGCATCGCTTTTTCCCATTAAAGAAGGATTTTTTCGAATCCCTCCGTCTCCCTTTCCAAAGGGAGCTCCACCTCTTACCAAGCCTTCTCAATAGTCTTTACGACCCCTTCGGTTCCCCTTGTAGGGGACAGAAACCTCAGAAGGAAGGATGTAAACCGCCCTACTCGGTGCTCGGAACCGCTACGCTCTAAGGTTGGCGGACCAAAGCGGTCTTCGCCATATTGTGCGGGATGGGACCGCCTGGCTGTTATGGGGATCAGCTTGCAATTATATTGTTGAAAGTGAGTGCATGGAGAGGGCTTACAGATTGAGACCACCATTTTTGTTCCTCATTGCAGTATCGCTCTGCGCTTGTCGTCGCTCGAATGAGGAATATTATTTTTTATTCTACTTTTGAGAGGATTACTTCTGGAGAGGTACCCATCAGGGTTATGGCGGAAATCTTATGACCGCCATTGACCATATGTTCCAAAATGGAACAAAAGAGCAATGCCCTATTTGCTAAAACCATCAAGCACGTCTTGCTTGATTCTCTTAGCAACATCCAATTGTTCTTCGCGAACCATTATATGAATATACATATCGTTACCACAAGCATCAATGCAAATTGGTAAATCAACAACATTCATATCTAATAACCCTTGAAGCTTTTGAAACAAACTTGTAAAAAGTCTGTTACGATAATACTGTACCGAAAAGCCTTCTGCCTTTTTACGAGCATTCATCGGAACATCGGCTATATCATCGCATACATAATACAATATCGCATTGTCATGAGACCTGAAGAAGCTATAAATTTGATTAGAGATAAGTGATAAATCCCGAATCCCTGTCACATGTTTATAACTACCTATTCTGTTGAGATATATTCCCCATACCTCAACATCAGACTTTTCTAAGGCGGAATTTATTTCGGATGACAAAAATCTCGCTCCATCATTCAGAATTCGCACGATATATATATCACCCGTTTTGCTTGTAAATCTATATTCAAATGCATCCATTACATAGCAATATCACAAACCTCGCATCCTCGTTTTGCCATATCTTGCAGCTGAGCTGCCTTATATGCCTTCATACGCTTCACCCACTCTGCTACCTTTGGGGAATCGCTTTTAATAACTAATGTTTCTTTTATTTCTATCATTGTATAACCTCCTATAATAAAGACTGCTGCAAAGATACTACTTTCTGACGTAAACACCAAGGAATTAAGAGAAAAAATGCATTTATTAACCTATACTTGGCTTAGGGCTAAACATTACAACACACAAAATGATTCTGCTTCCTTACCGGTTCTGCAGCGATAGTCATCACGCATTCGCTTTTCCATTTGTGCTGATTTTTCTACCTCTCCGTCTCTCCTGCAAGGAGAGCTCCACATCCTAACCAAGCCTTCCCTTCTCAGAAAGGAAGGATGTAACCGCCCTACTCGGTGCTCAGAACCGCTACGCTATAAGGTTGGCGGACCATCAAAGGTCTTCGCCATGGTTGTGCGGGATGGGACCGCTGGGCTATAACTTACTATAACATTTTACTCAGATAACTCATAGTTTTTTTATGCAACAAGATCATTCTCAACTTAATCTTCTTCAACGACTTCGAGTAAATTTCTACTTATCGTAAGCGTTGCACCACTGATATACTTGATTTCGCTGCCGATAACGGCTTTCTTGCCATTATAACTCTGTACGTATGCTTCCACACCTTTCATGCTACCTGCTACCACTCGCACTTTGATTCCTTTCTTCAAAGGAACAGGGGCAGCAGTGACAGGCTCTTCATCATTCTCTACAAAATATCGATAGTTGGCAACAACCTGGTCGGGAATTTGATATATTTTCCTTTGACCTGGCATCGTCAGCATCTTATACACATCCGAACGGAAGCGGATTTTGTCAAGTTGTCTCGGAGAGACGTTACAAAAGATGAAAGTGGAAAGAAATAGCTTTTCTTTCACTTTTCGCTTATTGGAACGTTTGTCTATATAAACTACTTTTACCTTGGGAATCCAGTAATCAAACCAAACATGATTGTGATTAAGATTGATTCGTATAGAATCAGCTATTCTCGTTTCACAATTCACTCTCACTACAGCTACATACCATCCTGCATCAGCAGGTTTTTCAAGCCCTTCATTAGGCTTTTCCGGAACCGTTTTCTTAGCGTTTTGTTCACTTTTTGCCACGGCTTCGCCGTCGTCCCCTGCAATAGTGGACGTAACCTGTGAGTGTATATTTGTCTCTTTCATCATGCGAATCAAGCTCGTTTATTGATGTCGTTCATCTGAATCTCTACATAAGAGACACAGAAACTCTTTGCAAATATAAGATAATTGTTGGAAACTAGCAAATTATGCGTGTTAAAAAAAATAATAAAAATGATAGGGACACCTTCGTCTCTACCAAAGAAACAAAGATGCCCCTATATATAGTAAGGTATCAGATAATGTGGGTATAAAAGGATTATCAAAAAATAAGTATTGATATTTAAAAACCAGAATATACTATCTTACTGAAATCTTCTGACCCTTAGCCTGAGCACAGGACTGGGTAGATGCCTTCACGATGTAAATGCCGGATGGAACACGGAGAATCATTCTCTGCTTATCAGGCAACTGATAACTGTGAACCATCTTGCCATCCAATGTAAATACCTGAACCCTGTCGAGCTTCTCACCACCCAAGGCAGAAACAACGATCATGCCTGCAGCTGGTGAGTAAACCTTCACCGGTGCGCTCTGCTCTTCAGTCTCCATGCGGTCGATGCCGGTTGAAGTACGGATCTGGGTGAGGAAGTATCTTCCGTGATCACCCGCCTTCACCTTCACAGCCTCGCCTTCATGAAGTTCTGTAAAGCTTGCCGATGCAGCATCATAGAGATAAACCGGAGCATCAAGCTTGTTCACACCCTTCAGGGTAAGTGAAACCTCTTCAGCCTGCTGGCTCACGATACCGAGCGGAATCCATGACAACTCAGGAACAGCATTCACAGCCACCGCCTCGTTGCCGGCAACGGTATAAACCTGCGGAACATCCTTCAGGTTCTGATCATACAAGAGATCCACATCCTCCTGGTCATCATAGTCGGCAGAAGCCTCCGGACGCAAAGCAATGCGTGCCTTTGAGGTCTGGCCGTTGGAATTCTCTGTCGTTGCTTCAACGCTCTTGACATAGTCTGATGCCATCAACAGGCCAGGAGTGATAGTGCGGTCTACACACATCGTAGAAGTGAATCTTACATCTGGAACTGTTGCGTCCTCATTCTTCTTGACAAAGAACGACTGTGTAGGCTGGATAGCGTAGTTCTCTGTAGAAGAAATAGCCTTTACCTCACCATTCTCTACAATCCAAATAGCGTTCTGCAAACCTGTATTGGCCTCGAAGAACTTCTTCAGAGAGATAGAGCAGGTATATGGATTAGCCACGAGATAGAAACCACTGTTGTTATCAGTTCCTAAACTCTGAGTCTTCTCTGCGAGATGCTTCTCATCGTTATTGAAGGCAACGAGAAGCTTGCCATGACCATTGCCCTTTTCAACGTTGGCTGATTTACCACCAGAAGTTGTTGATCCATCAGAATCGTAGTACTGATAGCTAGTATCAGCCTTCGGCAAACGGAGGAGCGCCTTTGGCAATTTAGAACCATCAGCAGGTTTCTTCGGCAAGAGCGCATTACCCGCCTTGATAGAGAAACCACCGAAGGTTCCACCTGCGGCATAGCTCTCATCCACCCTATTATATACATGGCTCCAGTAGCCGAGATTCATATCAACATTTTCTGGAGCAGCTACACTTGGGTAATGAGATGCAGGATAATCACTCTTAGGTGTGATTTCCTTCACATCACTCTTCATCCAAGCTCTCTGATAAACCGGATACTTGCTCCGGCTATATACATTCGTATCAAACGTGATATCCTCAAACGCCTTGGTTTCCTGTCGTCCATCCTTTGCTGGCACATACATATCACCGGCGTAGATATACTGCAGAGGCGAAGCCATGGTGTACCACTTGTTAGGCACCAGCTCCTTCTCTACCCAAGCCTTGTCATATACCAGATAGCACTGGTCGCGAAGCTCGCCCTGAGGCTTAAAGTAAATCTGATGACAGGTATTGCCATAGAACTTCTCGCACTTCAGATTACCTTCTGTATCCAATCCCTTATTGGCATCTGCCTCATTCCAGAACGCCATGATGTCATACTGGATATACTTCGTAGCTTCATTACCCTTGCCATTGGTCAGCTTGGTAGCAATCTGATTGGTGCTACGGTAAACCACATTACCGAGGTCAGGGAATGGCAAACCATTCAGATTGCCGATGGTTACCTTGGTAAACTTCATTGGCACATAGCTGTTCTGAGTAGGAATATCCTTTGCAGAAGTTGGCGTACCAGACATACTGCTTCCATAAGCCAGATAATCTGTATACTTATCATCATACAATTCTGTAGAAGATGAGCGATGCCAGTTATCATCATTGTTCCAGTTGGCATTCATACCGCCATCTGCAGTAGGAGTCCAGGTAATGAACTCCGGTACAATCTTCAACTTGAGATAAGACTCGCCAGGGCAATTGGTAGTTCCCGCAGAAGCTGCTCTCTTCTCGTAAGCGAATCGGAGTACATAGTAATATCCCTCGTGGAAATTAGCAACTGCATCATTTTCAAACTTGAGGTTGAGAGTAGTCTGAGTCTTTTTATCAAAAGCAGGCAGCTCTTCGTTCTCCAATGTTGCAACCTGAGTATTCAACTTCGTTTCCCATAAAGGATCATTCGTAGATGCAACAATTACGCTCTTCGAATTAACAGCAAGGGCTTTACTATCATCAATGAAAGTAAGTGGCTCAGTAATAGCTGTTCCATCTCTCATCGTAGCACTATGAAGAGGTACCTTCAAATATCCCTTAGAAGCCTTCAACTTCTCCAGCTGTGGCAAACCGATACGAAGCGATGCCTCATAACTGCCATCATTAAATGGATAATCCACATCATTGAAACCGAAGTTAAGCTGTGGTCCATCCTTCATCACACGTAAATCTACCGGTATAGCACCTGTACACAACAGATAGGTTGTACCATTGATTGTGTATGGAATATAGCCATCTCCATTCGGAGTTCCTTCTGGCTGCATATAGATTTTATGAGTTTTACCCAAAGGAAGTTTATCCTTGCTGATGATGATTTCGTTGCTGGCTGTTTCGTTCAACTTATTATCTTTATGTATATCATTAAGATACCAGTAGAACTTAACATTATCCAATGTTATCTTACCACCATTATTAGGGTCAGTTGTTGTCAATTGTCCCTTGATTTTAACCTCATAGTTGTCAGCTTGATCGCAAGGAATCTTATAATCCGTTACGATATTGCCCTTGGTATCAGTAATGATTGGATGCTGGCTAACCATTTCAAACCAGTTACTGTACAACGAGCAGACTTCAGCAGGTGTGCCCCAATTAGCATTTCCCTTGGCAGGATCCTCTGTAGATACAGATACATAATACTTCTTACCCGTAGTCAAAGGAAAGTCCTTATTGCTGATAACAATATAGGTTTCACCTTCACTATCTTGCTCAATCATATTAGTACCATCGATCTCAAAGTTCTTACAGGTTTCCTCTGAATCGTATACATCAACAGTACCATATTCTGTACCAGAAACTGTACTTGTATTACCGGTCGTTCTATCCTTCAAGGTATAAGAATAATCCGTATTTACAGGATTACCATCTTCACCCACAAATCTGAAATAGATCTTTGTATTTTTATGTCCCAAAATTGCATTCAAAGTCTCGTGGATAGCACGTATCTTCAGCTTGATGGTTCCAGTTGTAGCACCGTTACATACCGGCTTTTCCTGAATCACCTGAACCTTAGCAGGCGCTAGATACATACGGATATCATCTACAGCATAGTCGGCACCATCAGTATTGCTACAGTAATTATCAATCTCCAGTCGGAAATCTGAATACTGCTCTACATTTGACTCTTTTTGCAAAGTAATCTTACCATATACCTGGTACCAAGTTGCCGGTTTCAATTTTTCTACATTAGTCTTAAAATCACCAGACGCAAAACTATGTATCAGGTGTTTTTCAACAATATCATCATTGACATTTCTTTTAACACCAAATAGTTTAAACATAATCTGTGGCTTAGTATCCGCTTTAGTCATGTCAGCAACACCCGCTGTGAAGATAAGTTGCTGTCCTGTACAGAGATCTGCCGTGAAATCTGCAGCGGCGATTTTTCTACTTTCGTCTGATGCATCCACATAGAGGAAGTGGCCATACTGAGAACCATTGGTTATCTCATAAGTCTTATCATATAATTGTCCACTTTGCCACCAAAGATATCCATCTTTAAGTGTCTCACCATTACCGGAAATACCATTAACATTGGCAGATTTATACAAGCAATAATCTCCATGAAGTGGAGAATGACCGATTTCCCCCAGGTTAACCCACCAAGAAGCATCGCAGTCAATCAAATCACGATATACGAAACTATAAGCACGGCGATCCCATTTAGATGGTAATCGGTCCTGGTTGTCATCCGGACTTGTAGGAGCAGACACAGTCTGTTCTACATCATCATCATCAAATGTAATTGGCTTAGTAGCCATTTTATAATGCTCGTCAAGATAACTAATCAGTCTGTTATTCAATCCATTTTTAACGATCTCCTCTTTAGTCATCGGATGATTATTCATGAATCGAACATCAAAGTTGGCTATAGGGCAACGATGATTTTCTTCATCCATAGCATACGCAACGATGAATACAGGATCTCCGTATTCAAATGTAAAGCTCTTATTTGATCCAGACAAAGATGCAGGCATCCAGTTGCCGTTGAGCTTATTCATCGTCAAATCAAAGAAACGGTCGGTCTTGGTACCTAAACATAGACAATAGGTCTTGGTCTTATCATACGCCCACCATTCAATCTTAGTTGCCTTGCATAATTTATTTTTATCGAAGTTGGATTCTACGAGTTTGTCCTTTTCATCTGCATAATATACCCGATTAGTGAAACCAAAAGAAGCTCCATCTTGGTTATATACACCATTTGCTAATGGATGGAAATAATATTTCTTAGCATCTGACAAATCCAGTCGAAGAGTAACAACAGAAGAACTTTTATCCTTCATACCAACTGTTATATACTTACCATCCTCATAAGTTCTATAACCTGCTCTTTCAAGATTTTTGCCAATAGCTGTATTCATAATGTCGTCTGCTAACTTCTTGGCAGAACGGATATGGAAAATGTATCTGATAGAGAGCGTTGGCTCATGTACAAGATAAGTTTTTGTTGCATCCAAACCATCAATATAACGGCTCACATCACAGGCGATGTCTTCACCAGCCCACCCTTCAGATGAAGCTTCTGCTGGTGCAGTATATGTAACACCGATATTATCGCTACATGGTTTATCTGCCTTTTGAAGTTTGTAAGCAAACAAACCATAGTTCTTTTCTCCTGATATTATAGAATTCAGAAGAGTCGGTTTTGTTCCAGAGTTTTGACGTAAATTATTACTAGCAAAATCTGTCTTTAAATCATACCATCTGAAATAGCCTTGTGGTTCAAGATCTTTTCCGCTATTTTCATACTCATCGAATGGCAGCACTAACTCTACTTGCTCATTAGCATCCTTTACATAGACATAGTACTCCCATTCAGCAGTCTGCTGCATACCCTTTTCGTCAAATGCAGTATTAGCATGGCCTACATAATGATTGAAAGGCATGTTGTACTTTGTTTCCAAAGTAATATTATACAATGCATCCAAAGTTGGCTCCTTCTCAACAACACCATATTTAGTAGTCAATTCAGAGACATTTTTGGAAATAACAAAAGATAATTTTATGTTATCCCAAGACTCATCACTAGGCAACTCTAAGGTAACATCCAAGTCTTTTGCTTGAATTGAGGAACCGGTATTATTAAAGTAAATATAGCTAAAATCGTCACGCTTCTTTATTTTTTCAGAAGAGACAATAAGATTATCTACTTTGGTGTTGTTATCTGTATGTTTTATAGTCCAACGTATATAGATGTCCTTAATATCTTCTTTAGACGAAACACCCAAGATAGATTTTATCTCATCATATATAGAAGCACCACTGAAGATACATTTGTTTCCTTCTTTTAAAGCATAAGTAGATTTCACCAAAGTAGGATCAGTTGCCTCGGTGAAAGTTACAGCATCAATATCTCTCTGAGAATAAAGCTGATAAGTTAGAGTGACATCTGAAGTTTCTTTATCCGACTCAAAATCATTGGTATTTGAAGCCTTAAATATAACTTGATATCCAGATAAGTCTAATACCTTATTAGAGAAGGTGAAATTAAAAAGTTTTTCTTTACCACCCCATGAATAATCATTCTGTGAAAACATATAATAATTTCCAACTTTCTTAACTCCTTCATTAGAAATATTGTAATCAAAATCAGAATCAGAATTATTTCCCCATCGAGCTAAGCCAAAATTATCTAAAGAAACTTGCTTGCCATCTTTATCTTTAAAATAAATCAAAGCATAATCGTATGCAAAAGCATTATTCTTCCACATGATGTCACATAAGTTAATGTTAACCTTATGTACATCATTTAAAAATACATTCTGTCCCCATATAGCATTTGGCAGCAATGTAAGCATTGCTACCAACATATATCTCATTACACTATTAAAAATCTTAGACTTAAACATAAGCTTCAATGTTTTTTAATATAAGTATTATTGTTTTGTTCTGAAATAGTAACTCTGTCTCGTATATTTACGAGCAGCATAGCTTCTTAAATCCTTGGTGAAAAGTATCTTATATACAAGCTCTTTTCCTGAGACACTTGGCACAGGGACGGTGACCTTGTAGAGGGCGCTCTGCTTGTCGGCTTTGTCATCATTGAAGGTACCTTCAAAATAGCCGGTGGTTGTATTCCATGATGGAATAGTTTTAAACACCAACTTGGCATTAGCTGTTTCATCAGTCATACCATCTTCTTTGATTAACTCCCATTTTACTTGGGTATTATCGATACCAGTTACCTCTGAGTCATCACTTGCCTTTACTACCTTTGGCTGGATATGGAATTCCTCTTCCGGGTAATAACAGGTGTAGGAAAGAGTGGTTCCGTTATCTCTTATGGATGGATAGAGACCGATGGCAGAGAAGGACTGAACATCAAACTTCAACTTGTAATCATCTAATTTGATTTGAAGAATGTGATGATCGTTGCGTGCTATCGTTGTCCAATCCTGGAACAGGGCGTAACGCTTGACTCCTGCTGATGTATTCAGGTTGATGATGAAATACTTGGAAGTATTACCCGCTGCGCTTTCATTCACATAGAATGAAACTTCATTCTCTGATTTATAATCGGTTACACCTGCTTTTATCGTCTTTGGTGAAGGCAACTTATATGTATAACTCTCTGTTGCTGCCTGCCCTACCAGATTCGGGGAACATTCCACCTGATCCTTATCTGCATCGGTATGATTTGGCAGCAGTTTGATATTCTCCTTATCTCCATTCTTATTACTGTTCTTTGTAATATCGCTGATAGTAATATCATTGATTACCAAATCCGTTTTACTTGGATTCTTAAACTGGAGTGTAACCTTTGCCAGCATTCTTACTACCCAAAGCTCAGTTTTATCGGTTGTTCCATCTTGGTTTACAGTAAGCGTCTGCTCATTACTCATAGGAATACCAGAAATAGTAGCATCGAAGCCATTGCCATTCATCTTATATTTCATGTTCTTAAAATCAACAGCAGAGCCGTTGGTCAACGTACCCAACTGCGTTTTATCAATATTGGCAAAAGAATAGACCTGATAGGTGCCTGGGGCTACATTCTCCAGAGTAACCTCGTCTTCCTCAGCATGCTGAGCATCAACCTGAGTTTTCTCTATGGTCTGCACTACCTTATCACCTTGAGTAAGAACAACAAACCAGCTCTTCATATTCTCTGCATCGGAACCAGACTCCCAGTCTGGAGTAAGAGCACGGCTATGAGGTGCAGCCTGACCTATAGAGCCAGACGCAGAAGTAGAGAGTTTGAGATGAATGGTAAAGCCATTCTTGCTTCCTCCATCAGGATTATCAGACATAGAACTGTCGTCTGGCGAGCAAGCCGTAAAGGTGGCAAGCATCGTCAGTACCAACAGCGCCATTATCGTTTTTATCTTATTCATATCTATTACTCATTATTATCCGTCTTATTACATGGAAGTCTCTGCATGGGTATACTTTGCCCACTTCTTGACAGCAATCGTGAGAACCATACCCTTCTTCTCACCCACTACTCCTTCTATCTTGATACGATAGATATTATTGCGGACAATGCCATAATACATAGGAGCAGTTTTAGGACCTGTACCTGTTGGATCACTATGGCGAATGGTGTAGGTATAGTATTTATCTGTACCGGATGTACCCGCCTTAGGCTGCTTTTTGGTTGAATCCCAATCAGAAAGCTCATAATACTTGCCTTTAAACACCAGTCCTGTTGCATACTCTTCTGAATTATCAAAAGTAGTATTCTCCATCGCATAATCAAGAACGAAGAAAGAAGAGCTTGTTGAACCTAAAACTTTCTTGACAGGAAGGTATCCTGTAGCAGATGGCCAACCTGCATCATTTAACTTACGAACATTATATGTAAGACCACTTGGAGTAGAACCTGTATTCTTACCAGAAGTCCATGGATCTATCACATAGTTTGTAGCTTTCTTGTCGGTTTCCGAAACAGTTTTCTCATCACCCAAATAAGTCAGAGCAGTTCCCGTTTTATCTCCCACACGCTTAATGCAAAACTCACCGGAAGTAAGCTTGTTGTAAGGGAGAATAGACTCCAAAACAAAGCCACCCACTAAATTGTTTGAAACATCCTTCACATCAAAAGCATAAGTTCCGGTACCAGGATTTGTAGGAGAATCAACATACTTACCATCACCTGGATCAATATCAATACGGGCAGCTAGACGCTCTATATCAACATTTACTGTAAGCGGATTAGCCTCGGTTCCATCACCAGTAGCATTACCACCAGCAGAAGTCAACTCGGTAGTAGCATCCTTCTCTGAAGTCATGATAAAGTTATTCGAAGCAGCATCAAGTGCCTGAAGATGAGCATCTCTAAGTTCACTCAATTTCTTGTTCAAGTAGGTTAGAGTGACGTCACCGGCATTCGCTACCACCAAAACATGATATGCCTTGGAAACGACGATTGGCAAACATTGCTTTTTCTCGAACGTATATACCTTATCATATCTTGTATTACCAGGCTTCTCTGTTGGTTTCTCAAAGTAGAAAGCCTGCTCTATCTTTGCATCGCCATCGCTTATGCCTGTAGTGCTAGAGTAAAGAAATACACAGACATTGTTCACCTTATATTCGTTTTCAAAAGCCGTTTCTCTACCATCACCGTCTTCCCCTCCTTGAGGACCTGCTGCACGAGACGTGGCTTTGGTATCACCAGCCACAGCTACCTGCACAGTAAAGTAAGCCTCTCCCTTGAAGGCGTCGGGCTTGCCGTCATCATCATCGGTGCTGCCAGCGCAGGATGCGAAAGCACCGATGACAAGAACTGAAAGCAGAAGCAGATATATTGATTTCAACTTCTTCATAATCCTCTTAGTTGTTAAGTACTTCAAACTGTATTCTCTGACTCCAGCTAAGCGCATTCACGCTGATAGTAATGTAAGCGTATTTCAACTTACCATCTTGAAGGAAGAACTGTAACTTATAGTCATAAGCTCTATCCAAGAACTCTTGTGGAGTATACATATATTCCTCACTGGTGCGAACTCGGCTCAAGAGGTCAGGCAAATCTACATCTACCACGGTCTTGCCTGTTTCCTTGTTGGCGATGATCAATTTTCCATCGTCCTTCGCCTTATCGTGATAAATCAGACGGGAGGTCATAAAGTCGGCATGAGCTATCTTGCCTACTCCTTCCAATTCATTACCATTGACATCACCTGCAGTAGAGCCTTCACGGTCTTCTGTATTCCAAACAGCATGTGGAGTATAGATTACCTGATTAGTCTCATCAAGTGAATTGTCACAGAGGATGTGGGAATTATGGTCTTGGATGATAAAACTATAGTCGTTTACATCCATTGTGGTTGGGTCGTTGAGTTCACGCAAGGTAACATTAATCTTCTTGGTATCACGTACCAGCGAAACGGTGGTATAGTTAGGACGGGTAGCGGAATACTCTACGAGCGCATCAGACTTACCATGCCACAGGGTATCGAGTGGCAAGTTGTGGTTATCTATGATATAATAACCATTGCGCTGAATCTTATCAAGGTTTACTTCCAATTTATCCATCTTATCGCCCACAGCAGGTTCTGTACGAACGAACTTTGCACGCTGGGTATTCAACTGATCAGCATAAGCATTCTGTCCAGCCAAAGCTATGAACTGATACTTGCCTGGTTGAAGATCGGTAATATGCATTTTATAGTCTATATTTTTCAAAGGCAGCGCAGATAAAGAGTTTGCCTCTTCGAATTTCTTCACAAAATTTCCATTTTCATCATAGACATAAAGGGTTACCGCCCCAACATGATCATTGAACATGTCAGCACGCTGCAAGTTATAGTCATACTTAAACTTGACATAAATCCCTGTAGGACAATCGTCGGTGTCGGTATGCCACATATCACAGGAGGCAACCGTCAAGAGTGTAGCAATCGCCAGCACTCCCCTTTTCACCAAGCTAAAAATCTGCGCTTTCATATATTTCTTCGTTTTATATATATTGAATCTAATTATTATCACATGAAGTGTCGGACAGAATCCGAATATCACCATCTCTTTGCATCTGGCGATGCGATGCCTTGCTGTTCAACAAGTTTGTTTATCAGATTATTTCTGATGTAGTTGTTTGTTTTATTATATATGCCCCCACCTGAAAAAGGTGGGTGGGGGCATGATTATTTTACTGAAGGATTGTATTCTGCTTACGAACAGCCCAAGAGAGAGCATTAATCTTGCAAGAGATATAACGCTTCAAGTTATCATCAGGAGTATCGTCATTGTTTACATTAAGTTCACCTGGTGTTGAAGCACCAATTGCTGCTACGCCAGTAACATCAAGTTTATACCAGTTGTTACGGAGAACACCATAACGACCCAACCAATTCTGCTCACTCTTTGGATCAGGATAAGATACGGTTGTCTTGTTTGAAGGATTCCAAGGAGTCAACTCGTCACCAAAGTGCTTAATCAAAATGGTATAGTATGCATAACCATCCTTGAACTCATTAACCTTAATAGTTGGCTTGAATGTTGTTAAGTCGGCTGCAGTGACTTCCTTATCTGTTGTACCATCAGTTAAAGTCATCTTTGTGATAGTCACTTTTCCTGCAGCATCGGCAAATTCAACATCCTTCACAGTAATTGTTGCTGTTACAGTAGGATAATAATGTGTCTTTACATATGCAGAACCCATTTCTGCCAAGAATCTCTTACCAATTTCAGTCTTGACGTCAGCTTTAGAATATACTACACCCTTATTGTCGTCAATAGTGAAGAAAGTACCTGCAGTGTAACCATCAGGGGTAATCTTCATCTTTACAATTGCACAAGTTGTCTCCTTTACATTCTGGTGAGCTACATTAAATGTATTCTCATAGCAATAAGTGCTTGCGCCACCTGCCAATGTTGGTTCGGCATTTCCATCAGTGAAAGAAGGAGCTACATCATAGTTAGCATCTTTGCCCCAATAAGTTCTGTAACCCTTACCAGTAGCAATTGCAGAAATACCTGCAAAACGGTAAGAATTATTGTCATAGTCTACATGGGATGCAGTTGTAAAATCTGTAGCATCAGACTTATAACTATTCCAAGTATTATCATACAGGCGAGTCAAATAAGAAGAGGTATTTACATTAGCCAATCTCCAACCCTCCAAAGAATATGCAAAAGTTTTTGCTGCACCGCTACCTACACTAACTGTATTTGTAGAAGTACCTGTAGCATTTTCCAAAGTTACCTTAGCAGCCAAACGCTCAACATAAATATTAGCAGCAGGATGAGAAGTTGCCTCTGACTCTGTTTTATAAATTTTATCTGTAACATCTGTCAATGTTGTAGCTTCCACAGAACTAAAATCAGCCTTACCTGGCTTGCTAATGATAACAGCATTTGACATCATCAGATTATCCTCTTTCAAAGGTGTATTTATATCCTTCTTTGACAAGTCCTCAAAGGTACCAGTAAAGTCAGTTCCATTTACCTGTAAAGTATTAGTAGAAGTTACTTTTAATGCATCATTATGGTTCAATACAACAAAAGCATATATTTTATCTGTAGACGATGCAGAAATCACGTTGATTTTCTGAACCTTTGATAAAGTGGTAGAGATTTGAGTACTAGGCGTAAGATCCTTCTTCCAGCCACTCAAATTATAAGCAGCCTTGATTTGTGCTGTTGCTTCATCTGCTCCCGCAAAAAGGATAAGAGTGGCATCCTTAACATTGTACTCTTTTGCATCACCATGATCAAGAACATCATTAGCTGCACGCGAGGTTGACTGAGGCTGAGTAGGCAAATTCAATGTTACATTAACAAAGCCTTGACCATCGGCACCAAACTTACCAGTTTCACCACCATTCAGATCATCACTACTAGAACAAGAACCGAGCATCAGCCCTGCCAATGCAACGGAAAATAATAAAGTTTTCTTCATCTTGTAAGTTATTATCGTTGTTATTAATAATTATTTCTTTACGTTATAAACGTTCTTAAAAATCTAATTATATTACATTTTTATATACTTGGTTTACAAATCGTCTAATACGTTATATTTGAGTTTCTTTCTATATTTGTACTTAGAAAAAATATGCCTGGTTCAGGAGACTATCCCAGGTCAGGGCAGTGCCCTGACTCTAAGGAACAGCTATATTAACCTAAACAGACAGTATGTATAACTTTATAGATTCTGTAAATTTTCTTTTGCAGAAGCAACACCAGCCTTGGCAGCCTGCTCCAGATAATAACGAGCTTGCTTCTCGTTGCCCTTCAGCATCTCATAGACACCTCGGGCATTCTGGGCATCGGCACTGTTTCCTGCCTTGTCGAGATATTGTTTCGCATCTTCTGCATCACCGGCATTCAAGCGGGTTATGGCTGCATTCAGATTCGCTGTCTCATTCTCCGGGAACATGCGGACGGCAATCTCCATCACATAATTAAACTCCTTGCTGCCTGGTTCGTAAGTCTGAGCTACCAGGAACATCTCCTCCTGGCTCAACTGCTGTGGCTTGGTTTTGATGATCTCCTTTGCCTCTTCCACATCAAAAGGTTTCACCTTATAAGTAATGTGGTAGTCGGAATGGCGGAGCGCAGGATACCAGGTATCGAGCATAAAGCGATACTCTGAAGGATACTGCTTCTTGATCTTCAACTCCCGCGCATCCGGATTCAGACTCTTGTCTGCAATAATCGCCAGAATGGCATTCTTATGCTCCAGGTTGCTACCTTTAATATAAGCTATCAGACCATCCCAATCCTCTGGAGTAGAAGAAACGGTGAAGAGATTGTTTGGCAACTTCACCATTCGACGGACATATTCGGTCAGCGTCTTGGCACGGTTCTTTGCCAGATAATCATTATGGGTGTAAGGACTCTCCGGTGATGCATAACCATGAATATTGATGCCGCTCACTTCGAGATTCTTATCTTCCTTCAATGCATTGATGGTGCGGATGATGCTATCTAACTGTGCTGGATTACGGCGATAATCTGGATGCAACTCTATGCGATCTACCGGGAAATCGATATAAGCACGCTTATCAAGATGACGGACCTTGACCGCTTCTACCTCTGGACGGACGAAAGAAGCTACCGGCTGGCGACGACGAGTGATGGTAAAATCAGTACCATCCTGCAAATCACCACAACCGCAGAGGTCCTCGTGAATTTCGAGATCGTAGTTCCTTACCTTGGAAGACAGAGGAACGGAGGCAAGATACTTCACGGTCTGCTGCTTCTTGTTGTCTCGCTTCACCACCAAAG
>ENA-ORUB01002608-ORUB01002608.1-human-gut-metagenome-genome-assembly--contig:-NODE-2608-length-16720-cov-4.058266_pt1 | contig 16720 bp, 9 predicted proteins | sample MGYA00241918_ERZ509200 | MGnify/ENA primary metagenome ERZ509200 (study PRJEB26280, sample SAMEA2338853) | human gut metagenome | biome: human gut; feature: human-associated habitat; material: faeces... | reverse complement strand
GGCGCCTTCGGCGGCATGTTCGACCTTTCGGCGCTGAACGTGAAGGAGCCGGTGCTGGTGAGCGGCACCGACGGCGTGGGCACCAAGCTCAAGCTGGCGTTCGAGATGGACAAGCACGACACGATCGGCGTTGATGCCGTGGCCATGTGCGTCAACGACGTGCTGGCGCAGGGCGCCGAACCGCTGGTGTTCCTCGACTACGTGGCCGTGGGGCGCAATGAACCCCAGAAGATCGAGGCCATCGTCGCGGGTGTCGCCGACGGCTGCCGTCAGGCCGGCTGTGCGCTGGTGGGCGGCGAGACCGCCGAGATGCCGGGCATGTACGCCGAGGGTGAATACGACATCGCCGGATTCACGGTGGGCGTTGTGGAGAAGTCGCAGCTGATCGACGGTTCGAAGGTCAGGGCGGGCGACGTGCTGGTGGGCGTTGCGTCGAGCGGCGTGCACTCCAACGGCTTCAGCCTCGTGCGCAAGATCGTCGCGGACAACTGCCTGAACCTGCGCGAGTCCTATCCCGAACTGTCGAACAAACAGCTCGGCGAGGTGCTGCTCACGCCGACGAAAATCTATGTGAAGCAGGTGCTGGAGGTGGTTCGCAACTGCGACGTGCACGGCATCAGCCACATCACGGGTGGCGGTTTCGACGAAAATATTCCCCGCATCCTCCGCGAGGGGCAGGGGCTTGAGATCGACGAAGGGTCGTGGGAGATTCTGCCCGTGTTCCGCTTCCTCGAAAAGTACGGCAAGGTGGCCCACCGCGAGATGTTCAACATCTTCAACATGGGCATCGGCATGGTCATCGCCCTCGATGCCGCCGAGGCGCAGAAGGCCATCGGCATCCTCACGGAGCAGGGCGAGCGTGCCACGGTCATCGGACGCGTAACCGACACCGAGGGTGTCGTCATCCGATAGAGGGATGCGGCGCCTTGCGGTTTTCGCCAGCGGCAGCGGCACGAACTTCGAAGCCATCGTCACGGCCTGCGAGCGGGGCGTGCTGGATGCCGAAGTCGTGCTGATGGTCTGCGACAAACCCGGTGCGAAGGTGGTCGAAAGGGCTGCCGCTCACGGGGTCGGGGCGTTCGTCTTCGCGCCGAAGCAATATGCCTCGAAGGCCGACTACGAGCGGGAGATTGTCGCGCGGCTGGATGCCGCGGGCGTGGAGCTGGTCTGCCTGGCGGGCTATATGCGCATTGTGGGCGACGTGCTGCTGGGGGCCTACGGCGGGCGGATCATCAACATCCACCCCTCGTTGCTGCCGGCCTTCCGCGGGGCGCATGCCATCGAGCAGGCGCTGGAATACGGCGTCAAGGTCTTCGGCGTGACGATCCATTACGTCGACGCCGAGCTGGACGGCGGACGCATCATCGCCCAGCGGGCCTTTCCCTACGAGGGCGATGACATCGGGGAACTGGAAGCGATGATTCATGCCGTGGAATATCCGTTATACATTGAAACTATTAAAAAACTGATCGAATAATGCGCGCATTAATTAGTGTAAGTGACAAGACCGGTGTCGTGGAGTTTGCCAAAGGGCTGCGGACTCTGGGCTGGGAGGTGATCGCCACGGGCGGTACGATGAAGCTCCTGGCCGACAGCGGCGTGGAGGTAATCAACATCAGCGACGTGACGGGATTCCCCGAGATCTGCGACGGCCGCGTGAAGACCCTGCATCCCAACGTGCACGGCGGACTGCTGGCCCGCCGCGACGATCCGGAGCACCTGAAAGCCCTGAAGGATAATCATATCGAGTTCATCGACATGGTCTGTGTGAACCTTTATCCGTTCCGGGAGACGATTTCGAAACCCGGCGTGAAGATGGAGGACGCCATCGAGAACATCGACATCGGCGGACCTTCGATGCTTCGCTCGGCGGCCAAGAACTGGGCCGACGTGACGGTGGTGTGCGACCCCGCGGACTATGACGCGATTCTGGACGAGATTCGCGCCGGCGGCAATACCGAAAAGGCCACGCGCCTGAAGCTCTCGGCCAAAGCCTATACGCATACCGCCGAGTACGACGCGATGATCGCCGCCTATATGCGCGCGCAGGCGGGTCTGAACGAGAAGCTTTTCCTCGAGTTCGACCTCGTGCAGTCGCTGCGCTACGGCGAAAACCCCCACCAGTCGGCCAAATTCTACCGCGAGGGGAAGGAGGTGCCCTATTCGCTGGCATTCGCCAGACAGCTCAACGGCAAGGAGTTGTCGTACAACAATATCCAGGACGCCAACGCCGCGCTGTGCATCGTGCGCGAGTTCGACAAGCCGTTCTGCGTGGGCCTCAAACACATGAATCCCTGCGGCGCCGCGACGGGCAAGGATGTCGTCGAGGCATGGACGAAGGCCTACGAGGCCGACAAGGTGTCGATCTTTGGCGGCATCGTGGCGACGAACTGCACGGTGACGCGCGAAGCGGCCGAGCTGATGAAGCCGATCTTCCTCGAAATCATCATGGCCCCGAAATTCGACGAGGGGGCGCTCGAAGTGCTCTCGGCGAAGAAGAACCTGCGCCTGCTCGAGGTCAGCATGGACAAGGGCGACGTGGACCCGAAACAGTATGTGAGCGTCAACGGCGGCCTGCTGGTGCAGGACCTCGACGTGGCGACGAAGGCCGTTACGGCCGATATGTGCGTCACGAAGGCGAAGCCCGCTGCGGAGCAGATGGAGGATCTCAATTTCGGCTGGCATATCGTCAAACACGTGAAGTCGAACGCCATCGTGGCGGTGAAGGACGGCCGGACGCTGGGCGTCGGCGCCGGACAGATGAACCGCATCGGCTCGGCGGAGATCGCCCTGAAGCAGGCGCATGCCGCAGGCGTCACCGAGGGTCTCGTGCTGGCGTCGGACGGTTTCTTCCCCTTCGACGACTGTGTGACGCTGGCCGCCGAGTACGGCGTGACGGCGATCGTGCAGCCCGGCGGTTCGGTCCGCGACGAGGATTCGATCCGGAAGGCCGACGAGAAGGGTATCGCCATGGTATTCACCGGTGAGAGGCACTTCAAGCATTAGTATCACCGGCGTTACCATTTTTGGGTAGTACAGAAATCCGACCGGATACCGGAGCCGTTGGCAAGGGACGGGCTAAAAGCGCGAGCGGAGGGGACGGTTTGTTTACAAACCCGCGAATAGTCGCCCGGAGCCAGCGTTAGACCGTTCCGGGCAGGCGGAGGTATCGTCGGAGAGTTTTTGTGGCACTTTTTGCGGAAAAAAGTGCCGGAATCTGCGGAGTTTATTCTGCGATAAAAAGGAATTTTGTTTATGAAGGTACTGGTTATCGGCGGCGGAGGCCGCGAACACGCCATTGTCGACGCGCTGTCGCGTTCGCCGCAGGTTGAAAAAATTTACTGTGCACCCGGGAATGCGGGCATCGCCCGGCAGGCCGAGTGCGTGGCCATTCGTGAAACCGAGGTGGAACGCCTGCGTGACTTTGCCGCGGAGCGGGGCATCGGCCTCACGGTCGTGGGTCCCGAAGTGGCGCTGGCGGCGGGTGTCGTCGACTGCTTCAGGGCCGCGGGGCTGCGCATCTTCGGTCCGACGAAGGCTGCGGCGCGCATCGAGTCGTCGAAGGAGTTCGCCAAACGGCTGATGGCTAAATATGCCATCCCGACAGCCGGATTCCGCGCATTCACCGACTATGCCGGGGCGCTGGCCTATGTGCAGGGGCGTCCTCTGCCCGCAGTGCTGAAATACGACGGACTGGCCGCCGGAAAAGGCGTGGTGATCGCCCGGACGATGGCCGAGGCCGAAGCGGCGTTGCGGGATATGTTGCTCGACGACAAGTTCGGCGAGGGCAAGGTGGTCGTCGAGGATTACCTCGAAGGTCCCGAGTTTTCGTTCATGTGCTTCGTTTCGGGACACAAGGTGTGGCCGATGGCGCTGGCGCAGGACCACAAGCGCGCCTACGACGGCGATGAGGGTCCCAATACGGGCGGTATGGGCGCCTATTCGCCCCTGCCGTTCGTGACGGCGGAGGACGAACGCTATGCGCTGGAGAAGATCATGCAGCCCGTGGCCGACGCGATGATCGCCGAGGGGTGTCCCTTCGAGGGTGTGCTCTACGGCGGACTGATGAAGACTGCGCGGGGTATCGAGGTCATCGAGTTCAACGCCCGTTTCGGCGATCCCGAGACCGAGGTGGTGCTGCCGCGCCTGAAGAGCGACATCGTCGACATCTTCTGTGCCGTGGCCGAGGGACGCGATACGCAGTTGGAGTGGCACGATTTCGCCGCGCTGGGCATCGTGCTGGCCTCGAAGGGCTATCCGGGCGACTACGAAAAAGGACACGAGATCAAGGGCCTGGACCGCGTCGAAGGGGCTGTTTATCACATGGGAACCCGGGCCGACGGCGGGCGGATTCTCACCAACGGAGGCCGCGTGCTGTTCGTGGTGGGCAAGGGCAGGGACCTGGCCGAAGCGCGGAGGAATGCGCTGGCCGACGTGGCCCGCATCGACTGCGACAATCTGTTCCACCGCACCGACATCGGCCACCGGGCTTTCGACGATTTGGAAAGATAATACGAGCGATATATGGCAAAAATAATCAGCGGAAAAGAACTTTCAGCGAAACTGAAACTTGAAATGGCGGACGAGGTGAAGACCTTCCCCGCGAAATACGGCCGTGTGCCCCATCTGGTTGTCATCCTCGTGGGCGAGGACCCCGGCAGCGTGAGCTATGTGACGGGCAAGGCCAAGGCTTCGGCCGAGGTGGGCATCCGCAATACCACGATCCGAAAGCCCGAGTCCGTTTCCGAGGCCGAACTGCTGGACATCATCACGGCCCTGAACCTCGACGACGAGGTGGACGGCATTCTGGTCCAGCTGCCCCTTCCGAAACATATCGACGAGGACAAGGTGATCGCCGCCATCGACAAACAGAAGGATGTCGACGGCTTCCATCCCCTGAACGTTGCGGCGCTGTGGCAGAAACAGCCCTGCACGCTCCCCTGCACCCCGAAAGGCATTCTCAAGATGCTGCGGGCCGCAGGCGTGGAGATCGCCGGCAAGCGCGCCGTGGTGATCGGCCGCAGCAATATCGTGGGACTTCCCGTGTCGAAACTGCTCTTGGACGCGAACGCTACGGTGACGATGGCCCACAGTCGTACGCGCAACCTCGCCGAAGTGACGCGCGGGGCGGAGATTCTGGTGGTGGCCATCGGTCGGCCGAAGTTCGTCACGGCGGAGATGGTGTCGCCGGGCGCCGTGGTGATCGACGTGGGGGTGAACCGCGACCCGGAGACGGGCAAACTGTGCGGCGATGTCGATTTTGCGGCCATCGAACCCAAGGCCTCGGTGATCACGCCCGTGCCGGGCGGCGTCGGGCCTATGACGATCTGCTGCCTGATGGAGAACACGATCGAGTGTTTCCTCCGGCGAGCGGGCCGGTAGCCGGAGGAACGGAGCGAAAACTTCGGTTTTTTTGCGCCTCCGCTGAAAAAAAAATCAGCCGTTGACTCACGGGTCAACGGCTGATTCCGTTTTACAGGGTTCCTGTTATCAGAGTTTGATCGGTTCGGATATTTTGATATTGTCGAGGAACCAGCGGTTGGCTGTTCCGACTTCCCACTGCGTCTGCGTAATGGTGATCTTCGTATCCTTGTTGACCGTAATGCCCTTCAGGCTGACTTCGGCGCGAACCCATTCGAGCTTGTGACCATCCTCCCATCCCAGTTCGGGTATGTCGATCTGCACTTTGTCGCTGCCGTTCTCGAAGATGACGATCAGATTGACGGGGTCGATCTTGCCGGACCCCTGGCGCATTCCGCACCAGTCGAACGAGAGTGTCACATTGTCCTTTGCTTCGGGAACCCCGTCTATCGGAGGAAGAATGATACCTGCGTGATTGCCGGTCTTGCCGAATTTGAGGTAGTTCTGCTGGAGGTAGATGCGTTTGTTGTCGTTCTTGTCGTAGATAAACTTGTAACCGAGTTTTTCGACAGCGTCGAATGCAGTCACTCCATCGACAGTTATGGAGGTAAGCGCTGTCGCTTTTGCATCGAGGTTATCCGTCTCGACCGTTTGGCCGACACCGCTTGCTACGGACCACGGTTCGAGCCATTCGAAGTTCTCCAGGAAATAGACGATCTCGTTCAGGCCGTTGTCCTCGACATCGGTAGCCATGATGCGCTGTACAGGCTCGGCCAAACCGGCGTAGTAGCCGGTGACGGTTACGATATGGCCGGTCAGGGCGGAAAGGCCCAGACTCGACGGGGCGTCCACGACGCTGACCGAGTACTTGGCATCCTCCGAAACGGTGAGGGTGCTGCCGTTGAAAACGCCCTTGACGGTGACGTAGCCCCGTTTGGAGGAGGTGTAGTCGTCGATCTTTGCGCTGATGTCCTCCGGTTCGGGGTAGTTCACCGCTCCGCCGGACAGAACCGTCACCTCGTCGCAGTCGATTACCGTAGCGAGTTTCTGCGAGTCGGATGACTTGGTGCCCAAGAGCGAAATCTTGTCGCCGACGGCAACCGTCGTGGCGTCCGAGACGAAGATATTGTCCGTGTTTTTGTCGTCGCTGATGACGAAGCCTTTGGTCGTCACGGCCACGACGATCGCCGACGGTACGGAAATGACCGTTTCGTCCGCCAGGGCGGCGAGTTCACCTGCCGTGTACTCCTTCACATCGCGGTATTTGTCTCCGTTCTGCGTGATGAGCACCTGTGCGCGGCTTGCAAGAGTCCGTCCCTTGAAGACGAGGGTGGCCTTGCGGGGGTTGTCCTCCGCGCCGTCGCGCATGTTGTCGGTCACCGAAACCGTCACGTCCATGACGCCGGTTCCCGAGTTGGGCGTGACCGTCACCCAGTCGGGGACTTCCGTCACCCAGTCGGCGTCGGCATAGATGGTGATGATCTTTTCCGCCGCTCTTTCCGCTTCGAAATTCAAGGTGTTGGCGCTCGCCAGAACAGCTTCGGAAAGGTGGTCCTCATCCTTGTCGCAGCCCCAGAAGGAACATAGGGCCGCCATGAGGATCGGGGCTGTCATATATTTTACAAATCTCATAATCTTGTTTTTTAGGTTATTTCCGACTTAAAAATCGAGTCCGTCGCTCCATCCCGGATTCTGCGTGAGGTTCGGGTTGAGCGAACGCTCGCCGCTGGGAATCGGGTAGAGGTAATCGCGTTCCTCGTTGAACCGAGTGCGCAGATTCTTTACGGTTTTGTGATAGTAGACATAGCCTTTGTTCCCCTCGGAGAGGATGATGTCCGAACCGAGTTCGTATACCGAAACTCCTTCGCCGCCCTGGGGTTTGGTGCTTCCTGCCGCATAGAGAATCAGATCGGCCGTTTCTTTGCCCGCAAGCTTGTATTCGCCGGGGCCCGGGAAATACATGCCGGAAATGGCCTGGTCGATGCAATAGCCGGCTTTCCAGCGATACAGATCCTGAAGGCGGAAACCCTCCTGGATCAGCTCGACGGCCCGTTCGCGGCGGATTTCCAGAATGACGCCCTTGTTGGCGCCGGTCACGTTGGGATAGCCGTACTCTTTGGACTCAAGATACCAGTCGATATTTTTGTTGGCTTCGTTCATGTCGAGGCCCCGCATTCCCACCCGGCTTCGGATTTCGTTGACGGTGATCGCCAGATCGTTCTGCGTGAGCGTTCCCAGTTCGGCCTTGGCTTCGGCATAGTTGAGCAGCACTTCGGCATAGCGGAAAACCGGCATGTCGCAGGTCGAACGGTCGTTGCGGTCGATCTGTCCTCCCGAGGCCGTCGTGTCCTGAACGAATTTGATGGGTTGGTAGCCGGTGATCGTGACGCCGAGATCGGGTCCCTGTACCCGCTTGGCGCCGATGCGTTTGTAACCCGGGGTGCGGATCGACTGCGCCAGGCGCGGGTCGCGGTCCTTCACCTCCTCGGTGAAAGGCAGCGTCTGCCACCCCTCCTGGTCGGTGAATGCCGTGCCGTCCTTCTTCAGGTACATGTTGATGAATTTGCGGGTGTAGCCCGGGCGGCCCTGTGTCGGCAGCAGCGTGTAGGCCGTCGCATTGTGGTAGACCTGGGCCTCGTAGCTGTTCCGGATGGCGAGGATATACTCTTCGGTGCTGGCATTCTCCTGTGCGAAGAGCATCATGTAGTCCTTGTCCGGATTTTTGGTGGAGTAGAGCTTGTAGGGACCTTCGTCGATGATCGTTTTGGCGGCCTTGGCGGCTTCCTCCAGATAATAGGTGTGGTCATGTCCTTCGAGGTTGATGCCGTGGTATTTGCGGTAGGTTCCCTCGAAGAGGCAGAACCGCGCTTTCAGCGCCAGCGCCGCCCATTTGTTGACGCGGTAGGTCGATATATCCTCCGTAAGACCGCCGCTGTTGATGGCTTCGTCGATATCCTTGATCATATTGGTCATGATCAGTTCGCGTGAATCGCGCGGTTTGTAGAGCGCTTCGTCGGCCGAGCCGAGCTGCACCTCGTACCAGGGCACGTCGCCGAAGCGTTTCACCTTGTCGAAATAGAAGGCAGCGCGGAAGAATTTGGCCAGGGCCGTATACTCGGTCACAGCCTTCTTGTCCTCGCATTGATCGACATATTCCAGCAGGGTGTTTATGCGGCGCAGGTTGCCCCACGACCAGCCGCCGCCGGTGTTCGGAACGGTGCGCTTGTCGCCTCCGTAGAGAACATCGGAGAGGGTCATCTGAACGAGCAGGTCGTTCTGCTCATCGTAGGGCGTCTTGTCCAGCAGGTTGTCGTAAAAGGGATTGGAGAAGAGTTCCAGGTCGCTTCTCGTCTTGAAGTAGTCGAACTGCGTCACCCGATCCAACGGTTCTTTGTCCAGCAGGGAGTCGCAGGCCGATAATCCTGCAATCAGCGTTGCTGCCAGTATGATTAATCGCTTCATGGTATTCGGATTTTGAAATTATTAGAAGGTGATGTCGATGCCGAACATGAACGTCTTGGCCCACGGATAGTAGGCGTTGTTGTTCACGCCGGAACGGTTGATAGCCGCTTCGGGATCGACGTACTTGGAGTTCTTTTTGAGCGGCGACCAGTAGCAGAGGTTCTCGCCCGAGAAATAGATGCGGATCTGGTCGATGCCGGCCTTCTTGGTGAGGGTCGCGGGGATCGTGTAGCCGACGGTCAGGTTTTTCAGGCGCAGGTAGCGGATATTCTGCAGGTAACGGTCGTTGACCTTGCTCAGATAACCTCCCGATGAAGAATAGGCTCTTGCGCGCGGGAAATAGGAGTTGGGATTGTCCTCCGCCCATACCTTGCCGAGGAAATCCGTTGGGAGGTAGGAGAGGTAGGGATAGGAATAGCAGCCCCAGAAAGGCATCATTTCTCCGTGGGGATACCAGTAGTGGTTGCCGGTTCCCTGGAAGAAGACCGAAGCGTCGAAGCCCATCCAGCGGATCGAGGCGTTGATGCCGTAGGAGAGCGTCGGGAGCGAGTTGCCCAGGATCGTCCGGTCGCCCGGCTTGTCGACGGTGTCGTTGCCGACTCCCCAGACGCCGTTGCCGTCGAGGTCGACGAACTTCAGGTCGCCGGCCTGCCAGCCGCCGGTCAGACGGCCCGTGCTGTAACTCAGGTCGACCTCTTTGGCATAGGCCTGCGCCTCTTCGGTGGTCTTGAAGAACCCGTCGGTCTTGAAGCCCCAGATTTCGCCGATCTCCATGCCGACGTAATAATCTCCCTTTGTCAGGTTGGTCAATGACTTGTTCGGGTTGTTGTCGTATTTGGTGATGACGCTCTTGTAGTCGCTGATGTTGAAACCGACGCTGTATTCGAACGGTTTGCCGGCGAGTTTGAACTGGTCGCGCCAGCTGACGGAGAGTTCATAACCCTTCGTGCGCAGTTCGGCGGAGTTCATGCTGGGCGAATCGGCCCCGTATACGCCGGGCAGCGCCATTCCGTCGGTCAGCATGTCCTTCGTGTCGCGGATGTAGACGTCGCCGGTGAAGTTGAGCCGGTTGTTCAGCATGGTGAGATCCAGACCCAGGTCCCACTGCTGGGCGGTTTCCCAGGTCAGGTCGGAGGCTACGGGGGCGCCCAGCGAGGAGTATTTGCCCTTTATGCTGCCGTCGAAGGTGTAGTTGCTGAAATCCTTGTTCGTGATCAGGCGCATGTAGGTGTAGTAGGACGACACGTTCTGGTTGCCCAGGCTGCCGAACGAAGCGCGCAGCTTGAGGTTGTCCACCAGGTCTTTGGCGTTGCCGAAGAACGGCTCCTCGGAGATGCGCCATCCGGCCGATGCCGAGGGGAACAGGCCCCAGCGGTTGCCCGGTGCGAAACGCGACGATCCGTCGTAGCGTCCGCTCACCTCGAAGAGGTAGCGCCCTTTGTAGTCGTAGTTGATACGGGCGAAGAAGCCTGCCAGGGCGTATTCGTTCTGGCCGCCGCCGTAAGCGCCCTCCGTGGGAGAGCCCGTTGCTAGATTCAGGTCGTCGAGGTTTATGGAGGAGAGGTTGATGCCTGCCACCGAGACGTTCTTGCTGGACCACGTTTCGTAGTTGAATCCGGCGGTTGCCGACACGTGGTGCGCCTCGCCGAACGTTTCGTCGTAGTTGGCGTAGACATTGGCCGAATAGTAGTTGCGCGTCTGAACCACTTCGTCGAGCTGGTTCATGCCGGCGCCCGTGTCGTAGGCGAGCAGCGGCCCGTCGGGGTATTCGCGGTAGTTCATTGCGGAACTGCGGCTCGTATTGCGGTTCTGGTAGAGGCGGTAGGTGAAGTCACCCGTGATGCTCAACGTCTTGAACGGCGTGATGACCAGGCGTGTCGTGTTCGAGAAGTCGTTCGAGCGGTCGACGTTGCGGTGCGTGCCCTCGTTGAGCAGGATGTGGCGTCCGTTGGCGATCTTGTAATCGAGATACGGCGTGCTGTAAAGCCACGATCCGTCGGGGTTCTTCATGGGGAAGTTGGCCAGTGCGTGGCGGGCGCTGTAAGCGATGGTGTTGTCTACGCTGCCGTCTCCCAGAGACTTGTAATTCGACGAGAAGAACGACGTGTTGTTCGAGAGCGTTGCCCACCGGTTGATCCGAAAATCGAGTTTCGCACGCAGGTTGTATTTGTTATACACGTCGGGATGTGCGCGCTGAATACCTTCCTGGCGGTCATAGGCGCCCGAGACGAGGTATTTGATGTCCTTCGTGCCGCCGCTGAGCGAGATGTTGTGCTGCTGCACGGGCCGACGCTGCTGGAAGAGCATGTCCCACCAGTCGTAGTTGCCGTAGTAGACCCACTGTTTGCGGCCGTTGCGGATCTCTTCGACGACCCACGGACGGTCGGGATGCTCGGTCCTGTCGTTCACGCGCGCCAGCAGCTGCTGCATGTCGTGATCGTTGTATTTGACATAGTTCGTTCCGGAGTCGGCCTGCCAGAACTTGTTGACCGTATAGACCGACCAGTAACCGCGGTTCTCGTAGTCGGTCGAGGTCGTGGCCTCCTCCCAGCCGAAACGGCCGCTGTAACGCACCGTCGCCTTGCCGTCCTGGGCCGAGCCGTTCTTGGTGGTGACCAGGATGACGCCGAAGGCTGCGCGGGCGCCGTAGACGGCTGCCGCCGAAGCGTCCTTGATGACCGAGATCGACTCCACGTCGTTGGGGTTGACGCGGTTCAGGTCGCCCACCACGCCGTCGATCAGCACGAGCGGGTCGGCCGAGTTGATCGAGTTGACGCCGCGGATGTTGATCGCCGGCGTGCTGCCGGGTTTACCCGAGGAGGTGGTGATGTTGAGACCCGCTACGGAACCCTGCAACATGCTGCCCAGCGAATGGGTGACGCGGTTTTCGAGCTCCTTGCTCCCTACGGTCGCAACGGCGCCGGTCAGGTTGACTTTTTTCTGCGTGCCGTAGCCGATTACGACGGTTGCATCGAGCATGATGGCGTCCTCTTGCAGGTAGATCGTGATGCTGTTCCGGCTTGAGGGAACCGTCACTTTCTGGGGCAGGTAACCCAGGCAGGTGACCTGGAGAACGGCTTCTCCCGACGGAACCTGGATTTTGAAGGTGCCGTTTTCAGAGGTTGTGACGCCTTTGGTCGTACCATCGACCAGAACGGCTACACCCACGAGCGGCTGTTGATTGGCGTCGAGGACTTTTCCCGACACCTCCCTGTTCTGGGCCGAAAGGGCTGTTATTCCCCCTCCCAATACCAGAAGAAGAGATAGAACCAGTGGTCTTAATACTCTCATAAGATCTGTGTTTGTTGGTTAGTAAATGATGATTGTGGTTGGGTATGTAGCGAAAATCACTTGCGTCGGTAGGCATCCGTGGAGAATGCTTTCGGCCGCTGCATGTTTTCGGTCCACTCGTTTCCGAATTCGTCCTTGACGGTGATCACAAGGTCGGTGTCCGCATCGTCCGCCTTCACCTTGAAGAAGTGCGTGAACTTGTCGGTGATGAACGACGGGGTCGACTTGAGTCCCGCGTTGTTGAACCGCTTGACCGAGAGCGCCGCGATATGGAGCGGGTCGTAGGCCCAGACTTCGGTGTAGGGCAGCGTCTTGCGGTTTTCGTCGACGACGCTCAACGTCCAGTCCGAATTCCAGTTCCAGATGTTGATCAGCACCTCGTTGTCGTTGTTCTGCGGATAGGCGTTGACATATTGCATATAGGCGTTCTTGTCCGAAGCGGAGATGTCGGAAGGCATCAGCGGAACGTCGGCCATCGAAAAATGCACGTTGTTCAGGTCGTAGCTGCGGAACTGGTACTCTTCGGGCCATCCGGTCGATTTGTAGAGACATTGGAAATCGGTTCCCGTGACATCCCAGATGCCGTAGCCGCCCGGAGTTCCGTCGGTTCCGATGTGGATTCCGGGCGTGAGGTTGCCGGACCACCACCACGAAGCGCATACCGAGCCGGAGTTATACTCCCGGAAGTTATGCCCGTCCACGATCGGAGCGTCGGGCGTCACGTTGAAAAGTTTGTGGGTATGCCCCGTCACGAAGCGGACGGTATATCCGTCGAGGATGTCGAAAAGCCGCAGGGTGTTGACCTGATCGTGGTCGATCTTGAATCCCGATGTGGTCGGATAGAACACCTGCACATGCATGGCAACGACGACGGGGGTCGTCTTGGCCACGTGCGACAGGTCTTTTGCCAGCCAGTCCAACTGCTCGGCGGAGAGGCTCTTGACATAGTTGCGGGAAGTGCTCCCGTCGTAGCTGCTGCAATCAATGTCGTCCATGACGACGTAATGGACCTTGCCGATGTTGAACGAATAGTAGGTCGGGCAGATCTGATCCACATATTTGACCGCCGCATCGTAGTCCGACCTGGTCTGGAAGTCGTTGTCATGGTTGCCCATGGTGTGGAAGATCTGCAGATTCTTGATCTGGCTGTTGATGGTGTTCAGGTACTGGGGGAAATAGTAGCTGTTCGAATACCAGTAGAGGTCCCAGGTCATGTCCCCGAGGGTGAGCGCATACATCTTCTCGCCCTTGTGGCGGGTCATGTAGTCCGTAAGGTCGGAGGTGAACTGGGCGAACTGTCCCAGGTCGCCCGTTCGGTTGGCGAGGTGCATGTCGCCCAGCATGAAGATCTTGTAGGAGTCCTGTCCGTCGACCTTTTCGAGCTTGAAGTCGGCCCGTTCGACGACGTCGGCGCTGTTTTTGAGCGCGCAGTGGAACTGCGGGAGCACCCCGACGGACGGAACTTCGTAGCCGCTCGGGACGGAGATGAAGACATATCCCCACTTTTTGGCCGATTTGAGCTGGTAGATGCCCTTCTCGTTCGTGACGGTCACCTCCGCGCCGTCGGAGACCACGACGTTCTCCACGCCGACGCCGGCCGACGACACGATCCCGTAGACCGTGGTGCCTGCATCCGGTTTGAAATCTATGTCTTCGACGATGTTGATGTAGATTCTTCCGAACGATTTTTTGCGCGCGTCTCTTTTGACGAAGACTTTGTAGTAACCCGTTTCACACCCGTCGGCCAGGCGTACGGTGAAACTGTTGGAAGAGGTGTTGACGATGGGGCAGACGTAGGAGATGCCTGCGTCCGACTCAAGAATGAATGTGTCTGTGGTCAGGGGCGATTTCCCCCCCCCACTTACGGCGAAAGTGCACTCGCCGCCTTCGGTGACGTCTACCGACCCCGGAACCGTGAATTGCACGTCGAAATTATCCGCGGGGGTCTTTTCGTCATCGCTGCCGCCGCAGGCGAAGAGTTGCGAGACGGCGATGAGTGCCAGTAACAGATACTTTAATACGTTTTTCATTTTAAGTTCTTCGATTATAATTTTTTTATTTGTCCGCGTTTTGTAAATCCGGTTGTTTGGACACCTCGAAGGCCCGGAAAGACCCGGTCGGGGACTCCGTCCCGAAGTCTCCGTTTGCGGCCCTGCCGGCCTTCGCATCTTCCATTATATATATGGTAACCATCTGTTTACCGTGTCGCTTCTGTCTGAAAAACTTTTCAAATATAACTTGTTTGTGTTTCGATTGTGTTTCGAATACATTTCAAAATTAAACTTATTTTATTAAAAAACAAAATCGGATGATTTTTTTTGCAAATAAAAAATTTTAATTTTTAGTCGTGTTTCGTTTGGTAGATTTGCCATTTCCCTTTCATCTCTTTTTCGTTGCCCTTGATTTGTGGAATGGTTGTGAAGCGAAACTGTCGGGCGTCTGTTTTTCGGTGACGGCAGCTCGGAAAACGGCATGGCGGAGAAGAGTGGCGGGCGGAACCGGAGGTGTTGTCGGAACCGGTCCCGGCCGCTCGGGGCGGGCTGTCGCCTGCGCCGGGAGCGGCAGTGTGGCGGACGGATTCCGGCGCAGGCCGAAAAGACGCTCGCGGAGGTGAGTTCCGGAGGCTATGAATGCCAGGAGGCGGTGAGCTGTTCGGGGAGCGGAACCGAGGAGTCGCGCCGCCAGACCATCGCCCGGTCGGCGGCCGCGTCGCCCGTGCCGAAGTCGAAGCGGTCTGCGGAAACGAACCTCGCCGGAACGTCGCCAGCGAACCCGAAGCGTCCGTAAAATTCCCGGAGCCACTCCTTGCCGGGCGTCGGGATGAGGAACGCCGCATCGTCGCCGCGCTCCGCGATGAGCCGCATCGCTTTGCGCATCAACTGCGAAGCCAGTCCGCGTCCCCGGAACGCCGGGTCCGTCGCTACGCCATAAATATAGGTCGTGCGGCCCAGCTCCGTCCGGAACGGCAGGAGGTGGAGCATCGCCGCCATGCGGCCTTCGGCCTCGGCCGTCAGCATCCGGCGGCGGGAGTAATAGCGCATGATGAACGAGTCGGCGAACTGCTCGTCGTCGCCGAAGGCCTTCATCCAAAGCTCTTTGCAGGCCACTTCGTCGGGGTGCATGCAGATCGCCGCGAATTTGTGCTGGAGGAACGCCGGGTGGTAGGAGAGTTTGGCCTGCCGCAGTCCGTCCAGCCCGAGGTCCTCCTCACGGTTGATCAGCGTGAAACGTTCGGGGAGGTGCTGCGCGAAGAGTTTGTTGATGATCGTGAAAGCGCCGTCGAACTCCGTGTCGGCCTTCTCTACGTGGGTGTCGAAGGTGTGGTCGTTGATCGCCGAGCCGTAGGTGAAGGCCGCGAGGCGGTCGCCGACGTAGATGCAACCGCCGATCAGCCCCAGTTCTTCGAAATGCTCGAAGGCCCGCTGCATGGCCCGCTGCTCGGCGCACAGCTCCGAGGTGTGACCTTCGTGGGCCTTGCGCCATTCGCGCTCGAGGGCCATGCACTCCCCGAAGCGGTCGGGCGTCAGCTCTTCGTAGCGGTAGTCGGGATATTCGGCCGTGAAGCGGTTGATGTGGTTGCGCTTGGGCTGATAGCGGCGTCCGGCAAGGTTGCGAAGATCGTCGGCGTTGTAGACGTAATCCTCCAGCGCGCGGTCCGACTCGAACGCGAAATGGCAGGGAACGATCCGGCGGATCGTGTCGCGGCCTTCGTCCGTCAGGCCGATGATCCGCAGCCGCTGTCCGTGGGCGTGGGCGTCTTCGCGCAGGAGGGGGAGGATCGGGCCGAAGTCGCCTTCGCCTACGGGCTGCATGTAACCGATGCGCTCGCCGCCGTCGATCTGGAAGCGGATCACCAGGAATCCGCCGATCTCGGCCCACGCGCTGTGGAACACCGCCTGCCAGCAGTACATGTTGGCGAAGGCGAGGTCGCAGTTGCAGATGCCCGAGGGCATGGTATAACGCTCGATGACCGCCCGGTCTTCGAGGCGCACGGGTTTGAATTCAATCATTTGCCGTATAGCTCTTTTTCTCGATATGGGTGTAATACTGCTGGACCAGCGCCCGGAAATTCTGTGCCAGACTGTCGGCGGCCGGGGTGGCCGGGCATTCCTGCACATCCATGTCCGAATCGTCGAGCACGATTGCGCCTTCGCCGGTCAGCGCGCGGAACCGTCCGTCGTAGCTGACCGACCAGCGGGGCCGCTGCGGTTCGTTCAGCACGTCGCGCCCGAATGCGAAATAAGGCTTCCGGTTGCCCGTGAGCCCCAGCAGGGTGGGCATGATGTCCAGTTGCTGCGTGATCTCGCCGACCTCGCCCCGCAGGGCGCCGTCGGGGGTGTAGATGAAGCCGATGACGTGCATGTTGCCCGGGTAGGAGCGCGTCTCCTCCGCGAATTTCTCCGACGACACGTGGTCGGCCACGAAGACGAAGATCGTGCGGCGGAACCACTCCTCGCCGCCGAAGCGCTGGAAGAAGAGGCGGAACGCCCGGTCGTCGTAGGCGACGCCCTTGTGAATCCGGGTGTAGCCCTCGGGCAGCGTCGCGGCGTACTTTTCGGGTACGACGAACGGGTGGTGCGACGAGAGGGTGAACAGCGTGGCGAAG
>ENA-ORUB01002595-ORUB01002595.1-human-gut-metagenome-genome-assembly--contig:-NODE-2595-length-16765-cov-5.631239_pt1 | contig 16765 bp, 19 predicted proteins | sample MGYA00241918_ERZ509200 | MGnify/ENA primary metagenome ERZ509200 (study PRJEB26280, sample SAMEA2338853) | human gut metagenome | biome: human gut; feature: human-associated habitat; material: faeces... | reverse complement strand
AGACAATGGCGAATGCTACAGTTGCTGCTAAAAGAAAAGACAATCCGGATATGACGAAAGCAGAAGTTAAGAAGGCTAGTCAGCAGGCTCTGGCACAGGCAAGAAGTTCTGTAGGAGCCAAGAGATCTAACATTGAAATTACGGATAAAGAATGGGAAGCTATCCAGGCCGGAGCAATTTCTGAGAATAAGCTTACACAAATTCTGAATAACACGAATGCCGATACTATTCGTCAGAGAGCAACTCCTCGTGCAAGCACTGCTCTGAGCACAGCTAAACAGAATCGTATCGCTGCACTTAGCGCATCTGGCTACAGCACTTCAGAGATTGCGGAAGCTCTTGGGGTTTCTTCTTCGACAGTTTCTAAGTATTTGAATGGAAAGGAGTGAACTAAGTAAGATGAGGTTTGCACTTACAACTTTTGATAATCCTTATGATCCATTTGAACAGTTCACTCAATGGTTCATGTTCGATGAGGAAAAGGGTTATCACACAACTGCTTACCTTGGTCGAATCGCTCGAACATCGGATCAGTTATCGGATGAAGAGAACAACAAGGAAGTAGAGCGAGCTATTGATGAGATAATCCGTTATGATTTTCAGAACATCTATCGAAAGATTACAAGTAAATCAGAAACAAATGAACATAAAGAAAAAGCTTCCTAAAAGTGATTTCATCGGGATATCAAAAGCCGAAACCGCCAGTACATAACTAAAAGGGGTATAGGGGGGTGTCTAAAAAACATACCCCCACCCATATCGCGGCGGTCTTTAAAATTTCCCCGGAGGGCATTTTTAGGGAGCCTTTTCAGCTGTTCCAGTGTTTACAAGGGTCTATAACTCATGATATTTGACAACGGTTTCTGTGGGATCGGCTCAAAGTTAGTTCTCCTTTCGTTGAGTAGCATTGTCATGATTTGTAGGTCCTTTTAAATACTGGAAAAGTATGTGAGAACTATCACAGAAGTAACGAACAACTAAATGGAAGGAGGCATCAACTTTGAGGAAAGCAAAGCAATCAGAGTCTTCTAGGATGATGCGTCCAGCATTAACGCCAGAAGCGAGAGAAAATCAGCTTGTTTCATTAGCAGTTGACTTGGCTGAAAAGCAGTTACGAGAGGGAACCGCTTCGTCGCAGGTGATTACTCACTATTTGAAGCTCGGTTCAACAAAAGAAAGAATTGAAAAAGAGATTTTGGAAAAACAGAAGGAACTGATAGAGGCGAAGACTCAGAATCTGAAATCCATTGAAAATTCTGAAAAGCTGTATGCAGATGCATTAAAAGCATTTCGTGGTTATAGCGGTCATGGAGATGAGGTGGATGATGCTTAAATGTTATTCGGAACTATTGCAACTTACAACCTTTAAGGAGCGATACGAGTATCTTCGTTTGGATGGAGTGGTTGGTGAAGAGACATTCGGATTTGATAGGTATCTTAATCAGATATTTTACAATTCTCAAGAATGGAAGGACATTCGGAGAAAAATTATTATTCGTGATAATGGATGCGACCTTGGATTGGATGGTTATGAGATTCGTGGAAAGATTCTTATTCATCATATGAACCCAATAAAGCAGCAGGACATACTGTTGCGGACTGATTTGGTTCTGAATCCAGAGTATCTAATTGCAACAACTTTATCGACCCACAATGCTATACATTATGGAGATGAGAAACTACTTTTAACAGTTCCAAATGAACGACGAAAAAATGATACATGCCCATGGAGGCATTAGGAGGAAAATTATGGAAGGAAACAAGAAGCCACTTATGGGTGTTGTGGTAAATTGTATGAATTTAAACATTCGCAAAGACCCGACGCAGGCATCCAGATCATTAGGAATTATCGGCTCGGATACAGTTGTGAAGGTATGCAACGATGAGTCTGTTTCCGGTTTTTATAAAGTAAAGACTGTGGACGGTATCAGCGGGTATTGCATGAGTGAGTTTATAAAACTCTGTTAGATGGAGGTGCGATCATGAATATTACAGATAGTGTACTGACATCAATCAAGAAATTACTCGGTATCGCAGAGGAGTATGAACATTTCGATGCAGATTTGATCATGCACATCAATTCTGTGTTCTCAATTCTTACACAGCTTGGTGTCGGTCCATCCAAAGGTTTCATGATCGAAGATAAGAGTGCAACGTGGAAAGATTTCATTTCTGATGAATCCAAATACATGCTTGTCAAATCTTATATGCATTTGAAGGTCAAACTTCTTTTCGATCCGCCGCTTAGTTCGGCCGTTCTGGAGTGTTATAAAACACAAATCAGTGAGTACGAATGGCGTCTAAATGTTGCTGCGGAAAACGATGACACCGATCCGGACGAGCCTGAGCATTATTCTGGATCGTACGAAGTTACGCCAAAGGCGCATCAGACTCAAACTTTGGATACATCTGGAAAGGTGCTTAGCGAAGACCTTGTGATTCATGAAATTCCATATTATCAGACATCCAATGCCAGCGGAGGTGTTACCAGTTACATCGCAAAGGAGGGAGATTCAAAATGAATAACACCTATTTAGCACACCATGGAATTCTTGGAATGAAATGGGGAGTTCGAAGATCAGAAGCACAGCTTGCAAGAGCCAGAGGACATTCTTCCAAATCTTCAGATGATAAGAATGAGGTATCAGCACGTAAAGCTGCTGTTAAGAATCGGCGAACAATGTCCGATGCCGATCTGAAGAAAAATATTGAGAGACTTAAATTAGAACGCGAGTTTAAGAATCTTACAGAAGACGACATCGCACCTGGTAGAAAGTATGTGTCAGAAATTCTTTCTGCATCCGGAAAGAAAGCGTTGACTGTGGCTGCGGCTGGAGCAATGACCTATGCCGTAAAGACTGCAATGACAAAAGAATTCAATCTTAAAGAGGCCGCACAGTACATCGCTGCAAACCCGAATAAGAAGAAGTAGGAGAAGAAAATAATGGCGTTATCGAACACTGCCGTCCCGAAATACTACGGCATGTTTCGTGATGCCGTAATTCGTGGCGAAATTCCGGTATGCCGAGAAATCGAGATGGAGATGAACCGAATCGATGATCTCATTGCAAATCCTGGAATTTATTACGACGATCAAGCAGTAGAGGGGTTTATCAGTTATTGCGAGAATGAGCTTACTTTAACTGACGGTTCAGATTTGAAACTGCTTGACACATTTAAAGTTTGGGCTGAGCAGATTTTCGGCTGGTACTATTTTGTTGAGAGAAGTGTATACGAACCTTATGAAGATGGTCATGGCGGACATTATGTCACCAAGTCTATCCGAAAAAGATTAGTTAATAAGCAATATCTCATAGTGGCCAGAGGTGCTGCAAAGTCAATGTATGGTTCATGCTTGCAGAATTTCTTCTTAAATGTTGATGTCACAACGACACATCAGATAACCACAGCCCCGACGATGAAGCAGGCAGAAGAGGTGTTGTCCCCGATTCGAACCGCTATTACCAGATCAAGAGGACCTTTCTATAAGTTCCTTACAGAAGGATCGTTGCAGAACACAACCGGATCAAAGGCGAATAGAATGAAATTGGCATCCACTAAGAAAGGAATTGAAAACTTCCTTACTGGATCGCTTCTTGAAATTCGTCCAATGAGAATCGACAAACTTCAGGGACTTCAGCTTAAAGTGGCGACGGTTGACGAGTGGCTTTCTGGTGATATTCGAGAAGATGTAATCGGAGCAATCGAACAGGGTGCATCGAAGGTCAACGACTACCTTATCGTTGCGATCAGTTCAGAGGGTACTGTCCGTAACGGTGCTGGCGATACAATCAAAATGGAATTGATGGATATTCTAAAAGGGGATTATATCAATCCGCACGTATCGATCTGGTGGTATAAGCTGGATTCTATCGATGAGGTTGCCGATCCGGATAAATGGTTGAAAGCAAATCCGAACCTTGGAAAGACTGTTTCTTATGAAACCTATCAGCTGGACGTTGAGAGAGCAGAAAAGGCTCCGGCAGCTCGAAACGATATTTTGGCTAAGCGCTTCGGACTTCCTATGGAGGGATACACATATTACTTTACATATGAAGAAACTCTCCCACATCGCCATCGAGATTATTGGCAGATGCCATGTTCTTTGGGAGCTGATCTATCACAAGGCGACGATTTCTGTGCATTCACATTTCTATTCCCATTGTCGAACGGATCGTTCGGCGTCAAAACCAGAAACTACATTTCCTCATCGACTCTGATGAAACTCCCAGCAGCAATGAGAATTAAATACGATCAGTTTATGAAAGAGGGAAGTCTTATTGTGTTAGAAGGGACCGTTCTTGACATGATGGAAGTATATGAGGATTTGGATAACCACATTATTGAATGCGGTTACGATGTACGATGCTTTGGTTATGATCCATACAATGCAAAGGAATTTGTTGAACGTTGGGCAAGTGAAAATGGACCATTCGGAATAGAAAAAGTTATCCAGGGTGCAAAGACAGAATCTGTCCCACTTGGCGAATTGAAGAAACTTTCAGAAGAGAGGATGCTTCTCTTTGATGAGGACTTGATGACATTTGCTATGGGAAACTGCATTACCCTGGAAGATACTAACGGGAACCGTAAATTGCTGAAAAAGCGGTATGAACAAAAAATCGATGCCGTTGCGGCAATGATGGATGCGTACATCGCATTCAAGGCAAATCGAGAAGCATTCGAGTAGGGGGATAAAGATGCCAGTAGCAAAGTTAATTGATTACTCTTCTGTATTACGACCCTGTACCATCAGAAAAGTAGCTCATGATAGAAGCTCTATCCAGGCAAGAATGAATAGCCAGTTGCGAACACCCGTAAAAGCTTCAAACGGAATACTGGTTACACGTTTTTCAGATCATGCCCTTGATAGGACACAAACCGAATCAAGACCGGTAACCGTTGAAGGAATTTTGGATGCATTGAAAAATCCGTTGAATCATGGTAGCATTAAAACAAAAACCGATAACCTTGGGCGACCAAGTCAGCAGTTTATAGGGAAATCTGCGACAGTAGCAGTGAATCCTGAAAATGGAACCATAACAACTACATGGTGTACAGGAAGTAGAACAAAGCGTAAATATTTAAAGAAAGGATGAGCATATGTTCAGTGAAGAAGAAATAAACCTTATGCGGTCACTCGGATTGGACTGTGATTTTAACGGTTTATCTGAGACCGATGAATATTGGGCAGACATAGAAGAAAAGGTTGGGAATTTCCTGACATTGAAGTGTTTAGACGAGCATTATAATCCCGATAGTAACGGAATCATATGCGAATCTATACTGAACAAAATACCGGTGTAAAATTACTGGAGACCTCTTAAGAAAAGGGGTCTTTTTTTTTTGCCTATTTTTAGGAGGTGAGAATTCAAAATGGATTTATCATTAAGTTCCAGGTTTAAAAATGCCTGGAATGCTTTTCGCAATAGAGCCCCTACCATGATGTCCCAGAATATCGGTTCGGGTTATTCATATCGTCCTGATCGTTTTCGCCTTACCAGAGGAAACGAAAGATCGATAGTCACGTCCGTATACAATAGAATCGCTTTAGACGTAGCCGCCATCAACATTCAGCACGTTCAGTTGGATGATGAAGGGCGGTTTTTAAATGTTATAAAAAGCGGTTTAAACGAATGTTTGTCGTTGGAAGCCAATCTTGATCAGACTGGTAGGGCATTTATCCAAGATGTTGTTATGTCCATGATGGATGAAGGCTGTGTAGCAATCGTTCCTGTGGATACCGATGATGATCCAGATGACACAAAAGGATATCAGATTCTTTCGATGCGAGTTGGTCGAATTCGTGACTGGTATCCTCGTCACGTCCGTGTTGAGGTATACAACGAAAATACTGGGCGAAAACAAGAAATTGTTGTTCCGAAAGATACGGTTGCTATCGTGGAAAATCCACTGTATGCGGTTATCAATGAGCCAAACTCAACAATGCAAAGGCTTATTCGAAAATTGAATTTGTTGGATGCGGTTGACGAGCAGAGCAGTTCTGGAAAGTTGGATTTGATTATTCAGCTTCCATACGTAATTAAGTCAGAGGCAAGACGTCAGCAGGCAGAGCAGCGGCGTAAAGATATTGAGCGACAGTTGTCTGGTTCTAAGTATGGTATTGCCTATACTGACGGAACCGAGAAAATTACACAGTTGAATCGTTCGTTGGAAAACAATCTGATGAAGCAAATTGAATACTTAACGAGTATGCTTTACAGCCAGTTAGGAATCACTCAGAGCATCTTAGATGGTACCGCAGACGAGAAGACTATGCTGAACTATTACAACCGGACAATTGAACCGATCATTTCCGCAATCGTTGATGAAATGAAGAGAAAATTCTTAACGAAGACTGCCAGATCCCAAAACAAGTCAATCATGTTCTTTAGAGATCCATTCAAGCTTGTGCCGGTAGCTGATCTTGCTGAAATTTCTGATAAGTTTACCAGAAATGAAATTGCTACATCAAACGAAATCAGACAGGTAATTGGTTGGAAGCCATCCGCTGATCCTAAGGCTGATGAATTGAGAAACAGCAATTTAAGTGAGCCTGGTGGTAGTTCCGTAACAGATGCTACGACGAGCGGTGAAGAAACAGAATCCAGCGATACCAGTGATTACGATGATCTGGTTAATGAAGTTCTTGACAGCATTTCTGCACAAATCGATGACATCATCGGCAATTATACGTCTGGCGATGATAAGGAGGGAGATGATTCTTAATGGATGAACCTAAAGTTGCGGTTCTTAGACATTATGCATCGCCCTATTACGATCCTCAGAAAGCGCATGAATACTATATGCGTACCAGAGAGTTAAAAGGCCGTTCTACCACATCGCTGAATGATGAGGGAAAGAAGATTTGGTCTTATACAAAAAATAATATCAAATCCGAAAAGGCTGCAAAGGTCAAAGAAGAGCAGGAAAAGCGAGATCAGAAAATTACGGAACTTCGTGAAAAAGCAGAAGCAACGAAGGAACAGATATCTTCTCGTTTGAAAGAACTGAATGAGGCCTTAACCCAAAATGCTTCCGATAGGAAGAAAAGCATCGATACTGATAAAGATTCTGATTTGGAAGAAATTGAAAAGGAATCATCTAGCCAGAAGGAACGAATCGATAATAAAAAGGATGCCGAAATCGAGCGTTTGATGGCAATAGAAATTCCATCAGGATTATCTAAGGCTGAGAGATCTAAGCGTGTTGCCGAAAGAACAGCAAAGATTGCAAAGCTTAGAAATGATGCAAAATCAGATAAAGCAAAAATCAGTAGCGATGCCAAAACGGACAAGGCTAGTGTTCGAACGGATGCGACAAACAAGAAAGCGAAAGTATCGTCCGATACCAAGGAAGAAAAAGCTGAGAACCAGGCTAATGCTAAAAGCGAAAGAGCAAAAGTTAGCTCCGAGCTAAAAGCAGCGGTTAAGTCAGTTAGAGAAGCTTACAAAGCGGCTAAAGCTGACCTCGATTCGTCATATGAACAAACCTATCAGGATGAATTTGACAAGATTCAGTCAGAGTACAAGAAGGTCAAGAAATCAAAGAAAAAGTCTTCCAGCTCATCAAAGAAGACATCGCATCCGTTATCGTACTATATCAGAAAATAGGAGGAAAATCAAAATGAAGTATGACTTTGGTGGCTGGGCCACTAGAAATGATCTTCAGTGTGCCGATGGAAGAGTCATTAAAAAAGACGCTTTCAAAGGGCAGAACGGGCAGACTGTCCCGTTAGTATGGATGCATAATCATGCCGATCCGGCGAACGTGCTTGGATTAGCTCATCTCGAAAATAGAGATGAAGGAGTTTATGCATTCTGCGAATTTAACGATACAGAATCAGGAAAGACTGCGCGGGAACTTGTAAAACATGGAGACGTACAGTCTCTTTCTATCTTTGCCAATCAGCTTAAACAGGCTGGTCACGATGTAGTTCATGGCATTATTAGAGAGGTAAGCCTGGTATTAGCCGGAGCCAATCCTGGAGCATTTATCGATGATGTGGTAATGCACGGGGATGGAGAAACTGGTATTATCCTTGGCTATGACGAAATGATCATGGGACAGTTGGAGCATTCGGCAGATGAACCGGATAAAAAGCAGGAGGAAAAGGGCGGCTCCAATGATGAACCGGATAATGAAGAGAAAAAGGATGAGAAGGTTGAAACTATTGAAGACATCTTTAAATCCATGACCGAAAAACAGCAGACCGCCGTTTTTGCAATGATGACTGAGTTCGCAGGCAAAGAGGTTTCTAAAAAAGAAGATGATGAATCTAAAGGAGGAGATGACAATATGAAACACAATGTTTTTGACAACGACAGACGCGATGATAAGAATTTTCTGTCTCACGCAGCGCAGAAAGAAATTTTGGACTTAGCTAAGTCCAGCGGAGTCGGATCTTTAAAAGCTGCTATGGAAATTTACATGGATGAACATAGCTTACAGCATGACGGAATCAGCGGCTTTGTACAGTCCGGCACAGGCGACGTTACAACGCTGTTCCCTGAATATGTTGAAGCACATCCGGGGCGTACACCTGAACTTATCACAAACGATATGGGATGGGTTGACGCTATTATGGCGAAGACGCAGAAGATTCCGAATGGTCGCGTTCGTACTTCCCATGTAGATATTCGGAACATCGATTCCCTGTCTGCCAAGGGATATAAGAAGGGTAACGAGAAGAAGATTACCGGAAACTATGAACTGGTAAGACGTACTACCGATCCGCAGACCGTGTACGTTACTTCCGAGCTTCACCGTGATGATGTGGTAGATATCGAGGACTTTGATTATGTACAGTTCCAGTACGGAATTGATCAGATTTCTCTGAAGGAAACTTTGGCTGTTGCGACTATGATCGGCGATAGCCGGGAGAACAGCGATCCGGAGAAAATTTTCCCTGAACACATTCGTCCTGTCTGGACCGATGATGAACTGTACACCATCCATAAGGATATTGATTTCGAGGCAATGGCTAAAGAACTTCAGGGCAACAACGCTGCGGATTATTTCGGAGAGAGCTTCATTTACGCGGAGGCTATGATTACGGCGCTGCGCAAGGCTCGTAAGAATTTCCGCGGTACTGGTAAGCCTGATCTGTATATCACAACCGATATGCATAACACCATGATTCTTGCAAGAGATCGTAACGGTCGTCGCATTTATGAGACTGATACTGAGCTTGCGGCAGCACTTGGCGTTGATAAGATCTACGAAGTTACCCAGTTTGAGGACAAGATTCGTACTGACTCTACTGGTAAAAAGCATAAGCTTCACGCCATTTGCGTAAACATGGCTGATTATGGATATGGTGCATCCAAAGGCGGCGATGTAACTCATTTCACCGATTTCGATATTAAGTTTAATCAGCTTCAGTCTTTACTGGAGACTCGCAAGTCCGGTCAGCTTACCAGAATTAAATCTGCTATCGTTATCGAGGAAATCGTTACGGATTCCGAAGATCATACCGTCTAAGTCTTAGAGGAGAAAATTCAAAATGAGTAAATTCTACGGGGCAATCGGCTATGCCGTAACAGAGGAGATTCGACCTGGTGTCTGGGGAGAGACGATTACAGTTCATGACTACTACGGAGATGTTATTCGGAATACTCGACAGTATCAGAGTTCAGATAACCTTAACGACAATCTCAATGTGTCGAATGAGTTTAGCATTGTAGCCGATCCGTTTGCTTATGAGAATTTTCATTCGATGAGATTTATCGAGTATATGGGGGCTAAATGGAAAATTTCAAATGTTGAAGTTCAGTATCCCCGTTTAATATTAACCGTTGGAGGTGTTTACAATGAGCAGACGACTGAAACTGCATAATGTTTTATGCGACATCCTTTCGTGCCCAGACCAAGGACCGGAGTGTCGTGCTTATTTTCAACCACCGTCATCGGTAAAAATGAAATACCCTGCTATCGTTTATGCGCTTAATTATATTGATAACGCATTTGCTGATAACAGGGTTTATTTGTCTGCGAGAAAGTATTCGGTAACAGTCATCGACAGCGATCCGGATAGTTCTCTCATTGGCAAGGTAGCATCCATGCCGACGAGTCGATACAATCGACATTATACGAAAGACAACTTAAATCATGATGTCTTTGAAATATTCTTTTAAGGAGGAACAACCAAATGAGTACAACAAAAAAGAAAATCAGATGGGACCAGATTGGCGAGCGAAAGTTTGAGACTGGCGTTAGCAACGGTGTCCTTTATCCTGGCGACGGCTCTGGTGGTTATAAGGGCGGAGTAGCTTGGAATGGGCTGACTAATGTTCAGGAAAGTCCTTCCGGAGCAGAACCAAATCCTATCTATGCTGATAATATTAAGTATCTCAACTTAATGTCTGCTGAGGAATATGCCGCAACGATTGAAGCTTATATGGCACCGGATGAATTCGCAGAATGCGATGGTTCAAAGGAAATTGCGCCTGGTGTATATGCTGGTCAGCAGAATCGAAAAGAATTTGGATTCGCATATAAGTCTCTTATCGGTAATGATACTGAGGGCACAGATTACGGATATAATTTATATCTTGTATACAGATGTCTTGCGTCCCCGTCCGATAAGGATCATTCATCTGTTAATGAAAGTGTAGATCCTGGAACATTATCATGGGAGGTATCTACTACGCCTGTCGAAATCGATACCCTGATCGACGGCAAGAAATTAAAACCAACTGCTACTTTGAAGTTCGATTCTACAAAGATCGATGCGAAGAAACTGGCGGCTCTGGAGGAGATTCTGTATGGTAAAGATCCGTCTACTCCTGATGGAGATGACGGTGTTGAACCGAGACTTCCGCTTCCGGATGAAGTTATCAAGATCATGACCGCCGAGGGCTAATCAGAAACAATATACAAACCACAGATGGAGTCGTATTCAGGAAAGCTGGCGGCTCCTTTTTAATTTGAAAGGAGAACAAAATTATGTATGCAGTAACAAAGACTTATAAAGATTTCAACGGTGTTGAGCGCACCGAAACAAAGCTCTTCAACCTTACCGAAACAGAGGTTATGGAGATGGAATTGGGCACAGCTGGTGGAGTTGCTGAGATGCTTCAGCGCATCGTAGATGCAAAAGATCAGCCGACCATTATCAAGTTCTTTAAGGAATTTATCTTAAAGGCATACGGAGAGAAGAGTGCTGACGGCACATATTTCGAGAAGTCCGAAGAGATTTCCAGAAAGTTTGCCTGCACTCAGTTCTACAATCTTCTGTTTATGGAATTGGCTACAGATGACAGCAAAGCTGCTGAATTCGTAAACCATGTAATTCCGAAAGTTGTAGATATCAAGAAGCATTCGGAAAATCCGGCGATTGCTCCTGTGGCTGCTTCAATGAACTAAAGAGGTGAGACCGAATGCTTGAACTTATGATACCAAAAACTGATCTGTGGGATGAGCTGAATCAGCGATTTATCCCTGTAAAGGAACAGAAATTGCGTTTGGAGCATTCACTCGTTTCACTTTCAAAATGGGAAAGTAAATGGTGCAAAGTCTTCTTATCTAAAGAGCAGAAGACCATTGAAGAAACCATTGATTATATACGCTGTATGACACTCACACAGAATGTTGATCCGCTGGTCTATCAATGCATTACCAATTCTCACATTGATGCGGTAAATGCCTATATTGAAGCGCCTATGACGGCTTCGACTGTTAAGGAAGAAAAAGGTGGTCCAATAAACAGGCAGCAGATAACCAGTGAACTTATCTATTACTGGATGACCGCATATCATATTCCATTTGAGTGTCAGAAATGGCATTTGAATCGTTTGTTAATGCTTATCCGGATTTGTAATGCAGAAAACAAGCCCCCGAAGAAGCGGAGCAAACGAGATTTATACAGACATTATGCGGAAGTAAACGCCGCAAACAGAAAGAAATTTAATTCGAAAGGATAGTGATAAAAATGGCGAAATCGAGACAGGCCGTCGTTAATCTTGTCGAATCCTGGGATGGAAAGAAAGAATCGAACGGCTCACACAAAAGCATTATCGATTTGTATAACGAATTCTTTGAGAAAATCTGCGCTGGCAAATTTCCTCGTGGCATTCGGATGCGTTATGACTGGGCTTGGTGTGCGTGCACCTGGTCTGCGTTAGCGGCAGCTCTCCGATATGAGAGCATCATGCCTATGGAAATTTCCTGCTATTACCTCATCGAAGCAGCAAAGAAAATGGGATGTTGGCAGGAGAATGACGCATATGTTCCGAGTCCTGGAGATGCAATCTTGTATGATTGGCAGGATAACGGAATCGGTGATAACACAGGTAATCCGGATCATGTTGGTACCGTAATCGAGGTACATAAGGAATCCGGTTATATGGTTGTTGAAGAGGGTAACTACAGTAATGCGGTTAAGAAGAGAACCTTGTCTATTAACGGAAAATTTATCCGTGGCTTTATTACACCAAAGTACGACGACAATACAGTTGCAGTTCCTGGATTAATCAAGGGCAAAGACATCAAAACTATTGCTCATGAGGTGATTGTTGGGCTGTGGGGAAGCGGTGAGAACCGTAAGAAACTGCTTGCTGAGTATGGATACAGCTATTCAGAAGTTCAGAACATGGTAAATCAGATTCTGAATGGATCAGCGGTAACACCGTCCAACACCAAACAGGATCAGAATCAGTCCATTTCAAAGAAAGTAGTGGCTACCTGTTCTGCTAAACAGTTTAACAAAATCTATGCCGGCGAATACAAAACAACGGCGGTTCTTTATTGCCGTAATGATGCCGGAACCAATAAGAAGGCTCTTTGTAAAATTCCGGCTGGCACTAAGGTTAAGTGCTATGGCTACTACACAATGGCAAATGGAGTTAAGTGGCTGTACATCCAGTTTGTACTCGATGGGGTTCAGTACACGGGATTTTCATCCAGTGCGTACTTAGCAAAGTAGGAGATTCATATGATCACGTTCAGACAAAAGGGTGATTTTTCTAAGCTGACTCGATTCTTAGAGCGAGCAAAGGAATCGGTTCGTCTCGGTGACCTCGATAAGTATGGTCGAGAGGGCGTAGCCGCCCTTGCGTCTGCAACGCCAGTTGATACAGGACGGACGGCGAATTCGTGGCACTACAAGATCGAACAGAAACCAGGTTCAGTATCGATCAGCTTTTACAACACAAATATTCAAAATGGAGTTCCTATTGCAGTTATTTTGCAGTATGGACATGCAACAAGAAACGGCGGCTGGGTACAGGGGCGAGACTACATCAATCCTGCTATCCAGCCTATTTTTGACAAAATTGCAGATGCGGCATGGAAGGAGGTTACTAAGCTATGAGTACAACCGTTGACGAACGTGTCGTCGAAATGCGGTTCGATAACAAGCAGTTTGAACAGAATATTCAGACCAGTTTATCGAGCATCGACAAGTTAAAGAGAAGTCTTAACCTCGAAGGTGCAGCAAAAGGCTTAGAAACCGTAAACGATGCCGCACAGAAATGCAATATGTCACCACTCACGAATGCTGTCGAGACTGTTCGAGTACGGTTCTCCGCATTAGAAGTGATGGCGATTACGGCTTTGCAGAACATTACCAACTCCGCACTTGTCGCAGGCAAAAATCTTGTTTCTGCTTTCATGGTAGATCCGATTAAGTCAGGTTTCGAGGAGTATGAAACCCAGATCAATGCTGTTCAGACAATCCTTGCAAATACCTCTTCAAAAGGCACAACTCTTGATCAGGTAAACAATGCGTTGGATGAACTAAACCATTATGCAGATATGACCATTTACAATTTTACGGAAATGACCCGTAACATTGGTACGTTCACTGCGGCTGGCGTAGATTTGGACACATCTGTAGCCGCTATCAAGGGCATTGAGAACCTTGCAGCCGTATCAGGTTCCAACTCTCAGCAGGCAAGTACCGCTATGTATCAGCTTTCACAGGCATTAGCGGCAGGAACAGTAAAATTACAGGACTGGAACTCAGTAGTAAACGCTGGTATGGGTGGTCAGGTATTCCAGGATGCGCTGAAAGAAACGGCTAAAGTTCATGGAATTGCCATTGATGAGATGATCAAAGATGAGGGCTCATTCAGAGAGACCCTTAGTAAAGGATGGCTTACCTCTGACATCTTGACTGAAACCTTGGCAAAATTTACAGGCGATCTCAACGAAGATCAGCTTCGGACCATGGGGTACGCTGATGATCAGATCAAATCTATCATGGAGATGGGTAAGACAGCGAATGATGCGGCGACAAAAGTAAAAACTTTTACCCAGTTATTCGACACATTGAAAGAGGCTGCCCAGTCCGGATGGACACAAAGCTGGGAAATTATCGTCGGCGACTTTGAAGAGGCGAAGGAATTACTTACTGAAGTGAGTGATACGTTCAGTGCCGTAATCAATGCTTCTGCCGATGCAAGAAATAAAATGCTTCAGGATTGGAAAGACCTTGGTGGTCGAACCATGATGATCGAAGCAGTAAAGAATGTTTTCGAAGGACTGGTTAGCGTTGCTAAGCCTGTTCGGGAGGCATTCAACGAAATCTTCCCGCCAATGACTGGAAATCAGTTAGCCGATATCACAGAACGCGTTCGTGATTTGACAGCAAAATTCAAAATGGGGGAAGAAAGCTCAAAGAATTTAAAGAATACGTTTAAGGGCGTATTTGCAGTGCTTGATATCGTCGGACAAGCTTTCAAAGCTGTTGCCGGTGGTGTCGGCGAATTGATCGGTCTTTTCTTACCGGCTGGAAACGGGGTGTTATCACTCACCGGAAGCTTCGGTGAGTATCTTGTTAAACTTGATGAAACTGTAAAGAAGACAGACGTCTTTGGCAAAGCAGTTTCGACTGTTGTTGATATCGTAAAGACAGCTATTACGTTTGTTAAAACTGCCGGAGAAAAATTAAAAGAATTTGGCAAAGCTGCCGGGGAGAAGTTCGATTTTCCTGGATTTGAATTATTCCACTCATTCCTTGAACGAGTACATGATCGCATGACTCAGATCGGTGATGGTGCTGGAAAAATGAAGAGCGGAGTCATTGTTGCTTTTGAGATGATGGGAGAAGCACTGGAAAAATGTAAATTTCTCAAAGTCATGGAAGCATTGTGGACAGCTGTAAAGGTAATTGCTGGCGGTATTGCCGATGCAGTCGGGACTATGATGGGGACACTTGCTGAGAAACTCGGAAATGCAGATTTCAGCGGAGTTCTTGACGTTCTTAACAGCATTGCTGTGGGCGGAATCGCAGTATCGATTTCCAAATTCTTAAAGAGCGTAACAAAACCGCTTAAGGGGTTGAATGGCGTTCTCAAAGGAGTAACTGGAATTCTTGACGGCGTAAGAGGCTGCTTTGAGGCATATCAGACAAATCTTAAAGCCGGAACATTGCTTAAAATTGGCGCAGCAATCGCTTTGCTTGCTGGTTCTATCGTTGCAATTTCTCTGATCGATAGTGATAAACTGTCAGCTTCTCTTGGAGCTATCACAGTGCTCTTTGCTAATCTACTTGGCGCGATGGCAATTTTCAATAAAATCAGCAGCGATACTGGAAAAGTATCCAAAGCATGCACAGCGATGATTGCCATGTCAGTTGCAGTATCTATTCTGGCAGGAGCTTTGAAGAAAGTTTCAGACCTTGATTGGGGCGAACTTGCGAGAGGCCTTGTTGGAATTGCTGGTCTTACGACTATTGTTGTTGCATCATATAAAGCCATGGCAAGCGGTCAGAAGCAGGTTATGAAAGGCGCTACCAGCTTAATTATATTTGGAGCGGCTATCAAAATTCTGGCTTCAGCATGTAAGGATTTATCGAAATTACAGTGGGATGAACTCGGACGTGGATTAACAGGAGTAGGAGTATTATTTGCTGAGATTGCTGTATTCCTTAGAGTTGCAAAATTCAACGGGAAAATGATCAGCACTGCGACTGGAATCGTTATTCTGTCGGCAGCAATGAAGGTTTTGGCGTCCGCTTGCAAAGACTTTGGTCAGATGGAGTGGAGCGAGATTGGAAAAGGATTAGCTGGAATCGGTGGATTACTTGCCGAACTTGCTGTCTTTACGAATTTGGCTGGAAATGCAAAACACGTAATGTCTACTGGCGTAGCCTTAATTGCTATTGGCGCTGCAATGAAAATCTTTGCTTCCGCTGTAAAAGATTTTGGTCAATTACAGTGGGATGAAATCGGCAGAGGTTTAACTGCTATGGGCGGCGCACTTGCAGAGGTAGCTATTGCTGTTAATCTGATGCCGAAGAACATGATCGGTATGGGAACTGGGCTCGTTATCGTCGGCGGCGCACTTGAAATCATTGCAAACTGTATGAGTAAATTCGGAGGTATGCAGTGGGAAGAGATCGGTAGAGGTCTTACCGTCATGGGTGGGGCCTTAGCTGAGTTGGCTATCAGTCTCAATTTCATGAAAGGTACGCTTGGTGGATCAGCAGCATTGTTGGTTGCGTCCGGAGCCTTAGCTGTTCTTGCGCCGGTACTCAGTATTTTGGGAGCGTTATCGTGGGAAGCGATTGCGAAAGGACTTATTTCTATTGCCGGAGCATTCACAATTATCGGCGTAGCAGGCGCGGTACTTACACCATTGGTTCCGACTATTCTGGCATTATCGGGAGCGTTTGCATTGATTGGTGTTGGGGTTCTTACAATCGGAGCGGGTTTACTTGCAGCTGGCACAGGACTTTCGGCACTCGCTATCGGATTCACAGCGCTGGCAACTGCTGGTGCCGCTGGAGCGACTGCAATCGTAGCAGCACTGACAGTTATCG
>ENA-ORUB01002578-ORUB01002578.1-human-gut-metagenome-genome-assembly--contig:-NODE-2578-length-16849-cov-44.589675_pt1 | contig 16849 bp, 12 predicted proteins | sample MGYA00241918_ERZ509200 | MGnify/ENA primary metagenome ERZ509200 (study PRJEB26280, sample SAMEA2338853) | human gut metagenome | biome: human gut; feature: human-associated habitat; material: faeces... | reverse complement strand
CCATAAACACCCAGGGCGATGCCCTGGGCTAGGAGCTTCTGCCCTTTCAGGGCGTATGGGGCTTACTTTTTTACCTTTTTACTTTTCAACAATCAGTCCACCCTTAGGTTGCATCTCCACCTTGAGGTTTCCCTTCTTATCCACCTTTACGTTCTTCATCTGAGAAACAGGCCAGAGAGCCTTCTTGTCCTTGCTGGCTGTTTCATGATAATAGGTAACGGTTTTGCCGGCAAGCATTGGCAGATTCAGGGTGAGTTTCATCACCTGGTCGGTGCCGTTCAAACCGGCAACATACCATTTATCACCATGGCGACGGGCAACAACGGCATATTTTCCAGGATAACCGGCGATGAACTTGGTCTCATCCCATGTAGTAGGAACGCTCTTCAGGAAATCAATCTCGTGCTGAGGAAGCTCAGAGAGATTATTCGGATAGATGGCGATACATTGGATAGCTGCCTGGTTCATGATAGCCGAAGCCATCTCGAAAACATCGGTGGTATAACGGCGATGACGACTCTTGTTATCCTTAGAGAGATACTTGTTCATGATGGTACCACCCCAATCCATCGCAGCCACGGCGTTGCGGCAGAATGGATGCATGGTCAGTTCGAAAGCCTCCTGCTTGGCATGATACTCAGAGAAGAATACATTCTCTGAAGCCAATACAGCCTCGCTGGATACATAGTTTGGATACATACGCTCCCAACCTCTTGGCAGGGTGCAACCATGGAAGATAACCTGAATGCCATAATCGTTGGCATCGCTGAGGATGTCTTCATACTGCTGCATGGTATGCTGCTTGTCGCCACCAAAGAAATCTACCTTGATGCCCTTGATGCCGATACTCTTCATCCAGGCCATCTCCTTCTTGCGGGCCACGATGTTATCCATGATGCCACGAGGACCCTGAGGTGCATCGTTGGCCACACCATTGGAATTATACCAGAGCATCAGACTCACATTCTTGCTCTGCGCATACTTGCTCAACTCTGCTATCTTGTCTCTACCAATCTGGGTATCCCAGAGCGCATCAACCAGCACATATTCATATCCCATGGTAGCAGCCAGGTCGATGAACTGCTTCTGGTCGTTATAGTTGCAGGATTCATCCTGCCAGATGAGCCAGCTCCAGGCATACTTGCCAGTTCCGTATTTCTGGGAAGCCTCGAATCTTGGCTCTACTACATCGTATGGAATAGTGGTCTCTACCAGAGGCTTCAAATCAGAACCCACGGTAATGGTGCGCCAAGGAGTGGAACCCGGAAGGATGAAGGCGCCCGATGTAGAACCGATGCCATCAGCCTCCTTCTCCATAGGGAAGGCTACCTGATAACCCTTTGCAGCATCATAATCGCTGATGTGACAACCCGGATAGTTGCCATGAGTACCCGTCTCGCTGACCAATACCCAGCCATCGCCGCCTACCTTGAAGAGGCAAGGGAAGGTATAGCCATGACCATAACCCGACTTGGCTGTAAGAGGCTGATCCACCTTATAATCTTCTTCATAACTTGGTTTGGTTCGGGCAAAACCGATGAGCGGATCCGACTGTGGACAGAGGTAAGTGGTGGTTACCTTAGGAAGATTGAAGGCAGTCTTCTCCTCGTTTACGATGAGATGCTGAGCCTTCAGTTGATCAAAAGTATAACGGAATGCCACGTCATTGTTGCTTACATTGAAAGTAACCGTCATTGGCTGCTTCTTACCGTTGATGTATGTCACGTTGAGCTGGTTGGCATGATAATCTACATGCGAAAACTTGGCGGTGCGGAGGTCATAGCTCTTCTCCACCTTTATCTCATTCTTGCCCTGATAGGTCAAGCCCTGACTGAAATCGCCTACATCGGCAAGGAGTCCGAGCTGTGATTCCTCCATCATTCGCTTGCCTGCATAGTCGATGGAATAATAGAGTTTGCCATCGCGGTCTTCTACCACGACATTCAACTTACCATCAGGAGAACTGACAGTATTCTTCTCTGCGTATGCACCGATGCTCGCCATCAATGCCAACGCTACTGCTAAAACATTTTTCTTCATTTCCAGATAAAAGTAATTAGTTTATTTGTTACTATGTTTTTATGCCGCAAAGTTAAGCAATATTATCGAATAAACAAAAATTAAACCGAATTATTTTGTATTTTCTTCAAATAATAGTAACTTTGCACAAAATAAACTATACACATATCAGCAGTTATGTTACAACTTGACAATTTCTATAAGGCTCGCTTCGTGCTGAGCAAGGTAATAAGAAAGACTGAGCTGGTTCACACGCCAAGAATCAACCCAGAGAGTGATGTTTATTTGAAACCAGAGTGCCTGCAGAAGACCGGTTCGTTCAAGATTCGTGGTGCTTACTATAAGATTTCACAACTCACCGATGAAGAAAAGGCGAAGGGTGTGATAGCCTGTTCTGCGGGCAACCATGCACAGGGTGTAGCGCTGGGAGCTACAGCCATGGGCGTCAAGAGCCTCATCTGTCTGCCTGAAGGCGCTCCTATCTCCAAGGTAGAAGCCACCAAGCGACTGGGTGCTGAAGTCTGTCTGGTACCTGGCGTTTACGATGATGCCTACCAGAAGGCGCTGGAACTGAGAGATGAGCATGGCTACACCTTCGTACATCCTTTCGATGATGAGAACGTCATCGCCGGGCAGGGCACCATCGGTCTGGAGATTCTCGACCAGTTGCCAGATGTAGAAGCTGTCGTCGTTCCTGTAGGTGGCGGCGGACTTATCTCTGGTGTAGCCTTTGCCATCAAGTCGCTGAATCCTAACGTCAAGGTATATGGTGTTCAGGCAGAAGGAGCAGCAAGTATGGTACAGAGTCTGCACGATCATAAACAGGAGAAGTTGCCTTCTGTAGCGACCGTTGCTGATGGTATTGCCGTAAAGGAACCGGGCAAGATTACTTTTGAAACCTGCTCCAACTATGTTGACGAAATCGTAACCGTGAGCGAGGATGAGATTTGTGCAGCCATCCTGAAACTCATAGAGAGTGAGAAGATGGTAGCCGAAGGTGCCGGTGCGGCCAGTGTGGCAGCCGTGATGTACAACAAGGTTCCGGTGAAGGGCAAGAAAACCATCTGCGTGGTAAGCGGCGGTAACATCGACGTAACCATCCTGAACCGCGTCATCACCCGTGGTCTTGCCAAGAGCGGCCGTCTCTGCACCATCGAGATGGAGCTGGATGACAAACCGGGCGAATTGGTAGAGGTCTGCTCTGTCATCGCCGGATTGGGCGGTAATATCACCGGTGTTCACCACGACCGTTCTGCCAACCGCAACAAGGTGAATGCCTGCGTGCTCCGCCTGACCATGGAGACTCGCGACGAGGAACACGTAAAAGAAATCAAGGAGGCTTTGGAATCAAAGGGATTCCATCTCTGGATTGTTTAATGTTAAATGTTAAGTGTTGAATGTTGAATTATACATTGTAAATTATTCATTATAAATTATAAATTGAAGATTATGAACGCAATTCACACAGACAATGCGCCTGCAGCTATCGGTCCATATAGCCAGGCTATCGAAGTAAATGGTTTTGTTTTTGCATCAGGTCAGATTCCTATCGACCCTGCAACAGGCAATTTCGTAGAAGGCGACATCAAGGAGCAGACTCGCCAGAGCCTCACCAACGCCCAGAACATCCTGAAGGCAGCAGGTACCGACCTTTCTCATGTGGTTAAGACTACAGTTTATCTGAACAGCATGGACGATTTCGCAGCCATGAACGAGGTTTATGCCGAGTTCTTCAGCCAGCCATATCCAGCCCGTTCTGCCGTAGCTGTAGAGAAGTTGCCAAAGGGCGCCCTCGTAGAGGTTGAGGTTTTGGCAGCCAAGTAATTCTTCCTTTTTTCTATCAGGAAGTAAACATTCAAGGTGAAAACATTCTTTAGATGGTATCAAGCATTACATTAAAGAATCTGATTATAGGCTATCGTTCGAAGCATCAGCTCCGGGCGATAGCCTCACCTGTTCATGCCTCGCTCCAAGCCGGTGAACTGACCTGTCTCATCGGAGCCAACGGAGTGGGCAAATCTACCTTACTCAGAACTTTAGCCGGATTTCAGCCAGCGCTTGATGGCGAAATCCTGATTCAAGACAAATCTCTTTCTGATTTCTCTGCCCAGGAACTCGCCAGAGAAATCAGCATCGTTCTCACATCGAAGACAGACCATGCCCAACTCTCAGCCGAAGAGATTGTAGGCATAGGCCGTTCTCCCTATACCGGTTTCTGGGGCACATTATCTGCTGCCGACAAGCAGATTGTTGCTTCTGCTCTTCAGGAAACGGGCATTCAGCATCTTGCCCAGAGAAACATCAGCGAACTGAGCGATGGTGAGCGCCAGAAAGTAATGATAGCCAAAGCCTTGGCGCAGCAAACCCGCATCATCATCCTGGACGAGCCTACCGCCTTCCTCGATTTCCCCAGCAAGATAGAAACCCTACAGATGCTCCGCCGTCTAGCGCACGAACAGCATAAATCCATATTACTGTCAACCCATGATGTAGAGTTGGCGCTCCAGCTCTCCGACCGTCTCTGGCTGATGGAAGAAAGCCGTTTCTCTATCGGCACTCCTAAAGAACTGGCTGCCGATGGTTCCTTATCCAGATTCATCAATCGTGACGGTATCCGATTCAACAAGGATTCCCTCCGCATCGAAATCAAATGAGTTTTCGTAATTGATTTTTTCTATGGTTGCACGCAAGCACATGAAGAAAAATTCTCAAGTGGCTCAGTTTGCTAACTCAAGTGGCTCAATCTGCTAACTCAAGTAGCTCAATCAGCTAACTCAAGTAGCTCAGTCTGCGAGTTCAGACGTCTCAGTTAGTTGATGCAGACGTCTCGGTAAGCCTACGGATACGGCTCCGTTAGCCTACGCAGCCATATCTGTAACCCGATGCAGTCATATTCGTAACCCAGCGCAGCCATATTCGTAACCCAGCGCAACCATATTCGTAACCCAGCGCAGCCATATTCGTGAATAAGTTTTAGATAATTATCTATCATCCATCACGATTTACATACGCAACGCACCTTAATACACTAATATACAGATACTTAAATAGCGTGACAGATACTCCGCAAAACGGGAATATCCATCACGCTATCCATCACGATTTGGGGTTATCCATCACGATTTTCTCACTACCAGATACCGCATTCCGTCGTTGAAACGCTTGCGATGGATGGTTGGCATCTGAGAAAGCTTGCGGCCGAAGGCTATGAGACTGTTCAACTTCAACGATGAACCGATGTGACTCTTCAACTCTTGGAAAATCTCGGCTGCCGTAAGATACTCTCCCTGTTTGGCATCATCGGTCAGGTCGAAATAGAGACCGAAATACTGGTCTACCGGAGAAACTACCTCAAACTTCCTGTTGTTCGCCATAATCAGTCGGGTCTGCTCCGCATCAAAATAAGTCTTCTCGCCTGCCCGTAATGCAGAAAGCGCCTGCGCATAGAGCTGTTCATAATTCGGACGCTGGCTCACATCGATAGGCCCCGTGAGCTCTACACCCAGAAACCGGCGATTACCGGAAGGATCGGAGAGGATATCCTCCATATTGCTCGTGGCGATAAAAGATGCCATTCTCGGAAATTCCTGTACATGACTGCCATAAGGAGGCTTTATCTTGACACTCGGCAACTGGATGATGTTCTTCAGGAATCCCTGCTGCACCTGAGGAGAAATCTGGTTGAACTCATCCAGGTTGATAACCAGCGACTGGCACATCGCCTGAAGCACCTGCCGTTTCTCTGACAATACGAGATTATCATTATACCCCCATTGCAACTCCGGCGGAACCAGAGACCGGCAGAAAGTACTCTTGTTGTAGCCCTGCTTGGAGATGAGAAGTGGAGCCACAGAGTTGCCGTATTTGCGATGACTGTAAGCACGCCACTGGTCAACCATCGCCAGGAACCAGGTATAGAACCAATCCTCCCAATAAGGATTATCAGTAGGCACCGTGCGCGCCAAGGCACGGATATGATCCTTACCGTCCCACTTCCCCTCACACTTGAACAGGAAGTTTTCTACAGGATTATAGGTAGAAAGAAGATCCGACTCCAGATAATTGCGCACATCCTTGATACTCACACGGATGTTGGCGAGCTGTACCTCCAGCGTCATACGCTTCTGCACACGGGCATCCACAGGCTGATAGCCCCAATAATCCTTTTCCTTCGGCCTATATTCTGTGCATTTCATTACCGAATTATAACGGAAATCATATTTCTTACACAGAAATCCGATCATACTCATGATATTGTCACTCAACTCCTTACGGTCGTTATCCACACCTCCGGAAGAGTGGTCAGCCTCCTTCTCATCAACGCTCTCCACAGGTTTTTCTGCACCATGAAAGACTTCATTCAACGTCAGGGGCAAGGCATCTTCACGATAATAAGGAAAAGAATCTCTTGTCATCAGGAAATCGGAAAAGATAGAAGGCTCGGGCATCTGCATCTTTGCCTTTACTAGCGTCTGATAAAGCGGAGCAAAGGTCAGGAAGGCCTGCTTGTAAATCCTGTCGGCAGCAACCTCCTCATCAGGTAACGTCCCCTTTGCCAGCGCATATTTCGCCAGAACATGCAGACTGATGCCATCGGCTCCCACAAAGGCTGCAAGAGTAGAAGGCAGACTAGCTACTTTCTGCTTGATGGCATCCACACCTCCATCCTCATTAATATCAACAAACGTAAGCAGCAGAACACCATTGTTTTTCTTCATCTTCAGGAGTCCATTCTCCGATTTCTGAAATTCTGCCGCAGGGTGAACATGCATCCAGGTTGGCATATCCTTATACCCATCATAACCATTCATGAGATAAGGTACATATTCACGGAAGTTCTCCACGGTATTTCTGGCGTCATCGTTTACGATACGCCCCAGGAAACGTTCCAGACTCTTGGTACTTACCAGGAGCTGGTTCTTTTTATTTCTATGTGTTATGGTAAATTTCATTGTCTGTTATTTTAAAAAGTTTACCGATATGAAACACTTTGTTTCATACCATGAAACAGTTTGGTTCAAGCGGAGAAACACTCTGTTCCACCCTGTGAAACAAACCGATACGTCGCATTCCCGCTTTCGATACATCGGCAGGGGATTCTGCTTTATTCGTAAACGAATCCGATTTCTTCTGCATAATGATCATAGGCAGGTTCCCCATAACCATATTCAGCAAAGACCTTCTTCACCTGCTCCTGCATTTCCGGCGTAAGATGTTTCTCCCCCCGATGTACACGATAATAGGTAGTACGGTTGCCCAGAACATCCATGACGCGGTACTTGATGGTCTGCATTTCGACATGTTTTACCTGGTCGTAGAGATGGGAAAATCCCCATGCTGCCTTGAACTGGTACACACGCATGAAATGGGAACAAGATGCATGGAGGTTAGCATCGGGATAAACAGCATTTCCGGCAGTAACATCATCGGGTTTGAACTTTGCCGAGATGAATCGGATGCATTCTGCTGCCCGAGGACAATCGGCATTGAAGCAGTACATCCAATGATAATCTACCAGACTTTTGATAAACGCAGGATCATTAAGATTTAATTCCATAAAAAATAAATTTTAAATTAAACATTAGGTTTCGCAGTGGTTATTGCCATTGTGGAATCTGTGTTGTCAACACTCCGCAAAGATACAAAATTTTAAAGCCAGATGCAAGCTTTGTCCCGAAAACTTTCATCTTTGTCCCGAATCACGTGCATAAAAAAAGCACTTTCAGCAAGAAGATAAGCTTAAAGACGTGATGGATAAAGTCAATAAGTGATGGATATCGTGATGGATTTTGTAAACATTTCGTCCATCTATCACGCTACATAAAAGAGACAACCACCTCATTATCAAACGATTAAAGATTAAAAAAGAGAAAACGTGAGGGATGTGAGGGATAAAAAGGGAAAAAACTTAGCGCAAGCAGAAAAAATGATTTTGCACTCAAGTTTTGCATATTCAGAATGAGCCGATAAATGAGCCGATAAATGAGCCGATAAATGAGCCTCCATCCAATCGACAAAACTGCCGAGATTAACGTAAAAAACATTAAAAACAACAAGATTCTCAGGGAAAAGCATCTCCTTATCCTAGGAAATGTGCATTTTTGCACCTACGGAAACCTAGGAAACGTGTAAAATATAAGATTACAAAACCTAGGAAACGTGTAAAATCTAGCACTTTGAAAGCTAGGATACGTGCAACAACAAGAATACCAAGAAGTTATGAGACGTAAAATCTATAGTCAATTATTAAGATGGAAATCAGACGATAATGGGCAGAACGCATTGCTCATTGATGGGGCACGACGTATTACCTATCGACTCCTTACGTCATTCACACCTCAGACTTAGCGGAAAAAGATGGGATAGTATATCTGCCACTCTATATGACACCCCTGCTATAAACCAGAGCTAGAAGAGGGCGTGCAAAGACTATATCTTGCACACCCTCTTCTCTTTTTACCACCAATTATCAATAGAAAGCCTTTCAACCGTACAGGTTGCCAGATTTACTATTTCCGTTTTTGCTGTTCTCTTTTATTCTAAACGCCCAATCGGCAAACTTTTTCATTGCAGCATGAATCTTGTCCTCGTCCGAAAGCCCAGAAGATGAGGGCGGCAGAGACTGGTGCAGCATGTGTTCCTATATAAGGTGCATTTTGAGTAATAAAATTAAACCCACTTACTCTTCATTAACGACCGCTTGTGATCTAAAACTTGCCCATTACCCCAAAACGCCGAAATTCCCATTTGCAACTTGTAGAAAAAATGGCTAAATTTACAAGGAAACATTAATGGATTAATAGAAAGAACAAGATTATGAGTACACGATTTAAAACATGACAGATTCACATTTTGGTCTCAAGACGTTGACCTTACCGCCAATGTCCCTTTCAGAGAATCTCTTGCTGGAGTGTCGCTAAGATACACCCCAGGATATAGTAAGAAATAGATTGTATAATTTAAAACATTATTTATTATGAAAAAGTATTTACGTTTTTTATTAATGTTAACTTTCATATTAACTGAAAGTCTAGCAAATGCAAAAGATTTTGAAGTTAACGGTATTGCTTATGATGTAATATCCATGTCGGAACTTACATGTGAAGTAGCACAAAACGATACATATTACGAAAATACCAAAATTCCTGCTACAGTTACATACAAAGGAAAGACTTTTAAGGTTCTTGGTATAGGAGATAATGCTTTTAAGGATTCTCACATTAAAGACGTCACTATTGCACCAGGTTTAACTTATATTGGAGAAGATGCATTTACTGGATGCGAATTTAAGCATATTACTATACCGAATACAATAACTAATATTGCAAAAAATGGTTTTTATGCTTGCGGTTGGCTAGAGAAAAGAAGCTATTCGTACATCAGTATTATTTCCGAATTAGTAATAGAAGATGGTACAGATATGCTGGAAGGAAAAGTTAGCAGCGGAGGGTGTACTTTTTGGGGGAACCTCATAAAAAAATTATATTTAGGTCGCAATATCAATGATGCCGTACTAAATAATGCACTTCATAATTCACTTGAAGAACTTACCATAGGTAACATGGTAACAGAGCTAAAGCACAGTAATTTAAATCCATTCGACATTTTTGGATTATCTAAATTAAGAAAATTAACTATCGGTACAGGCCTTAAGAAGATTCCATATTTTGGTGAAGGAGATGACTTGACGGAAATATATCTACGTTCTACAACGCCTCAGATTTCCGAAGGGTTTAATGATGGTACCTATATGCATGCTACATTATTTGTTCCTAAAGGAACTAAAACTGCATACGAGAATGCTGATATTTGGAAGAATTTCTGGACTATTGAAGAGTATGAGGATAAGACGACAAATATATCCAATATCCGTATTAACCCAAAATCAGGAACTCCATATACCCTGAATGGAATAAAGGCCAATTCGTCCCATCATGGAATTACAATAATCAACGGTAAAAAATATATAAGCAAATAAATATGAAACGAATAATTCTTATAATTGTCCAGGTGATATTATCTATAGGAACATTATCCGCAGATAATGAACCTGATTTTTACTATGAAGGTATAGGATACAACATCTTATCTCTTTCTGATCAAACATGTGAAATAGGAAAGAGCAGTTATGGCGGAGAAGTTGTAACAAAACCTATAGTTGAATATAAAGGAAAGAAATTCACAGTATTGGGAGTTGGCAAACAAGCTTTCTACATGAGCCGATGTACAAAAGCAACCATCGGCAATGGTTTAAAATACATAGGAGACGATGCCTTTGCCATTTGCAACAATTTAAGGAAAATTGTTATAACACCAAGTATTGTTGATTTAGGAAGTTGCTCTTTTGGGTACAATGACAAACTAGAAGAGGTGGTTATAGAAGATGACGATAAAGAGCTTGTTTTTCAACAAACTATGCTCAATTTTTGTCCTTTTGAAAGAACTTCTATCAAAAAGCTATATATTGGAAGAAACCATAGTGCAGACATATTCAAAGGAAAATGTAATAATATCACAGACCTCCAATTAGGTGATGGTATTACGAAATTCGAACTAACAGATTTTCCTTCTCTGAGAAGGTTAACCATTGGAAAGAATCTCGCTTTTTTACCATACTTGAATACAGGTGACTATCTCACAGAAATAAAAGTTTTTTCTCCAATTCCACAAAACATTGGAGGATTTACAAAAAGAACTTGTATGAATGCTATACTATACGTTCCAAACGGCACAAAAGAGCTATATGAAAAAGCTCCAGGCTGGTCTGACTTTTGGGACATTAGAGAATTTGAAATCACCCAAATTAAACATGCTATAACAAATAAAGCTACTGTAACACAAGAATTTTCTATTGACGGATCTTTAAGTTCTAGAACATCTAAAGGAATAAAAATCTTAAAAAGAACAGATGGCACATGTATTAAAATAATAAAGAAATAAGAGTAAAGAGGGTATGTCACAAACTTATGGCACACCCTCTTTACAATTGGCATAGAAGCCAACGTTAGCGAAGTTTCGGAATATATAGAGAACCATTGTCTAAAACGAAAACATTTTACTTTGCATCATTCATTTAATTTAATCAATACAAAGATAACTTTTTATACCAAGAAAAGCACAAACTTTTAACTTAAAGTGTCTTTTCCCCTATCAGGTATCTATTTACATCTTTTTAATTGCCAAAAACTTGCATGATTCAAAAATTAGCCGTATCTTTGCGGCTAAAGATAGGAATAGGAGAAATTGTTATGGCAAACAATGCATGCAGAAAGCTGCCGGTAGGCATACAGTCTTTCAATAAAATCAGAGAAGAAGGTTATCTCTATGTAGATAAGAGTGACATCATCTGGAAATTGGCGAACAACGGCAAACAATATAATTACTTGAGCCGTCCTCGCCGATTTGGTAAGTCTGTGCTTGTTGATACACTCCAGGCTTACTTCGAAGGAAGAAAAGAGCTCTTCGAAGGACTGAAAATCATGGAGTTGGAGAAGGAATGGAAACAGTACCCGGTTATTCGATTCGACATGAGCCGAGGGGGAGCGACTGCAAATGAAGTTAAGGCATACCTGGATCGAACTTTTGATGTTTATGAGCAATTATATGGCATCCATATCAAACCAACAGATTCACTAGGAAACCGCTTCGACCTAATCATTAAAACCGCCTATGAGCAAACAGGGCTCAAGGTTGCCATTCTTATCGATGAGTACGACTCTCCTCTCCAGCACTCGTGGAAAACTCCCGAGCATGAGGGTTGCACAGAAGTATATAGAAGCGTGTTTTCCATCTTGAAAGCTGATGATGCGTACCAACGTTTCGTCTTCATTACGGGTATCACCAAGTTTACGCAGATTTCTCTTTTCTCTGTTCTCAACAACCTGACCAATATCAGTTTCCTTCCTGAATATGCAGCTATCTGCGGTATTACAGAAGAAGAAATCGGGGAGAACTTCAAGCCGGAACTGGAAAGAATGGCTGAAGTGAACGAGTGGACCTTGCAGCAAACTCATGATAACCTGAAGGATTACTACGATGGATACCATTTCAGTCGCAGAAACATGGTGGACATCTACAATCCTTTCAGTCTCCTTAATGCACTCGACGCACAAGACTTGAGCTGTTTCTGGGTTTCATCAGGAGCAACATCCATGCTACCTAAGTTTGTGGACAACATGGAACTGCGCTTACGAAATTTCGAAAATTGTCCGATTTTACGCAAGACTCTTGAGAGTTCTGATGTCATAAATGGTGGTGCCGAACTCTTTCTCTATCAGACGGGTTACCTTACCATCAAGTCGAGCGATGAATTTGGCTATTTCTTAGGTTTTCCAAACCAAGAAGTGAAACAGGCTCTTTACGAGGTTGTGCTGCCAAGCCTGACCATGAAATCAGAAAGCGATATTATCAGTCTGCAAGGCAGTCTGTTCCGCCAATTGGGTACCGGGCAAATCGCAGATGCCATGAAAACGTTGAAAGCATTGGTTGCCGATGTGCCTTACAGCAACAAGAAACTTGCCTCGATGGATATGGAAGAGCGCTACCGTCTCATCATCAGTACTATTCTGAATGCCATCGGTCTGAAAGTGGAGGTAGAGCATATGCTTGCAACAGGAAGGATCGACCTCATCGCCCAAACTTCACGCTACATCTACGTGATAGAACTGAAACTGAAAAATAATGGTGGTAAGAAGGCTGCCATCCAGCAGATACTGGATAACAAATACCTGGAGCCTTTCATGGCTGACAATCGAAAGGTGATAGGCCTCGGCATCGAACTGGACGAGGAAGGCAAAGGGCTATTGGATTGGGGAATTACTGAAGAATAAAAACATAGAAGAAGAGGGCGTGCAAAGACTATATCTTGCACACCCTCTTTTTTTCCCTATCCCTACAATATCTCCAACTGATCCTTTACCGCCTTATAGCAGCGGCGGGAAACCGTGATTTCCTCATGGTCGAAAGGAGGAGAAAAGATGCAGCGGAGCGTATAATTCTCGATGCAAAGAAGATAATCGAGATTGATGATGCAATCCTGACGAACCTGAGCCAGAGAAGGCGACATGGAAAGGATGGTCTTTGCCGTGGCCTGCCTCTTCAATTTATAAACCTGCCCATTCGACAACTTCAACTGCCAAAGATGAGTAGCCTCATCAAAAGTGCAACTGAACACATCATCGGGCTTCAACATCAATAAACCCGAAATGGTCTGAATGGCAAGACGCTTGGCTGCTGTTCCCAGCATCCCATTCATTCCCGAAAAATCCTGAGCCTTCTGAGAAGCCAAGACTGATTCAGAAGAACAGGAAGAGGACTCAGGAACGGAAGAAGCATCTTCATCCACATCATCTCCATCTTTCATTTTCTGCCGGATTCGGTCTACCACCAGTTCAAACTCATCCTGCTGATAAGGTTTCAACAGAAAATCGAAGGCAGAGGCTCTGAGCGCATCAATCATATACTTATCGAAGGCGCTGTAAAATACTACGATAAGTTCCATCGGAATTTCATCTCTCAGAGATTGCAACACCTCAAAACCCGTCTGTCCAGGCATTTCAACATCGATGAACAGCACATCGGGCTGTATGCTCATCACCAGATTCTTTGCCGATACCGCCGAAGAGGATGTGGCAATCACCTCAAAATCTTCCAGAGTTGCCAAATCATCCTGCAACCTGTGGATGCTCTGTGGTTCATCGTCCACAATCACAACCTTAATTCTATCTTGCATGTTATTTCGTTTTAAATTCTTATGAAAAGTTTCTTACTTAAAGACATTATAATCGTAATTACATGGAACTCCGATACTTACACATATTCCTCTATTCCTGGTACCACCCTCCTCTTCTGATGCTCCTCTGTTGCTCTGCATCTTGAAAAACATCTTGCGTTCGTTGCTTGCATTAAGCATTTCGATGGTACTGTTCAGAATTCTCAATCCGGTTCCCGTACTGGCAGCACAATTTTTCTTTTTCTTGCCAACGGTACCCGAAACTCCACATCCGTTGTCTGTAACATCTATGCGGAGCATATCGTCCTCAACCCAGATGTTTACATCCAGCAAAGGCTTATCTCCCGTCTCTTTCATTCCCACAAAAGCATGTTTCAAAGCATTCTCTACAGGAATCTGGATAATCATAGACGGCAGCATGAGCTTCATATCCACATCCTTGGCAACATGGAACTGAGGCATCGGAAGGAACGGATTGGTTTCATGGCGAAGAGTAGAATAGCTCGTCACCATCTGCAGTTCCTCTTCCAAACTTACCGCCATCTTATCGCAAGAAAGCAAGTAGGCACGCAGTACCTGTATCAGGAGCTGAAGCGGTTTGACATTAACCCCCTTCGGAAGATTAGATACGAAGATATTGAGCACATTAAATACAAAATGAGGCGAGAAACGATTGCGCACATTCTCCATCTTCAGAGCCATCATCCGGTTCATCTCCTCATGATGCTGATGCTTGCTGCGCATCCATTTGTAACGGATGAAAGCGATGAGAGCCAACACGCTCATTACCAGCAAGCCGATAATCAGGAGCAGGATGACTCTAAAGGATCTTACCTCTGCTTGCGTGGTGCTAAGGGATAAATCACGGCGAACGATGGCCGTATCCTGCTTGAATCTCAATTCATTCTCCTGAACATTCGAAACCATCGTAGCGTTACGGAGCGAATCGTCGTACTGATTCATCAGTTTCTGATATTGCAGAGCCTTGGCATATTGTCCCTTGCGCTCACAAAGAGCCGCCAGTCCCTTATGATAAAGGTAAAGATAATTAGGCGACATCTTGGAGAGATCGTATGGCTTGTTCAAAATCTCAGTAGCCTTCGCCAGACTATCCTGCTTCAGAGCCAGAGATGCATTCAACCCATCCACATAGAATTGCACATCGCTCTGCATGGAGGGCTGGGCAAAGAAGAATTTCGTGGTAAGAGTCAGATATTTCTGTGCAGAATCCAACCGGTTGAGCTCCAGATAAGTCTGTCCGAGATTAGCATCAACAATAGCCGTCGCCAGGGGCTGTTCCATCTGCCGTGTAGCCTTTTGAGCCTTCAGAAAGCATTTCAGAGCCTCAGCCGGTTTTTCCTGACTGCTGTACACATTTCCCCAACTGTTGTAAAAGAAATGAACATCTTTCGGATTCTTTGGCGGATACAGGCGTTCAGCCTTCTGGAAATAATGATGCGCCAGCTGATAGTTCTGCAAATCATTATAAACCTGTCCCAGTCCTGAGAGAATACTGTTCTGGGCTTCATGCTGATTCAGAGAATCTGCCAGGAAATAGGCACGGCGATACCAGGAAGAAGCATCCGCCAGCTTACCCATCTGTCTTGACGCATCGGCAATATTGATACATACATCAATCGCCTCGCCGCAACTGTCAAGGTTCATGATTTCATGATAAGCTTTCTCATAATAAATTAAAGCCTCCTTCCTCTTGCCGGAAACCAGCAAAAGTATGCCTTGCAGATTATCAGCATAAGAAAGAATTCTATTGTCAGGAGTTTGTTTGCAATAAGCGTTAACCGAATCTATCAACGACTGGCATTGGGCATCAGCCCCCTTCATATAATAACATTTAGCTATTAATAATTTTTTCCATTGATCGCTTTTATCGGGATTACCTTCACATTTGAAATTTCTTATCAGCATGATCATCGAATCTGGATGACTCTGCATGAGAGATTGGTGACCGGACACAAATTCATCGATATCTTTATGCCACGACTCATCACCCTTCTGCCGATGAGAACAAGCGGCAAACAGCAGCATCAGAACGAATAGCCACATAAGGCACAGTCCGTTCTTAATCTGCATCGTCATTATCTTTCTATATACACTTACCATGATAGACTATTTAAATGAATTTATGTTTCAGTTGCGAAAGTACAACAAAAAATCCAAATAGACAAAAAAATAACTGAAAAACTCATTTTTTATATAAAATATGAACTAAAACGCGTTTAAATGTGTATCTTTGTAGCATGGAAATGCATTTATTCAAAAATATAGAACTAAATAATATGCCTGAAAGGATGAACAATCCATTCAGCTACGAACCACATCCGCTCTGCATCGAAGCATGCAGGGAGTTGCAGGCTGAACTCTCACAGCGAAACGACTGGCGAGAGGAAATAAGCCGTGGAAAGATGTTCGGCGTGCTTATAGTAGAAGCCGGGAATGGCAAGATTGGCTATCTGAGAGCTTATAGCGGACAGATTGGCGGCAGAAGCGACTGGGAAGGTTTTGTGCCAGCCGTTTTCGATTATCTTCAACCCGACGGATATTTCAAGGTACATGAGGCTGAGATTTCGGAAATGAACCAGCAAATCAGACAACTTGAAGCCAACGAAAACCTGAAAAAGGCAAAAAGCCTGATTGACGATTTACAGCAAAAGCGCCAGGAAGTTATCGCAAACTATCAGACAAAGATAAAAGAAGCAAAGGAAAAGCGAGATGCAAGGCGCCAGGAAGCCCTTTCGGCAGGAACGCCCCTGAGCGAGGAAGAGGAGAAAGCGATGATAAAAGAGAGCCAGTTTATGAAGGCAGAACTGAAGAGGCTGAAAAAGTCGATAAACGAAAAGACGGCGCTGGAAACGGAATACGAAGTCTACGAAAAGGATTTGAAAAGTGCGAAACAGCTCCGCAAACAGTTATCTGAAGAACTTCAGCAATGGCTGTTTTCGAAATTCCAGATGCTGAATGCGGAAGGAGAAACCAAGGATCTGCTGGAGATTTTCAAGGACGAGGCGATTAAGATTCCACCTGCCGGAAGTGGAGAATGCTGCGAGCCGAAACTCCTGCAATACGCTTACCAGCATGGCT
>ENA-ORUB01002567-ORUB01002567.1-human-gut-metagenome-genome-assembly--contig:-NODE-2567-length-16864-cov-2.039265_pt1 | contig 16864 bp, 16 predicted proteins | sample MGYA00241918_ERZ509200 | MGnify/ENA primary metagenome ERZ509200 (study PRJEB26280, sample SAMEA2338853) | human gut metagenome | biome: human gut; feature: human-associated habitat; material: faeces... | reverse complement strand
AGGCAAAGTGGAATGGCAGAAAACCATTGGCTTTAGACAATGGGTAGTTCAATTTGCCGGTGTTACAACAGTAGCCCGAGTTTCAAAATATGAATTGTGCGAGAATGGAGATGAAGTGGACTTTGTATTTGTTCCTCACAGAATGCATTTCTTTGATTGCGAAACAGAGGAAGCGATTGTATTGTAGAAAGGAGCTTATATGGATAAATTAAGAAAAGCTGATATATATATTGATGAGAATCGTATACTGAGAGAGAAGCTGCCGGTATTCCATGTTACACCACCTTGTGGATGGATGAATGATCCGAATGGTTTTTCGGCTTATCAGGGAAAGGTACATTTGTTTTATCAGTTTCATCCATATAGTGAAATATGGGGACCGATGCACTGGGGACACTATGAAACAAAGGATTTTATCAAATGGACAGAATTACCGGTTGCGCTTGCCCCTGACCAAACTTACGATGAAGCAGGATGTTTTTCCGGGTCTGGAATCGAGACAGAAAACGGTCATCTTTTAGTTTATACAGGAGTTATGGAAAAAGAAGCAGACAAAGAGAAAGTGACATATCAGAATCAGTGTCTTGCGCTGGGAGATGGGAAAAAATATACCAAGTTAGAACAAAATCCTGTAATAACAGGAGAAATGTTACCGGAACATTTTAGCAGAGAACATTTCAGAGATCCTAAGATTTGGAAAGAAAACGATGGATACTATATGGTAGTGGGAAATAAAACAGACCAAGGTGTTCCTCAGGTTGTGTTATTTCACTCTGAAGATGCGATAAAATGGAATTATGTATCTGTTTTGGCAAGTGACAGAGATGGGACGCTCGGAACAATGTGGGAATGTCCGGATTTCTTTTGCTTAGATGAAGAATATATTTTAATTACCTCGCCACAGGATTTATGTGCGACAGAAGAATTTCATAATGGAAATAATTCGGTGTATTATATGGGAAAATATGATAAGAAGCAGCATGTATTTCATTATGAAAGAGTGTATTCTCTGGATGATGGTTTTGATTTCTATGCACCTCAGACTATGCTGGCACCAGATGGAAGACGTATCATGATTGGATGGATGCAGTCATGGGATTCGAATATCCGTCCCGAAGGTCAGAAATGGTCCGGCATGATGATATTACCGAGGGAACTCAAGGTAAAAGATGGAAAGATTCTGCAAAGCCCGGTGCGTGAAATCGAAAACTATCATAGAAATGGTGTCAGGTATGAGAAGCAGGAAGTACAGGGAACATGTAGATTCGATGGTATTAAAGGACGTGTACTTGATATGACCGTGGAGATTGCCGGTGGCAATTTCAGGGAGTTTACAATCTCGGTCGCACAAAATGAACAGTTCCACACAGACTTTTCTATACTGCAGCATAAAAACAGGATAGAAATTGACCGGACATATTCCGGTATGGTACGTGATGCGAATGCAATCCGGAGAGTAAAAGTAAAAACACCTTGTAAAAAATGGAAGCTTCGTATAATCTTAGATAAGTATTCGATGGAAGTTTTTCTGAATGATGGACAACAGGTATTCAGTACAACATTTTATACATCGCTCGAAGCGGACCAAATCAGTTTTGTGTGCGATGGAAAAGCCATTGTAAATCTTGAAAAATATGATATCGTTGTGGCGTAGAGTATGCAAGGAGGAACCGATATGAAAAAGTTTGATGTAACAGCACTTGGAGAATTGCTGGTAGATTTTACAGAAAATGGAATGAGTGCGCAGGGAAATCCTTTGCTTGAAGCAAATCCGGGCGGTGCTCCGTGCAATGTACTTTCCATGTTGCAGAATCTTGGAAAAAAGACTGCATTTATTGGGAAAGTAGGAGCAGACATGTTTGGTACAATGTTAACGCAGGCGGTGAAAGACCAGGGAATCAATATAGATAATCTGGTGACAGATGATACTGTGCATACGACGCTTGCGTTTGTACATACTGGTGTGGATGGTGACCGCGACTTTTCTTTTTATCGTAATCCTGGAGCAGATATGATGCTTAGGGAGGAAGAAATCCAGCAGGAGATTTTTGCTGATACAAAGATTTTTCATTTTGGAACGTTGTCAATGACGGATTTACGGATGGAGCAGGTAACGAAACATGCAGTGAAAAAAGCAAAAGAGCAGGGAGCTGTCATTTCCTTTGATCCGAATTTAAGACCGCCATTATGGAAAAAACTTGGAGACGCAGCTGATAAAATGTGGTATGGAATCAGTCAATGTGACATTCTGAAGATTTCGGATGATGAGATATCTTTCTTAACAGGTACTGCAGATATCGATCAGGGAATTGGGAAAATCATGGAGCAATATTGTCCGGCACTGATTTGTGCAACGATGGGAAAAGATGGAAGCAAGGCATATTACAAAGGAAAAAGTGTATATGCGGAACCGTTTTTGCAGAAGAATACGATTGAAACAACCGGTGCTGGCGATACATTTATGGCATGTATCTTAAATACAGTACTTGACAAGGGAATCAATGGATTGTCTGAAAGTGATATGTATGAGATGCTCCGGTTTGCAAATGCAGCCGCTTCAATCATCACAACACGTAAGGGTGCTTTAAAGGTGATGCCACAGAATCAGGAAATCAGAGATATGTTACAGGAGGGATAAGTATGCGTGGAATCGAAATTATGCTAAGCTCCATTGAGGATGTGAAGCATTTTGTACAGACAATCACCATGTTTGATGGCGAATTTGAATTAGTCAGCGGAAAATATATTGTGGATGCAAAATATATTGAAAATCTCCGATGATGAGATTACATTTGTTACGGGAAAAGACGTAGTGGAAGGAATATTAAAATATAAGAATGAATTATAGATTGACGATCAGCTACGATGGCACGCGCTATCATGGCTGGGAAAGTAAAAAAGAAGTGGATACGATTGAGGGAAAGTTGGAAGCGGTCTTCGCGAGGATGACGGAACAGGACGTGAAGATTCATGGTGCAGGAAGAACCGATGCAGGTGTGCATGCGATGGGCATGGTTGCAAACGGCTTCTTAGATACCACGCTTACGCCGGAAGAAATCAAAGCCTATGCGAATCATTATCTGCCGGATGATATCTGTATCCGGGAGGTTTCGGGTGTATCCGAGCGGTTCCATGCAAGACTTAATGCCAAAGGAAAGGTGTATCAGTATACCTGTTATATCGGGGACGAAAAGCCGGTATTTGAACGGCTGTATACATGGGTGTTGCCGGAATGGGTTACGAATGGGACACCTGACCGGATGCCGGATATAGAAGCGATGCAAAAGGCAGCAGAATACCTGATTGGCACGCATGATTTCAAGAGCTTCTGTGGGAATAATAAGATGAAGAAATCCACAGTGCGGACAATCTATGATATTACAATCGCAGAGGAACAAGGATATCTGCGGATGACATTTCATGGAAATGGCTTCTTACAGAATATGGTCCGGATACTGACCGGAACACTGCTTGAGGTTGGCTATGGACGGATGCACGCGGAAGATATGGAGACGGTACTTGCGTCACGGGACAGGCAGATGGCAGGTCCGACAGCGCCGCCACATGGACTTATGCTTCTTGAAGTGGAATATGGAGTATAATATTGAGGAATACGAAAGGAAGGATACGAGATGTCAGGCTATTTGATCAAGGATACAACAAGAGAAGAACGTGAGCAGATTGTAGCAGAATCGCTCGGAAATATTGAGGCAACCTGTGATGGCTGTATGAGCGGCTTAGCGGAGATGTATCAGGACTACATCGACGGGAAGAAGGAGCTGCGCGAGATTAATATGGAATTCAATGCCCGCTATGTGAAGGGCGAGGATATGCCACAGCGGAGCCGATGCCCGATGTAAGAAAGAAAATCTATATGAGACAGGGGATACTTTTCAGGACAAAAACAACGTCCCCAAGACCGGTGCAGAGATGTGCCGGTTTTTTCTTGACAAGGAAAAATCAAAGTGATATGATTTTGATATCAAAATAAGATATGCATCGATTCAAAGGGAGGAATTGGTTATGGAAGAGAAAATTTATACTACGAAGCGAAAAGGTATGGCAGTATTGCTGACTGTTTTATTCGTTTATCTGATTGCGATTACAGGTACTGTATTTGGAGCTGTAAAGTATGAGGATTCCGCAGAAACAGGCTATCTGGTACTCATGGTTGTTTCCATCGTTGTGTTATCACTTGGATGGTTTCCACTGATTGGACTTCGGGTGTTGAAGCCACAGGAAGCATTGGTTTTGACGTTGTTCGGGAAGTATGTTGGTACAATCCGGGAAGCTGGTTTTTACTTTGTGAATCCATTTTGTACAGCCATCAATCCGGCAGCAACAACGAAGCTTGCACAGAGTGGTGATATCCAGCAGACAGCAGCGAAGAGTGCATTTTCTATCTCTGCGGATGGTACATCTGTATCGGTCGATGGTTCTGCATCAGGAAAGAAGATTTCATTAAAGGCGATGACACTGAGCAATGGCAGACAGAAGATCAACGACTGTCTCGGTAACCCGGTTGAGATCGGAATTGCAGTTATCTGGCGTGTAATGGATACAGCAAAGGCGGTTTTCAATGTCGATAACTATAAGGAATATTTATCCCTGCAGTGTGATAGTGCACTTCGTAATATTGTGCGTGTCTATCCATATGATGTCGCACCGAATGTTGACACAACCGGTGACGGTGTAGCCGATGAAGGCAGTCTGCGAGGATCGGCAGAGGTCGTAGCCGGAAGAATCCGTGATGAGATCCAGAGCAAGGTCAATGAGGCAGGCCTTGAGATCGTGGAAGCAAGAATTACATATCTTGCATATGCACCGGAAATTGCATCTGTAATGTTGCAGCGGCAGCAGGCATCTGCTATTATAGATGCCAGAAAGATGATCGTAGACGGAGCGGTTGGAATGGTAGAAATGGCGTTAGAAGAATTAAATAAAAAACAGGTCGTTGACTTGGATGAGGAGCGAAAGGCAGCTATGGTTTCAAATCTTTTGGTAGTTTTGTGCGGCAACCATGATGCGCAGCCAATCGTGAACTCAGGAAGCTTATACTAGATGGCAGCGAAAAAACAGATTCCGCTCCGCTTATCGGAAAAACTGTATGCCGATATTGCCGCATGGGCAGAAGATGACTTTCGATCCGTCAACGGACAGATTGAATATCTCCTATCCGAGTGCGTGAGACAACGGAAGAAAGATGGAAAATATGTCTCTGAGGAGATTGATGTTCCACCGGAACTGGATATCAAATGATATGTGCCAGGGGACACTCTTCGGAACAAAAACAACGTCCCCAATATGCCCCAAACAACGTCCCCAAGGTAAGGAGGAATTGAGATGAAAAACCACATTACACTCAAGCAGAAGATTGTTGAGATACTTGCCTATGTTTTGATGTGGGCATCGATTGTGATTGGAATTATATGGTCTGCAAAGCTGCCGAAGGAAGTGGCAACACACTTTGACGCGGCTGGAAATGCAGATGGATATGGATCTCCGTATTCCTTTCTGTTTTTACCAATTATTATGCTGATTAGCTGTGGCATCAGCAGTCTGGTTTTACATTTTATGCCACCCGATCTGTGGAGCATGCCAGTGAAAGTAAAACCGGAACATGCGGTGCGTGTGTATAGAGACGTTGTCTGGATGATGGTGGGGATGGAATTTTGTTTTGGTGTATTTACGCTCTATAGCACGATAACCTCCTACATGCAGAAGATGGATGGCATGCTTGCAGCAACGTTTATATTCCTGGCAGTTTTATTTGGAATTATTATATGGTGTATTGTCGCCTGTGTGCGGCATAACCGGTAGTGTTTAACGAAAACTTAACATGAGAATTACACAGTACAGATAGATTCGAAACGGAATAGCTGATACTTTATAGATAAGATCACATAGTTTATGTAGAACGATGTATGGTTTTATTGATAACCGGAATTGGAGAATTCGATGAGTCAGAAGCGGTTTCGAACAGGACATCTGAATGATATAGTAAAGCAGGAGCATCGTACATGGTTGATTTTTCCAATCATCATGGGGGTGCTCCTGTTTCGTTATGGATGGGAAATTTTCGCTGTGTCCAAGACACAGATGATGCTTTCGAATGCACTGGGATTTTTAGTAATCATATTTCTGATTGCACTGGTGTTTGGCTGTATTCCTTTTTATATTCGTAGGGCAAAACTGCTTGGTGCAAAGAAAGAATTGCTTTCGAATTGTACCTTTGTGACGATGCAGGATCTTGATTATTACCGGAATAAACTTACCGGACTGACACCGGGAGAAATCAGTTTACTGGAAGATTTGCAGATTGAGGAAGAAAAGGATCTCAGTGCATATATCCTCTGGTATGAGCATCTCGGATTGATCCGGGAAACGGAAGATGGGTACATACAGGGAAATCCAAAGCCGGGGGAGAATGAGAAATTGCGGGAGAGTGACTACTTTCTGATTGACAAGCTTCTGGAAGGAACGTCGAAGAAGCATCTGCAGGAATGGAAAGAACAGATGATGGCAGAAGCAGTAGCAGATGGTTTTCTGAAGAAACGAAGCGGAATCCTTCCATCTGCGATTGACCGCCATGCGAAGAAGATTGCTTTTTTGTGGGTGATACTTTTGATTGCCTGTATATTCCTGATTGCATCCGGCACAATGGAGCCGGCGATGCAGGAAGCATATGGGAATATCGCATTCCCGTTGTCGGACCAGGTATTCTGGTTTGGCAGGAAATTGAACTGGATGCTTGCCTGCATGAATACGATAAGTGGAAAGGCAAATGAGGTCGAGCTGATCCTTCGTACACCACAGCTGCTTTCAACGATAGCATTATGTTTTATGGTGTTTGCGCTTTTCTTTTTGCTGTTACTGGTACCGTTTTTATATCTGAAAATGCGGAGCAGCCAGATGTTAGAGCGTGCAGATTATGTGCGGACAGCGCGTGGAAATGAATATGCGGAATATATCTGGGGCATGAAGAATTTTATTCACGATTATTCGTATCTGAATGAGGCGGAGAAGGATGCGCTTGCACTGTGGGATGATTATCTGATCTATGCGGTTTTGCTGGAGGAAAATACGCAGATACAAAAAGAGATCATGGCGCGGATGAAACAGTAAAAATAGAGGAAAGAAAGGAAGAAAATAAAATGGATGGAGCAGTGATTGTAAAAGTTGTAATTATGGCTTTGATATTGGTTCTTGTGATTGTAACAATCTGTACGTGTAATAAATTCATGGTACTGAAAACGCGGGCGGAGAATCAGGCGTCGCAGATTGATATCCAGCTTGCCAGACGGGCAGATCTGATTCCGAATCTTGTAGAGATTGTGAAAGGGTATGCAAAGCATGAGAAAGAAACACTTATGACGGTGGTCGAACTCCGGAACCGGATGACACTTGCGGATACAAGAAATGAGCGCTTTGAGGCAAACGAAGCGTTAAACCGGGCATCGCGGAAAGTGTTTGCAGTGGCAGAACAATACCCGGAATTAAAGGCGAACACAAACTTTCTACAGCTGCAGACAGAACTTTCCGAGACCGAAGACCGCGTGAGTAAGGCAAGACAGTTTTATAACGATGCGGCAACGAAGTACAATATCGAATTGCAGATGTTTCCGAAATCGATCCTTGCGAAGATATTTCATCTTTCAAAATTATCTCTGCTGGAATTCGGAAAGATGGAGAATCCGGGGATTCATTTTTAAGATATGCCAAGACTAAATCATAGACAATTTACGAAATAAGTATAAGAAATCATATGAAAAAGTGGAAAATATATCCACTTTTTTTCTTTTATGTTAGAATGTAGCTTGTGGCAGTTGTGTCATTGCCTGCCGGTGCGCCAGATTGAAAACTGTATGGAGTAAGACCGGTGACATGAAAAGGAAGATTGTTAATCATGACAGGAGATGAATCATATGAAACTATCATTGGCGCATACATTACGGCACTATGATAAAAAGAATATAGGGAAAGATATCTTGGCGGGGCTCATCATCATGGCTGTTTCTATTCCGATTTCGATGGGATATGCCCTGATTGCGGGACTTCCCGCTGTGTATGGTCTGTATGGGTCGGTGTTTCCGATTCTTGTGTTCGCGCTTCTTTCAACGTCACCGCAATTCATATTCGGCGTGGATGCGGCTCCGGCAGCACTGATTGGTTCCGCACTTTTAACTCTGCATGTTGAGGCAGGAAGTGAAGAAGCCATGGCGGTTGTACCGGTGCTCACATTCTTTGTTGCGATGTGGCTGCTTGCATTTTCTTTTATGAAGGCGGGAAAGCTCGTCAATTACATATCAGCCCCGGTGATGGGAGGATTTATTACAGGTATCTGCTCGACAATCATTCTTATGCAGGTGCCGAAGATTCTTGGCGGTACGGCAGGAACCGGAGAGTTTTTTGAGCTGGCAAAGCATATCGGACAGACAGCAAAGCATGTGAATATGCCATCCATCCTCTTAGGCGTGGCATCGCTTGTAATCCTGCTTGTGGCGAAAAAACTGGTTCCGAAATTCCCGATGGCAGTTGTATTGATGGTGGCAGGTGCCTGCTATACGCGGGTTGGAAATGTGCGGGAGCTTGGAATCCAGACACTCTCGAAGGTGGAGACGGGACTTCCGCAGTGGCAGATACCGGATTTTTCAGCTGTCTCAATCCGGGAGGCTGTGACAGTCAGCCTGCCGGTGGCAGTTGTAATTATGGCGGAGACGTTGCTGGCGGAGAATAATTTTGCACAGAAAAATGGCTACCGAATTGATGATAATCAGGAGATCTTTGCATTCTCCGTCGGAAATTTTCTTGCAGCCTTTACCGGGTGCTGTCCGATCAATGGCTCCGTATCCCGTACAGCGATGGGTGAGCAGTATCAGGGAAAGACACAGCTTACCTCGCTTGTGGCAGGACTTTCCATGATCGTACTTTTGCTGTGTGGAACGGGATTTATTCAGTATCTGCCGGTTCCGGTGCTTACTGCGATTGTGATATCGGCATTGCTTGGGGCAACAGAGTTTGATCTGATGGCACGGCTCTGGAAGGTCAGCCGGACCGAATGTATGATCTTTGTCGGCGCATTTTTAGGTGTGCTCCTGCTTGGCACGATTAATGGTGTTTTGATTGGTATTTTGCTTTCCTTTGCGGAGGTGATCATCCGGACAGCGAAGCCATCCACCTGCTTTCTTGGGATTCAGCCGGGGCATAAGCATTTTCGTGATCTAAAGGAGAGCAGCCAGATCCACGCACTGTCCGGTGTGCTTGTTTACCGGTTTAGCAGCAATCTGTTCTTTGCAAATGTGCAGGTGCTGAAAAATGATATTGAGGATCATATAAAACCGGATACGAAAGCTGTGATCCTTGATGCGGGCGGAATCGGAAGTCTGGATATTACTGCGGCAGACTGCCTGAAGCGTCTGCATCAGTCATTGAAAGAAAAGGGCATCCGGTTCTATATGACGGAACATATTTCGGATGTGAACGAACAGTTAAGGAAGCTTGGACTCGGATATCTGATTGAGGAGGGGTGCGTGCGCAGAACCATCCATATCGCATTGAAGGATATGGGAATCAACCGCCCGTATCCACTGGAAGACGGTGTGGATAATGAGGATCGCAGTGCGTCCCGGAAACGTGCAGATAACCGTGTGCAGGAGTTTGTGTGGGCGTTCGGCTCCGATGCGGAAAAACAGATCGAGCGTCAGATTGAAAAGCAGATTGCACAGCTAAAAGGAAGTGGGGATATCGAGAATCTGCTGCATGGACGATGGGCGCATATGGAGGAGCTTGACGAAGATGAGTGGCTGGAACACTTGGAGGAACACCTGAAGGAGATTGTCAATATATCCGGTAAGGATGAACATACCCTTGCGATGCAGATTGAGGAACATAGAAAACAGGTGCATGACCGGATCGCAAAGAATCATCCGGAGCTTGCAGAACGTTTCAGGGAGCGCAGACATGTGCTTGATGCACATCTGAAAGAACGCCATCCAAAGGTGTATGAGCTTGTACTGCAGTCGCGCGAGAAGAATGAACGGAATCGTTAGTACATCTGCGATAGAAGTGAAAATTCCCCGTTTATGATTGCGCAAAACTGATTGAAACAAACAGGTAACTATGCTAAAATATATACGATTATGTGGCGTATAGAGAAAACTATGGCAGACAATGAATCTACATGCGTGAATGTCGTTTGTTGCTGCCGACAGCCCGAAAAACAGGAGGATTTATACAACATGGAACAGTATAAAGAGCAATTTATTGAATTTATGATCGATTGTAACGTATTGAAGTTTGGTGATTTCGTGACAAAGAGCGGAAGAAAGACACCATTTTTTGTAAATACAGGTTTTTACAGAACAGGTTCCCAGTTAGCACGTCTGGGTGAGTATTATGCGGAGGCAATCAAGGACAAGTTCGGCTTTGATTTTGATGTGCTGTTTGGACCGGCATATAAGGGAATCCCGCTTTCCGTAGCTACAACAATGGCGATTGCCAACAAGTATGATGCAGACATCCGTTACTGCTCAAACCGTAAGGAGATTAAGGACCACGGGGATAAGGGAATCCTGCTTGGAAGTCCGATCAACGATGGTGACAAGGTTGTGATCATCGAGGATGTAACAACTGCAGGTACTTCGATTCAGGAGACACTTCCGATCGTGAAGGCGCAGGGCGATGTCGATGTGCTTGGTCTTGTTGTATCGGTTGACCGTATGGAGCGTGGTCAGGGCGAGAAGAGTGCACTGATGGAGATCGAAGAAAACTATGGATTAAAGACAACTGCGATCGTAACGATGGCAGAGGTTGTAGAGCATCTGTACAACAAGCCTTATAAGGGAAAGGTTGTAATCGATGATACCCTGAAGGCAGCGATTGATGCATATTATGAGCAGTATGGAGTAAAATAGTTTTATTGCAAGTATGGGAGGTCTAAAGCATGGAGAAGTTATATCATAAGATCAATGCAATCGGAATCAGCAATCTGGTTATTGGAATTGTGACAATTCTTGTCGGAGTTGGTGCAGGTGTGACGATGATCGTGAATGGCGCCCGCCTGATCACAGGCAAGAAGGATATCACGTTCTAGTGGGATTGTGAAAAATAAGTGAACTTCGGAAATTGAATTGACAGGACTTTTAAGAGTATGGTACAGTTACCATACTCTTTTTTTAACAACAAAATTACATCTTTTTTCATTGACGGTAGACATAGAAGATGGAATCCATCAGATTTCTGCATATGGTAAGGTATGGAGGAATTAATATGTTTATTTCGTTATGTAAAAAAATCAAGCAGCAATTAAAGGAAAAGAAAGCATGGAGACAGGTGCTCGCATATGGGATACTTGCGTTTTTGATCATGCAGTGTTATGTGCTTCCGTTTGCATCGGAAAATACAGAAGCGTGGGAATCTGTCGCGACGATGCGACATGGACAAATGCGCTTCCGCAGGATATACAGGCGGACGCAGAGGAATCTGCATTCACAGAATCGGAAGAGACTGTACAGAGTGTATCTCCGAGTGCGTATTATCAGGCACCGGATACATCCAATGCATTTGTCGCATACGCGATGACGATTCCGAAGGGAAGCGGAAAAAACAGCGATAATATGTGTGCGATTTATGTAGCACAGGCGTTATCTGGTTTTTATGGAGACAAGGCATCGGTACAGGGAAGTACGCTCGTCTCGCAGATCTCGGATACATTGGAAGTAAGTGAGAATTGGGAGCGCGTCTATGCTGATGCAAACTGTTTTCCAAAGGATAAGACGGAGGCGGAATATGATGCAATTTACGACCAGCTGACAAATGCAGGCGATGTCATCTGTTTTGTAAATGGAAAACTGGACGGCTATGTCCATTGCGCAATTTCCGGTGGAGGAACCGCTTTGATCGGACATTTGTACAGCTCTGGCTGGGATTCCCTTCGCGCATGCTATTATCTGGATAACGCGGTGGACGTGTGGAAACAATGCTCCGGAATGATTGTATATCGTCCGAAAGAACGTCTGAAGACTGGAACCTTGCGGATTTGTAAAAGCTATAATGAGGACGTCTACAAGACGAATCCGAAGTTGTATGATGTGGCGGGAGCCAATTATGCAGTGTATGCTAGCTATGAGGATGCGAAACGAAGCCGGAATGTGAAGGGATATTGTTATATTGAGCCGGGGGAAAATGGTGCACTGGCAGAGGATAACGTCTCTTGTTCTGCACGCACAAAGCCGGATGAACAGGGTACGATTGTACAGTTTGCCGAGGGTACATATTATATCCGGGAATGGAATGTGCCAACAAATGGAGGCTGGAAGTTAGATCCGAATATTTATAGTACGAAAATCTATGCAGGAAGACGGACAACCCTTGGCTTGCCAAGAGATGCGGCGGCGAAGCCTCTGGAGCTGAAATCAGAGGGAGATTATTTTGATACGCGTGTGGTTGGACCGGAAGAGGAGTATCTTGGAAAACTCAGACTGACAAAGAAGGTGGAGGAAAATTATGAAGCCTTTCTTTTAGAACACCCGGAGTATAGCTTTGATGGGATTGAATACGCGGTCTATGCTGTTTCCGCAAACGGAAGTAAGGACACCACTAAGCGTGTGGGACTGTTTCGGATGGATAAAAAAGGTACGGGTTTTGTGCAGGAATGTGCGCACGATACAGACTGTGTGGGTGATACAGAAATGCAGCTTCGGATCGGCTGGTATATGATTCAGGAAGAAAAAGCAAACGACTATATGTTGTTAGATGATACGCCAGTCTGGGTACAGATCAAAAAAGATCAGACAACTCCAATGGAGGTTGTTGTAAAAGATGCAGTGAATATTCTTCATTTCCGTGGGGATCTCAGTTTTACAAAAGTGGATGAAAATGGAACCCCGCTTGCAAATATTGCGTTTTCTATTTCTGATACAAAGGGAGAATCCCACATCGTCTGGACAGATGAAAATGGGTATTACTCGACGGCAGCTTCCTATATTCCACATTCGTATCATACGAATCAGGAAGAGGCAGGTGCGGGTATCTGGTTTGGACAGGCAGACGTGGATGATACGAAGGGCGCATTGCCGTATGGAACGTATTACATCGAAGAGGTTCGCTGTGAGGCAAATAAAAATAAGTATCGAAATGCTGATAAAATCGAAGTATCTATACAGGAGGATGGCGCGCATGTTGAGTTAGGAACGATTATAAATGAGCTATTTCCGCAGATTAAAACGAAGGCAGGCTTTGAAAATCCAATTGTTGATATACGTGCAAAGGGGACACTTGTGCCATGTAAGGATATTGTTTCATTTGAGAATCTGGAGATTGGACACACCTATACGATTTCAGGGGAAGCACGATGGAAAAAGGATGGTACGGTTTTGGAAAAACCATATATGGCAAAGAATGAGCCTGTGACATTTGTCGCGGAAAAGGTAAATATGGATATCGAAGTGAAGTATGAGATTCTGTTTCTGGATGCGCTGTGTGGACAGGAAGTGGTGTTCTATGAGACGGTAAAAGATACGGCATATCCGGGCGAAATCGTTGCTTCACATACAGATCTTTCGGATCTCGCACAGACAATCCGTTTTCCCGAAGAGCCGTCGACCACAACGACCGAAACGACAGAAACCACCGAAACAACGGAGACAACCGAAACGACAGAAACGACAGAAACCACCGAAACATCGGAAACATCGGAAACGACTGTTGCCGGGACAAGCACACAGGTGATACCGACTAAGGAGCAGGCGGTAAAGACCGGAGATGAAGCAAATCTGTTTCTGACGATTCTTGTTCTGTGTACAAGTGCAGTTGGAATCGGAATGGGTTTGATAGGAAGAAAGAGGAGTCATAAACAGAAATAAAAAATGTCCCCATCTGTTTGATGGGGACGCCTTTTTAGTCATGTAAAGTTTTATGTTTGCTTAAAAGCTCAATAAAATCGGTAGAATTTAAAGGCTTGGAGAAGAGATAGCCCTGCAGGGTGTCACAGAACTGGTTCTGCAGAATCTGCAGCTGTTCATTATCCTCCACACCTTCTGCCACAACAGAGATATCCATCTTGTGTGCCAGATCAATGATGGAGTCTGCGATGCAGCGGTCTTTTTCGTTACTGCAGATACCATCGATAAAGGATTTGTCAATCTTTAACGTATCGATTGGAATCTGTGTCAGGTAGTTGAAGGAAGAGTAGCCAGTTCCGAAATCGTCTAAGGCGATGGAACAACCAAGCTCTTTCATCTGATTGATCAGCTTTAAGTTGTGTTCAAACGAATTCATCAGGACACTTTCTGTGATCTCGATTTCGAGATGTTTCAGATCCATACCTGTTTTTTCCGGAATGCTTTTAATGATATCGATCAGATGATCATCCTTTAACTGGGTGGTTGATACATTGACAGATACACGGAGTGGACCGAATCCGCTCTTGATCAGTACCTGATTGAAGTTGCAGGCTTCAATCAATGCCCATTCCCCAAGGATGTTGATAATACCGGTTTCTTCTGCGATCGGAATAAATTCTGCAGGAGAGATAAAACCAACCAGCTCAGACTCAATACGCATCAGCGCTTCATAGCCGGTAACCTGACCGCTTTCCACATTGACCTGTGGCTGGTACTGTAAGTAAATTTCGTTCTTATCAATAACATGAGATAGAATATCTGCAAGATCATTTTTCCGGTTGACATCGTCCTCCATGTAGCTGTCGAAGAAGCGGTAGCTGTTTTTGCCAGAGTTTTTCGCATTGTACATCGCGATGTCTGCGTTCTTGATCAACTCGCTTACCGTCAGACCGTTGTTTGGGAAGACTGCGATACCGACACTCATGGAAACCACAGCGGTTTCATCGTTTAAGATGAATGGATGATGTACGACATTGACAAGCTGGCTTGCAAAGTTTTCCAGATCATCCACGGTATCGAAGCGATTTTTTAAGACCAGGAACTCGTCACCGCCGTTACGTGCCAGAATATCATCGGAAGCGATACAGGAAAGCATCCGGTCGGAGACATCCTTTAACAGAAGGTCACCATAGTCGTGTCCGAGTGTATCGTTGATATTTTTAAAGTTATCTAAGTCGATAAAGAAAATGGCATGCTTGCTGGCACCGACGCTTGCGTCATGGAAGATCTTGTAAGCGTATTTCATGAAAGCAACACGGTTATAAAGTCCGGTTAAGCCATCGTGATAGGCAAGCTGCTCGATATGGGCATAGTTCTTTTTCAGTTCCTGTTCGCTGACCTCTAATGCAGCTTTGGAAGCAGATAATTCCTTGTAGTTGTTGGAGATGATATCCATCATGCTGTTGAACATGCGGGAGAGATCTCCGAATTCATCATCAGAGGCAACATCACATTTGACATCCAGATTACCAGAGGAGGCGTCCGTCATGTTGTCGCGCAGGGTAAAGATTGGTTCTGTGTATTTCGCGGATAAGATCCGGCTCACCCAGATAGCAATCATTAAAATGATGATGAGTGTGATACTCATGGTAATCGGGAGGGTTGCCAATATCTGCTGGTATTGAGTTCCCTGCTGTTTGATCAGATACAGCCAGTTGGAGTCGGAAAGCTTGCAAAATCCATAGATATTTTTGAAGGAGGAAGCTTTCAGATGTCCATAGTCCTTCGCGTTGTCCGCGCCGTTCAGACAATTAAACGCCTGTGTTTCCAGTTCCCGTTGTCCGGTTAGCCCGGTCGAAGTAAAGAGGTAGCCGCCATCATTTGTCATGATGAATGCAGAGCCATCTTCCGGGATAAAGGAGCCGAAATACCGGGAGGTGATATTGGCACGGATCAGACCAACGATCTGGCTTTTAATAATGATCGGGGATACAACATCAATGCTCTCGATTTCATCGAGTGGTGAACACTGTAAGATTTTTGTTTCTGTGATATCCTCGACCGGAATTGCCATATGTTCCTGCCAGTCATCCGTATTGGTGTTGTCAGAACTAGTAATGTAGTATCCGTTTACATCATAGAGATAGTAATTCACGTTGTTGCCGGCATAATCAGAAGCAGTTGCAAACAGATCGTATAATAAGGAGAATCATTTCCAAGCGTAACACCATTGTAATTCTCCAGTACAAGATTCTGGATGTTTGTACCATTTGCAAGTCCCTCTACTTCGGCGATCTGTGAGTTAAGCTGGGACTGGAAGCCCATGCCGTAGTTCTTCGCAAGTTCCACTGTGGACTGTGTTGCAAGATCCATGTATTTTTTATAAGATAAATTGTATGTAAAGATTGTCAGAAATATAAGTGGCAGACACGCCATTAAAACAAGCGACAATCGCAAAGACTTTTGTATAGACATAACCCGTTCACCTCAAAGTAAAGTATGTATCATAAATGTAATAAATATATTATATAGGAAAAGAATAGAATATTCAATCATGAAAGCTCATTTTTTGCATTTGCCCGACAGTTGCTTTTTGGCTGGAGATTGTGTATAATAATCAATAAATTATGACTTCTTGACTGAAGAGAAGAGTTACATGAAGGAGGGGCGTTATGTTTGGAGTTTATTTTGGAAAATATCTCGAAGATGTTGGTGTGTTGACACATGAGCAATATATGGAAATCGTAGAGGCGAGTCGTACAGCACGTGTGAAGATGGGATTGCTTGCAGTCAGCGAAGGACTTATGACGAAGGAACAGGCGGATGAAGTCAATCAGCTGCAGGCGATGAAGGATGCCAGATTCGGAGATATTGCTGTGGAGAAGGGTTATCTGACAGACGAGCAGGTTGGGAAGCTTCTGAAAAAACAGGGTGATTCCTATCTTTTATTCGTACAGGCACTTGTAGAGCGCAAGCTGCTTACTTTGGAGGATATTCAGAAGTATCTGAATCATTATAAAAAG
>ENA-ORUB01002566-ORUB01002566.1-human-gut-metagenome-genome-assembly--contig:-NODE-2566-length-16872-cov-2.718142_pt1 | contig 16872 bp, 15 predicted proteins | sample MGYA00241918_ERZ509200 | MGnify/ENA primary metagenome ERZ509200 (study PRJEB26280, sample SAMEA2338853) | human gut metagenome | biome: human gut; feature: human-associated habitat; material: faeces... | reverse complement strand
TAAACTACCGCAACAACGAAGGCTTCAAGCGTTTTTGCTGATCCAAGAATGATATAAGTCCCTACGGTGATGCCGATGATGATGATAGCCGGCATTAAGAAGTCAATCAGCAGGTTCGCCTTGCAGTTAGGGTCCGGCGTAATCTGATCGAGTTCTTTACTTAATAAAGGAGTCGCTCCGTCAGCATAAGGCTTGCCCTCTTCCAAGGCTCTCTTTTCTGCTTTTTTCATAGGTCCATAATGCGGAATCACGCCACATCCGAGTAAACCGCAAAGCAATAACGCGAAGATACAGTAGAAGTTGAACGGCGCCGCGTGAACAACGACATCCTGTCCCATTTGCGTATCCGCGATGCAGCCGATGCCAACCAATAATCCCGATACGTAAATTCCCCAAGAGGTGAACGGGATCAAGCAACAAATCGGCGAGGATGTAGAGTCGCAGACATAAGCCAAGAACTCTCTGGACGCCTTCGCCTTATCTGTAATCGGACGCATAACGTTACCGACATATAACGGCGAGAAATAGTCAGAGAAGAAGATGAACATACCAAGCGCGAAGGACATCGATTCCGCGCCTTTTCTTGTCAGGTTCATTGCATCAACTTTGTCAGCGAATGCTTTGATTGCTCCGGACTTCTGGAAATACGCGACTAAGATTCCAATAAACACTTCAATCGCAAGAACCCAGATAAAGTCTGCATTACCTAATGCGGTTTGAAGCAGCCCGGTAAATCCGGTAACGATGTTCTGCCCCATAATAACGATACCGATCAAGCAACCGATCAGTAATGAGAGCAACGCATCTTTTGTCCAGAATGCCAGCACTAACGCGATGCATATTGGAACTAGTGAGATAATTCCATATTCCATAATAGTTTCTCCTTTCAGGGTCAGTGTCCATAACCCTATAGAATAATTTCAGCATTATACTATAGCAAATAGTGTGCCAACAGATAATCTGCTAATTTTCCGTCTATTTTCAAGGGTTTGGGCAGTGATTAAGAAACTATTTGTTTTTTTCTTGGCAAAATATGAGCATTTCATCGACAAAAAGGCAGATATTCGCCACAGCATTTTTCTACTTGACAAGTTGCACCGCCAGCTTACCATATCATTAGGAATCGTGTGAACTTCCAAAGATTATGCAACTAAAGCGCTTATAGCGACTCTTTTTTTGCTAGCTCTGTAGTTTTTTTGTCATCGATTTCAGCCTTCTTCTGACGCCTCGCCCTTGATGCATCGAAGAATATCTTCGTAGCTTCGTGTTCTGTCAGCGATCTCTTTCATTAGTTCTTCGCTCTACAGCGCCTTCTGCATGATCCATCCCATACACGTTATCTAACTGCCTACATAGCTCGATTTTTTTCCAGTTCTCGGATGGCTGCTAGTGTGGTGAAATAATTCGACTTTTTCACTATAGTGCTAGCCTTATCCCAATGCAGAAAAAAGTACTTTTCAAAGGTTGGACCAAACTCCCGTTCTTCATTGCGGGATGTATCCAAAAAGCGCTGCATCTGCTGGATATTCTCTTCAAACCTTGCGCGTTCACCGGCTGCTTTCGCTGCACTGTAGTATATATGTACATACCGTTTTCGGGTATCTGATGCATATACGAATGTGTGAACTGTCTTCCCCTACAGCAGTGCCTCTCGACTAAATAGGGTATATCGAAAAATCCGCATAATTGCAAGTTAAAATGCGGATTTTCCAGGATTCTCAAAGCTTTTTATTTATTCGATTACTTACATTTTTTCTTTAGCTGCACGTTTCACCGGAAGTCAACAGGTATGATACAGATATTCACGATGCACCGGCAGCCAGCAGAGAGGCCATCCTCAAATGCGAGGCTGCCATCAAAAAACTGAAGCACAAGCACAAGCAAAAGCAGCAGCTAATCGCGCAGTATCAAGAAAAAATCTTCTCCGGCACCGTATAGCCGTCCGGCAGTGCGACCAGCGCCACATAATTGCCTTCGGTCTGTACCTGCGCGTTCTGTGCCCACAGCTGTGCGGTCTCCGGATAGAAGCTGTCATCCGCCGCCGTATCGATGCGCTGGTTGAAAATATCGACAATGCGCTGCACGTCCTTGCTGTCCGCTGCCTCGACCAGCATGATCTCGCAGAAGCCGGTCACAGCATGCTGATCGCAGACCTCCTGCTTGAGCTCGATCGCCCCCAAGCCCGGATAAAATTCCTCAATGGCGTCCTTGTCCGTCGTCTCGAACATAACATCGCTCAAATCATCGCTGCCCTCCGGCTGCGCAGCCAGAATGTCCTGATATACCTGCTGCAGATCATAGGTCTTGCCGCTGTCCTTGCTGCCGCAGGCAGTCAGCACTCCCGTCAGCAGTATGCAGATGAGCGCCAGCACCAGCACCCGCCGCACCATCCGTGTGCCGCCGACTACCGCATTGGCATGCATTGCGTTTGAAAATTGGTTTGTTTTCATGTTTCCCATCCCCCTTTCAGTCATCCATGGATGCCTAAATGCAATACAAATGATATCCAATTATCTTCAGTATAGCGCAGTGCCGTACAACGGTCAAGGTTTTTGGGCTTGCCCAACGTGCCATCCTTTGCTATACTGATCATACTTGCCCTTGCGGCTTATCCTGCGCATACGCGCAGCAGATGCCCCCGCCGTCTTCGGCGCACACAGCATCTGCGCCGCGAAATACTGCGAAAAACACGCACAACATTTCCCCTACGAAAGACCATGAAAGACCATGAAAGACCATGAAAGACCATGAAAGACCATGAAAGACCACGAAAGGCACGCACCCATGAAAGACGCACAAAAAGGTGATCTGACCACCGGACCCATTACCGGGAACATCCTATTTTTCGCACTGCCCCTCATGTGCGGTAATCTGCTGCAGCAGATGTACAATATCGCCGACACCTGGGTGGTCGGGCGATTTCTAGGTGCAGACGCACTGGCAGCCGTCGGTTCGTCCTATACGCTGATGGTCTTTTTGACCTCTGTAATCCTGGGGCTCTGCATGGGCAGCGGGGCAGCGGTATCCATGGATTACGGAAGCGGTCGTGCGGACGAGATGCGCCGCAGCATCTTCCTGTCCTTCGTGCTGATCGCCGCCATTTCACTGCTGCTCAATGTGCTGGTCTATGTTTCCATCGATCCAATCCTCGCCCTGCTCCGCGTGCCCACAAATGTCATACCGCTAATGAAAACCTATCTGCTGATTATTTTCTCGGGCATCGCGGCGACCTGCCTCTATAACTACTGCGCGAGCGTCCTGCGCGCCATCGGTAATGCTGTCGTGCCGCTTTTGTTTCTCGCAGTCTCAGCGGTACTGATCGTCGCGCTGGACCTCTGCTTCGTCATCGTGCTCAGGCTCGGTGTCGGCGGCGCGGCTTTTGCGACCGTCCTCGCGCAGTTCGTCTCCGGGATCGGCATCCTGCTCTACACCCTGCTGCGTTTCCCTGATCTCAGACCAAAAAAAGACGACTGCAGATGCAGCCGCAAAGCGCTCGGCAGGATTCTCAACCTTTCGCTGATGACCTGCCTGCAACAGTCTATTATGAACTTCGGTATCCTGATGATCCAGGGACTGGTCAACAGCTTCGGCACTGTCATCATGGCAGCCTTTGCTGCCGCAGTCAAGATCGACTCCTTCGCCTACATGCCGGTGCAGGACTTCGGCAACGCCTTTTCGACTTTCGTTGCCCAAAACTTCGGCGCAGGGAAGTCTGACCGCATCCGCCGCGGGATGCGCAGCGCATGCTGCACCTCCGCTGTGTTTTCTCTGGTCATCAGCCTGCTGGTCGTGCTCTTCGCAAAGCCGTTGATGTCTATCTTCATCGACCCGTCCGAGACTGCGATCATTGCTGCCGGTGTCACCTATCTGCGCATCGAGGGCGCCTGCTATCTCGGCATCGGCATCCTGTTTCTGCTCTACGGCTACTACCGCGCGGTAAACAAACCGCTGATGTCCGTCATCCTGACCGTCGCTTCCCTCGGTACCCGCGTCGCGCTCGCCTATGCGCTCGCGCCGCTGCCTGCCGTCGGCGTGATCGGCATCTGGGCTGCGATCCCCATCGGCTGGGCGCTGGCAGACGCGATCGGCATCGGATACTACGCCTATCTGCGCGCCGCGCCCAGGTAGGCCTTGAGCGCGTCCATGCAGCGCATGGCGTCATTATAGCCCAGATAATACAATTCTCCAAGCTTTTCCATATCCTTTTCGATACGACCGACGGCAGGCGGCTCTGACGGACAGATCATGAAAATCCGCCCCGCTTCCTTCAGCTTCGCCAGTTCGTCGCACTCCCGATTATATTCGATGTCGGATTCTCTGAGATTATCGACCAGATTCGGATAGTCCCGGTAAAGCTTCCGCGCCACCCCGGTCGGCGTATGCGTCGCACGATACGCCTCCTCCCTTGTGCGGACGACCACGATCTTTTCGTAGCCCTGCTCCAGCGCCCACTCGTAGGGAATACAGCGCGAGCAGCCGCCGTCCAGACATTCTCTGCCCTCCACGACCACCATCTGCGAAAAGTACGGCATGGACGCCGATGCCTGCATCGCCTTGAAAATATCCTCGCATTTCCCCTTCTCAAAGTACAGCGGCTTGCCCGTTCTGCAGTCGGTCGCCACCGCCACAAAACGCCGCCGCGGGTCGCGCAGCCGTTCCAGATTCAGCGGTTCGTAGCGATTCAGCTCATGGAACGCAAAGTCAAAGCCGATCAGTCCATGATTGTGCCGCAGCGCCGTCAGCCCCACATAGCGGTCATCGTGTCGAAAGCGCAGGTTTGTCCGCGCTGCCCGTCCGATGTTGCCGGCAACATAGTTCAGCCCGTTGAGCGCACCTGCCGAAACACCGATCGTGCAGGAAAGATTCAGCCCCTGCTCCATCATCGCATCCAGTACGCCCTCGCCGTAAACCCCACGAAACGCACCGCCCTCCAGCACCGCACACCCCTCGATGATCGTATCCGGCGCCGTTCCCTTCGGCAGATTTTCAATGCCGGAATAGACTTGATTCTGTCTAACATGATTGATATATTTCATATTTCCCCCCTGTGATGTATCTGGCAATGTATCCGACGCACCCCTCCGCTGCCGGACAGAACGCCATGGTTTCCTACATGATAAACAAAAACTTCCAAAAAGTCAATGCCGGCATCCACGCACACACAAAGCAAGCAGGTGCAGGTCCGGTCGAAACACCGTCCCTGCACCTGCCCCCGCTCCTGCAGGCTGCGGCTTTTTATAATTTCCAGCCGGCAGCTTCTTTCTGCGTCTCTGCCTTATGATAGTAGATGCCGCGGCGCGCCGTCAGCTCCTGCGGCGTGCCGATCTCGGCCGCGCGACCGCCCGACAGGACGACGATCTGATCCGCCTCCGCGACCGTCCGCATCCGATGCGCGATGATGATGACCGTCTTGTTTTGGATCAGACGTGACAAGGCCTCCTGAATCAGCGTCTCATTGTCCACATCCAGCGACGCGGTCGCCTCATCCAGCAGAATGATCGGTGCATCCTTGAGGAAGGCCCGCGCGATGGAGATCCTCTGCCGCTCGCCACCCGAAAGCTCCGAGCCGTTTTCGCCGATGACCGTCTGCCAGCCGTTCGGCAGCTTCTCCGCGAACTCGTCGCAATGCGCCATTTTGGCCACCGCAAGCACCTCTTCATCCGTCGCGTCCTTGCGCCCCAGACGAATATTGTCCAAGATCGACTGGTTGAACAGCGTCACATCCTGGAATACAATCGCATACAGAGACAGCAGTGTCTCCGGATCGATGCGCGAAATATCCATGCCGCCGACCCGGATCATCCCCTGATCAGTATCCCAGAACCGAGCTGCCAGCCGCGACACGGTCGTCTTGCCGCCGCCGGACGGGCCGATCAGCGCCGTCACTTCGCCCTGTTTCGCGGTGAAGCTGACATCCTCCAGCACTCTTTCACTGCTGTCATAAGCAAAGCCCACATGGCTGAATTCCACATCATAGCCCTGATTGCTCAGCTCCGTCAGGCCGGTCTGCGTCTCATGCGAAAGGATCTCATCCAGCCGTCTGCAGCGTACGTCGGTAGAAATGATCGCCGCCAGATTCTGCAGTGACATCTGCATCGGATCGTAAAGTCTGGAGACCAGCAGCAGGAACATGAAGAAAGTCAGCACGTCCAGACTGCCGTCTGCCAGCAGCGCGCTGCCGACCAGCGCCGTCGTGGCAATGCCGAACTTGAGCAGCATCTGCGCGCTGGCGACAAAGACCGCCGTTCCCAGCTCATTGATGATAGAATGCTGCTCGACCGCCCGGATCTTGGTCTGCAGCCCGGCAAGATACGCCGCCTGCGCATTGTTCGCCTTCAGATCTCTGACCGTCTCCAGACATTCCTGGATCCCGTCCGCGCAGACCATCTTCAGATTCATGTGCTTGCGGCTCATCGCGCGCTGCACATTGCCGGAAGAGATCACGATCAGAAACGAGACCGGCAGCGGCCACAGCGAGGCCAGCGCCATACGCCAGTCGAAGAAGAACAGGCTCACCGACACCAGTCCGGTCGACACGCAGGCCCCGACCAGCTCCGGTATCCAGTGGGACGAAGCAGTCTCCATCCGCGCGCAGTCCGACATGATCGTACTGGTCAGATCCGACAGATCCTTTTTGCCGAAGTAAGACAGCGGCAGCTTGCGCAGTGTTTCCGCCAGGCTGATACGCCGCACGCCGCTTTCGACATAGGTCGCCAGAAACGTGATATTGTACTGCACATAGGTCGATGCCGCGATCAGTGCCAGGCACAACACGCAGCCAGCCGCGTAGAATCCGCCGCGCCCCGCCAGCGTGCCTGCCATAAAGTCACGTACCAGATAATACAGGAGCCCGACCGGCAGCATCAGCAGAATATTGGAGACCGATACCGAAACAAACGCCCGCATCATATCCTTCGCGCCCTGCTCCGAAAGCGCGTATTTGTGTTTGATTTTTTCCCTTAACGTCATTTTGTCTCACCTACCTTCCAGCGCACAGACCGGTTGTACTCACGCCACATGTGCGCATAGAGCCCATCCTGTCCGCTCAGCTCTGCATGCGTACCGTGCTCCGCGATCTCGCCGTCCTTGAGCACATAGATGCAGTCCGCATCTGCCACCGACGAGAGCCGGTGCGCGATCATGATGACAGTCTTGCCCTGAGAAAGTCTCGAAAAGGCAGCCTGCACCTTCGCCTCGTTGTCCGGATCCGCAAAGGCTGTCGCCTCGTCTAGGATCAGGATCGGCGCATCCTTGAGCATCGCTCTGGCGATCGAAAGCCGCTGCGCCTCGCCGCCGGACACATAGGTGCCCTTGCTGCCGATCACGGTATCGATCCCCTGCGGCAGCTTCTCGATGATATCCATGCACTGTGCGTTTTCGAGCGCCTTCATCACTTCCTCGCGGCTCGCGTCCTTACGCCCCATGCGCACGTTTTCGAGAATCGACATCTTGAGCAGCTTACTGTCTTGGAACACGAAGGAGACCGTATCCATCAGCGCTGCCGAAGCGATCTCCCGCACATCCACGCCGCCGATGCTGACGCTGCCTGCGGTCGCATCGAAGAAACGCGCGGCCAGACTGGCCAGCGTGGTCTTGCCGCCGCCGGACGGACCGACAAACGCGACATGCTCGCCCGCCGCAATGTGCAGACTGATATCGTGCAGCGCGTCCTTGGCTGCGTTTTCATAGCGGAACGTCACATGGTCGAAGGTAATCGAAGCGTCCGCAGGCTGCTGCGGCGCTGTCGTCTCCGCAAGCGGCTGTTTCGCGAGGACACTCTCGATCCGCTGCATCGCGTCCTCCATGACCATCTTTTCTTCACTGGAGAACATGATCTTGTTGAGGGTGACCGTGATGATCGGTGTGATGATGATGTATAACAGCAGGTTCAGCAGGTAATCGCTGCTGACGCCGTCCATGCCGCCGCGGGTCACAAACAGAGTCGCGGCGATCAGCACCGCAAACACCCCGTTGATGATCGTCGTATAAGCGACCATCGGGATCCGCAGATCCTTGGTATAGGCAATGGTCCAGGTCTCGTAATTGTCGATGGCCTCCTTGAAGCGTTTGAAGGAAAAGACCGACTGCCCGAAGGTCTTGACGACCGGAATGCCGCGCACATATTCGACCGCCTCGGAGGACATGATCTCCAGAGAATTCTGATATTCCTGCATCTTACTCTGCAGCTTCGCGCCCATCATGCTCCCCATGATCAGGAAAGCAATGACGACCGGAATCAGACTCAGCGCGCCCAGCTTCCAGTCAAACGCAAAGAGCAGCACCAAAAGTCCGATCGGCGTCGCAATGGCGCCGGCCCGGTCCGGCAGCTGATGCGCCAAATAGGTCTCGGTCGCCTCGCTTGACTCATTAACGATCTTGCGGATCTTGCCGCTGCCGTCCGCGTCCATAAAGCCCATCGGCAATGTGACAATATGTTCCATCAAGGTCGTACGCAGGTTTGCCTGCACGCGGAAGGCCGCGATATGCGAACACATCAGCGCGCCGATATAGAACAGCATCGACAGCGCCGCAAACCCGACGGCTGTCCATCCATATCCGCTGATGCCGACCGCTCGGCTGTAATCCGGGGCCGCGTCGAGCACAGCTTTGATGATCCTCCAGATATAATAGAACGGCACCAGAGCCAGCCATGCGCTGATGACCGAAAGCACCCAGGACGCGATCGTCAGGTACTTGTAGCTGCCTGCAAATGCAAAAACACGCTGCAGAGCACTTTGCTTCTTCATGTGAACCTCCTTTTAATATCCAAACTGCGCCAAGAACTGCGCGCGATGCTGCCTGTCCAGCGGATACAGGCGCTGCAGCCTGCCGCCCTCCATATGCAGGACATGGGTACAGCAATCCGCGATCAGCTCCGGGTCATGCGTGATGACAAAAATGATCTCGTTCTCTGCCCGCAGCTGTTTCAAAAGAACTGCGGTCTGCTGCATGTGACGGTAGTCCAGCCCGCTGGTCGGCTCGTCGAAAATCAGCACCGACTTGCCCGCCAGACTCGCCGAAGCGATCGCCGTCCGCTGCTTCTGCCCGCCGGACAGGGACATCGGGTGCCGCGTGAGCAGTCCGGTCAGATCCAGCGCTTCCACGGTCTGCTGCACCTTCGTCTCGTTTTCCTCCGCCATGCCCAGCCGGATCTCGTCATCCACGCTTTCCGAGAAAAGCTGATGATTTACGTCCTGCATCACCATATAGCTGCGCCGCAGCATCTGTTTCGCATTGCAGTTCTGGCCGCCGATGACGGTCTTGCCTTTGAACTTTTTTTCCAGTCCGCACAGGCAACGCAGCAAAGTCGACTTGCCCGCGCCGTTGTGCCCGGTCACCGCGATGATGCCGCCCGCGGGCAGCTCCGCCTGCTCGATATGTAGTGCCTCATGCCTGCTGCCGTCCGCGCTGCGGTATGCAAAGACGTAATCCTGCAGCACAATGCTTTTGGCCTCACTGTTTCCCTCTGTACACACACGTTCCGGCAGCCCGTCCGCCTCCAGCGCAAGGCTCCGCAGTCCCAGCCGCCGGATCTGCGCCGCGTCGAGCCTGCAGAACTCTGCCATCGGCATGTCAAGCGCAATGCGGCCGTCCTTAAAATAGATCACGCGGTCGCAGATCTCCTTGAGCCAGTACAGCCGGTGCTCCGCAATCACGATCGTCTTGCCCTGCTTCTTCCAAGTGTGAAGCGCCTCGCGCAGCTCGTCGATAGCGTCCAGATCCAGATTGGACGTCGGTTCGTCCAGCACCATCACCTCCGATCCCATGGCCGCCACCGAACCGCAGGCGATCTTTTGCCGCTCCCCGCCGGACAGGTGGAAAATATTGCGCCCCATGAGATGTTCCAGCTGCAGCTCCTGCTCGGCCCGCGCCACACGCTGCAGCACCTCTTCCTCCGGCATGCCGAGATTTTCGCATCCGAAAGCGACCTCGCTGGTCGTGTCCAGACAAAAGAACTGGCTGCGCGGATTCTGGAACACGCTGCCGACCTTCGCCGCGATCGTATACAGCTCTTCCTCCGCTGTGTGCAGGCCGCAGACCGTCGTGCTGCCGTCAAGCTCTCCCTCATAGAAGTGCGGGATCAGTCCATTGATCAGTCGCGTGACCGTCGTCTTGCCGCAGCCGGACTCCCCGCAGAGCAGTACGCATTCGCCTTGGTGGATCGTCAGACTGAGATCGTGAAGTGCGCCCTGCTCCGCGTTCTGATAACGAAAGTTTAGATGTTCTATCTGAATGATGCCGCTCATTGCGCACCTCCCTGCAGGAACGTCACGCCTACCGTTTCCAGGATCCAAAGCACGTAAGGGATCAGACAGAGCAGCAGAAACAGATAATCCTGCGCATGGAAACCGATGCGGCACACATTGGTTCGTCGCACCTCGCCGCCCAGCCCCCGCGTGATCGCCGCCGCGTTCAGTTCCTCGCCGATCTTGGCCGAGCAGACCATCAGTGGTACGATCCGGTATTCGATCATCTTGCCCGCGTTCCTGCCCAGCAGCCGGATATCCCGCATCCGCATCGCTGCGTTGATCGACGCGAACTCATCGGCGACCGTCGGGAAAAACCGGAACATGACGCAGAGCGGGATCGAGATCTTTTCCGAGACATGCATGCGCGACATGGCCGCCGAAAACTCGCTGACTGTCGTCGTTCCGATCAGATAAGCACCCGCCATGACGCTCGGATAGAAGCGCGAAAGGATCCCGCAGACCGCCAGGATCAGGAAGTTCGGCAGTCCCTCCGTCCGCGGTCCCCAGTACCAGAACGTTCCGTACGCCACTGCGTAAACGACCGCGAAAACCAGCGCAGTCCGCCACCGCTTCGCTGTCAGAAGCAGCAAAAGCGGCAGTGCGCAAAAGCACGGCAAAAACGCGGTAAAGATATCTCCGCCTGCGCCGCCCAGGACAAAAATGGCGATCGTCATCAGCACGACCAGCTTCGTGCGCGGATCGAAGACCAGCCCGCGGTGCTCGACATCAGCCTGAAACAGTCCCGTCTGCATTATGCGATCCCTGCCTTTACAAAGTGCTTCTTCAGCAGGGATTTCCCGATCAGCGCGCCGATGACGCCGCATACGAAGCAGGCCGCGAACAGGAACGGCGCCATCCAGGTATTGCTCATGATATCGCTCAATGTCGTGATGTACTCCTGCCCGAAGCTCTGTCTGGTTTCAAAATACGCTTCCGCATTGATAAACAGCGGTACGAAATTGCCGAAGATCGTGAAGTTGAACACGCCGCAGCACAGAACGGTCTTCTTGCTGCTCTTGTAGTCGCCGCTTTTGGCGATCAAATCCGCCAAAAATCCGAATACCACGCCGAACAGGAACGGCCAGTAGCCCATGCCCGTGATCCACAGAAACAAGCCGACGATCATGGCATAAATCGTCACCATGCCGAATTTGTCGACCTTGGTCATAAAGAGCATCATCGGGATCCCGCCGATCAGCGGTACGATCACGCACAGCAGCGGCATCATGATCGGGATGAAGCCCAGCATCGCGACGGCCGTCATGATCACGCAGTAGATCGCCGCGTAGATACCGATATTGATCAAATCTTTTCCCTTTAACTTTGCTTTGTCTTTCATTGTCGTCTACCTTCCTTTGCTGTAAGCTTGAAAATCTGTCTGTCATATAACCCGTGATCCGTCGGGTCCACCTGCGCCATGGAGTTTTGCACAATGCGTGCGCACTTCCTGTCTGGTACGCCGATATGCTTTCGCCTGTACACATGAATCATGGATGCAGCGCAGCGATTGAGTTAGCATCCGCTAACCATGCCCTGTGGTGCCTGCGTCAGCACGCGCTGACCGTTCCCCGCGATGTCGTGGTTAGTCATCGCTAACCTTCGTGCCGAGAAGCAGGCTGTCTCCTCAGAAACAGCCTTCAAAAATCGTGTTCCACCCCGCTGCGTGATACTTGGTCAGCATATCCGCGTATTTCAGCGCGTTCTGCTTACTCATGCGGTGACGAATGATCTCGAAGAAACTCTCGAACAGCGAAGTCACCATAATGTGCACAAACTCTTCACTGATGAGTTCCCGGCTTTTGGGCGGCAGCTTGATGACATCCATGTACTTGTAGGTGTATTCGGTTTCAATGCGGATCATCTCTTCGATGAACTGCTGATATTTCGTTCCGTAAGAACCGTCGACCAAAAGCTGCATCTCCTCGAAATGCGCGTACATGTAGTCGATGATCTCCGCCATGCTGGCCGAAACTGTTCGCTCCATCTCCTGCGGCTGCCGACTCTCGTCCAGCGCGTGAAAATCCGCCTGGATCTCCGCGAAACGCTTGAGGATATGGTTGGCCGTCGGCTCTACGATTGCCCCGAACAGACCCTCCTTGCCGCCGAACCGCGAATAGATCGACCCGGTCGTCGTGCCCGCCTTGGCCGCGATCGTCCGCAGCGACGCCTCGCCGAAACCCTTCTGCAGGAATTCCGCCTTGGCGCAGGCGATAATTTTTTCGGATACACCTTCCATCTGTTTTGTCATTGCTGTCCATTATTTATAACGGTGTTATATAACGATGTTATAAACATATACCTTTCTCTGTGAAATGTCAAGCCCTTTTGTACAGGCGGCCTGTACTTTTTTGTATGCGGGGCGCGCCTTGCAAAGCAGGCGGCGACGCAGCACCGCACCAAAAAGAGAGCCCTGCCCGCGACCCATGCCATGCACGAAACCGGCATGGAGCATCATGGCTGCGGAGGCTCTCTTTCTCTTTATCCTAATTTATATCTGTGCTTATTTATATGCGTAGTACAGATATCTTGCCATCTCGACACGCGTGCAAGGATCATCGCCGCCGAAACGATTGTCTCCGCTGTTCTTGATGATGCCCTTTGCTTCCGCCCAGGCTACTGCATCAGCGTAGAATACCTGCGGTCTGAAATCCGTAAAGCTGCTGGCAGACTTCACCTTCGGCGAACCGACGCTCACCCAGGTGTAGTACAGCGCGTAGCCCTTCGGGCAGATGTCCGCACCGTAGAAAAGACCGTAGTCGATGATGTCCGTTTTCTTCGCCCAGAGGGCAGCCTTATAATAGGAATCCGTACTCTTCAGATCCGGGAACCAGTTCTTGATCTTCACGTTTGGCGAACCGTTCGCGCGATACAGATAGGTGAATACATCGCCGCGCGTGCAGGCTGCCTTCGGTCCGAACTGCGTCTTATTGAATGCAGACATGATCTTCTTCTTGGTGACCCAGGCGACCGCCTTCTGATCCGCGGACGCAACATCCGTATACGAACCGCTGTTTGTGGTCTTCGAAGATTTGACCTTAAGCTTGATCGTCTTGCTGCTGTTCAGCTTGATGGTATAGCCGCCCTTGACCTTCTTCATATAAGAAGTATCCAGCGGGATATAGGACTTCACGCCTGCCGTATCCGTACAGATCAGATACTCGTTCATCATCGCGTCCACAGTGCTGAAGGTCTTCTTGCCGGAGCTGGTCGTCCAAGACTTGATCTTCTTGTTGGTCTTGGTGAAAATCTGCACTGCCTGATTCTGATAGGTGCCGGCGCCCATATACTGAAAACTGCTTCTCAAGATATTTTCCCTGTGTGCCTTACTGTTCATCCAGCCGTTCATCGCAATCTCTGCCGTCACGTCCTGCGTACATTTGAACAGGTTCTCGCCGCGACCCGTATACTTGAAAGACGATGGGATCGCAGTCTGATAGCCGCTGCCATCCGGTCTGGTATGCGCCGGCTGGGTATTGTAAGTCTCTTCCTCCGCACGCGTGTCACACGCCTTTTGCAGCGCCGCAGGCATCGTCAGCAGCGTCAGACCCTTTTTGTAACGCTCGATATTTGTCTCGCGCAGGATCTTCCACTCCTTGCTGTTGATCGAGATCGCCTTGGTCGGCATCTTCTGACCCAGCATCGGGATCTCCATATGCTGACGTAGCTCCTTGGTCTGTCCGTTCAGCGAGACCTCCAGATAACCGGTGATGCTGCCGACGGCACTCGTCGTCGCATCCACCTTGTAGAACTCCGTCCACTTGGCTGTCGAACCGTTCTTTGCGGCCGCCAGCGCCGCCTTGAGCAACTGCTCCTTCGTTACGTCGTTGCTCGCAGGGATCTTGTCCATCGCCTGTCCCATGGCTCTCCAGTCTGCAGTCAGCTCCGGAGATGCCTCCGTCACCGTACTCGGCGTCAGCTTCGGGATCTTTGCGACGAAAGGTGCTGCATCCTCGTCCGGCACCAGCGTGCCGTCGATCGTGATATAGAACTGAATCTGACCTTCTTTCTCTGTCGTTGCTGCCTCAAATTTTTGTCTGTATACATCGATCTCGCTGCTCTTCCTATCCGCAGGGAGCAGATCGTATACGAAAAACATCAGGTCGCCGTCAGAAGTCGTCTCCTCTGCCTTGTAGCTGTTCAAGGCAGTGCGGATCGTGCTCTCGACAGAGGAAAGATTTCCGGCTGCCCAAGAAACCGTCGTGCTGCCGACAGTCATGGTAAGCACCAATGCGATCATTAATGCAATACTTGCTAATTTGCGTTTCATGTCTTGTGCCTCTTTCTGTTTACTGAACTTGTGTCAGGAATATTTTTTCTTCGCTTACCGAAGTTATTTCTACTATAACACGCACACCGATGTTCAAGTCAACCGCTTTTATGAAATTTTTTGTTGTTTCGGCGAACTTTTTGTCGAAATCTTCACAGTTTCTGTGCCAGGCAGCTTTTGAGGTCGTCCTCGGCGTTGCTGGTCAGCCGCAGATCGAACGTATCCACCAGATACTGCAGCACATTCGGACTCAAAAACGCCGGCAGCGTCGGTCCTAGGTAAATGCCCCGGATCCCCAGACTCAACAAGGCCAACAGCACCGCGACCGCCTTCTGCTCATACCACGAAAGGATCAGCGACAGCGGCAGACTGTTGACATCGGTCTCGAACGCGTCCGCCAGCGCCTCCGCGATCCGCACCGCCGAATACGTGTCATTGCACTGTCCCACATCCAAAAGCCGCGGCAGCCCGGCGATCTCTCCGAAGTCCAGCTTGTTGAAGCGGTATTTGCCGCAGGCCAGCGTCAGGATCAGGCAGTCCTCCGGCACCATCTTGGCAAATTCCGTATAATAATTGCGCCCCGGTCTGGCACCGTCGCAGCCCCCGATTAGGAAAAAGTGCCGCACCTTGCCCGTTCGTACCGCTTCTACGATCGCACCGGCCTTGTCCAGTACTGCGTGATGTCCGAAACCGACGAGAATTTCCTCCTGATCGTGATCTTCCGGATAGCCGCCGAGTTCCAGCGCTTTTTTGATGATCGGTCCGAAATCCTTCTCGCCGTTTTCCTGCTTTTCGATGAACTGCACGCCGTCCCAGCCGACCACATTCGTGCTGAAGATCCGATCCTTGTAACTTTCCCGCGGCCGCATCAGACAGTTCGTCGTCATTAGGATACACCCCGGCAGATCATCGAACTGCGACTGCTGATCCTGCCATGCGCCGCCGAAATTGCCGACAAGATGCGTATATTTTTTGAGTCCTTCATAGCCGTGCGCCGGCAGCATCTCCCCATGCGTATAGACATGGATCCCCTTGCGTCTGCGCCAGCAGCATCTCCAGATCCTTGAGATCGTGACCGGACACGACGATGAACGGTCCCTTTTTCATGTGGATCTTGACCTTGTGCGGCGCCGGATCGCCATAGACCCCGGTATTTGCCTCATCCAGCGTTTTCATCACCGCCAGCGCGATCTCCCCGGTGCGCATCGTCAAGCGGATCAGCTCCTCCGCCGACAGCGCATCGTCCGTCAAAGCCGACAACGCCTCCAGATAAAACGCGTCCACCTGCGCACTCGCATAGCCCAGCTCCCGCGCCTGATGCCCATAAGCGCTGATGCCCTTGAGCCCATAAAGGATCGTCATGCACAGCGACCGCACATCCGGATCCAGATCCTGTTCGTACATGATGCCTGCGACCGCCGCGACCCGCAGCATCTCCGACTTCGTCTCCGGCAGATTGAAAGCCGCCTGCACCGCCTTCGGCTCCGCAAGCCGCGCCTTTTTGGCCCGCCCGCGCAATTCCTCCTTGATCTTCTGCGACTGCTTCAGCAGGTCCACATGCACCGCCGCATCAAAATTGACATTGGTAAGCGTGGTAAAAAGACAATTTTCGACAAACCGCACGACCCGCGGCTCCGGATTTTCTCCGGCGTCCATCAGCGCCTTCGCGTACACACTGATGCCCTTGAGCTGATACAGCAAGAGATCCTGCAGATTCGCGACCTCCGCGGTCTTGCCGCACACCCCCTGCTTCGTGCAGCCCTTTCCGCCCGCCGTCTGCTCGCACTGATAACAGAACATTTCGTAACCCAGATCCATATTATTGCTCATACTTCTGACCTTCTTTCCCTCGTATTTTTGCCCGCGGCGAGGCGACCTGCCTGCCGCATGCTTTTGGTCATAGTATCTACGGTTTCTGAGGAAAATATGTCTGCTCCGGCGATCTTCCGTCCGCCAGCTGTTTCCTGCCGCTTACTGCTGCTGCGGTGTTTTGGACATGCGGCGATAAGCCTCGGCGAGGAATTTGCGGTACAGCAGGGCGCCGACCGTACTTATCAGCACTTCGGTGACCGGGAACGTCAGCCAGAAGAACTGCAGACCGAAGCGGGAGAATACGAAGCCCAGCGGCACGAAGAGCACCAGCGTGCGCACAATCGTCAGCAGTGAGCTTTTGACACTCGCGCCGACCGCTTGGAAAAAGACCGGGAATGTCAGCGAGGATGGGCAGCGGGAGTTTACGGAGTGAAAAGCACAGGCGGAACAAGACAAGTTGAAATAGAACTAACGCACAAGGCGGGAACATCTGAAACGATGCTCCCATCTGCGGTGCTCGACCATTAAAGGGTTTGAAGAAAT
>ENA-ORUB01002557-ORUB01002557.1-human-gut-metagenome-genome-assembly--contig:-NODE-2557-length-16920-cov-42.692025_pt1 | contig 16920 bp, 20 predicted proteins | sample MGYA00241918_ERZ509200 | MGnify/ENA primary metagenome ERZ509200 (study PRJEB26280, sample SAMEA2338853) | human gut metagenome | biome: human gut; feature: human-associated habitat; material: faeces... | reverse complement strand
GTATGCTGCCGCTATGGGTCAAATGAAAATGTCCTTGACTTGGGGAGCACTTTAGAAATGTCCCGATGGATTTGAAGAGCACCGGAGAGGAAGCTTTTGCCTTCTCTCCGGTATTTTTGCGCCTTTTTTCTGCTTACATGACCTGCACCATGAAACTGCCCATCGTTTGTGCGGCTTCGTCCTGCTTCTGCCTCGTAGCGTGGGTGTAGGTGCGGAGGGTGAAGCCCGCGTCGTAGTGCCCGAGCATACTGCTGACGGTTTTGACGTCCACGCCATTTTGCAGTGCCAGCGTTGCGAAGGTATGTCGGAGATCATGAAATCTGATGTGCGGCAGCCCGGCGTCCTTCAGGATCTTCTTGTGCAGATTTACGACGGAGTCTGGGTAGTACATCTCGCCGGTTGCCGGCGAGGGGAACATGTAGGGATTCTCGGGATGCTTGCCATGTTCCGCTATCAGCAGGTCGACAGCCTCCTGTGGAATACTGACTTTTCTGACCGAAGTCTCCGTTTTGGGACGGGACAGCGTCAGTTCACCATTGGGATTCTTTACATACTGTTTGCTGACGGAGATGGTTTTGTTTTGGATGTCGAGATCAGACCAGAGAAGCGCGGTTAACTCGCCCTTGCGCAATCCGCTGACCAGCTCCAGATAAAACATGGGAAGGAGTCCGCGGGCATTTGCTGCATTGAGGTATTCTTTGATATGTTCCGGTTGGAGGATCTGCATTTCGAACTTCTGAATTTTGGGAGCGATGCAGTCTTCAGTTGGATTGCGCGGAATCAGACGCTCTTTGACTGCCCGTTCGAAGGCATTGTGCAGCATCAGGTGAAGGCTTCGCACGGTCGTGCTGCTCAGTCCCGGATTGCCATGACCGCTCTTGCGGTCGATACGTCCGTTTTCCATCAGATCCTTGTAGAGCTTTTGTAAGTCATGGGCAGTCAACTTTGTCAGTTTGATGCTGCCGATGCGGGGAATCGTGTATTGCTCGACCATCAGTTGATAGCGGTTTGCTGTTGAGATGCGGATATTCGGTTTTGCGTAGATCTCATACCAGCTGCGCAGCCAAGTTGCTACCGTGTACTCATCAGCGCGGCTGACATCGATTCCTCTGGTAGCCTCCATTGCGGCACTGAGCTTCGCCTTGCATTCCGCCTGCGTCTTACCCAGCACGTTTTTGATGATGCGCTTTCCGGTTTCGGGGTGGTAGCCCGCTGTGTAGCGACCCTCCCAGCGACCGTCTGCGCGCTTGCGAATGTTGCCCTCGCCGTTGGCGCGTTTTTAGCCATTCGTGATCATCTCCTTTGCTTTTTCTTCCTCGTCGGCATCGAAGGAGTAGGGCGCTCCCAGCTCTCCGGCGATGCCGGCTGCCAGCTTGAAGCCCGCCGTGAAGCTCATCAGCGTGGACTCTGCCAGCAACGCGTTCTGCGCATCCAGCAGATGGAGCAGTTTTCTGCGCCCCGTGGCATCCATGTCCCGCCGCAGTTCCGCTTGAGCGTATTCGATCTGGGCGTCTAATTCGCTGTGTTCCTGACGGTCGAAACGCTTTTGCAGGGCTTTCATGTAGTCGTACATTGCGGCACCTCCTTTTGGCAACCACAACACATACCACAACCCGGCGCACAAAGCTACTGTTTTCTGAAATGTTTCTTTGACTATTGCGGCGCAAAAACTGAACACCTCGACCTGCTTCACATATGGAATTTCATTAAAAATCCCTGTTGCTGCTCTGGCTCATGATCGTCCGGCTTGTGGCCGAGGGCGACGCGTTTTTGCCGCAGCTGCGCCAGCCGCTTGCGGTCGATTTGGACACCGGTGGCAGCGGGAGCCGGGGCGTTGTCCCGGAAGATATTGCCCATGTGGTAGAGTAGCCGGGTGGCTGACAACAGGACAGAGGGAAGCTCCTGTTCGCCGCGCTCCATTGACTTTTATTGCAGGACTCCTTGAAAGGCGAAGCCTCCAGTTTTTTTCAAATTGTCAAGTGTTTTTGCTTTTTTACAAAAAATAATCCAGACCACTCTATTGGTAGTCTGGATTATTGCTTATTTTCATAAGATTGGGTTTTGCCGGGGGATATTTAGTTTACTCCCAATTCCACTTTGCGTTCCCATTCTCTCTGATCTTCTTGAGAATATTAAGAGTGAGGAGCTGGAGGGAGATCGAAAACGAATTGGAACTTTTTTAATAGGAAAGAAGACTATAAAAATACAGAGTGATGCCGCCGATTTGTAATAACGGCAGGATTAGCACAAAGCACTGCTGACCTTTGAAGCTTGTTTAATCAATGCACCGCTGATTTCCGGAAGGGTTTCCATGTCAAATAAAGAGGCTAGTGTTATGAAAGTCATTGCAGCGAGTAACTCTCCGTTGCTGTTATATATTGGTACGCCGATGGAGATAATTTCATTTTCGTTTTCCCTATATTCTATAGAATATCCGCGTTGAGCGGTCAAAGCCAAATCTTTTCGCAGGGCAAGTACATTGGTAATCGTATGCTCGGTTAGCGGTGTCAGATGGTGACTGTCGAGATATTCATCAAGTGCCTGCGGAGAAAACGTAGAAAGAATGACCTTGCCCGAGGCACAGCAGTATAGTGGACAGCGGAAACCAACCTCTGCAGAGATGCGGATACTTGAGGGTCGGGTGGGATTGACGGAAGATAGGGTAAGCGAAGTGTCCTTATCAAGCGTTGCAAGGCTGGTGGAAAAATCATAGCGATCAGAGAACTCTTGCATAAATGGTAAAGCGACATTGTTTATGCTCAGGGACTGTATGAAAGGGGAGTATAGCAGAAAGCGGTTACCGAGGCTGTAAGAACTGTCCTTTTCGTCTTGAATCACGTAGTTGTGCAACCGCAGAGTATGAAGAATGCGATACACCGTGCTCTTGTTAAGACCTACGCCGATAGAAATTTCATTAAGCTGTACCCCTTTTGGATAGGCAAGCAAAAACTCCATAATATGGAGTGCTTTTTCTAAAACAGCAATGTTCTTTACCGTCTCAGCCATATAGTAAAAACTCCTTTCTAATCGAGTATATAACTTTACTAATATAAGCATAACACAGCATTTCATATTTTGCAACAACATTTTATTTTTTAATTTGTCTGTTGTGTTAAAATAAATCGATATTTGTTGTATATATGCACAAAAACGATTGAAAATGAGAAAATATTATTGACACAAATGACGGGAGATGATATCTTAATGATAAAGATGAAACAGCATTTTACATTGAGAAATGCTGCGGATTCAATTTTTTGAGACATAGGAGAACTGATATGAAAAGAAACTTAAGAAAAGCCTTTGCGTTTATCCTTGCTCTAACGATGGTGGTGTCGCTTTTTGCCTGCGGCAAAAAGGATGCTAATCCGGACGGCGGCGATAGTTCATCCGATGATACATTTACAATTGCCTACATCGGCCCGCTGACCGGCGAAGCGTCTGCTTGGGGCACGCCAGAAGCGAATACGCTGAAGTTGCTGGTCGATCAGGTCAACGCAGAGGGCGGCATTGCCGGGAAAAAGGTGATTCTCAATACCTATGATAACCGCGGTGATAATGTTGAGACGACCAACGCAGCAAAGAAGGCCATTGAGGTGGGAGGCGCTGATGTGATTGTGGGATGCAATAGCTCTGGTGCATCGCTTGCACTTGCCAGCGTCTGCGAAGAGTATAAAGTCCCCTCTGTAGCCACTTGCGCAACGAACTCAAAGGTTACCGAAGACGACAATGGCAATGTGCGTGAGTGGACGTTCCGTGTCTGCCTTGCTGATCCTGCCCTGGGTAATGTTATGGCAAAGTATGCCTATGACGAACTGGGACTGAGAAGGATCGGTATTCTCAAGGAGATCAGTTCTGACTACTCTGTGGGTATCAGCGATAATTTCTCGGATACCTTTACTTCACTCGGCGGGGAGATCGTTGGCGTAGAGTCATACACGGCTGGCGATGTTGACTTCCGAGCTCAGATGACGGCGCTGCATCAGAAGACACCGGATGCGCTGTTCCTGCCCATGACGTATAAAGAGCTTGCGCTCGCCACTGTTCAGGCACGCGACCTTGGGATGGACGAGTTGTTCCTTGGGCCGGACTGCTGGATGGCAGAGGATATCTTCGACCTTGCGGGTAGCGCAATTACGGGTTCTTACTTTGTTTGTACCGTTGACGGAAACGATAGCCAGTTGGATAGCTTTAAAGCAATGTATGAAGAAGCATATCATGAGCCTTGTGACGGCGCTGGACAAAACGCCTATTTTGCTTATGATGCATTTGTTGTGATTAAGCAGGCTGTAGAATCTGCCGGCAGCACCGCTCCGAAGGATATTAGAGATGCACTTGAAACCGTTGAAAACGCGCAAGGTTTGACCACCCCCATTACAATCCGCAAGGACCATAAGGTCATCCGCTCTGCCATCATCTTCCGCGTGGATGCTGAGAAGTTCGAGGCGATCGATACCTACATGGTTGATTACGGTGACTGATGTAAACTCTTTAACTGCGACGAAGAGACGCTCCTCGTCGCAGCTAAAGAAACCTGCATTCTTAAACGAGCGAAGGAGATACTCTCATGTTTTTGCAGCAGCTGATCACAGGCCTGTCTGTTGGAAGCATTTATGCGCTAATGGCGGTCGGCTATTCATTGATTTACAGTTTACTTAACTTTACCAACTTTGCTCACGGAGCTTCGGTGTTGATAGGCGCATACGTCGGCTATTTTTATATTAGCAGTGTGGCAGACAATGTCCTTATGGCAGTAGTGTGCTCCACATTTTTCGGCGCTGTGCTGGCGGCCTTGATTGAACGTATCGCATATCAGCCGTTGCTCAACAAGGGTGTGAAGCGCATATATCTGCTGATCGCAGGTCTCGGAATCTCCATTATCGGAGAAAACTTGATAGTCGTCATGATTGATGGAAGATTCCACGCCTACAAAACCTCCTTGTCTGCTATGCCAGTTTCTATTTTGGGCGCAAGTATCGGAGTGGTCGATTTGATAATTCTTGTTGCCAGCGCGATAGCTTTGCTGAGCGTTCAGTTCTTGATTCGCAAGACTCGCGTAGGTCTTGCAATACGCGGCGCGGCATTCGATTTGACAACTGCGTCTATTATGGGAATCAATGTGCGGCAATTGATTTTAATTGTATTTATCATCGCTGGTTCCATGGCCGGCCTTTCCGGTGTATTTCTTGGCATCAAATATACAGCTTATCCTACAATGGGAAACTTGACGAACAAAGCGTTTATTAGCGCTGTGGTCGGCGGCCTCGGCAGTATGCCGGGAGCGGTTGTTGGCGCACTGATCCTCGGAGTGCTGGAGACGATGATCTCTGCTTATGTATCTTCAGCGCTACGCAATCTATTCGCTTATGCGTTGCTCATTGTGATTTTGCTGATTAAGCCGACGGGGTTAATGGGCAAGAGCATGGAAGATAAGGCGTGAAGGAGGAACGATATGCTATCATATTGGAGTGGTGTGGCAACACTGACGGGCATTTATCTGATTGCTACGCTTGGCGTTTCGATTCTTGTCGGTTTCACAGGCCTTTTTTCTTTGGGACACGCAGGATTTATGGCAATCGGAGCATATGGAACGGCTCTTTCCATTAAGCTTCTCCATATGCCGTTTTTTCCCGCCTGCCTGATGGGAATACTGGCAGCTATGCTTGCTGGTGGGCTGATCGGAAGAGCGACACTGAGACTGAAGGGCGACTATTTTGTCATTGCCACGTTGGCAATTGGAGAATGCACCAAATTGCTGATTGAGAACATTCCGAGCATTACAGGCGGATCAAGAGGCTTGACCGATATCCCGAAGAAAACGAGCCTTCTTCTTGTTTGGGTGATCCTGCTTGCAGTTATTGTAATTTTGAGCAAAACCGAAACACAAACGAAACACCTGCTCTCACCGCTGTCCTGCTCCCCGCTCTGTCCTTGTCAAGCGGCAGAGGAGGCGGCCTGCCGACGCAGGCCGCCCCCTCTGTTTCCTTTTGGGCTTATCGCACGCTTCCCTCGCCGCCCATGAGGGCGGTCATCTCCTCGATGCGCTCGAGGGGGAACGGCGGCGCGCTGAGCGGCCGCATGGCGATGCTCATGAGCTTCATCGGGTTGTCGTCCGCCGCCACACGATTCGAACTGAGCGCTCCGCAGCGCTTGCAGCGGTGGATGATCGCCCACTCGCCGCCTCTTCGCACCCAGACGGCCACGGGCTCCATGATGCCGCCGCAGTCGCTTTCGCGGTCGCCCGGCTCAATGTCCACGTGCAGGCTCGATAAGCAGTTCGGGCAGTGGTTGCGATGGTCGCTGCCGGCGTTTTCCGGCGTGCAGAGCCGCCCACAGACCTTGCAGGTGAAGGTGTCGCGGCAGGCGTGGGTCTTGTAATAGTCTTTTTCAAAGGTTTTGCGTTTGTTTTCGCGGTTCATGTAGTCCTCCTGAAAAGCATGGCTCTCGGGAGGAACGGCGTGTGTCAGTAAATTTGCCGGCCCTCCCGGTCAGCGCACACGCTCCAGTAACATCGTTTTAGACTTCAAAAAACGGCTCCTTCATTTTAAAAATTCCGGCAGCCTGGAAAGGCTTGCCGCAGCTATCGTAACGCCGGAACGACCCGTTGTCAAGCGCTCCGCGTTTTTCCCTCATTCCGCCGTGCGCAGCAGCAGGACGGTGACGTCATTGACGTTCGTGCCCGTCGCACCGGTTTTGAGAAGTCCGCCGACCGCGTCGAGCGCGTGGTAGGCGTCGTTATCATTGAGCGACTGCACAGCGTCAACACCCTTTTGGCGCATCAGCTGCGCGGTCTCGCCGTCGGCGATGCCGCCCGCGGCATCGGTCGGTCCGTCCGTCCCGTCGGAGCCGACGGAGAAGACGAGCGCGTTCGAAAGTCCCTCAATGCCGAGCGCTGCGGAGAGCGCGATCTCCTGATTGCGCCCGCCGAGGCCCTTTCCCCTCAGGTGGACGACCGTTTCGCCGCCCATGAGGAACGCAAGGTTTTTCCCGTCACGCGCATGCGTGCGCGCAATGGAAGCAAGCATGCTCCCCGCCTCGCGCGCCTCACAGCAGAGGCAATCGGTGAGGATCATCGGCTCGTAGCCGAGCGCTTCGCACGCCGCGGCGGCCGCCGCGCAGAGCTCGCGCACGCTGCCGGTGATCTGCGTTTCGACATTTGTAAGCGTCTTCGGCGTCTCCTGTGCCAGAAGCGCCCACGCCCGCTCCGACAGGCGCAGGCCGTACCTTTTCGCAATATCGAGCGCCTGCGCACAGCTTGAGCTGTCGGGATACGCGGGGCCCGAGGCGATCATGTCGAGCGGGTCGCCCAGAATATCGCTCAGCACGACAGCGAAGACCTGCGCCGGCGCGCAGTGCCGGGCGAAGCGTCCACCCTTGACGGCGGAAAGCCGCTTGCGGATCGTGTTGATCTCCACGATGTCCGCACCCGCGGCAAGGAGCTGATTCGTGACGTCCTGCAATTCCGCAAGCGGAAGCAACGGCTTTTCAAAAAGCGCGCTGCCGCCGCCCGAGAGCAGAAAGACGACCGTGTCGCTTTCGGTCAAATCTTCCGTCAGCGCGAGCGCGGCGTCCGTGCCGCGCAGGGAGTTTTCGTCCGGCACGGGGTGCCCGCCCTCAAAGCACGCGACATTCGCGATCTCACCTTTCACGTGACCGTACTTCGTCACGACCACACCGCCGCAGAAATTATCCTGCAAACACGCGCGGGCGGCGTGCGCCATCTGCCACGCGGCCTTTCCCGCCGCGACGAGGTACACCCTTCCTAAAAAGGTCTTGCCTTTCAGCGCGCGCTCGACCGCCGCGTCCGGCAGCACCGCCGCGATGGCGCGCGTGATGATCTTCTCCGCGTCCGCGCGCAGGTTATCCACAGGTTTCGACTTTTCCTGCATAAGCGCCCCTCCTTTTGAAAAAAGCTGCCGAAAAACGGCAGCTTTTTCGTTATCTTTTGATTTTACCATGCCCGTCTTACGGACACAAGCGGAATTCTCAGAATTCCAGCTTCTCCATGCGGTCGAACGCCTGCTTGAGCTGGTCAATGCCGACGGTGCAGGCGATGCGGAAGTGGTTTGCGCCGGTCTTGCCGAACGGGCTGCCCGCGCTGACGAGCACGTGCGCGCGCTCAAGTAACTCCTTGCAGAACTGCTTGTCGTCAAGCCCTGTCTTCTCCACGCCGGGGAAGAGGTAGAACGTGCCCTTCGGGCGCACGAGGCTCAGATACGGGATCTTCTCGATGCGGTCGGCAGAGTAGAAGATGCGGTCGCGGTACGCGGTCACGTACTTCTCGCGAATTTCTTTGCGCATTGCGAGCGCCTGGATGCCCGCGCGCTGGGAGATGGACGGTGCGGAATAGACGAGCGAGCCGTTGATACGGTTCATCACGTCGAGGAATTCCGGCTCAGCAATGATGACGCCCACGCGCCAGCCGGTCATCAGGAAGTTCTTGGAAAAGCTGTTGAGCGTGATGGTGCGCTCGGCCATGCCGGGCAGCGTGCGGATGGGGTGGAAGTCGCCCTCGTAGATGTAGGTCGTGTAAATTTCGTCCGCCGCGATGAGAAGATCATATTCCTTTGCCACGCGGGCAAGCATCTCCATTGTGGGCAAATCGTAGCCCATGCCGGTGGGGTTCGTGGGGTTATTGAAAATGATGGCCTTCGTGCGCGGCGTGATGGCAGCGCGCAGGCGCTCTTCGCTGATGGCATAGTCCTCCTCGGCGTAGGTCGGCACATCGACGCACACGCCGCCCGCCAGCTCGATCTGCGCGCGGTACAGCGCGAAGTATGGGGAAAAGACGATGACCTCGTCGCCCGGGTCAAGGATGGCAAACATTGCCAGCGACATGCCGAGGCAGCTCGACGCGCTCACGAGCACATGGTCGCGCGGAAGGCTCTGGTCGAAGTCCTCTTCCCACGCCTTGCAGACCGCGGAGATGAGCTCGGGGTCGCCCTTGGGGTCGCCGTAGTGAGTGTGGCCGGCCTTGGCGTCGCGGAAGGCCGCGTTGATGATGGCCTCGTCGGTCGTAAAGTCCGTGTCGCCGATGCTCAGGTCGACAATGTCCTTGTATTTGGCCAGCGCCGCGGTGTCGAGCGTCAGGCCGGTACCCGCGCTCTGGAAGCGCTTGGCAATAAAGTTTCGCTTCATGGGTGACTCCTCCTTGCAGATCGCCGCGGCAGCCCGATTTTTCAAGCGGCGCGTAGAAATGCTGAATTTTATTGCAGTATATGGCAGATTCCGACAGAATGCAATCGGTAATGTCGATAGAATTGCAGGCCCGCGGCCCTTTCATTTCGTTAACATGATAAAGCGTCATCGAACAGTGAAAACAGAACCGGCGCAAAATGCGCCGGCTCTGCCGTTTTTCTTTACCACGGGATGGTTTTGAACTGCTCGATCTCGTCTTGATGCTGCACGCAGCGCACAAAGCGCTTGCGGTAGATCGTGTAGCAACCGTTGCAGGTAAGGCATTTGCTCCCGTCCTGCGCGCCGCTTTTGAGCTTTGCGGCAAAGTCCGGCTCGCAGATGAGCGCGTCCAGATAGAACGGCGTCTTCTGCCCCGCGCGGCGGTTGAAGTCGATGCCGCTGACCTCCGCTCCGTCCACGCCGCGAAGGCAAACTACTCAACCAGACGGTCGAGCTCTTCCCGAGTGAAATCCTCGGGGGGGCTTCGGCGGCGCGCCGTTCACGCTCTCGACGCCCTTGATGCCGCTGTGGCTGAGCTGGAAGAAAAGTTTACCGCCGTACCGGTGCACGCCGTCGCAGGCGCGGCGGAGAAGGGACTCGTCCGTCGTCTCGTCCAGCACGGGCCGGCCCGCGTCGGCACGCTGCATCTTGTCGACGCAGAAATGGCCGGTGATGACAAGGCCCACTTCGTTTTTCGCAAGCTTGATGAGCGTATCCGCCCAGAGCGGCGTCACCTGACCCTTTTCGTCAGACAGATGCCCGTTCGTCGCCGAGCGGACGATGCGGTTTTTAAGCTCGCACGCGCCGAGCTTTGCAGGGGTAAACAGAAGGCCATAATCGTCTCTCCTTATAAGATCCGTTCGGCGATGAACATCATCAGCGGCATCGTGACCGGCAGCAGCAGATTCGATTGCAGCACGCTCTTGCTCGCCATCTCGGGCGAGCGGTCATAGCGCACGCCGAAGATGCTGATGACCGTCGCCACGCTGCATCCGAGCACCATTACAATGCACAGGCACACCGTGCGGTCCCAGCCGGTAAAACGCAGCAGCACTGCCGCAACGAGCGGCATGACAACGCCGCGCAGCAGCGTGATGAAATACAAAATAGGCTTTTTGAGCACATCAATGAGTGGGCTGCCGGAAAGAAGGCAGCCGATAATGATCATGGACGTCGGCAAAACGCAGTTGGCAAGACTGCTCAGGAATTGCAGCGGCGCACCGGTAAATTTCCATCCCGTGGCCAGCATGATGATCATGAGAACAGCTGAAATGTTCATCGGCGTAAGCATGCTCTTGAGCTGCTGCTTGAGATTATGATCTTTTTCGCGCCGGAAGCTCTGCATAATGAAAAGGAACATGTAGAGTGTGGCGCAGGGCACGGAAAGCGAGCCCAGTACCGTTCCTTCCGTGCCGAAAACCGCCGTGCAGAGCGGGATGCCAACAAAGCCGTTGTTTGGATAGGCCACGCTGCGGGTGAAAACAAGCGAATCGTCCTCATTCAGCCGGAGCAGTTTTGCAATCGGCTTGGCCAGAAGTGTAAACAGAATGAAGCAGGACATATAAGCCAGTGCGATCTTAATGACCTGAGAAAACGGCATATCGCCGAAATCCCCGCTGGCCGCCGCCAGAATATTACAGGGAAAAAATACATCCAGCAGCAGCATGGAAAGGAGGTCTGCCCCCTTGCGATCCACTTTGCCCAACTTGCCCAGCAAAAAGCCGAGCATCATCATCGCTGCGAGAATCAAAACCTGCTGCAAAACCGTCTGTGCCATGTTATCCTACATCGTCCTTTATCTTGATCTAAATTACTTGAAATTCTCCTGCGCGTACTTCATCAGCTCTTCACGGAAGTCGGGATGCGCGATGGAGGCCATCGCCTCGGCGCGCTCGCGCAGCGTCTTGCCGGAAAGGCTTGCAATCCCGTACTCGGTCGCGACATACTGGATCATCGTGCGCGGGGCGGAAATCGTGCTGCCGCCGGGGATGGTGGCAAGGATATTGCTCTTGCGCTCGCCGTCCTTTGTCACACGGGAAGAGTTGATGCAGATGAAGCCCTTGCCGCCCTTGGAGCGGTACGCCCCCTCGAGGAAGTCCATCTGGCCGCCGACGCCGGAGAGCTGGCGCGTGCCGGTGCTCTCGGCGTTCTCCTGACCCATGAGGTCGAGCTGCACGCCGCCGTTGATGCTGATGACGTTGCTGAGCTTCGAGATGCGCTCGACGGAGTGGATGTAATCGAGATCGCCCGGGTGGAAGAGCTGGGGTTCGGCGTCGAGCCAGTCATAGAGCTCCTGAGAGCCCATCGCGAGGTTCCACGCGGAAAGGCCGGTGTCGAGCTCCTTGTGCGCGTTCGTCAGCTTGCCCGCCTTGTAGAGCTCAAGGAACGCATCGGAAATGGTGCCGGTGTGGCAGCCGAGGTCCTTCTTGTCAGACTCGGCGAGCATCTTGGCGACCGTGTAGGGCACGCCGCCCACGCCGAGCGACAGCACCGCGCCGTCGGGGATCTCATTCACCACGATCTTGGCGATGGCGATATCGGTCTCGCTGGGCGCGCGGTAGGAGCGCACGGGCAGCGGCTCATGCTCGCCCTCGACGATGTAGTCCGCTTCGGACAGGTGCACACGGTGCGAGCCGTCCACGCCCTGGAGCTTGGGATAGTGCTCGTTGATCTCGAAGACCACGGTGCGGGCGCTCTCAAAGATCGTGCGCCAGGCATAGTTCGAAATGCCGAGGCCGCAGTAGCCGTTCTCGTCGGGCTTGGAGACGGGAACGAATGCCACGTCGCAGCGGATATGCTTGTCGCGATAGAGGTACGGCAGCGAGCGCAGCATGACGGGCATGAATTTCACAAGGCCATTCTTCTGGAGCTTGCGCTCATAATCGCCGATGTGCCAGCTGTAATAGCTGAAACTCTCCTGCTCGGGGTCTGCTTCGACGACCTCGATGCGCGGGCGGATCACAAGACCGCCGCGGACCTTGACGTCCTTCACTTCACCCTTGCGCGCGGCGAGAGCCTTGTCCAAAAGCTCGGGAAAACCCGCACCGAAGCCGTAGTCCACCCAGTCGCCGGACTGCACAGCCTTGACAGCCTGCTCCGGCGTAACAAATTTAGCCTGATAGTCGTTCATAAAAAACAGTCTCCCTTGGTTCGAATCGCTTTTAATGTAGCAGAATTTTCACCGCTTGTAAATCGTTCCGAAGCGGAAAGCGACCTCAAATCTTGCCGTTTCGCGGCGCGGCGCATTTTTCTGTTGCGCCTCCGGCGCGATTCTGCTATGCTTGCCTTAGTCTGATATTCCGTGCCTGAAGGAGGCTAACGCATCATGGTCGAAAATTATCAGGAAATGCTTTCGAGCGAGCACAGTGGCTTTATCCGTCACAACGGCATCCGCGTCGTTTCGGTCGACGAGGAAAAAAGCGTGCTGACCGCCGACGTCACGCCGGAAAATTCCAACATCTGGGGCGGCGTGCACGGCGGCTTTCTCTACGCGATGGCTGACACCGCCGCGGGCGCGTTCGCGCGCATCAACTACGGCCAGCACAACGTCACGCTGAACGGCTCGATCAACTATCTGCGCTCGACGGTGCAGTCCAAAGCGCTCACCGCCGTCGGCCGACCGGTCAGGGTCGGCGGTCACATCGGCTTTTTCGAGGTCAATATCACCGACGACACCGGCGCGCTGATCGCCCGCGCCGAGATCAACATGTATTTTCTGAAAAAGTAAGAAACGCGCTAAAAGGGAGCGCATCGGGCAAGGCCCGATGCGCTCCCTTTTTCATTCTTGTGCTGTAGCCGCTCAGTTTTTCTGGCTTTTGCCCTTGATCAGCGCCGTCACCGCTTCGGCGACGGGCTTGCGGTCCGCGTCAAGGAAGAACACCTTGACCTTCGCCGCCTTCGACCAGTCGGCGTTCGCCCACTTGAGCGTCACGGTTTCTTCATCCCCCGCAGCTTCGCTCGCGGCATAGGCCAGGAATCTGCCGTCCTCGGCGTAGAGCGCCGCAGCGTAGTAAACCGCGTCCGCCTGCTTTTGGACTGTGACCTCGTTCTCGCCCATGCTCACGACGCCGCTGTCAGAGTCGTTCGCCTTCACCACGATGGCATAGGTCGAGAAGTGCTTGAGCGTCAGCACGGCGTTTCCGTCGCGGTAGGCCACCTCGACCGGCTCCTTTGTGCCGTCATCGGCAAGATACCAAGCCTGCAGCACACCCTGTTGCGTCCACGTAAACGGAACGGAGACGGTCGCCTTGCCGTTAAAGCTGTGAATTTCCGTTCCGTTTGCCGTCAGGCTCACATCAAGCACCATGCCCTGTTCGATATCGCCGATGATCTCGGTCTGATCGCTGCTCAGTGCATCGCCGGTGCTGACATGCAGCTGAATATCGTTGCCGTCCGCTGTTTCGACGACCGACTGCATCGCCGTCTTGTCCAGCGTGATCGCCGCGTCCGCCATCTTGATCGACAGCACCTTCGCTTCCAAATCAAGGACGTCGTTCACGGCGCTGACGGGCAGCGTCACTTTTTCCGCTTCCAGCCCGGACACATCGATCTGCGCCGTGCTGTCAGTTTCGAGCTGCTTTTTAAGCTCATCCTGATCGACCGACTCGATCTTCACGGTACCATCGTCCGCCTTAGTATAGTAGGCGGAGCTGTCCTCCGTCTTATTGCCGATACGCTCCCACTGGGCGGTGTAGATCGTCGTCTTGCCTGCGTGCAGCTGTCCATCGTCAAACACGGTGGAAAGCTTATGCAGATCGCTGAGCGTATAAAGCTTATCTTCCTTGCTGTCCGGATTAGGGCCCACAAAGCCCGTCAGTGTAAAGCCGTCGCGGTGGAACACGGTCTTGAGCTCGTCCGCGTACATGTAGCGCCAGCTCGCCTGATTCGGCAGAAGGACAATGACATCGCTGCAGCGCGCACCGTGCGCCGTTACCGCGCCGTTGCCGTCGAGGAAGATTTACCGCTTACGCTCACGGTTGTTGAGGCGGCATCGGTGCTCCGAATCGGGCGCACGTCTGCGTATAAGCTCATCCGATGTGGGCGGTTGAGATGTATCCGCTGCGGCAAAGTTATCCGCATCCCGCGTGAGGCGATTTTCGAATTCTTGAATTCATAAAAATTTTTTAGGGGGAGGGACAAGTTTCTCTCCCCCTTTTCTATTTTACAATGTGACATCAATTAGGCAATAGGAGGAAACGCTATGCCCCGCAAATCAAATTCTCGCGCCGCACAGGGCGCGGGCACGATTAGAAAGAAGACCGTCACACGCAAGGGTACTGCATACACCTACTGGGAAGCCCGCATCACAACGGGCTATGATTCTGGCACTGGCAAGCAGATCCAGCGCTCATTTTCGGGCAAAACTCAAAAAGAGGTACGAGAAAAGATGCAGGCCATAGCCATCGAGCTTAACAATGGGACTTACAAGGAGCCGCTGAAGATGACCGTGGGCGAGTGGCTCGATATTTGGGCAAAAGATTATCTAAACAACGTCAAGCCTCGCACACGAGAGATTTATGAAGCCTCGATCCGCAATCATTTAAAGCCCGCCTTGGGTACCATTCGCTTAGAAGCACTCGACACACCGACGATCCAAGCATTTTATAATGGACTCAGCTCACCTTGTAAGACACGCGATCATGCTCTCTCTCCTAAAACAATAAAAGACTTGCATGGCATTCTTCACAAGGCTCTTAATCAAGCTGCTGCTATTGGCTACTTGAGATTTAATCCCGCTGATGCCTGCAATATCCCCAAGGCAGTCCGTAAAGAGTTAACGCCTCTCGATACCGAGGACATACAGAAATTTCTCACTGAAATTCGAGGTAATCCGTCTGAAATTCTACTGTCGGTGACTCTTTTTATGGGATTGCGTGAAGGTGAGGTACTGGCCCTCAGTTAGCACAATATTGACTTTGAACACGGTACGGTTCTTATCAACTGCCAGTTACAGCGCTTTTGCGAGGATAAGGGCGTTTACCGCATTGTGCCCACCAAAAACAGCAAAGGTCGGACTATCAAACCTGCCACAGCCGTAATGGATCTGCTCAAGCGCCAAAAAGCAATACAGGCAGAAATGCGGCTTAAAGCCGGTACAGCTTGGGAAAATGCCGATTTTATCTTCACAAATGAGTGCGGACACCACTTTGATAACTCGACCATTTACCGCGCTTTCAAAAAGGCTACAACAGCAATTGGACGCCCTGACGCTCGCTTTCACGACCTGCGTCACTCTTACGCAGTCGCTGCTATCCAGTCTGGTGATGATATCAAGACTGTGCAATCAAATCTCGGTTATGCAACTGCTGCCTTTACTCTCGACGTTTACGGTCATGTCACAGAGCAAATGAAGCAAGCAAGTTCAGAACGCATGGATAACTTCATTAAAAGCGTGTCTGGTGGTGAAAAATGAGTTCTTTTCACTCTCATAAGGGAAAACTAAAGGGAAAACCATTCCTTAAAGGCAAAAGAAAAACCCTGTAGCCATTGAAACTACAGGGTTTTTACTTGGAGCTGCTGGGCAGATTCGAACTGCCGACCTCATCCTTACCAAGCGTCGTAGAGCCTTCCAGCCCTTGCAGTATAAGGCTTTCCGGCGGTTTTTTGTCCAAAAAGGATGAGGTCACAGCCTGCTTGTTCCATTGTTTCCGTCCGCTCATTTCCCCGTGTGGGTCACGGTGTGGGTCAAAGCGCTTTCAAGACGCGAACGAGGGGCGCACCTCCGACAGCGGTAAGCCGAGCCGCTGTGCCCTGTCCCGCTCATAGGTGACGCGAGTCACCTCTTCAATAAAGCTTTTCTCCTTCGGTGTGGCGCTTGCCCAACGCACGCTGTATTTGCGACACAGTTGAAAGAATATCTCATAAAAACGTTCTTCCTCTGCATCTTTGCGGCAATACCACGCCGCATCAGACGCCGGTCTGATTTTATTCATATCCATGCAAAGCACCTCCTCACAGAAAATCAATCCAGATAGGTGAAGAAAATTCGTTTGGCAGCTTCGTCCGCGATCAAATACCTTGGCGCGGAAGATTGAAAGGTTGGAAGTAAAACGGCCCCAAAGTCTTCCTCATAATGCTTCGCCAAGCTCGTCGTCTTCGCTTCAAGCACCACATCGCCGGTCAAACCGCTGTCAATGGACAGCTTGATGCCATAGGCGATCAGCAGCCTCCCTATCCCTCTGTACTTCGGGATTCCTCCGTCGAGCGTTGGATTTGACTCGGGCTGTGCCTCCATATACACAATGTGTACGACCAGCGCAGTCGGAAGGACCTCATATGCTGCCAGAGCAATCAGCTCATCTCCAACTCTGGCCGCGTATTTTTCATAGCCTTCATTAGCTAAGTATTCGCTGGCCCAGGAGGTCTGCCACAACGGTTCTCGGTCTGTCAATGCGGCATCCTGCGGCGTCATCGGCTCAATAGCCACCGGCACTTGTCGATTCATTGCATCGTAAACAAACGGTCGAAACTGCACAGCCCTCACCTCATAAACAGTATACCACGGTTTTTGTGAAAAATGAAGTGGGAAATTAAAGCTATCGCAGTCACGTTTTTTGTTCTAAAAATGCACCGCTGTAAACCTGCTAAAAAGTCAAGCCCTAATTAAAAAAAGTTATCGGCAGAAAAAGAGTATAGCAAAGCAGAGACGGCAAAACGGAACACTTGGCCGCCTCAAATAAAGCATTGGAGATCTCAGCTCATTCTATTGCCGGCAAGCTGCGGTAGAGCTCTGTGACCTTGCCA